>Ga0097621_100004125_pt1 | contig 10074 bp, 7 predicted proteins | sample KBSMisM72_FD_73165 | JGI IMG/M metagenome (GOLD analysis project Ga0097621, IMG submission 73165) | Miscanthus rhizosphere microbial communities from Kellogg Biological Station, Michigan, USA - KBS Miscanthus M7-2 (version 2) (version 2) | ecosystem: Host-associated > Plants > Roots >... | reverse complement strand
AACATGGGCGGTGGCGGCGACCTCGGCGGTATCGGGCAATAGGCAAACATGACCATAATTCAACGGCCGCTCTGGGTGTGTGTTCTGGCTCTGCTGATGGCTGCAGCTTTATTTGCGCAAGCGCCTGCCGGTATTCGCGGGGCGGTGACCGACCCGTCCGGCGCCGGCGTGCCCGGAGCCAGCGTCACCGTGACCGGACCGGGAGGGCTGGTCCGCGTGGTCCAGACCGGCAACAACGGTTCCTACTCCATCACAAATTTGCCTCCCGGAACCTACACTCTGCGCATCGCGGCGCAGGGCTTCGCTCTTTTCGAGAGCATGCAGATCGAGCTGACGTCGGCGCGCGCCCTCACGGCGGACGCGAAGCTCACGCTCGCGACTGAAATCCAGCAAGTCACCGTTGCAGACACCACACAAGTGGAACTGGACCCATCGAAGAACGCCAGCTCGGTCGTGCTCAGCGGGCAGGATCTGGACATGCTATCGGATGATCCCGACGACCTGCAGAACGATTTGACGGCGCTCGCCGGACCTGCCGCCGGCCCCAACGGCGGCCAGGTTTTCGTCGACGGCTTCAGCAACGGCCAGTTGCCGCCCAAAGATTCCATTCGCGAGATCCGCGTCAACTCCAATCCCTTTTCCGCCGAGTTCGATCACATCGGATTCGGCCGCGTCGAGATCCTTACCAAGCCCGGCACGGATAAACTGCACGGCTCAGTCTTTTTCCAGACGGACAGCGGCGCTCTCGACGCCCGCAATCCGTTTGCAACCCAGAAGCCGTCGTTCCTCACCCGGCAGTATCAGGGTAACGTCGGCGGGTCCCTCAACAAGAAAACCTCGTTCTTCATGGAATTCGGCAATCGCCGCCAGGACGATCAAGCGCTGATCAAAGCCACTATTCTCGGGCCCGATTTTCTGCCTTTGCCACTGACCCAGAACGTCCCCACTCCCACGTCGCGCATCTCCCTGAGCCCGCGTATCGATTATCAGTTGAATGACAAAATCACCTTGCAGGCCCGCTATACCTGGAATCGCTACACGTCGGACAATAACGGCGTCGGCGGCTTCAACCTGGCCACGCAAGGGATCAACAATGAGTCCACGAATCAATCCGCACAGTTAACCGGGACTTGGGTTGTCAATACCCGGGCGATCAACGAGAGCCGCTTTCAGTACACGCGTTCGGCGGATTCACAGAACTCGTTGAGTAACGTCCCCACCATCAGCGTCAGCGGATTCTTCAACGGTAATGCAGCCAGTCAAGGACCCCAGTACACCAACCAGGGCAGTTATGAATTTCAGAACTACACTTCCCTGACCCGCGGCGCTCATTTTGTGAAGTTCGGTGTGCGGCTGCGCGCCACGCGCGAGGCGGATTTCAACGACTCGAATTTCAACGGTACGTTTCTGTTTAAGACCTTGAGCGCGTATAGCTCCACACTGCTGGGCCTGCAGCAGAACTTGACCTGGCCGCAAATCATCGCCAACGGCGGCGGAGCGTTTCAATATGTGGTCGCCGGCGGCAGGCCGCTCCTGAATGTCAGTCAAATGGATGTCTCTCCCTACATACAGGACGACTGGCGCATCATTCCCAGCGTGACCTTGAGCCTCGGCCTGCGCTACGAAACGCAAACCAACATTGGCGACAAGGGCGACTTCGCGCCCCGTATCGGCGTGGCCTGGGGACTCGGTGGAAATCAAGGACGGCTGCGCCAGCCGAAGACTGTCATCCGCGCAGGGTTTGGCTTATTCTACGATCGCTTCGGCTTGGGCCAGGCATTGACGACCGAACGCTTCAATGGCATCGTTCAGCAGCGTTACGTGGTGCAGAGTCCCCAGTTTTATATTGGCAGCATCCCTCCGCTTTCGCAGCTCGCCGCAGCGCCGTTGACGACGTACAGGATCGATCCTGGGCTCGTTGCGCCGCGAATCATTCAAAGCGCCATTGGCATCGACCGCCAGTTGCCCAAGAACATCACACTTTCCGTCAGCTATTACAACTCCCGCGGTGTACACGAATTGCGCACGGTGAATATCAACGCGCCCTTGCCGGGGACTTTTCCCGGTTCCCCGGTCTACCCGATGGGCAACAAGAACCCGGTTTATGCGTACGAATCCTCTGGATTGTTTAAGCAGAGCCAATTGTCCGCGAACATCAACGCCCGCCTGAACGCGCGCTACTCGATGTTCGGCTATTACAGTTTGGGGAACGCACATTCGAATACCGACGGCGTGAACACGTTTCCCGCTAATACCTTTGACCAAACCACCGAATGGAGCCGGGCCCGTTTCGATGTCCGGCACCGCGGTGTGATGGGCGGAAGCTTCGCCGCACCCTTCGGGGTCAGGTTGAACCCGTTCTTGCTCTTCGCCTCGGCTGCTCCCTTCAATATCGTTTCGAATGATGATTTGAATGGTGATACCGTGAACAACGACCGCCCGTCGTTGGCGACCCCCGCCGATGTCGCGGCCAGCAACGCCGCTGCGGCAGCTCCGGGCGGGCATCCCTTTGTATTCGCGACTCGCTTTGGTCTGCTGAATGCCAAACCCACGCCAGGCGAGGCCGCGATCTCCCGCAATTTCGGAACCGGCTTCGGCAGTCTGACGATCAATATGCGCGTCAGCCGGACCTGGGGCTTCGGCGAATCCACCAGCCGTCCCGGGAATCCGGGCGGAGGCGGTGGCGGTCCTCGTGGCGGTGGCGGCGGCGGCTTTGGCGGCGGACGTCCCGGAGGCGGTGGTGGAGGGGGCGGCCGCGGCGGCGGTTTCTTCGGCGGAGCTACCACGAATAAGCGCTATAACTTGATCGCGAGTGTAGAGATTCGCAACCTGCTGAACTCGGTGAATCCCGGTGCGCCAGTCGGCACTTTGGGATCGCCGTCCTTCGGAGAAGCGCAAGGAATCACCGGTGGCTTTGGCCCAGGGGGCGGGGGCGGCGGAGGTGGCGGCGGTGGCCCGGCCCAGTCGGCCAATCGCCGTCTTGAACTGCAGCTTCGATTTAGTTTCTGATAATCCGAAGCCCGGGCGAAAGCCCAGCGGATAAGTTAGCGCAGCGCTTCGCCGAAGTCCGTGGTCACTTTCCGAATGCCCACAAACTCAAAGCTATCGACCCCGCGCGGCGCCGAGAATCGAGTCACGCGATGCGCGCCTTGCGTGATGAAGTGGAGTCCCCACACGCCATCGCCCAGCCGCTTGTGAAACTTGTCCCAGAAGTCGATCATCACGTAGACCGAGTCGATGGTATAGGGACAGGCATTGGTCCAATCGGCCCAGTAGTGCTCGCCGTCGGTGCGAGTGAGTGAGTGGACTTGAAAGCACTGCGACACGTTGGGCTTGTCGCCAGCCAATGCGCTGACCCCCAACAACAGAAGTACTAGTGCCCGTTTCATGCGGTTCGGTCAGAATGCCACAACCCAGGCGCTCTTGTCAAAAAAAAGAATCCGGACCAGGCGGCGCATCCGCCTACGCTATAATCCGGCTTGATGGTCCCCGCTCTCCATGAAGGCCAGGAACGTCTCGCTGCCCTCGCCCCCTGGTTTTACGAATTCGATCTCGGCGCGTATGGCCGCACCGTCTCGTCGCTGCCCCCCGAAGTCCTGCCGATTCATCAGACCCGGCTGGAAATGGTCAACCAGGTTGTGGACGGATATTTCGGCAGCCGCCTGCAGGAAATCCGCTGCCTGGATGTGGGCTGCCATGAAGGCTATTATTCGGTCGCCATGGCGAGGAAAGGCATGCGCGAAGTCCGCGGCGTGGACGTGCGTGAGTCCAGCCTGGCGAAAGCCGCCTTCGTCCGCGACGCCTTGGGCCTAGGCAATCTGGCTTTTGAGCGGCATAATTGCGAGGACCTGCGAGTCGAGGAAAGCGGCCCTTTCGAGCTGACCCTGTTCCTGGGAATCCTGTATCATCTGGAAAATCCCATGCTTTGCCTGCGCAATGTAAGTCGTTTGACTGGAGAAATTTGCGTCCTCGAAACGCAAGTGGTAGATGAAGTGGAAGGATACGCCGAATGGGGCGCCCGTGAGTGGACTCGTCCCTATCATGGCGTCTTGGCGCTGATCGACGAATCCGCGGAGTACCACAATCAGAATACTGAAGCCGGCGCCACGCCGCTGGCGACTTGCCCTTCACCGGTGGCCCTCCACGCCATGCTGAAGCACGCCGGATTCCGGCGCAGCGAAATCATCGAGCCTCCGCCTGGAGCCTATGAGCAGCACCAGCGCGGCAAGCGCGTAGTGTGCGTGGCATACAAGTAGCCAATGAAGAAAATCCACGCCGGCGACTATCGTGTGTTTCCCGGGAAGAAGATGGACCTCGGCAAGTGGCCCACGAAAGTGAAGCCGGTCTACGACTCGAAAGACGAGTTCCAGTCGCTGCTCACCGCCCACATCGACAAGCTGAGCGAGCGGCAGAGCCTGCTTTACGCGTCGAACAAATACGCGCTGCTGGTGATCTTCCAGGCGCTGGACGCGGCCGGCAAGGACAGCGCGATCAAGCATGTGATGTCGGGAGTAAATCCGCAAGGGTGCCAAGTGTTCAGCTTCAAGCATCCCGGCGCCGAGGAATTGGCGCACGATTTCCTGTGGAACGCCGCGCGCCGCCTGCCGGAGCGGGGCAAGATCGGCATCTTCAACCGCTCGTATTACGAGGAAGTGCTGATCCTGCGCGTGCACCCCGAGATTCTCCGCGGCGAAGGGCTGCCGCACGAATTACAGGATAAAGAGACCATCTGGCGCGACCGTTACCGGTCCATTGTGAACTTCGAAGACCATCTGCATCGGAACGGAACGCGGATCGTCAAATTCTTCCTGCATCTTTCTCCGGAGGAGCAGCGCGAACGGTTCCTGAAGCGGATCGATCAACCCGCCAAGAACTGGAAATTCAGCGCCGACGATATCCGCGAGAGGGGCTTCTGGAAGCAGTACACGAAAGCGTACGAGGCATGCCTAAGCGCCACCAGCACACGGATCGCGCCCTGGTACGTAGTGCCTGCTGACGATAAAGAGACCGCCCAATTGATCGTCTCGCACGTGATCCTGCGCACGCTGCGGGATCTCAAACTGGCCTACCCGAAACTCACCCCCGAGCGGCAGCAAGAACTTGAAGCCGCGCGCAAGCTTCTGGAAAAAGAAAAATCGACACGGCGCTAAGCGGCCGGAAATTGCGGCTCTAAGAATGCGACACCCCACGACCCGCATTGGTAGCGTCTTTGTCTGCTAGGATTTTAGTGTTTCTCGAACCGCCATCGAGAGCAAGAGGGAGGAAGATTGACTCCGTCATCATCGGCAAATTCCCCACAGCAACGCTCGCGAGATACCACCGGCCTCCCTGGCCTCGACGATGTTCTCGGCGGCGGATTGCCCCGGCACCGTCTCTATGTGGTCGAGGGAGACCCGGGAAGCGGCAAGACCACTTTCGCCTTGCAGTTTTTGCGGGAGGGCGTTCGACTGGGACAACGCGTGCTGTATGTGACACTATCCGAAACGCTGGAAGAGTTGAACGACGTTGCGGTTTCGCATAACTGGACGTTAGACGGCATCAATCTGTTAGAGCTGAGTTCCCTCTCGGAGCGCCTTGAGGAAGACGCAAATTACACCGTCTATCACCCATCCGACGTCGAGCTTGGCGATACAATCGAGCGCATACGAGCGGAGGTTGAGCGCCTGAATCCGGAACGAGTGGCCTTAGATTCAGTTTCGGAACTGAAGATACTCTCGCAAACCAGCGTGCGCTATCGCCGCGAAATCCTGGGGTTGAAACAGTTCTTCGCAGGCCGGAAATGCACGGTACTGGTACTTGACGATCTCACGGCCCCGGAGCGTGAGCAACAGCTACAGAGCATTGCGCACGGAGTGGTTCGTATGGAGCGCGATACCCGTGAATACGGGACCACCCGCCGCCGAATGCTCGTGGTTAAGATGCGAGGGGTCCGCTTCCAGGACGGGTGTCACGATTTCATACTGAAGACCGGCGGCCTGGAACTGTTTCCGCGATTGTCTTCGGCTAGCACATCGCTCCATAAGCGGGAGGGTTACGCATCCAGTGGCAGCCCGCAAATGGATATGCTGCTGGGCGGCGGATTAGATCGTGGTTCCAGTACGCTGCTGATTGGACCGGCAGGCTGCGGCAAGACAACCCTCTGTTCGCACTATCTGCTGGCCGCGCTCCAGCGCGGCGAAACGGTTACCTGCTACCAGTTCGAAGAAAGCCAGGATACATTCCTCGCTCGCTCCAGGGGATTCGGAATGGACTTCCAGCCTTACATCGATTCGGGGAAATTTGAATCAGTCAAAGTCGATATCGCCGACCTATCTCCCGGCGAGTTCGCTTCCCAAGTGCAGCGGGCTGTGGAGCAAAAGAACGCCAGCTTGATTGTGATCGACAGCCTAAACGGCTATATGAACGGCATGCCAAGCGAACGTTTTCTCATGATCCACATGCATGAATTGCTTAGCTATTTGGGCCAAAAAGGAGTGGTAACACTTCTAACCGTCGCACAGCATGGCATGATGGGTCCATCGATGAGTTCCCCCATCGACGTCAGCTTCCTGGCAGATTCCGTGATTCTATTGCGCTTTTTCGAAGCTTCAGGCACGGTTCGACAGGCAATCTCTGTCGTCAAAAAGCGGCGCGGAGCTCATGAACGCACACTTCGCGAGATGAAAATCGGAGCGGCAGGTATGCAAATAGGTGAAGTGCTCGAAGAGTTTCAAGGCGTCCTCACGGGTGTTCCACGCTACGGCGGCAAAGATGCCCAGTTGCTCGGTGGCCCCCAAAAGTCATAGATGTTCCGTCGCAGCGCGCTGGAAATGCGAGTTATCATCCTCGCGCCGGTGGGCCGGGACGCGGCGCTGCTTGCGCGCACACTATCCGCCTTGGAAATAGACACTGCCGTGGCCAAAGATGGCAGCGCTCTTATGGAGATGCTCGCCGAAGGTGCCGGCGCGGCAATGATTGCGGATGAAGCCCTTAAATCGGCCACGCTTAACGTTCTAAAGATCTGGTTATCCGCGCAACCTCCCTGGTCCGATATGCCGTTCATCATTCTGACGTCCGGCGGCGTGCCTACCCGGGAGAGCCACCTGCGGGCGCGTGAGCTGCGAGCGCTTGGCAACTTTACATTGATCGAACGCCCCGTACGGCCCGACACAGTCGAAAGCTCCATACGTGCCGCCCTGCGCGCCCGAATGCGGCAGTATGAGATCCGAAGCCGCCAGGAAGCCTTGGTTCAGGCCAACGCGGACCTGGAACAATTTGCACATTCCGCCAGTCACGATCTGAGAGAGCCGCTGAGAACCGTCGGTATATATACCGATTTGCTGGCCCGGGATTATCGAAACCAACTCAATGAACGAGGAAGGGAGTTTCTGAATTTAATAGCTGCCAGCGTTTCTCGCATGGACGTTCTGCTGAGCGACCTGCTGCGTTACGCACATGCGTCGAGCATTTCCGGGGAGGAGGTCCCACCAATTCCCGCGAATCGCGCTCTCGAAGCTGCCTTGAGGAACTTGGATGGGTCGATTCTAGAGAGCAACGCGAAGATCTCGGTAGCTGAAATGCCGACGGTCAGGATGCATGAGAGCCACCTGTCGCAGATTTTTCAGAACCTCCTAGGGAACGCCATCAAATATCGGAAAGAGGGCTGGTCGCCTGTGATTGAAATCTCGACCCGCAAATCGGGAGGCAATTGGATATTTACAATTGCGGATAACGGCATTGGGGTGCCGGCCGAGTACAAGGAAGCCATCTTTGGAATCTTCCAACGATTGCATAGCCACAATCAATATGCCGGCACCGGGATGGGCTTGGCGATCTGCAAACGCATCGTCGAGCGTTACCGCGGACAAATTTGGGTGGAATCCGAGTCCGGAGAGGGTGCCCGGTTTTCGTTCAGCGTTCCCGGCTAAGTGCGGCAATGGTCGCAACGGCATCCTCGAACTCGCGTTGAACGGTAGTGTCTAAGTTTGAAAGGATATGATTGTGCCATCGTGCCAAGCGCGGAAGAAGTACCGCTAAAAATTTCAATCTGGTTCCGGCTATTAGGTTCCACCTTAATGATTTTTATTTTCGTTAAGGTCGTCCTTGAGGGTGAGCCAGTTCATTGGGGGAGGCGTGGCCCTATCATGCCGCCGTGGCTTGGAGTCCTATTTGTGTCTGCGTTCACCGTCGTGTGGCTCCGAGGGTGCTGGTCGGGCGTCACCCGCGCACAATTCCAAGAGGTCTGGGCGGAATACAAATATGACTTCCGGCATCGGGGTAAATTTCAGACGTTGGGAATCCGCGATAAAGATCCAGATTTAAACTGAGACACTACCCGTTGAACCACCACCTCAATGCTAAAATTACAGTGGACAACGGCGCGCGGGATCGCTTGTCCGAGCGTTCGAGAACCAAGGAGAAACCAGCATACATGACGATGAAATTGGCGAAAGCGGCGGGGCTTCTCACTCTGGCATCGGCGGCGGCGTGGGCCCAGGTCAATGCGGGCGCACAACAGCCCGAAGCCGGCCTGCCCTTCACCATGACCACGGTGAGCACCTTTGAATTGCCCTGGCGGCTGGCCTTCCTGCCCGATGGCCGCATGCTGATCACCGAAAAGGTCGGGCCCGTTTGGCTGGTGACCCAGCAGGGAGAGAAGCGGCCGCTCGCCGGTACGCCCCCCGTCTATTGGCAGGGCCAGAATGGCATGCTGGGCGTCTTCGTCTCACCGAATTACGCCACCGACCAAAGTATCTATCTCACCTATGTCGAGCCGGGCGACTACGGCGGCGGGCTGGCCCTCGCGCGCGCCAAGCTGAACATCACACCGACCGCGGCTCGTCTGCAAAACTTCGAAGTGCTATGGCGCCAGTTGCCCAAAGGCCGGGGCGGCCAGGAAGGCGGACAGATCGCCTTCTCGCCCGACGGCCAATACCTATTCCTCACGGTTGGCGACCGCCAGCGCTTCACTCCCGCCCAGGATCCCAACCAGCCCGAAGGTAAGATCCTGCGCCTGACGCTGGATGGCAAACCCGCGCCGGGCAATCCCAATTTCGATAAAACCGGCTCTGCCACCATTCCTCTGATCGATCCGCCTCGCGACACCGAAGCCGCCAAGACCGCGAAGGTGGTCAGTACCTATACCTTTGCCGGACCCAACATGACGCCGGCCGAAACCTGGGCCAGCGGATTCCGCACGCCCTATGGCATGGCGTTTTCACCCACCGGCGAATTATGGGAAGTGGAGCATGGCCCGCGCGGCGGCGACGAGCTAAACCTGATCGAGAAGGGCAAGAATTATGGCTGGCCCCTGGTTTCCTTTGGCCAGAACTATAACGGCGTGCCCATTCCGAATCCCGACACGCGGCCCGAACTGGCGATGCCGGTGATCTATTGGGTGCCGGTGATCGCGCCGGGTAATTTGATGTTTTACCGCGGCACGCAGACCTTCCCGCAGTGGAACGGCAGCGCCTTCATCAGCGGCATGGAGACCAAGGCGCTCCAGCGCATCATCGTTGACGGCCATGGCGGCGCGAAAACCGCCGAGCGCTGGGATGTGGGTAAACGCATCCGGGATGTGGAACAAGGCCCCGATGGTTCGCTGTGGATGCTCGAAGACGCCAACCCCGGCGCCTTGATTCATGTGACGCCCAAGTGATCGCTGCGCGTTAATCGGCGCTACTTGTCCGATTTCTTGTCGTCGTCCTTGGGGGGCCGCTGCTGCCTGCCGCCGCCGCGATCTGGGCGCTGCCGGTCACCTGCTGGCTCGCTGGGTTGTTGCGCCGGCGGCCGGGCTACCTGGGGCTGCGGCGGAGGCGCGTTCTGCCGTTCCGCGGCCGGTGGTTGAGGCGGCGGAGCACTCTGCTGCTGTCTCCGCAGCTCTTGTTGTTGCTGTTGCTGCTGGCGTTGCAGATCCTGTTGCTTCTGTAACTCTTGCTGCTGTTGCTGCCGCTGTTGTTGCTGCTGCTGTAACTCTAGCTGGCGTTGTTGTTGCTGTTGCCGTTGCAGGTCCTGTTGCTGCCGCTCCACGTCCGGCTGTGTTTGCGGCTGCTGTTGCCGCACTTGTCCCGGAGGCACGTTCTGCCGCTCGTTCGC
>Ga0097621_100004118_pt1 | contig 10083 bp, 7 predicted proteins | sample KBSMisM72_FD_73165 | JGI IMG/M metagenome (GOLD analysis project Ga0097621, IMG submission 73165) | Miscanthus rhizosphere microbial communities from Kellogg Biological Station, Michigan, USA - KBS Miscanthus M7-2 (version 2) (version 2) | ecosystem: Host-associated > Plants > Roots >... | reverse complement strand
CGACCGATGCGCCGCTGTCCTATATCCAGCGGGAGACGCCCTTCGCTCTGATCCGCCCCTTGCATCTTGTGTTCGGCCCGGATGAACCGTTCATGGGCGATATCTCTTCAACCGTGCGCGATTTTCATGAGCGCACGCATGGCTATTGGCGCGAATGGGTGCGCCGCCTCTCCATCGCTTATGAATGGCAGGAAGCCAGCATCCGCGCCGCCATCACCCTCAAACTGATGGCTTTCGAGGAAACCGGCGGCATTGTCGCGGCCCTGACCACCTCCTTGCCCGAAGCACCACATTCCGGGCGCAACTGGGACTATCGCTATTGCTGGCTGAGAGACGCCTATTTTGTGGTCAAGGCGCTCAACGCCCTCGGCGTGACGGAAACGATGGAACAGTATATCGCCTATATTCTGTCGATCGCCGGCAACACCGATGTCCTGGCGCCCTGTTACGGCATCGTGCCGTCGGACGATCTCACCGAATGGATCGCCCCCGACCTCAAGGGATTCGAGGGCCATGGTCCGGTGCGTATCGGCAATGCCGCGGTGGAGCAGGTGCAGCATGATGCCTATGGCAGCGTCATCATGGCCGCGACGCCGATGTTCTTCGACAGGCGGTTGCCGCATCCCGGGCAGGAGAGCCTTTTCCATCTGCTGGAAAAACTGGCGCAGCAATGCGCCAGGCTGGCGCTGGAGCCGGACGCCGGTATCTGGGAATTCCGCGGCCGCAAACGCGTGCACACCCATTCCGGCGCCATGTGCTGGGCGGGCATTGGCCGCACCGCGGCCATCGCCGCGCGGCTGGGTCTCAGCGACCGCGCCAATCATTGGCAGGCCAAAGCCGATTCCATCTGCGAGGCGCTTCTGCAGCGCGTATGGAATCCCAAGCGCCAGGCTTTCGCGGCGGCGGAAGGCATCGACGACATGGATGCCAGCGTGTTGCTGCTGCCGGAGTTGGGCATGATCGACGCGCACGATCCGCGCTTTGTCACCACCGTGGCGGCGGTCGAGCACGATCTGGTGCGCGGCCAGCATGTCATGCGCTATGCGGCGGAGGACGATTTCGGCCTGCCGGAAACCGAATTCCTGGTCTGCCGCTTCTGGCTGATCGATGCGCTGGCGGCGATGGGCCGCCGCGAGGAGGCGCGCGAGCGCTATCAGGATGCACTGGCGTTGCGCAACAGCTATGGCCTGTTGGCCGAAGACATTCACCCCCAGACCGGTGCGCTGTGGGGCAATTTTCCCCAGACTTATTCCATGGCGGGGGTCATTCTCAGCGCCATGCGGCTGAGTCAAAGCTGGGAGGATCGCTATTGGCACGCATCTTCATAATTTCCAACCGCGTCGCGATACCCGGCGCGGTCAATAATCCCGGCGGGTTGGAGGTGGTGCTCAAAGCCACCCTGCGCAAGCATCCTTGTGTCTGGCTGGGCTGGAGCGGCGAGGTGAATGAAAAGCCGCGCACCCGTACCGTCACGGACCGCGCCAACACGTATATCGTCACCGACCTCAAGCCGGAGGATTTCGACGAATATTACAACGGCTTCGCCAACCGGGTGTTGTGGCCGATTTTCCATTACCGGCTTGACCTGGCGGAATTCTCGCGGCGCGACCTGTCCGGCTATCTGCGCGTCAACGAACATTTCGCCGACGAACTGGTCAAGGTGCTTGAGCCCGACGATATCGTCTGGGTGCATGACTATCATCTCATCCCGCTGGCCAAGGCGCTGCGGGGGCGGGGGTTGAACAACCGTATCGGTTTCTTCCTCCATATCCCGCTGCCGCCGCCGGAAATCCTCACCGCCATGCCCAATCATGAACGCTTGATCCCCTCGCTGGGCGATTACGATCTGGTGGGATTCCAAACCGACGGCGATGCCGCCAACTTTGCCCGTTACCTCGCCAAGGAATTGGGCGCGCCCTCCCACATGTCGCTCAGGCTGGGCAGCGGCGACCATGCCATGCGCATCGGCACTTTCCCGGTCGGGATCGAGACGCATCAGTTCAGCCGCCTGGCGCGGCGTGCGGTGAAGTCCGATTTTGTGCAAGAGGTGATAGCCTCGGTTCCGGGAATGTTGATGATTGGCGTGGACAGGCTGGACTATTCCAAGGGCATTACCTTGCGGCTGGAAGCTTTCGAGCGCTTCCTGTCGGCGCATCCGCAATGGCATGGCAGGATCACCTATCTGCAGATCACGCCCAAGAGCCGCAGCGCGATCAAGGAATATTCCGACATGGAAGGCGCGGTGAACGGCGCCGCGGGCCGCATCAATGGTGCCTTTAGCGAAGCCAATTGGACGCCGGTGCGCTACGTAAACCGGCCCTATAGCCGCTCGGCGCTGGCGGGTCTCTACGCCGCCGCCGATGTGGGGCTGGTGACGCCGATGCGCGATGGCATGAATCTGGTGGCCAAGGAATATGTCGCGGCCCAGGATCCGGAAAATCCCGGCGTGTTGATCCTGTCGCGCTTTGCCGGGGCGGCCGATGAATTCCGCGATGCGCTGCTGGTGAACCCTTATGATCCGGATGCGGTGGCCGCCGCCATCGCCCGGGCGGTCGCCATGCCCTTGAACGAGCGCAAGGCGCGCCATGCCGAGCTATACGCGGCGCTGCTGCGCAACGACATTTCCAAATGGGGCGACAAATTTCTCAAGGCTCTCAATCCGCCCAGCAAACAAAGCGAGGGGGTTGCCGGTCTTCGTTCCCGGCTCGCCGGAGGCGGAGCATCGCCCGGCGACACCGCAATAATTTAGGGTTTTTCCAGCTTAAGCGCGGCCAGCGCCAATGTGACCCAACCCGCGATCAGCGCCAATCCGCCCAACGGGGTGATAAAGCCGAGGACGCGCATGCCGCTCAACGCCAGGCCATAGAGCGAGCCGGAAAACAGCAGAATGCCGATAAAAAACAACAAGGCGGCGCGCTCCGCCCAGACCCTCGCCGCGTCCCGCGCCGCCAGTGCCGCCAGGCCCATGGCCAGCGCATGGATGAGCTGATAGCGCGCGCCGGTTTCGAAGGTGGCCAGGGCATGGGGCTCCAGCCGCGCCGCCAGGGCGTGCGCGCCGAAGGCGGCAAACAACACACCCAGGGCGCCTGTTACGGAAGCGACGAAAAACCATCTGCGCATTGCCTTGTTATAGACAGAGTGCCGATCCTTTGCGAGTTTGCGGGATGAACATGCCGGAATTCGCGACAGCCGCAGACGGAATCAATCTGGCCTATGAGCGTCAGGGCGAAGGCCCGGCCATTGTGCTGGTACATGGTTTCGGCTCCAGCCGTGTGCAGAACTGGAAATCGACCGGCTGGTATGGCGGATTGACCGGCGCGGGCTTTTCCATCGTAGCCATGGATTGCCGGGGCCATGGCGACAGCGGCAAGCCGCATGACGAAGCTTTTTACGGCCATGACCGCATGGCGGCGGACGTGATCGCCGTGATGCAGGCCTGCGAGCTGCCCGACGCGCTGATCCTGGGCTATTCCATGGGCGGCTTCATCGGACTGCGTCTGCTGGCGTCGCATCCCGAACGGGTGCGCAAGCTGGCCATCGCGGGCGTGGGCGAAACCTATCTGCAAGACCGCATCACCGCGCCGGCGGCGCGTTCGGTATTGGCCGATGCATTGTTGACCCCGGACAAGGATGCCATCACCGATCCGCGTGCCAGGATGTTCCGCGCCTTTGCCGACCAGCCCGGCAAGGATCGTTTGGCGCTGGCGGCCTGCATGCGGGCGATGTCGCCGCACCTTCCGCTCGAAACGCTCTCGCAACTGCAGCGGCCGGTGCTGGTGGTGAATGGCGGCGAAGACGAAACGGCCGGCCGGCCCCAGCCGCTGGCGGCGGCTATCGCCGGCGCCCGCGCCGTCACGATTGCGGGGCGCGACCACATGTCGGCGGTGGGCGACAAGCACACCCGCCAGGCTGTGATCGACTTCTTCCGCTAACGCCGCAGGGAACCGACCCCGCCGTACATTCGTTGTTCCCCTGAGAGCCGCATCGTTCGCGATGTTTATCTGTATACGGATCAATTTCTGGGGGCATTGGCAAGGAGCAACCAATGCTGTGCGTATGTGCGTGTGTCTGCGAAAAGTCCAGGTTAGCGGTACGGTTTGGTACTGAAAAAAACATAGGATTTCCGGCACTTACCGCTATTTTTCACAAAGCTGTGGCGCGCGTTCGGCGCAGTGATGGGGGGGCCCATCCACGCAACTTTGTTGGGCTGGCGATATGTTAGAAGCGCATGCACGCACCGGGATCCGCAACCGGCTCCTGCACAAGATCGGTTTGGAAGATTGGGACCTGATCGGGCCGCATCTCGAGCCCATCACGCTCAAGGAACGCCAGGTCATCGAGGTTCCGACCAAGCCGATCACCCACGCCTATTTTCTGGAGATCGGTGTCGCCTCCGTCGTGGCGGTCGATGCCGAGGATCACCGCATCGAAGTCGGCGTGATCGGTTATGAAGGTGCCACCGGCGTTCCGCTGCTGATGGGTGACAATCGTGCCCAGCATTCCACCTACATGCAGATCGGCGGCAGCGGTCACCGCATCCCGCAAGCACCCTTGTGCGATGCCATTGCCAAGAGCGAGGGCTTGCGCGCCTTGATGCTGAAATGGGCGCAAGGCTTCATGATCCAGACAGCGCATACCGCGTTGGCCAATGGCCGCGCCAAGCTGGAGCAAAGATTGGCGCGCTGGCTGCTTATGGCGCATGACCGGATGACCAGCGATGCGGTGCCGTTGACCCATGAATTCCTGGCCGTGATGCTGGGGGTGCGCCGGGCCGGGGTCACGGTGGCGATCCATGGTTTCGAGCGGCGCGGGCTGGTGACCACCAGGCGCGGCCAACTGACCCTGGTCGATCGCGGCGGCATCGAGCAGATCGCGGGCAGTTTCTACGGCACGCCCGAGGCCGAGTTAAAGCGCCTGCTTGGCGATAAATAAGACTCGCCTTTCGATATTGGTACATGGTTTGTTCTCACCATGCTACCCCCGAAATTCCAGGATTGGTTCGTGGCCCGTGGCTGGCAACCGCGCGCCCATCAGTTGGCCTTGGCGGAATATGCCGCGCGCGAACAAAGCGTGTTGCTGGTGGCGCCGACCGGCGGCGGCAAGACCTTGGCCGGTTTTCTGCCCAGCCTGATCGATCTCGCCGGCAGCCCCAAACGCGCCCGCAAGTCCGCACTGCACACGCTCTATATCTCCCCGCTCAAGGCGCTGGCGGTGGACGTGGCGCGCAATCTCCAGGCGCCTGTCGCGGAAATGGATTTGCCGGTTACGGTGGAGACCCGCACCGGCGATACCTCGGCCGCGCGCCGCCAGCGCCAGCGCCATACCCCTCCCGACATCCTGCTGACCACGCCGGAGCAACTAAGTCTGCTTCTGGCGCATCCCCGCGCCCCCCAGATGTTCGCCAATCTGCGCCGCGTGGTGCTGGACGAATTGCATGCCTTATACAATTCCAAGCGCGGCGATCTTTTGGCGCTGGCGCTGGCCCGGTTGCAAAGCTTGGCGCCCGCGCATCGGCGCGTCGGTCTCTCGGCGACGGTGAAAGACCCCGCACCGCTGCAACGCTTTTTGATGCCGCAGGAGATGGACAAGCAGCTTTTGTCACAGATCGTCATCGCCCAAGGCGGGGCCAAACCGAAAATCGAAATCAGCGCCTCGGATTCCTATGTCCCTTGGGCCGGACATCTGGCGCGCCATGCCATGATCGATGTGATGGCGGCGATCCAAAGTGCCAAAACCGCCTTGGTGTTCGTCAACACCCGCAGCCAGGCGGAGCGCACCTTCCAGGAATTGTGGGCGATCAACGATACCAATCTTCCCATAGCCCTGCATCACGGTTCATTGGCCCTGGAGCAGCGCCGCAAGGTGGAAGCGGCCATGGCCAAGGGCAATCTGCGCGCGGTGGTTTGCACCTCGACCCTGGATCTGGGGATCGATTGGGGCGCGGTGGACAAGGTGATCTGCATCGGCGCGCCCAAGGGTGCGGCGCGGCTGGTCCAGCGCATCGGACGCGCCAATCACCGGCTGGATGAGCCCAGCCTGGCGCTGCTGGTGCCCGCCAATCGCTTCGAGGTGCTGGAGTGCACTGCCGCCCGCGACGCGGTGCTAGCCGGCGAGTTGGATGGTGAGCGGCTGAAAGCGGGCGCATTGGATGTATTGGCCCAGCATGTGTTGGGTACGGCCTGCGCCGCGCCCTTTTCGGCCACGGCGCTGTTCGAGGAAGTCCGTTCCGCCTCGCCCTACGCCCATCTTAGCCGCCAGGATTTCGACGCGGTGGTGGATTTTGTCGCCACCGGCGGCTATGCGCTACGCGCCTATGACCGTTATGCGCGGCTGCGCAAGACCGAGGACGGCCGCTTTCGCCTGGCGCATCCGCGCCTGGCGCAGGAATACCGGCTGAATGCGGGTGTGATTGTGGAAGACCCGATGGTGGAAATTCGCCTGCAAGGCAAGGGCCGGCCGGCCGGGGCAGGCGGGCGCAAGCTGGGCGAGCTGGAGGAATATTTCATCGAGCAGCTGGCGGTGGGCGATACTTTCATTTTTTCCGGCGAGGTGCTGCGCTTTGAGGGTCTGCGCGAGACCGGCGCCTATGTCACCCGCACCCGCGATCCACAGGCCCAAATTCCCAGCTACAATGGCGGCAAGTTTCCGCTTTCGACGTTTCTGGCCCAGCGGGTGCGCGAAATGGTGTCGAACCCTGCAAGCTGGAGCAGCTTGCCCGACCCGGTGCAGGAATGGCTGAAGATCCAGGAATGGCGCAGCGTTATCCCGGCGCCAGGCCAGCTTCTGGTGGAAACTTTTCCCCGCGGCAATCGCCACTATCTGGTTTGCTATCCCTTCGAGGGCCGGCTGGCGCATCAGACCCTAGGCATGCTGTTGACCCGGCGGCTGGAGCGCGCCCGCCAGCATCCGATGGGCTTTGTCGCCAATGAATATGCCCTGGCGGTGTGGGCGGCGCGCGATATGAGCGGCATCGACATGGACGCGCTGTTCGACCAGGACATGCTGGGCGACGATCTCGACAGCTGGCTGGCCGAATCCAATCTCTACAAACGCACCTTCCGCAATTGCGCCATCATCGCCGGATTGATCCAACGCCGCTTTCCGGGAAAGGAAAAATCCGGTCGCCAGGTGACCTTTTCCTCGGACCTGATCTACGACGTGCTGCGGGAACATGAGCCCGATCATGTCTTGTTGCGCGCCACCTATCAGGATGCGGGAACCGGGTTGCTGGACATTGCCCGGCTGGGCGACATGCTGGCGCGGGTAAGAAAGCGCATCGTCACCCGGCGGCTGGACCGGGTTTCGCCCCTGGCGGTGCCGGCGCTGCTGGAAATTTCGCGCGAAATGGTTGCGGGCGAGGTGGACGAAGCTATTCTGCGGGACAATGAGGATGCGTTGATCCGCGACGCCATGCGTGTGGACTGAAATGAACGACCTGCTGATCAAAGTGAATGGCGAAAGCCTATTGCTGGATGCCTGCGGCGCGGCCTTCAGCCCGGCCTATGCCACTTTGATGTTCGCCGATCTGCATTTGGAAAAGGGCAGTTCCTATGCCCGCTCCCGCCAGTTCCTGCCGCCCTATGACAGTATCGATACCTTGCGCCGGATGGCGCGCGCCATCGCTCGCCACAAGCCGGCGCGGGTGATCGCCTTGGGGGATTCCTTTCACGACCGCGAGGCCGCCGCGCGCTTGGGGGCACAAGAGCGGGAGCTGTTGTCGTCCCTGGGCCGCGCCGCGCACTTTACCTGGATCGCGGGCAATCATGATCCCAATCCGCCGGATTGGTTGAACGGAGAGGTGGTGCAGGAACTACGCCTGGGCGGTTTGGTCTTGCGCCACGAGCCGCAAGCGGTTCCGCAAGCCGGAGAAGTGGCGGGCCATCTGCATCCCTGCGCCAGTGTGGCCAAATGGGGCCGCAGTGTGCGCCGCCGTTGTTTTGCCTCCGATGGGCTGCGCCTGATCCTGCCGTCTTTTGGGGCTTATACCGGCGGGCTGGATGTGGGCGATGCGGCTTTCGCGACGCTGTTCACCGAGTCCTTTCACGCCTACATGCTGGGGACAAAGCGGGTCTATGCCATGAGCCGCGGCGCGCGAAGCGCGCGAACAGGTCCAGTGGAGTGAGGCACGGCCGGCTTGCCGGTCAAATCGGTGTCGCACGACGCTGTCGCTAACGACGGACCGATTTGAGTGCCGAACGCCCGGGGCGTAAGCGAAGGGCAGAGAGTGGCGAATGCCGCGCACTTGGCTCGAAGAGGGGCAAGCTTTTCTAGGCTCGCTACGCTCGCCAAGAAAAGCTAAGCCAGCTGGGGCGGTGCGCGGAAGCCGCTATCTGATCTGTCCGCTTTGCGCCAATAGCGGTCATTCTGCCAATGCGCGCTTGACGACAACCGCATATAGGCGGCGCCCATTGTGGTGCCCCGCGGATGCAAGTCCGCGGGGCGTTTTGTTTCAGATGTAGCGCTTCGCTTTCTGCCAGACGTCTTTCATCGGCAGTCTCAGGCCGCGTTCGATCCAGATCGGCTGATGCGTTTCATACGGCATGGCATAGGGGCTCTCGATCCAGCCGGCGAACTCGACCGAACGGAACAGCGCCAGGTGCTGTTCGCGCGTGCCGCCGATCTCGATCACCACACTGCCGTCGTGACCGCGCGGCCCCCAGATCCAGTAGTTGTTGTGGCCGCTGATGGCCGGCGGCAAACCCAGCTTTGAACCATAGATGTCGATGGCGGCGGCTTCGCCGTAATTGCCGCCAGCGAATACGGCCTTGGAGCGCTCCTGCGGAGACAGTGACCAATAGACCTTGGCAATCTTCGCCGCCATTTCCGGCCAGCCATGCATGTCGGCAAAACCCTGCGGCAGACTTGATTGCTTCAAGTGTTCTGTCGCAATCGCCGATGGCGTCATTCCGAGAGCCGTCGAATAACGGATGAAAGCCTCCTCGGACATCATTGGGATGGCAAGCGGTGCAATGACAGCACCGGAGGCGGCGACCGCCGCCACAGCAGCACCGCGCGCGTAGCCGTTCGCCATCCAGTTCTCGACGGAAATCGCGCCAATGGCTAGAAGCACCGGATAGATAGGCGTCAGGTAATAGGCCTTGCCGTGACTGCTGACGAAGAACGCGAACAACAGCACATAGGCGATGGGCACAGCGCGGAACACCGCGAAAGCGGGCCGACGCACTCCGGACCACAATCCCGAGAGCCAAACCGGGGCCGCCAAGGGAGCAATAAGGAGCAGCTGCTGGATGAAGAAAGCCAGCGGCGACAGCTCGATATTCTTGCCACTGGCACCTGCCTTGCCCAATTCGATGAAGGGCCAGCCATGGGCCTGCTGCCACAGGATATTAGGAAGCACGATCACAAGCGCCAGAACCGCGCCCGCATAGACCCAAGGTCTCAGCAAGGAGGCGCGCAGCGACGTCGCCAGTAGGCCGATGGCCAGTGCAACCACGTAAAACGCAATCATATACTTGCTGAGCAGGCTGAAACCGACCACGGCGCCGAAGGCCAGCCACCAGCGCTCGTCCTTCGTCTGTTCCAGGCGCACCAAGATCCAAGCGCAGGCGAGCCAGCTGATCGGTTGGAAAATGTCGGTGACGAAGATCATGCCGATGGCGAGAAGCTGCGGTGCCAGCGCCGTGCACAGCCCGGCGAGCCATTGGGCGAAGCGCCCACCACCGGCCAAGCGGACAAATTCGGCCGTCATCACCACCGTGGCCGACAATGCCAGCGCCGGCACCAACCGGAAGCCGGTCAACCAGTCTCCCGACAAGGCGTAGGACCACGCCGCCAACATCGGCACCAGCGGCGGCTGATCGACATAACCCCAGGCGAGACGCTGGCCGCAAACGATGAAGTACAGCTCGTCACGGTTTATGCCGTAGCCGGCATTGAAGAGAAGGTGGAGCAGGAGGGTAATCCCGCCCAGCACCAATGATGGACGCAGCCATCGCTGTAAATGAACGGGCAACCCCAGCTCTCCAGCTCGGTTTGCACCAATTCAGACATATGCCGATGACGGTGGCAAGATCGGGGATTTAAGCGCCAAAAGTGGTTTACACCTGCTTTGCGAATGTCCGC
>Ga0097621_100004117_pt1 | contig 10085 bp, 10 predicted proteins | sample KBSMisM72_FD_73165 | JGI IMG/M metagenome (GOLD analysis project Ga0097621, IMG submission 73165) | Miscanthus rhizosphere microbial communities from Kellogg Biological Station, Michigan, USA - KBS Miscanthus M7-2 (version 2) (version 2) | ecosystem: Host-associated > Plants > Roots >... | reverse complement strand
CGTCGAAAGCGCGCGCGTGCGGCTCGACGAGATCCGCGGTCGTCGTCCCCAACCGTAGCGCGAAGGCTTCAGCCGAGCGGAGGAGGTCCCATGAAACTGTCACCGGCGGATGTGGATCAGCGGATGAAGAGCCTCAGCGGCTGGTCGCTGCAGGGCGACGAGATCCGCAAGCAATACACCTTCAAGGACTTTCCCGCGGCGATCGCCTTCGTGAACCGGCTGGCGCCGGAGGCGGAGGCCGCCGATCATCATCCCGACATCCAGATCAACTACAAGCGCGTCACGCTCACCTACTCCACGCACAGCGAGGGCGGCCTCACCGACAAAGACTTCGCCGGTGCGGCCTCAGCCGACCGGCTCGTCACGCGTTGACCGTGGGTGATTCGATTTGCGGCTGAAGAAAACCTACAGCTCGCGCGAGGTGGCGTCGCTCACCGGCCTGACCGCGCGCCAGCTGCAGCTCTGGGATGCCGGCGGCCTGCTCTCGCCGACGATCCCGTCGCACAAGACCGACGCGGGCGGCTACACCGAGCGCCGCTACACGCCGATCGAGCTGTTCGAGCTGATCGTGCTCGCCGACCTGCGTCGCCGCGGGTTCACGATCCAGCAGCTCCATCAGATCCTGCGAATCCTCCAGGAACAGTTTGGCGAGCGTCTGTACGATGCGACGGGCGGCGGCGGGACGGTGCAGCTATTGACCGACGGGCAGGAGATCTACGCGCGCACGGCGAGCGGCCGCTTCTACAACCTGCTGAGGACGCCGACCCAGCCGCTGCTCGTGATCGGCAATGAAGGGCTGCTGAAGAACCTGAGCTCGTCGCTGCGTCCACGACGTCGAAAGAAGGCTAGCGGATCGGGAAAATCTTATCGACGTCGTCCGCCGGGCGCGGAATGACGTGCACGCCGACCAGCTCGCCGACCTTGCGGGCGGCGGCGGCGCCGGCGTCGGTCGCGGCTTTCACGGAGCCGACGTCGCCGCGGACGATGGCCGTGACCAGGCCGGCATCGACCTTCTGCCAGCCGACGAACACGACGTTGGCGGTCTTCACCATCGCATCGGCCGCCTCGATCATGCCGATGAGGCCCCGCGTCTCGACCATCCCGAGCGCGTCTCCGATGTCGACACGCTTGTCCTTGTCCTTGTCAGCCATGGCTACTGGATTCTACCTCGGGCGGCGACCGGCAGCGTGTCGATGACCTGGTCGGCCTCGACCAGCCTCACCACGTCCACCAGGTTCGAGACGACGCACGAATGGTTGGGGACGACGCGGACGCGGTCGCCCGGCTCGAGGCGTGTCGTGCCGGTGACGCGGACGGTCGCGTGCTCTTCCGAGAGCCGCTCGATGGTCAACGTCTCGTCGATCTCGCGCGCGTAGTCGAGGGCGTCCGAGTCGCCGGCGAGCACCGCGCCGTAGCCGGTGGCGGCGGAGATGCCGCGCGCCTGATCGTTGGTCAGCGTCTTGCTGCCGCAGTCCAGGACGATCCGCCCTGGATGTTTCGAGACCACTGTCGCGAGCACGGTGAGCGCGCAGTCGTCGAGCGACGCGGCGCCCAGCGCAAGCTGCGTCCGATCGAAGTAGACGTAGTTGCCCGGCCGCAGCTCGGTGACGCCGATCTGTCCCGCGCTGAATCGCAGCGTCGGCGTCGCGCCGACCGAGATCTCGTCGAGGGCGATGCCGGATGCGGCCGCCTGTGCCCGGAGACCGGCGAGCGTCTCGGCCTCCCGTTGCGCGATTGCCCGCAGTTCGTCCTCAGAGGCCGCGTGATACGCATGGCCGGCGTGGCTGAGCAGCCCGCGCAGCTTCAGGCCCGGCAGCGACGCGACGGTCCGGATGAAGCCGAGCGCGTCAGCCTCGGGATCGATGCCGCAGCGATGAAACCCGACGTCGACCTTGATGAGCACGTCGAGCGTCCGCCCCGCGATCCGCATCGCGTCCGACCAGCCGCGGACGACCTTCGGATGATCGACGATGATCGAGATCGACGCGCGATCCATCATCGCGAGCAGCCGCGGCGCGTTCACCGGGTTGACGGGGTAGGGCAGGCGAATGTCGGTGACGCCCGCCTGGACGAAGACCTCCGCTTCGCCGATCTTCGCGCAGGCGATGCCGACGGCCCCGGCGTCGAGCTGCCATCTCGCCACCACCGGCGACTTGTGGGTCTTGGCGTGAGGCCGGAGCCGGACGCCCGCATTGGACGCCAGCGCCTGGACGCGAGCGATGTTGTTCATCGCACGCGTACGATCAATCAATACCTGAGGGGTCGGCAGATCAGCGAGATTCACGCCGCCAGTTTATGCGAAGAGCCCCGGGAACTTCGACGGGCTCGCGGCGTAGCCGGGAAACACCTGGCGCACGTCCCGCAGCTCCAGATGTTTTGCGAGGATCTCCCCGAAGACGTCGCGGAAATCGGTGGTGACGGCGAGATCGCGTCGGTCGTAGCGTTGCTCGACCGACAGCCCCGGCCATCTGCCGTAGACGTGTCCGCCGCGGACGCCGCCGCCGATCACCATCATCGCGTTGCCATGACCGTGGTCGGTGCCGCGGTTGCCGTTCTCGTTCACCGCCCGGCCGAACTCCGACATCGTCAACACCACGGTGTCGGCCATGCGATCGCCGAGGTCACGCACGAGGGCGGCAATCGAGCGCCCGAAGTCGTCGAGGCGCCCGGCCAGCTGGCCCTGGCCGCTGCCCTGGTTCACGTGCGTGTCCCATCCGCCGACATCTGCGAAGGCGACCTCGAGGCCGACGTTCGACTTCGTGAGCTGCGCAATCTGGCGCAGCGACTGGCCGAACGCGCTGCGCGGATAGTCGGCGCCGTTGGCCGGCTCGTACTTCGACGGGTCGGCGGTCTTGAGCATCTTGATCGCGCTGAACGCATCGCGCCCGGTGCCGTTCAGCACCGCGTCGGCGGCGGCCGCGTACTCCGCCTCGAACGACGCGCCGACGGCCTCGCTCGCCTGGCCGGCGCGGATCCCGAATTGCGCGAGCTGGCTGACGGCGAGCGCGGGGGCCGTACCCTGCAGCATCCGCGGCAGCTGGGACGTCAGCGCCACCGCGCGGAACGGCGTCGAGTGCTCGTCGTGCTGCGCCTGCAGGTAGCGATTCAGCCAGCCGTCGGCCGTGCTCTTCACCCCGGGCGTCGCGCTTTCCATGTAGTCCTGCGCGTCGAAATGCGAGCGCGTGCTGTCGGGCGAGCCGCACGCGTGGACGATGGCCAGCTGCCGGGAGTCCCACAGCGGCTTCAGCGGCTCGAGTCGGGGATTGAGGCCGAAGAAGCCGTCGAGGTCGATCGCGGCGCCGTCGCCGCTGTTCGGCCGCGGGATCGCGATGCTCGGGCGGGCCCGGTAGTAGTCGCTCTCCCCGTACGGCACGACGACGCTGAGGCCGTCGACCGCGCCGCGCTGAAAGATCGCGATCAGCCGCTTGGATCGTCCGGTCGCGGCCACCGCCGTCCGCGCCATGAACGACGGCGCGAAGCCGAGGCTGACGAAGGCGAACGCGCCGTTTTTCAGGAACACGCGGCGGGAATACATGGACTATCTCCGTTGAAACTCTGGAGCGCCGAGCGTCAGCGCCAGCATCTTCGGCGCGTCGGTCGCCTTCGTGATGGTCGCGCGCGTCGCATCGGACGCCTGGCTGCCGATGTATCTCTCGATCATCGCCTCTGCGTCCGACGACTGCAGACTGCCGACTGACGTGCCACGGAGCTGTCCGGCGGCGAGCCGCAGCGCGAGGTTCATGCGGCTGACGAGCGCGCCGGTGTTGATCCAGGCGTCGCCGGTGTCCTTGTAGCCGGTCGGCGGCTGGCACATGTAGAGCGGCATGCCGAGCTGCTGCACCTCGCGCACCAGCGGCCGCGCGTCCTGCACCTCGGCGCCGGTCGCGCGCAGCGCGCTGACGACGAACTCGAACGGCGTCTTGACCTTGGCGCGGTACGAGACCGACGACAGGAACTCCGGCGACGTGAGGATCGTTCGTGTGACTTCGCGCAGGTCGCCGTCGGTGTCGCGGAACCGGGCCGCCGCGCGCTCGACCAGCGCCGGCGGCGGCACGTCGCTCACGAAGCGGCGCGACAGCTTCGTCGCGATGAAGGTGGCGGTCGACGGGTGCCTGGCCAGGATGTCGAGGACCTGCTCGCCGTCGGACTCACCGCCGCCCGCCTTGATCACGTGGCCGAGCACGACTTTCTGTCCCGGGTCGTGGATGCGCGGGTTGAAGACGAAGCCGCCGCCCTGGCGCGGCCGGTCGATCGTCCAGCCGGTGAGCGCGCGCGCCACCTCGGTGACGTCCTTCTGCGTGTAGCCGCCGTCCACGCCGAGCGTATGGAGCTCCATCAGCTCGCGGCCGTAGTTTTCATTGAGGCCGCGGGGCGCGTTCTTGCCCTGGTTCGCCTGGGCCGCGCGCGGCGGCGGGGGCATCATCACGCGGCCGCCGAACGGACCGCGCACCATCCGGGGGCGTCCGGCGTTGTCGGGCAGATGCGGGCCGTTCGGATCCGCGCTCATCCAGTTGTCGAGATAAAAGAGCATCGCCGGGCTCTTCGCGGTCGCGCCGAGCAGATCGCGGAATTTGCCGAGGACGCGCGGGCGAATCGTGTCGCGCTCGTACTCGGTGAGCAGGAACCGATCGGCGCCCTTGCGCGCGTCGACGTTGAAGTGGTTGAACCAGAAGTCGGTCAGCACTTCCTGGAGCTGCCGCTCGCTGTACACCGCGCGCAGCAGCTTCTGCTCGGAGAGCTCCACCATGACGCTGTTGGCGCGCAGCTGCATTGCGTCGGGCGGCTGCTTGGGGCCTGTCCCGAGCCCCGTCGAGGGATCGCCCGGCGCGGTGTCGTTCCTGGCGTCCTGTTTCTTCTGCCGCCGCGCCTCGAGCTGCGGCAGCTCGTACTGGTCGGCGATCTGTTGCGAGCTCAGACCGATGGTGGCCAGGCCGTCCAGCCTCGCGCGCATTCCTCCGTCGTTGATCCGCTCGGGATGAAGCTGCTCGTCGAGGTATCGCTGGATACCCATGCGCCGGACTCTCTCGATATCGCCGGGACGCGCCCCGAAGCCGGCGCGGCTGAGCACGTGCGCGATCGCCTGTTCGTCCGTTGGAAACGTCGCCGCAGAGGTCGAGATCGCAACGACGGCCGCGATCAACAGGGCGCTTTGTTTCATTGCCTGGTTAGACCGCCATACAATCGCCCCGTTACATGACAAAACTTGTCGACGCCGAGGGCTCGATCCTCGACCGCATCCTGGACGACACATTCACGATCTGGCACGACGGCCTGTCGCGGCATGCCTACGGCCGGTTCTATGCCGCTCAGGTCGCGACCGCCTGGGGCCGGACCCATCTTCGGCGGCTCGCCCTGATGGACGGCGACGAGGTGCTCGCGAGCGCAAAGCTGTACCGGTTCGAGGCAGTGCTCGATGGTCAGCCGGTGCAGGTGGCGGGCATCGGCGCGGTGTTCACGACGCCCGCCGCCCGCGGGCGCGGCGCCGCGCGCGAGCTGATCGATCGGCTGCTCGAAGGCGCGGCCGCGGACGGCGCGGATGTCGCGCTGCTGTTTTCGGAAATCGGACCCGGCTACTACGCGCGGCTCGGCTTCGAACCGATCGCCACCGTCGATCGGCAGCTGCGCGTGATCGAATCCACGCGCTACGGCGCGCCGATGACGATGGTCCGCGGCGGCGACGATCGCGATCTCAAGGACATCGTCGCCCTCGGCGCGACGCGGGCCGAGCCCTTCCGCTTTCACCTGAGCCGCGATCGCGACCTGGTGCAGTTCGCGATCGCGAGGAAGCGCCTCAACGCCGGCCTCGGAGCGCCGGGCCTTCGCGTGGTGCATTTCTTCATCGCCGAGGAGGGCGCGTCCGCGGTCGCCTACGTCGTGATCGGCGTGCGGGACAACCAGTGGACCATCGAGGAACTGGGCGATCGCGATCCGGGCGGCGCGCGCGCCGGCGCGATGCTGCAGGCGCTGATCGCGCGCGAGCCGGCCGAGACGCGCCCGTCGATCACCGCGTGGCTGCCCGACCGGTTCCTGCCGCCGCAGATCACGGTCATCGGCGAGAAGCCGTCGGCGGAAGTGATGATGATTCGAGCGCTGAGCGATCGTGCCCGGGGTCAGCTGACGCCGCCGCTGTCGCCGTCGGACGTCTGCTACTGGCACGGCGACGTCTTCTGAGATTTCAGATTTAAGAATTCAGATTTAAGATTGATTGAAGATTGAAGATTGAAGATTTGAGATTGAAGATTGGCATGGGCCTCGCACCGAGAGCGGGCATGACCAATCCCAAAGCCGACGAACTGAAAGCAAGAACGAAGCGGTTTGCCCTTGAGACTCTGTCGTTTAGACGTACCTTGCCCGCCACCGACGAAGCCTCAGACATAGGACGCCAGTTGTCACGTTCCGCAACCGGAGTTGCCGCGAACTATCGGGCCGCGTGCCGATCGCGCTCGGACGTCGAGTTCGTCGCGCGTATCGGTGTGGTGCTCGAGGAAGCCGATGAATCGGCCTTCTGGCTGGAAATCGTGACCGAAGGCGGCCTGTCGAAACAGCCGCAGGCGCTTGTGCTGTTGGACGAGGCGAATCAGCTGACGGCGATCTTCGCCGCGTCGCGCATCACCGCCAATCGCCGCTCAAATCTGAAATGAAATCTGAAATGAATTCTTAAATCTAAATTCTTAAATCTTAAATCTCTCTGGCGCGTACACGCCCCGATATCCGTCCGGCAGCAACTGGGCGATCGCCGCGCCCACCATGTCCATCATCGCCTGCCGGTTTCCTCCCGTCCGTTCGCGCAGGGTGCTGGCCTTGATCGGTTCGCCGATCCGTAACGTCAGCGGCACCGCGGTCAACGCACCCTCTCCGATCGGGAACAGGCGCTCCGTGCCGGTGATGCCCATCGGCAGGATGCTGACGCCCGGCGACTCGAGATAACGGGCGACCCCGGCGAGCAGCGGCTGCATCTCACCCGAGCGGCTGCGCGAGCCTTCGGGGAAAATCAGCAGCGCGTCGCCGAGCGCCAGCCGCTCCTGCGCGATCTCCATCGCGCGACGCGCCCCTCGCGCCACTTCGCGCGCGTTCATCACCGCCTCTCCCGTCGAGCGCGATCCGCTCTGCGGAATCTTGATCGTGCCGAAGCACAGGCTCGAAAATCTCCGGCTCACGTTGGAGTAGACCTTCGGTCCCGCGACGACCGTCAGCCGATCCGCCAGCGCCTGTTCGCCGGCGTGATGCAGCAGCACCTCGATCGCGTTCGCATCGGAATAGGACAGGTGGTTCGCGAGAATCACCAGCGGCTCGCCGGCGACGGCCCGGGCGTGCTCGGTGCCGCTGACGATGGGCGCCAGCTGAAGGACGCTTTCGGCGAGCACATGGTGGATGCGCCGCGCCAGGGGATCGCGCGGATAGTAGCTCCAGTCGGTGCCGGCGCGGGCCAGCCGCTGGCTCAGGCTGTCGATGCCCTCCGGTCCGGCCTCGTCGATGGCGCGCCCGAGCGAGGCGCGAAGATCGGCGATCCCCGACGCCTGCTTGTGCGCCAGGAACGTGCTGATCGCCTCGACGAGCGGCTCCCGGCCGCACCGCATCTCGATATCAGGTGTCATACCTGAATCTTAGGGCACCGCCGTGATTTTCAGATCGACGGTTCGGGACTCGCCCTCGCGGATCGTGATGGCCGTCGCCTTCGTCCTGATGGCCTCGAGAAACTCGGGATCGGTGACCTGGCCCGGATCCGCCTTCTCGACCGCGACGACGTAGTATTCGGACGGCGCCAGCCCGGAGATCTTGAACCGTCCGTCCTGATCGGGTCGCCCGATGCTCTGGTAGCGGCCGAAGATCTTCCACTTCTCGCGATCTTGTGCGAACGCGATCGCCGTGTACTCCTTGGCGGCCTCGCCGCGCGCGTTGGTGACCAGGCCCGAGATCGTCGTGAGCTTGTTGGTCAGCTCCACCTCGAGACCGCTGACGTCCTCGTTCGCCTTGAACTCGATGCCGGCGTCGGTGATGTCGATGCCGTTCAGGCGCACGGCGCGGACGGTGAACCCGTTCATCGGGCCCATCATGGTGATCCGCATCCGGCCCGGGCCCGACTTCAACTCGAACGTCCCATCGTCGGCCATGCGCGCCGGCTGGGAGCCCATCATCATCTCGCCGGGGTCCATCGGGTTCGTCATGAGCGCGAGCCCGGTTGGCAGCGACGCGGCGATCGCCGGATCGAGCACGATCCGGCCGCTGGCCGTCGACGGCTTGGTGCCGACGAGGTGGAGGTCCACGATGTCCTCGCCGGTCGCCGTGATCTTGACGGAAGCGGTCTCTGTCGGGCCCGTCGGCCCGAACGCCTGCGCGCGCAGCGTGTAGTCGCCCGGCGCGAGGCCGTTGATGCTGAACTTGCCGTCTGGCTGGATCGGACCGCCGCCCGAAAAGTTGAAGCCGAAGCCGCCGGCGGAGGTCACCATAATCTGTCCGGTCATCGGCCGGCCGTCCGAGCCGGTCACGGTGCCGCTGACGCGGGTCGCGCGCATCGGCTTCAGGGCCATCACGATGTCGCTGATCTGCTGGCCGACGGCGAGCGTGATCCGCTGCGCCTGCGCCGGATTGTCGGTGCCCGGAAAGTACATCGGCGCGTAGGCGGTCTTGTCCTCGTTCGTCGGGTTGGTCGAGCGCCAGGTCGCGCTCAGGTAGTACTGACCAGGAGGAATGCCGAACAGCCGGAACTCGCCCATGTCGTCGGTCGACGTCTGGCGGCCGGCCGGCACGAGACGGCGCTGGCCCTGCACCGACTGATAACGCTGGAAGGCCATCTGCACGTCGGAGATCGGCTCGCCGAACTCGTCGACGACGCGGCCGGTGATGACGCTGCCGCGGGGCAGCGCGAAGTCCAGCTTGTCGACGGTCTGGTTGTCGAGAATCTGAAGCGGCTTCGGCGCATCGGTCGGACGCTCCTGGCCGTAGGACAGTCCGACGTAGCTGCCTTTGTTGACGGAAATCGTATAGCGGCCGGCGCGCACCTCCTTGAATTCGTACCTGCCGTCGGCGTCGGTCGTGGCGAGCCGGCTCTCACGGATGTCGCTCGCGAAGATGCGGACCTGTGCTTTGCGAAGCGGCTGGCCCGAGTCGGCGCCGACCACGTGTCCACGGAGCGTTGCGGTGCCCGGAGTTGGCGGGGCGTTGTTGGCGTTCGCGGGCTGGCCCAGCTGACCGGGCTGGCTCGAGAAGGTGAACGTGGTTTGGGCGCCCGCAGAGGCGCTGACGACCAGCAGTCCGAGGGCGGCGGCGAGAAGACCTTGCATATACGTACCCCTCAGAAGACGGGTGCTGGCGACAGCGTCAGATCGACGGTCTTGGTTTCGCCGGCGGCGATCGAGAACTTCGTCGCGCGCTCGCGCGCCTGCGTCAGGAATTCCGGGTCGGTCCACGCCCCCTGCTCGACTTCGGTCATCGCAATCGCGTAGTAGTCGCCGGCCGGCATCTTGGCGTGGAACAGATCGTCGAGCGCGGGCCGTGAGGACGCCAGGAAGCGCGTGCCCGGCGTCCAGCCGGCGGGATCCTGTCCGAAGACGATCACGAAGCAGTCGCGCACCAGGGCGCCGTTCGAATCGGTGACGCGCCCGCTGATCGGGTACAGGTGATCCGTGAGCTCGACCACCACATCGGTCAGCGATCCGTTGACCGGGACGTCGACTCCCGTGTCGGTGACGTCGACCCCGTTCACCACGACTCGATTGAGCCTCCAGTTGGCCCCCGTCGGCGGCGAGCGTACGAACACCCGTCCGGCGAACAACGGCATTTCGAAGGTCAGGTCGTCCTTGACCGACACACCGCCGCCGCCGCCGATCATCTGATCGGCACGCATTGCGGTGATGCGGATCGCCGACGCGTTGGGCGGCGTTCCGCCCGGTTCGAACGCCACGCGGCCGCGAATCGTGGACGGCTTCGTGACCATCAGCTGGAGGTCGGTTACGTCGCTGCCGTCGATCCTGATCATCTGCGCCGCTTGTTCCTGGCCGCCCTGCAGGTTGGCGCGGATGGTGTACTCGCCAGGCGTCAGGCCGCTGATGGTGAAGGTGCCGTCGGACTTCGTCTGTCCGCCCAGG
>Ga0097621_100004109_pt1 | contig 10094 bp, 7 predicted proteins | sample KBSMisM72_FD_73165 | JGI IMG/M metagenome (GOLD analysis project Ga0097621, IMG submission 73165) | Miscanthus rhizosphere microbial communities from Kellogg Biological Station, Michigan, USA - KBS Miscanthus M7-2 (version 2) (version 2) | ecosystem: Host-associated > Plants > Roots >... | reverse complement strand
TCAACTACTACTACCAGAAGTCGTCGATCCTCATCTCCGACCTCAAGCTCGGCGTGAACAACGGGCCGCTGCGCGACGCGAGCTTCATCCAGTTCGGCGAGTCCACCGCCCACGCCAATGCGCTCGCGATCCGGCCGAGCTTCATGGTGTTTCCCTTCCTCAGTTTCTACACCGTCATCTCGAGCGGAAACTCGGTCACCGAGGTCAACCTCACCTCGCCCACCGCCTTCACCACCAAGGCCTCGAGCGGCGCCTTCGTGGTGTCCCTCGGGGCCACTGCGCAGTTCGGCTACAAGGGATTCTTCGTCGTCGCGGACTTCAACGGGTCGGTGGCGGACGTCGACCGGATCTCCGACCTCATGGGTTCGAATCTCCTGTCCTTCCGAGTCGGCTACAACTACCGCCTCACCCGGCCCGGTCAGTCGTTCTCCTTCTGGCTCGGGACGAGTGGACAGGTGATCGGGCTGGAGACCAAAGGGTCCGTCAAGCTCGCGGACGTCATCCCTCCGCCATCCCAGGGGACGATCGATCAGATCAACGCCCGGTGTGCCGAGTTCCGCCCGAACGATCCGCGCGGGCAGGCCTGCCAGGAGTTCGCCGGCAAGCTCCAGGACTGGAGGGACGGCACCGATCCGGCGGCCTCCGTCCAGTACTCGCTCAACAAGAAGCCCCAGGACGTGTGGAACATGGTCGCCGGCGCTCAGTTCGCCCTGGATCGCAACTGGTACTTCCGGATGGAGGTCGGATTCCTCGGAAGCCGGACGTCGTTCCTCGTGGGAACCGAGTACAAGTTCGACATCTGACCGGGCGATGGCCGCGTACCCCTTCCGCCTTCTCATCCTGCTGGTCGCCACGGGCGCCCTTCCGGCCGGGGCCCAGGAGGAGGCGACTCCAGCCGCTCCGCCGGCTCAGGACGGGGGAGTCCCGGCGCCCGCGTGCGCGACCAGCACCGAGTGCGTCCGCCGCCTCGACGTGGGGAGCGTCTGTCGCGAGGCGCGGTGCGTGCGGTATTTCGACGAGAAGGACCTGCTCGAGATGATCGGGCTCAAGAAGAGCCGCGGAGTGCTCGAGCCCTGGAAGCTCTACCCTTCCATCATCCCGGCGTTCGGCTACACGCCACAGAACGGGTTCGTCCTGGGCATCACCACGCTCGCCGGCATCTACCTCGGCAACCCCGAGACGACGACGATCTCCAGCCTCGGCCTGGTCGCGTTCTTCACCACCAAGAGCCAGTTCATCGCCCAGTCCCGCAACGTCGCCATCCTCGAGGGAAACTCCTGGCAGCTGCACGGGGACTACCGGCTCCTCATCACCAACCAGTCGACCTACGGGCTCGGAACCGGCGCCGAGACCCAGGCACTGGGCTTCTCGGTCAACGGGCTGGGGACGACCTCGACCATGGCCGGCGAGCAGCCGATGGACTTCAACCTGGTGCGGTTCCACCAGTCGGCCCTCAAGCGAGTCTGGGGGCCGGTCTACCTCGGGGCCAGCTTCCGGTTCGATCGGTACTACGGCATCAAGGACCAGCTGTACGCACCGGAGGCCGTCCCTCCGGTCATCACCACTCACGCGGCGTACAGCCAGCAGTTCGGGTTCCCCACCGGCGCGTACAACACCTCCGGCCTCGGGCTGGAGGCAGTGTTCGACACCCGCGACTCGACGATCAACGCCTATCGCGGCTGGTACCTCAACGCCTCGTACCGCTTCTATCCCGAGTGGCTGGGCAGCACGCGCAACGCACAGCTCCTCTACGGCGAGGCGCGGACCTACGTCAGCCTGAGCGCCGACGTGCCGAGGAACGTCCTCGCCTTCTGGGTGCTGGCCCAGGGCGTGACCTCGGGGCAGCTCCCCTACCTCGCGCTCCCCTCCATCGGCTGGGACTTCGCCGGTCGCACCGGCCGCGGCTACGTGCAAGGGCGCTTCCGCGGGACCGCCGAGGTGTACGCCGAGGCCGAGTTTCGCTTCCGGATCACCGGTGACGGCTTCCTCGGCGGAACGGTGTTCGCCAATGCCTCGACCTTCGCCAGCCCGGCGCTCGGCGTCCCGGGGTACGCGACGCCCGGCGAGGGGCTCTTCTCCCGCATCCGGCCGGCAGGGGGCGTGGGCCTGCGCTTCATGATGAACCGGGAGGCTCGGAACAACGTCACGCTCGACCTCGCCTTCGGCCAGGACTCGGCGGGCATCTACTTCGGGGCCGGCGAGGCGTTCTGATGCGAGCCGCCGCGCTCGTGCTGTCCCTGCTCGCCACCGGCTGCAGCTCGGCGCCCGCACCTCCCCCCGCCGCGGCGGTGGACCCACGGCTGCTCTCCGGGCTGCGGGCCGCGGTGCCGCTGAATCCCATCGCCGTGGGCCAGGATCCGTACCCCACCTGGGCCGGACGGGCACCTCCGCTTCCCGCGCCGTCGAGCGTGTGCGTCGTGCGCTTCGAGCCCGACCGCACGCACTACCGGCTGGCGACGTTCGGCAGCGCGGCGGAGGCCGGGGAGCAGGGCTACCGGGTCACGCACACCGGCGCCTGCGGGGCCTGCTCGACGCTCCAGGACCTCGCGGTCTACCTGGAGCGTCCGGACCTCACGAGCCCGGTCCGGAAGTGCGGGATGACGCCGGGGACCCTGGAGTGCCTCGAGGCGCTCGGCTTCACCCACCCCTGCGCGCAGATCTGGAACTTCAACGTCCAGAACACGAAGCGAGAGTGCTTCGGCGTCTGCATGCGCAGCTGGATGTCCGGGGAAGCCTCCACGGCGTCGGACGGGGGGCTCAACGACTGCCTCCAGTGCGACGAGGACCGCTCGGGACCGGTGTTCAAGGCCGTCGCGGGCCGGACCCGGCGGAACTCCGGCATCCGGTCGTCCATCCAGCGCCCCGACGAGCAGGTCTCGCGGGTCGTGCACGACTACCTGCCGCCTCCGGCCGATGCCGGGCGGTGACCCCACCCGGTCGGGGCGGAACGGCGTGGCCGGTCAGCGCTTCTCGACCGTCTTCTTCAGCCCGTCGAGCACGGTCATCCAGTTCTTCTCGAACTCGGCGCGATGCTCGACGTCGGACGGCTTTCGGGCCCCCCAGCAGATTCGCCTGCGTGAGGGTCACCTGGGTGCCGCCCTTCACCGCGGCGAGGTCGAACGTCACCGTGTGGTAGTTCTCCGGCTGGTCGGGCAGGCCTCCCAGAGGGCTGAAGTGCGTGAAGGCCAGCCGCCGCTGCGGGTCGGCCGTCTGGATGGCGCCGTGGTCCTCGTAGGACTTGCCCTTGAACTGCCCGCGAAAGGTGATGGGGCTGCCCACCTGGAAGTCGCTCGAGACGTCGGCGCCCAGGAAATAGGACTTCATGATCCGAGGAGTGGTCAGCGCCGCCCAGATCTCCTCGGGGCTCGCCGTGATCATCTTCGACACCCGTGCCGTCGGTTCGCTCATCGGAAACCTCCTCCGTGGCGACGGAAGGTAGCCACGCGTTTGGAGGTCCGGGAGGCCCGTCGCCCTGCCGGACGTCGCCCTGCGTCGAACCTGGGACGGTCACGATTCCGATGGACTCCCGCTCCCGCGAGCGCGAGCGTGGTCGTGTCCGGTGAGCCCCAGCCTCACGGGCAGGCCGGCGTTCCCGTTGCCTCGTGGGGGACTCGTTTCCCGGGGAGGACAGATGCTCGGTTCAACGAAGGTGCTGTCGACGTCGATCGCGGTGGCCGCGCTGCTGGTCAGCGGAGTCGCATCCGCGGATTCCGGTCCACCCAAGCAGTGCAGTGCGGACGTGAAGAAGCTGTGCCCGAAGGTGAAGCCCGGGCACGGAGCGGTCCTCGTCTGCCTCGAGCAGAAGGCCGAACAGGTCTCGCTGGAGTGCAAGGGAAGCCTGACCGACAAGGCCCAGGCGATCCAGGGTGCCTGCAAGGTCGAGCTGGACAAGTTCTGCGCGACGGTCGAGCACGGCCAGGGGCGGCTGCTGGAGTGCCTCGCCAAGCACGAGGCCAGCATGGGCCCCGACTGCAAGGCGTTCTGGGGCACCGCGAAGACCAAGGCCAAGAGCGCCGCCAAGTAGGTGCCGGAAGCTCCAGGGTGGTTCAGCCCCGGGCTTTCCACACGGCGTAGAGCGCTGGGTACACGAGCAGCTCGAGCGCCGCGGACGTCACGACCCCGCCGACCATCGGCGCGGCGATCCGCTTCATGACGTCCGCGCCCGTTCCCTGTGACCAGAGGATCGGGAGAAGACCGACGAGGATGGTGACCACGGTCATCATCTTCGGCCGGATGCGCTGCACGGCTCCGGCCCGGATCGCCGCGAACGCCTCCTCACGTGTTCGTGGCCGGTGCTGGCGCCAGGCCAGGTCCAGGTACAGGAGCATCACGATGCCCGTCTCGGCATCCAGACCGGCCAGCGCGATGATCCCTACCCAGACCGCGACGGAAAGGTTGTAGCCAAGGAGGTAGAGCAGCCAGAAGGCCCCGACGAGGGAGAAGGGCACGGCCAGCATCACCAGGAGGGCCTCCACCCAGCTCCGGGAGTTCCAGAGCAGCAGGAGGAAGATGACCAGCAGCGTGAGCGGGACGACGAGCTTCAGCCGGTCCCGCGCCCGCTCCAGGTAGCGGTACTGCCCTGCCCACTCCAGGCGCGTCCCCGCGGGGAGCTCCACCGACCGGGCCACCGCATTCCGGGCATCCGCGACGTAATCGGCGATGGGCCGATCCGTGTCGGCGAACACGTACGAGTACAGCCGCCCGCCCTCGTCGCGGAGCATCGCCGGACCGGTGCGGAAGCGAACCTCCGAGAGCTGGCCCAAGGGAATCTGGGCACCCGAAGGCGCGGCGACCAGCACGCGTCGCAGCTCGTCGACGCTGCTCCGGAAGTCTCGGGCGTAGCGCACCCGCACCGGGAAACGTTCCCTGCCCTCGATGGTCTGCGTGACTCTCGCCCCTCCGATGGCGGTCTCGATTGCGTCCTCGACGTCCCCGACCCGGAGGCCGTAGCGGGACGCGGCGTCCCGGTCGATGTCGAAGTCGAGGTAGTGACCACCCCCGATGCGCTCGGCGAACGCGCTCCGGGTTCCGGGAACCCGCTGCAGCGCCGCCTCCACCCGTGTTGCGGCCAGCTCGATCGATTCCAGGTCCGGACCGAGCACCTGGATGCCGAGCGGGCTGCGCACGCCGGTCGCCAGCATCTCCGTCCGGGTCTGGATGGGCATCCACCAGACGTTGGGCATGCCGGTGAACTGCGCCGCCTGATTCAGCCTGCTGACCAGCGTGTCCCAGTCCATTCCCGCGGGCCACGCGCTCTTCGGCTTGAGCGTGACCACGGTCTCGAACATCTCCAGAGGAGCCGGGTCGGTGGGGCTGTCGAAGCGTCCGGCCTTGCCGAAGACCCGCTCCACCTCCGGGAAGCTCCGGAGCAGCTCGTTTTGCCTCTGCAGCACGTCGCCGGCGCTGGTGTCGCTGATCCCCGGCACTGCGGTCGGCATGTACAGAAGCGTCCCCTCGTTCAAGGGAGGCATGAACTCGCTGCCGAGCCGCCCCACGACCGGAATGGTGAGCACCACCAGGAGACCAGCGCTCAGAATGACCGGCCAGCGGAAGCGGAGCGCGAATCGACAGACCGGGTCGTAGGCCCGAACGAGGAAGCGGGAGACGGGGTTCTCGTCCTCGCTCCGGATCCGCCCGCGGATGAGGAGTGCCGCCACCGCGGGGACGAGGGTGACCGACAGCAGTGCGGCGAAGCCCATCGAGAATGTCTTGGTCCAGGCCAGAGGCTTGAACAGCCGACCTTCCGTCCCGCTGAGAGTGAACACGGGGAGGAAGGCCAGGGTGATGACCAGGAGGGAGAAGAAGATGGGGCGGCCGACCTCCTGCAACGCGGTGATGACGACCGACGCGCGTTCACCAGGGCGGCCCGCCTGCTCCCACCGCTCGAGGTGCTTGTGAATGTTCTCCACGACGATGATCGCCGCGTCCACCATCGCCCCGATGGCGATCGCGATCCCACCGAGGGACATGATGTTGGCGCCCAGCCCCATCCACCGCATCGGAATGAACGCCAGGAGGACCGCCACCGGCAGGACGAGAACCGGGACCAGGGTGCTCCGGACGTGGAGCAGGAAGACGGCGATGACCAGGGCCACCACCACCAGCTCCTCGACGAGGGTGCGCCGCAGGGTGTGAATGCTGGCTTGGATCAGCTCGGAACGGTCGTAGGTGGGAACGATCTCCACTCCCCTGGGGAGGCTCGGCTGGAGCTCCTGGAGACGCGCCTTGACCCGGGCGATGACGTCGAGCGCGTTCTCCCCCGAGCGCATGACCACCACGCCTCCGACGGTCTGTCCCTGTCCATCGAGCTCCGCGATGCCCCGGCGCTCCGAGGGGCCGAGCTGGACCACGCCCACGTCACGGATCCGGATCGGCGTTCCCTCCCGTGAATCCAGCACGACGTTCTCGAGGTCAGCGACCCGCTTGACGTATCCACGGCCGCGAACGAAGTGCTCGGTCCCGGAGATCTCGAGAACCCGTCCTCCCACGTCGTTGTTCGACCGCCGGACCGCGTCCATCACCTGCGCGAGGGAGATCCCGAAGGCGGCGAGACGGTTCGGGTCGAGGTCCACCTGGTACTCCTTGCCGAAGCCTCCGATGCTCGCGACCTCCGCCACGCCCGGAAGCGCCTGGAGCGCGTACCGGAGATGCCAGTCTTGAAGTGACTGGAGCTCGGTCAGGTCGTTCCTGCCCGTCCGATCGACGAGGGCGTACTCGAAGACCCAGCCCACCCCGGTGGCGTCCGGCCCGATGCGAGGGATGACGCCCTCGGGCAGCTTGGCCGCGGCGGTGGACAGGTACTCGAGGACCCGGCTCCGAGCCCAGTAGAGGTCCGTTCCTTCCTCGAAGATGACGTTGACGAAGGACGATCCGAACATCGACTGTCCTCGCACGCTGGTCACCCGAGGCGTGCCGAGCAGCGTCGTGACGAGTGGGTAAGTGACCTGGTCCTCCACCAGGTCCGGCGAACGGCCCTCCCAGTCCGAGAAAACGATGACCTGGACCTCGGAGAGGTCCGGGACGGCGTCCAGCGGCGTCGTCCGAAGAGCCCACACGCCCACCCCGGTCAACCCCGCGACCAGGAGCAGCGTCACCCATCGGTTGGAGGCGCACCATGCGATGAGTCGCGGAATCACGGCGCGCTCCAGCGAGGCATGGCGTCACGGAGCTGCGCCTCGCTCCCGAGGAGGAATGTCGGGCCGATCACCACCCGGTCCCCCTCCTCGAGTCCCGCGCGGACCTCGGTGAGCTCTCCGGCGCTCGCTCCCGCGAGGATCTCCACCGGCTGCAGCCGGCCCTGCGCGCGCTGGACGAAGGCGTAACGATGTTCCCCGGAGACGAGGACCGCGGCGCTCGGGACGGACAGCAAATTGCCCAGGGACCGCTCGACTCGAACGTCGGCGAACATCCCCGGCTTCAGGAGCTGGTGTGGATTGGCGACCTCGATCCGGGCCTGAAGCGTGCGCGTCTTCTCGTCCACGCGCGGAGCGACGAACGAGACGCGCCCTTCGATCCGGTCGCCCGGAGCTGCGGGAACGGACACCATCGCCGGCTGGCCGACGGCGACGAAGGGGGCCTCGCTCTCGTAGAACTGGGCCTGTACCCAGACCCGGCCCAGATTTCCGATCCGGTAGAGGACATCCCCGGGCATCACCCGGCTGCCAGCCACGACATTCTTCTCCAGGACGACTCCGCTGGCCGGAGACCTCAGGGTGAAGCGCCCATCGGACGTGCCGCGGGCGCGGAGCCGTTCGAGATCGCCGGGGCCGAGTCCCCACAGCCGGAGTCTCCGGGCAGCGGCCGTCTGCAGTGGCCTCGACGCTCCCTCGGGATCGGCCCGGGCGCTCGAGAGATACTCCTCCTCGGCCGTCAGGAGGTCTGGACTGTAGAGGGTGAGAAGCCGGTCACCCGTCCGGACGGGTTTCCCGGTCTCGGCGACCAGGAGCGATTCGACGTAGGCCTCGTACTTGAGGGTGACGTCGGCGAGCTGGCGCTCGTCGACGTCGACCCGCCCGAATCCGCGGAGTGACCGTGACAGCTCGCGGCGCTCCGCCGTGGCGAAACGCACGCCCAGAAGCTGCTGGCGGTAGGGTGACAGCTCGAGCGCCTTGCCGAGGCCCGGGACACCCTCGGCCTTCGTCTCCGCACCGCCGCTCTCGAGGGTGAAGCCCTTCCTCGGCGGCGAGACCATCAGGCGGAGCTGGGTGTGGGGATGGCCCGGAGCATCGATGCCCAGCGTGAGCGTCCAGTCGCCGTTCATCTGGAGGGGGTAGCGGATGCTGTAGCGGCCACCTCCGAGCGATTCGGTGGTGCCGCCTCCCTTCATCTCCGGCATCGCCCCCATGGCCGGCATGTCGTACTCGAAGGCCAGACGGGCACCTTCGACGGGTCTTCCCTCCGGGTCTCGCAGGGTCACGAGGAGGCGATTGTCCCCGCTCCTCGGCGGGTCCGGCTCGATGGTCAGCTCCACGCGAAGATCACCGAGCGAAGTGGATTGCCCGGCAGGGGGCTTGCTGCAGGCGACGAGCCCCGTGAGCACCACGATTGGCAGGAGAGCGCGTGTCCTCACGGGCGAACCCCCAGTCCGCCACCCAGGGCTCGCTCCAGGTCCGCCTGTTGCTGTGCGTAGGCAGCGAGCTGACGCGCGAGATCTTCCTGGCGCATGAGCGCCTCGCGCTCGCTGTCGAGGACGGTGAGGAGCCCGATGCGGCCCGAGGCATACGCAGAGAGGGAGCTGTCGAGTGTCTGCCGCGCGAGGGGAATCAACCGACGGGAGATCTCCACCAGTCGCTGTCCGGCCCGGAGCTGCGCGGCGGCGGCGGTGACCTGAGCGGTGATCCTGTTCCGGAGGGCCTCGGCGAGTGCCTGAGCGGCCTCGACCCGAGCGCGGGCCGCGGAGACCGAGGGCTCGATCTTGCTGCCGCCGAAGATGGGAAGATTGGCCTGCACCCCGAGGAACAGGAAGTTGTTCTGTGGCGGGGCTCCGAAGACGTGCATGTATCCGAGAATCGGCGTCACATCGGGCACCGCAGCAGCCGACGCGAGCCGTACCCGGGCCTCGGCCGCTTGAACCGCCGCGCCGGCAGCCTGGACCTCCGGCCGATGCTCCAGCGCTCGAGCTCGAAGAGCATCATCGGCAGGAAGGGTGCCGAGGAGTGGCGGCTCTTCGGTCGGTCCGAGCGGCGAATCGGCCTCTCGGGCGAGGAGAGCCCGGAGCCGCGCCGCAGCACTGACCTGCGTCGCGACCAGCCGCTCGTGTTCCCCCTCCTCCTTGAGCAGCTCGCTGCGAGCCTTCAGCCCGTCGACGACCTCTCCGCGGCCTGCGGCGACCCGGTCCGCCGCCACGGTGGACAGCTTCCGTAGAACGTCGAGCGTCTCCTCGTGCACCTGGAGGATGCGCTCGGTCATGAAGAGCTCCCCGTAAGCTTGCGTCACCTCGCGCTCGACGTCCTGGAGCTTCGCGGCGGCGTCGGCCTGCGTGGCGCGAGCGTCGGCCGCGGCAGCGTCCTCGCGCGCACCCCGCTTCCCACCCAGAGGAAAGGTCTGGGTGAGCTGGATCATGATCGGCACGGTCGAGAAATCGATCGGCCCGTTCCAGTACTGGACCATCAACATCGGGTCATCGAGTGCGCCCGCCGGAGACACGGCTCCGGCCGCGGCTCGAGCCTGGGCGAGTGCGGCCCGGATCTCCGGATTACGTTCTCGGGCTTCTTCGAGAAGACTGGAAAGACGAAGTGGTGGGGCCGCAGCCACCACCATGGACGCGACGAGCGCGAGCACGGGCAACCTCCGAGCGAAAGGTCAGACGGACAGCCAGGACGACGGCGGTCGCGCGACGCTCAGATGAGGAGGATGCGTGTCTCTGACAGCGGAGGTCGAAGGAGCGGCGGTGCTTCCTTCCGTTCCGCCGGAACGGACTGGAAGGCCTCGAACCACTCCAGCTGGACGACGACGGCGACGGCGAGCGCAGGGTCTGCCTGGATGCTGTCTGCCTTCGCGGCGGGCAGCGGCGCCTGGACACGGTGGTCACAGCACCGGTCGGGCAGGACTCCCGGGCTCTCGCTCCCGGCCTCGTCCTGACATGCGTTCGGAGC
>Ga0097621_100004108_pt1 | contig 10095 bp, 7 predicted proteins | sample KBSMisM72_FD_73165 | JGI IMG/M metagenome (GOLD analysis project Ga0097621, IMG submission 73165) | Miscanthus rhizosphere microbial communities from Kellogg Biological Station, Michigan, USA - KBS Miscanthus M7-2 (version 2) (version 2) | ecosystem: Host-associated > Plants > Roots >... | reverse complement strand
CAAAGCCTGCCTTTGATCTTTGCGTGCTGGATATGCGCTGCGATCCTGCTGTTGGACCAGCCAACCCTGGTCTATGCGCAAACGCCTGGTCCGAGTTGGCGCTTCACCGGCAATCTCAACACTGTTCGCGGGACTCTCACAGCGACGCAGTTGCCTAATGGTAAGGTTCTTGTCACCGGAGGTCTGGGGAGTGGCCCTTTCATCGACAGTGCTGAGTTGTATGACCCAGTCACAGGGACGTGGCGCTTTACTGGCACCCTCCAAACGCCACGAGTGTTCCTTCATACTGCGACCATGCTTCTCAATGGCAAGGTTCTGGTCGCTGGAGGAGGAGACCGTGATGGCAATGATATTAACGGCGCAGAGCTGTACGACCCAGCCACGGAGACTTGGACTCCTACCGGCAATCTCGCTGTAGCCCGCCATTCTCATACAGCTACATTGCTGCCTAATGGCAAGGTCCTGGTCGCTGGAGGAGGGGATACGGATGGTGGCAATACCGATAGTGCTGAACTGTATGATCCAGTCACCGGAAATTGGGGTATTACCGGAAGCCTACACACAACGCGCGGCCGACACACTGCTACCCTACTGACAGATGGCCGAGTACTGGTGGCCGGTGGGACCGATGGCTTCATTCCCAGTTTGCACAGCTGCGAGTTGTACGATCCAAACACAGGGACCTGGAGCGTCACCGGCAGCCTAAAGACAGACCGAGCTCTTTTCACGGCGACGCTCCTTGGCAATGGAAATGTCCTGGTCACCGGAGGTGAGACCCACCATTGTTCTTTCGGCGGTTGCGGCTTTTCTATGGTTACAAACACATCCGAGCTATACAATCCTGCCACCGGGACGTGGAGTTTCGCGGGCTTCCTTGGACACCGTTCCTCTCACACAGCTACCCTCTTGCAAGACGGTCGAGTGCTCGTCGCTGGAGGAGCAAATTTTAATGCAAGCAATGCGCAGACTCTGGTCTTTCTTTCGAGTACCGATCTTTACGATCCTGCAACCGGCAATTGGACCAATACTGCCAGCCTCAACTTGCCGCGAGTCTCTCATACAGCAACACTGTTGACGAACGGCAAAGTACTCGTCGCGGGAGCAGGTAACGGCACCGCTGAACTGTACGATACTGCAGTAAGTTCACCGCCGAGTCCCATCGACGATGCGCAATTCTTCGTGCGCCAGCACTATCTCGATTTTCTGAACCGCGAGCCTGACCCGCAGGGTCTAACCTTTTGGACCAATGAAATCCTATCGTGTGGTAATGATCTACGGTGCATAGAGGTAAAGCGCATCAATGTATCGGCAGCTTTCTTCCTTTCGATTGAGTTTCAGAACACTGGCTACCTCGTTGAACGAATCTACAAAGTCGCTTACGGCGACGCTAGCGGCATGTCGAGTATTGGCGGCGCGCATACACTTTCGGTACCCATCGTACGTCTTGACGATTTCTTAGCCGACACGAGATTGATCGGTGAAGGCGTAGTTGTTTTGCAACCCGGTTGGGAACAGTTACTCGAGCGTAATAAAGCAACCTTCGCAGAACAGTTTGTGCAGCGGCCGCGCTTCACCACGGCGTATCCGCAATCGGTGCCGGTGGAGGAGTTTGTGAATAGACTAAACGCGAACGCCGGCGGCTTTTTGTCACCGGCTGAGTGCAATTCACTGGTGGGCGATTTGTCGTCTGGATTGAAGACGCGTGCGCAGGTTTTACGAGCCGTTGCGGAACAGGCGAATGAGAGCGACGACGAAGTGCGGCCAAACTTAGCTAGCGCCGAGTTCAATCGCGCGTTCGTTTTGATGCAGTACTTTGGTTACCTGCGTCGAAATCCAAATGACGTACCGGACGTTGATTATTCAGGGTACGACTTTTGGTTAACGAAGCTGAATACTTTCAATGGCAACTTCGTAAACGCCGAGATGGTTAAAGCCTTTCTCGCCTCCGGTGAGTACAGAAGGAGATTTTGACCGAGCTCAGATCTTCAATGTGAAATCTTCAATTGCTTTAGTGCTCCCGCAGGGATTCGAAACCCGAACCAACAGATTATGAGACGGCTTGAGGGGCATCAATAAGGCGAGACGAAGTGAGATAACTCAGTATTTACCGAATCCGCAGCCGCGCTCTCAATTTTGTGGCCCATATCCTCGGCTACTTCCGTCAAAAGTCTCTGGATCTCATCAAGTGAGAGACGGCCCATCTGTTCCTTTGTAAGCTCGATCGGTTTACTGAGAGTCAGCTGGTAGTCAATTTCCTGGACTTACCTATCGACTATCGTACGACGCATCAGAGCCGTCGTGCTGAGGGATGACTCCGATCTGGCTAACGAAAGGCGTGAGCTTCTTGATCTCGGCGCGAATAAACATGTTCGCCGCTTTGTCTAAAGCGCGCTTCACTTTGATAAAGTCCACAATCATGTCCCAATTCTAGCTCAGACCCGAGCGTTAAGAGATCTTTTGGGTGATGCTACTAGATTCGTCAGTCCCCAATGGACACAAGGCTAAATTGTTTGGGCTGCATCTGCGCCTAGCGTCCCGTCCTACTCGACAAGATGTCTCATATCTGAGACACTAGCGGAGTGAAGCCGGCCGTATTTCACCCTAAGGCCCGGGACGCAATAAGAGACTTCCCTGAAGACGTCCGGCGGGAATTCGGTAAAGCCATCTTTGATTTACAGAAGGGCGAGAAGCTTGCGATGCCATTATCGCGTCGAATGCCTTCGGTTGGGCCAGGCGTTGAAGAGTTGCGGGTTAAGGATCGATCCGGTGCGTATCGGGTGTTCTATTACGCAAAATTGGCGGATTCGATTCTGATCTTTCATGCCTTCGGAAAGAAGACTCAAAAGACTCCACCGCATGAGATTGCTTTAGCGCAAAAGAGACTTCAGGAGATGCTCGATGAGAAAAGTTAGACCAGTAGTTGCTCGCAATGCCCGCGAACTCGCGAAAGTGTTGGGTCTGTCGCCAGCCGACGGAATGGAAATCGAATTCCGAAGCGACCTGAACGACAAAATCATCGAGGTGGTCGCGAAGAAAGGACTTACCCATGCAGACGTGGCGCGGCTTGCTCGCACCTCACGCACTCGCGTGACTGCGATCTTGAATCGCAACACTCACGACATTTCAACGGATCTCATGCTGCGAGTGTTGGCGTCATTAGGAGTGCAAGCGAAGCTCCAATTCAAAAGCGCGGCTTAGCTCCATCTATCCTGGAAGCGGTCCTTCGGTGGCGGGCTTTCCGGCGTGGGGATTGGACCTGCGTCACCTTTAAATCGCGGCGATTTCCTCGCTCAAAAGCAAGAGAGCGTCCTCCATCGCTTCTTTGAGATCGGCAAAAGTCTTTTCACTCATAAGGCTCGTGTTGTCGGTTACCTTTCGAGTTCTTGCTACTCTCATATTGCAAAGGTCTCCTGCTTTCTTGTGCGTGGAGATTTGCTTCAGCTGATAAGACTCACAACATACTCGACTATACTATCGAGTGATTGCTGGACGTCAAACTTCGCAGACCGCCTTTATCAACATGAGCTTTCGGTTTTTTGGTGGCACATGGAACATTCAAAAGGTGACCCCTCCCTGGGGCGACCGACCATCGATCTACCAGCACATCCTCGCCAACATTCGCCCGGGATCGCCTGGTCTGGGTGAGAAAGGTGATCTGCTTCCCGATGACGAGATTGCCAGCCGTGGCAAAGAGATCCGCTGGGCGCCGGGAGCACTCGATGGAGTGGTCGGACATCACGTTGGTCTTAGCGAAGCCGCAGAGGCAGCGAAGAAGATTCTCGAATCAATTCGAGTGTTTAGTAAAAAAGCGAATGACAAAAACGCAGCTGAACTCTACTCGCAGCTACTGGACCAATCCACTCTAACCTACGTCGATCATCTCTTGGAGGCTGTCATTGCCGACGGCGCTCTCGATCCTGAAAGAATACACAACATTGCACACTGGCTGGCTACTGCGGCTGCCGATCGCGAGCCTATCAAGTGTGCTATTGCACTGCTGGGTGTTTGTCGCGACCGTGAGGATCGCGATCTTCTGCTGACGCTGGGCCGCAACGAGGAGTTCACGCTCTTCGTCACAGTCGCGCTGAGAAACTCTGGTGACGATCCCGAATTGTCTCTCTGGGCGCTTGCCTGCCTTGTGACCGGGTGGGGTCGCATTCAAATCATCGAACGCCTGGCTGAGACCAAAGATGAACAGATCAAAGCGTGGATGCTACGCGAAGGATACCAAAATGAGATCATGCAGGAGTACACGGCCCTCATTTGTGCGAAGACTGGGGATCTGTTACCCGCCCTCCGCAGGCCTGAACCGGACGAGAAACTTCTGAAGGGTGCGGGTTCAGTCTTAACAGCTTTGATACGAGGGCGCGGTGGACCTACGGAGGGTATCGAAGCATATCCGGATGGCGCTGAAGCGACGGAGTTGTACCTAACCCATTTGCAAACGCGCGATATTGATCTTCAAGACCTTGTCGACGTCAAGACAATCGAGCAGTTCCTCAGAGAAGAATCGGGTGAAGCGAAAGATTCCGCTCTCGGTTTCCCCAAACGGGCCGCGAAGTTACTCGGGTTGACCGGGGCGATTCTGTCCAGACCGGGCTGGAAACAAAAGGTCAGTCACGGACTCAACAGCGAAGATCGCCAAACCTTTTGGATGGCGACAGAAGCAGCCGGCATGCTGGGCATTGATGCGTGGAACGTCTACTTCGAGCGCCTCAAGCGCGGCGAGGACCTATGGTACTTCGTAATGCAGACCAGCGATCACGATCGCTTCGATCAGGGAATAAGGTTTGCGGAGGAAACGCTTCCTTTGAAAGATATTGCGTCTGGACCAACAGACTCGGTAGGCCTTGGACCCGAATTTCGCAACCACAGCGCCCTCGATTGTGTTTTGCAGGAGTTGCGACGATTTCCTGGCAAGGGCTGGACACTCATTCGTGCGGGTCTGCAAAGTCCGACAGTGCGTAACCGGAATATGGCGGTCCAGGCACTGCGGGAGTGGGATAGAACAGCCTGGCCTGCTGAAGCCGAATCATTACTGAACCGTGCAATAGACGTTGAACCTAAGGATGACACCCGAGCATTAATGGTCAAGACTCTTAACGGTGAATCTCATGAGACAAATTGAGATTGAAGGGTACACAGCCGACGAGATTCTTAATCTGGCGGATGAGCAGTTCGATGCTCCCTGCTCACGGGTGAGCCTCTTGTGTTTCGCGCCGGCACCGCAGAAATACTCGGGAGTTCAGGATTAAGCGTAACAGTCTGATCGTTGAACTCGCGCAAATCGATGGTGGCGGCTAGGGTGTGCTACCCACACTTACCTCGCTCGCGCACAGATTTGCCAAACGACGTGGATTGAAGAGGGTAGAGTGGATCGTGCATGCGCTCAATTGCGCCGAACCAAACCTTAAACTTCGACAAGTGATGGAGCGAAGAGGTTTTCGGGTGACGAATATTGAGGGCGTTGGCGAGGCCTTTTACCTTGCGATGCACATTGAGGATTAAAAGAGCCCGGTCTTAAACATGCACACATACACGGCTAAGGTTATCGAGACAATACAACACAGCCCGAATACATGGGAGACCCTTAGGATCGGTGTCTTTAGATCGGAAGGTGAGACGGCTTGAGCGGCACTAACGAAGTTGGACCAGGCAAGATGTAACAGTATTTAGCGAATCCGCGCCGTCAAAGTTGGTTACATCTTGCTATGTCTGAACACGCCAGCGCGCCATAATCACGCCATCTTAGTAGTCATTAACTTCCATCATCCATTCTCTCAGCCTTCTCATTGACAAATTTCGTGACCCGGCATTATCTTTCCCCGCATATCACCGAACTCTAATCGGCTCCACGCCTTTGTTAGCCGCCTCGAAAGAAGTTCGGACCTGAATCGATCGTAAAGAAATCTCTTCGCGCCCTTCATTGCGCACCTGTCTCTGACTTCGCAACAGAACAAAAGGAGATCGAAATGAAACTAGTCATGTCACCCCGACGCGTCGAGTCGCGTTCGTCTCATAAACGCCGCAAATTTCATTGGTTGCCCTTCCTCCCGATCTTAGCTGCGATGCTCTTTGGAGTGGTTGTGGTATCAGCTGCTTCGTTCATCCTGAAATTCGGAACCGTGGGTTCGGGAAACGGACAATTCCTGACGGCAAGAGGAATTGCGGTTGACCCAACCGGTAACGTTTATGTCGTGGACGCGTCAGGCGATAGTAACGGTCAAGTTCAAAAATTCGACGCGAACGGCAACTTCCTCAACAGGGTTGGCGCTAACAACGGCACTGCTCAAGGTTTTATCAGCGCTCACCGAGTCACCACCGATTCGAGCGGTAACGTTTACGCGACGGACGGCGCTACTGAGTCAGTCAGCAATGTTGTCAAAAAGTTTAATGCCAGTGGAGTGTTTCAGTTTGCCTTTGGCTCGGCAGGTGCCGGCGGACAGTTCCTGTCAGCAGCGGGGATAGCTGTCGACTCATCAGGCAATATCTACGTCGTTGACTTGGGCGCCAAGCTCATTAGGAAATTCTCCTCCACCGGTACCCCAATCACCACGATTGGTTCCAGTGGAAGCGGCGATGGCCAATTCACCGACCCAGTCGGTATAGCGATCGATTCGGCTAACAACATCTACGTAGCCGATACAGGGAACAATCGAATTCAGAAATTCAATAGTGCCGGCACATTCGTTACAAAATGGGGAACGATGGGAAGCGGTAACGGTGAATTCAGTGGGCCTCGAGGCGTCGCCGTCGATAATGCCGGAACAGTTTATGTGGCTGACACGGGAAACAATCGTGTGCAACTCTTTTCCTCTGCTGGAACATTCATGGAAGTGGTCGGGAGTGCAGGCAGCGGCGATGGACAATTCATGAGTCCAACGGATGTTGCGACAAACTCAGCCGGCACGTTCTTCTACGTCGCCGACCAGGATAACTTTCGTGTTCAGAAATTCAGCACTACAACAGCGTCGCCAACCGCGAATGCCGGGGCTGATCAAACCGTCGAATGTGCAGGTGCCACTACAGCTGTGAATCTCGATGGATCGGCGTCCACCGCTGGTAGTGGAACTATCAATTCATACTCCTGGGCCGAAGGAGCAACGGCACTCGGCACCGGTGCGATGCTCAGCGTTAATCTGCCAACCGGCACACACACCATCACGCTAACCGTGACAGACACCGGCGGTGGTTCTGATACAGACGATGTTCTCGTAACCGTTCAGGACACGTTAGCGCCAAACATCTCGTGTCCGTCTGATGTGGTAGTGAATCTGCCAATGAATTCGACTGCGACTTCGATGGTGGTCAGCTATCCAGCGGTAACAGCGACTGATAGCTGCTCATCCAGTGTCACAGTGAACAGCACGCCCGCCTCAGGCTCGGTGTTTCCTGTCGGCACGACTACGGTCCATGCAACTGCTGATGATGGCGCTGGACATACCTCCGAGTGCAGCTTCACTGTCACGGTGCAATATGATTTTGCGGGTTTCTTCCCGCCAGTCGCAAACCTTCCGGCGCTGAACCTGGTTCAGGCAGGAAGAGCCATTCCCGTGAAGTTCAGCTTGAGTGGTGACAAGGGACTTGGAATCTTCGGTCCTGGGTCACCTTCTTCGGGCCCAATTGCGTGCAATTCCAGCGATCCGGCAACACTTCTGGAAGAGACTGTAACTGCAGGCGGTAGCAGTCTTAGTTACAATCCAGTAGCCGACCAGTACATCTACGTCTGGAAAACGGAGGCAGCTTGGGCTGGGACGTGCCGCCAACTGGTGGTGCAGTTAAATGACGGTAGCATTCACCGCGCAAACTTCAAGTTCAAGTAACTTGAAGTTTAGCAAGTTGAATAATGAGGGCCTCGCGATGCGTCGCGAGGCCTTCGTGATATATGGCGGTGGGATTAACGAAACAAAAAACTGATGGGCTCTTGCAAGGCGTCACGAGCTTCTTTCACTCCGGAGGAGTGACGTGTTTATAGCCGAATAACGAGAGTGCTCCGTAGGAGTGCAATACGTCAGCTACTAACGCAACAGTTGCGCGAACTGCTGAAGCTCTGGGAGATTCAGTTCTGACACTGCCCAGTAAGTCATCCCTCCATTCGTCCAACGAACCAGGTTGTAGCCCTGACGCACCGCGACTGTTTCCGTTGAGTTTGCCGAGCCCGTTGCCGGCCAAACGAACAAATTAATCGGGTGCTGCCCACGTTGGTACACCATGGCCGCGACCGGACGATTGCCAATGTAATCGAGCCGTCCGCCAGTCAAGATGAATCCTTGCTGACTCAGGTCTTTTACTGGAGGGGAGAAATCAAGCTTGCCATCAAACCAGGGCTTGACAGTGTGCTGGTTAGACGAAGAAACGTCAGTTAGATGATCGGCCATCATTGAACGCACATGACTCGCAACTATTTCCTGAGCTAAAAGATCTCCGCTGTCGGGTTTCACGAGAGATCGTCCAACGATCCAAATCACGATGAAAGCCAGCACCAACGCCGCCGCTGCAACTAACCAGCGCGGTTGGAAGATCGTTCGATTTCGTTCGGGTTTACTTTCTTGCCGCAATGCTGATCGCAAGCGTTCCTCTAATCGATCTGAGGGCAAATAACGCAAAGTGGTTTCGCCCAAAGCTGATCGTAGTCTGCGAAGGCGTTCGTAGTTCTTAGTACAAACGGCGCAAGCGGAGAGATGCTTTTCGATCTCCAAACTCTTCACCAGCTCTAACTCGCCATCGAGGTGGCCGTGAATCAATTCATCTGTGTGCTGACAACTCAAATGCCTGCCTCCTTGCCCATCGTCTTTGACAGAAGTGTCTGGAGTCGTTTCCGTCCGCGTGCCAGTCGCGACATGACCGTGCCGATCGGTGTGTCGACTATGTTAGCGATCTCCTTGTAAGACAGACCCTCCATTTCGCGCATCACCACAACTTCACGAAAATCAACTGGAAGCTCTAACAAGGCCCATCTGATCTTTTCCGAGTCGACACTCTGTATAAAAAGCCTCTCTGGATCAGCGAAGTCGAGACCAGCTTCTTCAAGGTTGTCTTCAATGGGCTCTGCAAGTCGTAACAGACGGTTCTTTTTCAACCAGGCGTAGCAAGTGTTTCGCACGATGGTTAATAACCATGCGCGGCCATCTCCACCGTAATAGCCACTGAAGAACTTAAACGCGCGCAAGTAAGCCTCTTGAACGACGTCTTCAGCGTCGTGATCGTTGTGTACCAGCCAACGCGCCAGATTGTAGGCAGCGCCCATGTGCGGAAGCGCAATCTCTTCAAACCGGAAGGTTTTGCTTTGATCTTGCAACTTAGTCCCCAGCTGAGGTTCTCCTCTTCTAATGTGAGACCGGAGTCAGTGCTCTTTTATTCCTGACAAATTTTCACTGCAGAGCGGGAATATTCACACACGACATCGAATCCTTATAGGCAAGAAAGAATCGAATGAGAGGTAACGAAAATGAATGTAATAATTAAGTGGCTATTAAATCCACCAACAGAAGGTCCAAGAGCAGTAATCTTGCTCCGTTTAATGGCTGGCGCTGTATTTCTGTGGGAGGGAATTCTTAAGTTCGTCTATCCGAATCAGGGAGTCGGCCGGTTTACGAAGCTTGGATTTCCGGCACCTCATTTCACCGCGCTTGCAGACGGTTGGCTAGAGATCATTGGCGGTGTGTTGTTGCTTACAGGCCTCTTGACGCGTCTAGTCGCTGTGCCCTTTGTCATTGAAATGGTGGTCGCAATGGCGTCGACAAAGATCCCGTTGTACCTGGGTACTTCTCCATTGCCGCTGCCACCAGTTCCACCACAGATTGGCTTTTGGGCCGTTCTGCATGAAGTCCGATCCGAGTACGCGCAACTTCTGACGTGCGTCTTTCTGTTGTTGCAGGGACCGGGTCGTTGGTCCCTAGACTCACTATGGAAAAACAGTCGCGAAGCTTCATCGCGGAAGCCAGTAGCTCGGGATAAGCTGCACACGTTGGCAGCTTGAACTCAGAAATTTTTGTCGAAGGTTCCCATCGTTAAATGCGAATCTGTTTGGTTTCGCCAGGCAAATGTTCAATCAGGTGAACACCTGGAGCCTGGCGAATATTTTTTCCAGGTAAT
>Ga0097621_100004105_pt1 | contig 10101 bp, 12 predicted proteins | sample KBSMisM72_FD_73165 | JGI IMG/M metagenome (GOLD analysis project Ga0097621, IMG submission 73165) | Miscanthus rhizosphere microbial communities from Kellogg Biological Station, Michigan, USA - KBS Miscanthus M7-2 (version 2) (version 2) | ecosystem: Host-associated > Plants > Roots >... | reverse complement strand
CTATCAACTGGTCGCCGTTTGCGGGCTTAACCAAGTATCCCTGAGCACCCGAAACGCGAGCTGCTTCCCGGTCAGTCTCGTACGCCGCTCCTGAGTAGAAGAGAACGGGTGTCTTTAGATCGAACTGGCGTAACTTTTCGGTAAGCTCCGTACCAGAAAGTCCAGGCATCCAGTTGTCTACCAGATACAGATCAAAGGTTTGAGTTTTTGCAAGATCAATAGCCTGAACATTGCTTGCTGAGCAGACTACCTCATAGCCGTATTGGGTTAGGACAAAATCAATCAACTCCCGAGTATCAACATGATCCTCAGTACAGAGGATACGTCCTTTTGTGGATCGCATTGGGGAAGCCTTTCGGTGTTGCTCGTTTCCGAGCAGTGGCCCTTAGGTTGGATGGACCAGAGTAAAAGGCTTCTGTTGCGGGGTCTGTGCGTTAGCACACATAGCGCCTAGGCAGAAAACCAACGAAAAGTAGTTCCGAAAATCCAGCATCCATAAATGGAGGCGACTGCCTGGTAGTGTCTTAATTTGGATTGTGTTCTCAGTCTGCGTAGTTTCCGGCTTCGCATGGGCCTGTAGCGTAACCAAATCCCTCCATTTTGTGATGGAAGCAAAAGAAAGTACGCCTCCCCTTTTCAAAAATATCCTCATATTGAACGCGTCCCCAGCAGTAGAAGGTGAAATACGCTTCTTCGGCCCGTCGGGCAGTGCCCTCTCCTGCGCGTATTACAAAGAAACCCTTTGGGCCTATCAGTCCCAGTTGTCTGTGGTGCGAAAAATCTGCGTCCAGTCCGTCTGGTGGCTGCTCTCTAAAGCCGCAAGTATGGGAGACAATGACGTTGTTCGCGGGTGTGTTGCCAGAGTTTTCGATCCTGAGATCAAGAACATGGCTGGCATAGGACTTTTGTATGCGAACAGTTATATAAGCACGGTTAGCATAAATCGCGGTTTTCTCAACCGTCGCGACGTTATCCTCAGCCGCTTTAATCGCCCGTTCGGTTTGCTGAACTTGTGCGTTCATCGCCTCGGCTTGCTTGTTGTACATAACGGCATGAACCACGATTACGATCACAATGGCGAGGCTAAACATGGAATCAATCAGGGCTATAGTGCGATACGGCTCGGTAATAACGTGATCGTAGAGATAGAGCCGCAACAGAAAGGAGCCGCTAATAAACAACCAGATAGCAATAGCAATTCCGGTAAGTCCGGTTCGACGAAGAAAGCGTCTGACGCAATCCTCCTGTTGGCGTTTCTCTGTTTCGCCGCTGGTCTCATTGTGCTCTGGCATAGTCTTAATCGTAACACAAAAAGTCTCAAGCTTTTTTGTGTGGTTTGCGGGAGTGCCTTAATTTGGATTGTAGTCGCTATCGGGTTCGGGATTTGGGGGTTCGGGCCGATATTTTTCCATTCCCGTTTCTGGCACCGAAATCCAGAAGTTGTCTCTCAGGTAATACCTAAACGCGAATTCGGTTTTCTTCCCGCTGTGGAAACCATCGGAGTACGTAATCGCCCCGCGAACGAACATCTTGGTGTGTCCCGCAGTGATCGTGTCGTATTGCTGCGGAGTCAAATAAAACACTTCGTCCAATCGAATCATAATGCCAATTCTAAGACTGCCCGGAAACAGCTTTGTACGCCCATATGGATGCAGCCACGGGATTCGGAGTTCCCATTCACTGAAGGGAGATCCGTCGCCAAACTCGTCAGGTTTGTCTCTAAACTCCCAACCACGTCTAGTGCCGTCAGGTGCGGGCAGTGGCATGAACTGTTCAGGGATACGGAGTATCAATTCAACGATCACCTGAATGTTTTTAGCTGGGACCCTGCCAATGTTTTCCACATAAAGAAATACGCGCTTCTTGAGCGGGTCGAAAACAATGTTGTGAACGCCTACATAGGCCCGCGTTCCAAGCACCAGCGACCTGTCCATCAGCTTGGCCTGCTCGCGCATGGCCTTTTCTTGCCGCTTCATAGCGGTCAACTGACCTTTCATGGCCTCCAGTTGGTCTTTTCCCGTCGCAACGGCATCAAGAGCGGCTTGGGCTTGGGTTTTAATCGCCGTAGATTGAGCCTTCATGGCATCCAATTGCCCCGTCATCCTATCGATAATCGTATCGGTTCGGTCTACGCTGTCCTGTGTGGCCTTCCACTGACGCATCATGAAGTTACGTTGCTGCCAATAAATTGCGGCCTGAGCAACGATAGCCAGCAACGTGAAAAGGCCGACAATGCTTCCGGTAATGAAAGTGGCTATAGCGCCTATTTCGTTAAAGACGGAAGCGACGCGCACGATGGTATAGACGCCACCAATAGCGATAGCGGACAGCGACAGTCCGGTAACGATAATGGGCCAAGTCTTAGGCGGGCCGATATCCAGCAAAAACTGTTGACGGCTTTTTGGCTGGAGTGCGTTCTCATGAGCCTTGCCGCTGTCTGTATCTTTTACCTCTTCAACCATAGCAGAAATTGTAACACAAGAAGTCTTGACAGGAAACAGAAAATGTAATACATTATCTCCGTCGATAAGGAGATAGGCCCGACATGGCAAACGTACTTCCGAGAGAAAAACAGATTACGGTTATTGCGGCGCTGGCCGAAGGTTCGAGTATTCGGGCCATCGAGAGAATGACGGGCATTAACCGTAACACAATTATGAATCTAGGCGTCCGTGTTGGACAAGGATGCGCAAAGATTCTGGATGAAAAGATGCGCGGTCTAACTTGTCATTTCCTGCAATTCGATGAGATTTGGGGATTCATCGGCAAGAAGGAAAAGCACCTTATGCCGCTAGACGATTCGACCTTTGGCGACGTTTGGACCTTCTGCGCGATTGACTCGGAAACAAAACTCGTTCCCTCTTTCAGATGTGGCAAGCGCACTAACAATACCGCGCAGGCTTTTGTTAGTGACGTAGCCTCACGGCTAAAGAAATCGCCCGCAGATTTCCAGCGATGGTCTACGCGCATACGTGGAAGCCGTAGAAAATGCTTTTGGAATGGACGTTGACTTCGGGATGATCATTAAGAACTACGGCGCGGACAAAGGCGAGCATCACCAAGAGCGCCGCTACAGTGCGCCGGAAGTAACATCAATGCAGAAAATGACCATTGTGGGCGATCCGCTAATGGAACTGATCTCTACCAGCCATATCGAGCGGCTGAACGGAACCACGCGCTTGCACATGCGCCGCCTGACGCGACTCACCTATGCGTTCAGTAAAAAGCTGGAAAACTTCGAAGCGGCTGTGGCGTTACACTTCGCGTATTACAATTTCGTGCGCACGCATGGCAGCTTGAAAATGACGCCTGCGATGGCCGCAGGAGTCGAAAGAAGTTTTTGGAGTGTCGCAGATTTAGTCGAGGCAGCATTGTGAACTACATCGAAGAATTACAAGACGCAATCCGAAGGCTGCACGGTGCAGAAGCGACACACCTTGAGACGGTGCCGATCAAAGAAGAATTCCAGGGGCAGACAGTTTGGGAAGGCGAGGTTGAAGTGTTCGATCTACATGATCATCCTCAGACACACCGAGTCTATGCGTGGGCGCATGACACAGAAGATGCGGACCACCCGCGCAGGCATGTAACGGTGTTGCATATCCCACCAGCCACAAGCCCGCGTAAGGCCGTACAAGCATCAATTGTGAGTGACTACAGGAAGCGAGAACGCGATGCCGAAAGCTAAGAAGATGGGAAGGCCCAAACTGCCGAAGGGCCACGCCAAAGGCAAGATCGTGCCTGTGCGCTTGAATGACGAGGAACTAAAGCTATTCACGAAAGCGGCGGATGCCAGCGAACACAAGACGCTCTCCAGTTGGATTCGTCACACGCTAAAGGAAGCGGCGACAAGGTGAGGTTTCTTCGCTGAATGCGGAGGTTAAAATTCCAAGTCCCGATCATCGTCAATCAGGTTCTCAACTGGTACGCCTGCGAGTCTGGAATAGGCAAGTAGGACGATCAGTGTCGGTTCGGTTCTGCCACTTTCGTACTGGCCAATGTAGGGGGGACTAATTCTGTCTACATTCAGGCGCTCAATTAGTTTGGGTTGGGTGAGTCCGAGCGACTTGCGGATACGTCGCAGCTTTTGCTGCCAGATGTTGGGGGCGTAGTCTTTTGTGTGGCATAGCTATTTGTCCTCCCCTAAAAGACCGAGTTTGTGTAGTTCGTCTTCTTGTTCAGTCGAGAGTTGCCCGCGACTGCCCGTAAGTAAAACTTGCGGGCGATCTCCCGGTAGCGTGTATCCGCAAAGCGCGTATGCGGCATTAGAGCGTTAATGGCGCGATCTAGTCCGGCTAATGCTTCTGCCGCGCCAAGACGCCCTAGTTCAATGAGTTTGGTTACGCTGTGTAAGTGTTGAGCGAGAACGAATGCGAGTTCTGGAAAGTTTTCGTAAGGCTGGAACGCAATGCGCCAGTCTTCACAGTCAAGCGGAGGACTCTCAGAGTCCGTGGTACGATTGTTCTGCATGGTCGATTCCTCTCTCTTAAGCGGGTTAGGATTCGGCTGTGTAGGGCTGGCGAGTGCGCAAACACTTGTCAGCCCGCGCCGTTTGCGGGCGCATCGTACCACCAGAATTAACCGTTGGTTCTAGGATATGAGTGAGGATTTCAAATTAAGACACTACCGACTGCCTAAGGAATTTCCTTCTACGCTTCTTTACATTAAAAGAGAGACTTTTTCTGTGCGAGTTCTGTGCGAACCACGCACCACTGATTTCAGACCTCAGTCACAAGGCATACACCCTCGGGCTTCCAGTTCGTCCATTTCCTGGTGTAGGAGTTCCTTGACTGGATTTCGGATGACCGAGAGTAGGTCCTTCGCAAGAGGAGATGGCCATGATGTTACCATCGGCGAAATGGGGCCGTGAGCGCTGAAAAAACCAAACATTCTGCTCGCAGTTTGAGAAGACCGCCTATATACTCTGGCCCAACGCCAAGACGAAGGGACAATGTGCGTTTCGTAAACGCTGCGCAATTGTCAGCATTGGCCCACCAGCACGGTCAATATCCTGATCACACAATGTCGTCATAGCAGGAATGGCTCTAAAGGCGTCCAGCCCCGGGCCAATTTCGCCAATGAGTGTTTGACGGTTGCGAGGATTGGTACAGGCTTACATCTCCTGTAACCAGCACCTGAGCAAGTTGCTGGAACGTCTTGGAGCCGCTCGGCCGTTCCTTATCATCAACCACGTTAGGGTGATGCCATTCTTCCAATTGCAGAATCAGTTCCATTTCTGGAAGCACGCTGATACGCCGTTCCTCCGGTGTCGCCAACACCTGTTCACGCATGATGCCAGCGAGGAACCGGCAGAGTTCAAATACCTGGACGCGAGGTTCCAATTCAAGTTCAATACCGTGGCGCACGTAGTCGGCTACGGATGGGAGCGCAATGGCCTGGTCGCGCACGACCATCACATTCGCTCTTCGAGCAGCGAACTCCAGATCCTCGGCATCTTGCCACGGCCCCTCGTCGACAGGAAAGACAAAGCGAGATTCGTTGTGTGGATTGTTGGCAAGGTAATTCTCGTAGGCCTGTCGGTTAAAATAGCCTTCCGGAGGATCGCGGTCGTGAAGCCGGCTCGCGAAGGTGTAAATATGAGTGTCGGGTAAACCTGCTCGTGGCGAGAACCCAAACACCTCAATCACGATTGCCCAGTCCGTTGCCGAGCGGTAAAGAGAGAGCCGCGTCGCGGCAAGATACACATACCCGTTGTCGAGCATCGGAAACGTGAAGTCATCGCAACAACGATCCAGAATGGACAGGATCTCTTCAGGGTCGAACGCCATTGCACCGCGACCTTTCAGTGTCTAATGCCGCGCTTGAGTGGAGCGCGAACTCTATTCACCTTTCGTGAAGTGTTTGACGAAAACAGCCGGGAATTCTTCGCGATCGATTTTAATATATTCACTGCCAACGCGTTGTGTTTAGGACTTGGTAAGCCTAAGGGCTAACGCTGAAGGGATGTGGATAAGCTATAAATCGCGGTCGTGAGATTTGTTGTAAAGTTGCTGTAATCTTCCTTGCGCTATATGCGCCGGGGTGCATTATCTTCTGCTCAAACGACTGTGTTCCCGCGGAAAATGATGGTTTATTCTTTGAAAGGCGTTATATGCAGCGGTCAAACTAGGATTCATAACTCCAAGGTCGTCGGTTCGAATCCGACCCCGCTACCAATGTTTTCAATAAGTTACGGCGAGCCGGGTATTTTGGCGTTTTTCGTTTGTCACGCTCCCGTCACGTGAAATGTGAATCGCGGGATTTTCACACGCTGTGATGCGACGGCAATTGCTTCCACGCTCAGCGCTTTCCATCTTCCATCGCACGCCGGCTGCTTTGTTGAATTTAGGTCAATAGATGGGACGTGTAGTAGTCGGTGGGACCAACCGGCAGCCGTGAAGTCTTGCTTGGTCGGACTAGGTCCACCTACATAATTACATCAGCTTCTTGCTGTTGTTTGTCCCACGTATTGCTTTTACCCAACTCTCTAGCCTCCTAAGAGTTCTCCCGTCTAAAACCTAGCTAACTCACATCAGCCCTCGTCGTGATCGATTGGGCACGAGCCCAGGGACATTACAGACGATTACACGCACTGAACGCCGCCGCCGTGTAGCCAATTTGTGGACGAGATTTTTGAAATTCGGCGTTGGCCCATCCTCCACGTTTTTGTTAGATCCCTTAGAATCCTTAGAAAATTCTAGGTTCTGGCGATCTCTTGGCCAGCAGATTCGGCCTTTTAAAATTTGGCCCACGCTCGGTCGTTTCATGACGCTGTTGAATGCAATAACTCCTCACGAGACCCGTGAGGTCGAAACTCCGTCAGAAATGTTTTCGAGCTGCGCCTCATATATATAAGGACACGAATCCATCGAAAGCCTGAGCCTCGGGTTGAGACTTGACTGGATTCCGTCCGTGACTGGTGTTTTGTGTTGACTATCTTCGAGGGTATCGAAAACGACGACTCTTGAGGACATTATCCCCAATCACTCACTCACGTGTCTCAACGTAACAGTACAACTGATTCGGCTTGCGTTTGAGCATTCCAAGGTTTGGGCAGGATTCTCCGAAAAGGAAAGAGTGCATTGTATCAACGGAGGGGTTAATTCCAATATTGCGTCAAAAGCGTGACTGTCAGGAATTCCTTGACGTCCTCCGCCGAAGAGACATAATACTCACCACCGAACCTGGGCCAAACGGCGATGAGGCCGTTCTCCTCTACTCTTGCCGGAAGTCCACTTCGGCTGGTGATTCTACACCTCCCTAGAGTGATATTTCCTGTAGTTTCTCGCCGTCAGCGAACGGCTAACTCCGGCCCTTTTCTTCTCGCAGAAAAAGGACCTCTCACGCAGGGGGAACCTGAAATGTCTACCCTGAAAATTCGACTCTTCGGAAAGTTCAGCATACAGAGAGACGCTGAACCAATTAAGGGTCTAGTTGCCAATAAGGAGCGGGAGTTACTAAGTTATTTGCTGATTCGTCGTGATCGGTCCCATGCGCGCGAGATGCTCGCTAGTGTGTTGTGGGGCGACACTTCCACCGAGAAGTCAAAAAAATATCTTCGGCAAGCGTTGTGGCACGTGCAAGCCGCTCTGCATGTTGAAACGTCCATGAATCCCCAGCTGTTTGTAGTCGAGCAGAACTGGGTCCACGTTAACTCACAGAGCGAACTCTGGCTTGATGTGGATGTCTTCGAACGCGCGTTCGCTGCGACGCAGGGAATCGCCGGCGACCAACTCGACAATGCAAGTGCGCAGTTATTAAAGGAGGCAGTAGAGGTTTACAAAGGCGATTTACTTGAGGGTTGGTATCATGACTGGTGTCTCTTTGAACGCGAACGGCTGCAAAACGCTTACTTAAGCATGCTCGAAAAGCTGATGAGTTATTTCGAGGCGCATCTGGAATATGAGGCAGGCCAGCGGTGTGGCGCGACGATTCTCCGCTACGATCGCGCGCATGAGCGCACCTACCGGCAGTTGATGCGTTTGCAGCATATGGCGGGTGACCGAACACGCGCACTGCGTCAGTATGAACGGTGTGTCGCAGCGCTCGACGAAGAGTTGGGTGTGAAACCAGACCAACGCACGACAATTCTTTACCAAAAGATTCGTAATGACGGCATCAACGAAGCAAAGCCACTTAGTGTCAAATCAGCCGCCCTTCAAGCAGTTTCGCTGCCCGAAATTCTTGAGCGCCTCAAGAAACTCCAGCTGATTCTGGCAGGCGTGCAGAAACGGGTACAGCAAGACGTTACTGCGGTGGAACAGACGCTTGAGACAATGAAGGAGGCACTCAAGAAGACCCATTGATCGTCTTTTTCATCATTCAAAAAACGACCTCAACACGCATGCCCATTAAGTCGTTGCCGGCGCGCATCTTTTGACTCTTGCCTCGAAGACTTCCCTCTCGTTGGTACCTTCACCCTTCACTAGCGCTCCACGCCGTGTTCACAGCTAACCAATAATATTTCGTCAACTTCAAAATAAGACGGAACCGCAGACGTATCCACAGACGCTGCCGCGTCACTTCGTCTGTTATACGAGGCATGCAGTAGCTGCCAGCTCAATAGATGATAACGCAAGCAGGCTATCTGTTTTGTCCTGCACGGAATGGAATGGACAAACCATCGTCTACCGTACAGTCGTTCATCGTCAAACTATGGCTGGATGAGTTTGGCGACGAGATGGGCAGGCATGTCTGGCGTGGATACATCACGCACGTGCCGGATGGTCAGCGACGTTATTTGAAACGATTAAGCGATATTGACGACTTTATCAGAGAGTATCGGATCGAGCTGAGATTCGAGTGCGGGCCCAGGTCCCGGTTACTGGACTGGTTAAAACGCTGGACCAAAGGCTTTTGATCAGTCGCTTGCGAAAAGACTTTGGCGAGACGGCGGTGCTCACAGTCACCTTACCGACATGGCGGATATACATGCAATTCAAACGACCTGTGATGCAGTAGTCAGGTTGCTGCAGGAATCTTATCGCGCGGATCTCATCGAGCCGCAACTCAACTTGCAATTCGAGGTTTACAGCACTGAGGACTTCAAAAATCACATGGCGTCAGGCGTGAGCTTGTTTCTCTATCGTGTGTACGTCAACCAGAACCAACGCACACCCGTCGTTCGCGCCAGTGATGGTAAGACAAGGCGCCCCTCGCTGCCTCTCGACCTGCATTTCTTTCTGACAGTTTGGGGCACCAAGGCTTCGCTCCAACATGCAATTCTGGGTTGGGCCATGCGAGTGTTGGAAGACGGGTCGGTCGTACCGGCGTCGTTGTTGAATGGCGTAAGGAGGAATGTGTTTCGCGATGATGAAACAGTTGAGGTGGTCGCCGGGCAGTTAACCAATGAAGAGTTGATGCGCATCTGGGATGATCTACCGACGGAGTATCGCCTGTCGGTTCCATATATCGCACGGATCGTTCGCATTGAATCGGCAATCGAAGTTTCACCGCCTTCGGTCGTCAGGCAGAGACAGCTCGAGTACGGCGCGGTGCGTACCTGAAATGATCAGTTACCAACCACTCGAAACAGTTATCCGCACCCCACCGTTGGGGCTGCGGTGTGTAGACATCGCAACCCGCGCGCCGGTGACGGAGGGCCTAAGGATCACCGCAACGCTCAAGAACGGTGCGGGGAAAACGGTTTTGGCCACGCCGACTCCTTCCGGTGTGCACGCTTTCCAAAATTTGCCTGGCATGCATGACTTCGAGTACGGCGTGCAGAATTTAGCCTCGAGTATTAGTCCACCGTTGACCAGCCCGCCGTTTGGAAAAGACTTTGCTATTCAAGTCGAAGATAACGCGGGCCACTTTCTTCCCTGGGGATTAGTACTTACCTTACCTCGTCCCGAGATTGTCACCACACCGCTCTTTTCGGCGCCAAGCCGTCTATCTGTTCCTGGTTTCATAGCCATTCGGGGAGGCCTGAAGGACAAAGGCCGGCCACCGCGTGCCGACGGCTCTCTCAAGTTCGCGAAGTTCGCGCTGATCAAGGCACAGTACAACGTACCAAACGCGGCTGAGTATTTTGCGCTGGCTGACGCGCGTGGGCAGTTCGTACTTTTTCTACCGCCCCCAAATCCCTTGCTGCCGCCTTCA
>Ga0097621_100004102_pt1 | contig 10106 bp, 8 predicted proteins | sample KBSMisM72_FD_73165 | JGI IMG/M metagenome (GOLD analysis project Ga0097621, IMG submission 73165) | Miscanthus rhizosphere microbial communities from Kellogg Biological Station, Michigan, USA - KBS Miscanthus M7-2 (version 2) (version 2) | ecosystem: Host-associated > Plants > Roots >... | reverse complement strand
CTCCTTCGCGACGGCGGCCCAGCGGTCCACGGTTGATCAACCGATCGCCTCTGGTGGCACCCAGGAGACTTCGGTGGCGACATGACAAGCGGCGCGGCCATTCCGCCGGTTCTCCCGGGACGGACGGGAACGCCTCGGCGTCGGTGCGCTCGCCATGAGGAACGCGAGGCGGTGGGCCGTTGCACGGGGTGCGCGGGGGGCTTTTGCCGCGAGTGTCTGACCGAGCACGAGGACCGGCTGTATTGCGGACCGTGCTTTGCGTTGCACCTCGAGACAGGGAAGCGAGCCGGCGCGCGGCGTCCGACCGACTGGCGCCGCTGGAAGTCCGGCGTGGCGGTGGCTGGGTCGATGCTGTGTCTGGTAGTTGGGTTCTATCTGTTGGGGCGACTTTTGGCGGCGATTCCTGCTGACGTGCATGACGGCACGGTGTGGAAGAAAATCTCCGAGCCATGAGCGGAAGCGCGAAAAAATCTGACGCGCCCGGTGCGGTCGAGCTGATCGAAGAATCGGTGAATCTGCTGCGGGCGGCACCTCCGACGGCGTGGGTGTTGTATCTGGCGGGGGCGGTCCCCTGGGTGCTCGGGCTGGGCCATTTTTGGGCAACGGCGACTTGGTTCGCTCCACACCCGGAGGAAATTCTTTGGCGGGCGTTGGGGCTCGCGGCCCTTTACTTGTGGCTGAAGGTCATGCAGGCGCAGTTTTGCGGACGCTTGCGGGCGGCGCGGTTAGGCGCGGACCCCGAGCGGCTTTCGTGGCGCGGATTGGTGCGGACGGCGGGTCGGCAGGCGCGGGTGCAGGGTTGGGCCGTGCCGTTGATGCCGCTGGCTGCGGTGCTGACGCTGCCGGCGGTGACGATGTGGATGTTTTTTGAGAACGTCACGGCGTTGGCCGCATCGCCGGACACGGGCGGGGATACGCTGGAGCGTCGGGCGCGGCGGGAGGCGATGCGCTGGCCGCTGCCGGCGCACCTCGCGTTGCTGTTGTTCAGCGGAGTGTGGTTGTGCGTATGGGTGAATATCGCGACCAGTTTCTATGCGGTGCCTTGGCTGGCGCGCACGCTGTTCGGGATAGAAAATATGTTCGGGTTCAGCGGTTGGTCGGCGTTGAACAGCACTTGGCTGGCGTTGGTCACGATACTGACCTGGCTGGCGGTGGATCCACTGGTGAAGGCATATCACGTGCTGCGGACGTTCTATGGAGAGGCGCGGCATACGGGTGAGGATTTGCGGCTGGAGCTGCGGCGCCCGGCGGGACGCGGCGCGATGGCGAAGGCGGCGCGTGTTGTCATATTGGTCTTCGGGTTGGGCGTTCTGGCCGGATCGGTGCCGGGATCTCGCGGGTTGATGGCGGCGGAGCAAGAGGCCGGGCAGTTCTCGCCTGCGCAGGTGGACCAGGCTCTTGATAAGGCACTACGCGACCGCGATTTTCGGTGGAGTTTGCAACCGCTGCCTTCTGAGGAAGAGGCGACGCTTGCCGAGGACGGCTGGTTCAAGCGCTTCGTGCGTCAGGGCCTTGAGTGGGTCGTGCAGATTATTCGGGACGTGCGCGATCTGGTTAAGCGGTTGATCGACTGGGTTGACGGGTTGTTCGGTCACAAGAAGCCGAAGTTGGAAACACCAACGAAGCCTGCCTTCGGCGACACGAGGGCGCTCGCACGCGGGCTGCTTTACGGACTACTAGGGCTGTGCCTGCTGGCGCTCTTGTGGATTTTGTGGACGAGTTGGAAGAAACGACCGGCTGCGCCGAGAACCCTTTCGCCCTTGGCGGCCGCGGTTTTGCCGCCCGATCTGAATGACGAAAAACTGGAGGCGTCGCGGCTGCCGTCGCACGAGTGGCTGGAATTGGCTCGGATGCAGCTCGCGCTCGGCGAATGGCGGCTGGCGCTCCGCGCTCTCTATCTGGCGTCGCTGGCGAGTTTGGGCGCGCGAGGGTTGGTGAGCCTCGCCCGGGCCAAGACGAATCTCGATTACGAGCGAGAACTCGCGCGACGCGCGGCGGGTCGAGATGAAGTGGTGTCGGGGTTTCGCGCACGCAGGCTTTCGTTTGAATGCGTGTGGTATGGACGCATGTCCGCCGAGGAAACCATGGTGCGTGCCTGGCTCGCTGAGCTGGAGCGCGAAGAGGGAGGGCGCTCGTGAAGCGAGGCGGACTTTGGTTAACGGTGGGAGCACTGCTGCTCGTGCTCTGTTACGGGGTGGCGGCGCTTTATCGGCTGCGGGTCGCACGTGGAGATGTGTTTCCCGAATATTCGAGCCTGCGCGCGGATCCCTTGGGCGTGCGAGCGTTGTATGACGCGGCCGGATTCCTGCCCGGTTGCGAGAGTATGCGTTGGCTGCATCCAGCGGAGCGTTTGCAGGCGGGCGCCGGCGATGTGGTGTTCGTGGTGGGGCTCGATTACGGGTGGAGCCGAACCCTTGACGAGGATGCCTGGGCGGCGTTGGACCGCGCGGCGGTGGCGGGGGCGCGCGTGGTGGTGGCGTGGCGGGCGGATACTGCGCGGCCGGGCGATGGGAAGCGGGCTCGTGAGCTGCGTGCCGATCCTTGGCTCACGCCTGAATCAGACCCCAAGGCCGAGAAGGCCAAGGATAAGGCCGGTGCCGACTCTGGTGACACGAAGGATAAGGAAGCCGGGCAGAAGGCAGGGAAGTATGGGAAATCAGCAGACGGCAAAGACATCGCTGAGGCATCGTCGGAAGCGCATGCAGGGCCTTCGCGTTATGCAACGATGTATGAGCGCCGCTGGGGTTTTCGTCTGGGGCGTCGCGAATTGATGAAACACGCGGGGGATGCGGATGCGTTTCGTGGGGAGGATGCCGCTCTCGCGTGGCCGGCGATCTTGGCGCGGTGGCGGTCGGATTTATTTTTCGTCACGCGTCCTGGAGATGGCTGGCGGGTGCTCTATCGACGAGGATCGGAACCGGTGATGATCGAGCGTGCGCGAGGCGCAGGTTCGGTGACGCTGCTAGCCGACAGTTTTGTGCTCAGTAACGAGGCGGTGCAACGTGAGCGCGCCACGCCTGTGTTGGCGACGTTCTTCGGAGACGCGCGCCGAGTGGTGTTCGTCGAGTCTCATCTGGGCGTGCAGATCGAGTCGGGCGTGGCGGTGCTGGCGCGACACTACGGGCTCGGCGGCGCGGCACTGACCGCGCTGATCCTGACGGGCCTTTGGATCTGGCGGAGGGCGACGCCACTCGCGCCGATCCTGCCGGAAGACGATGAGGTGCGTCTGACACTCGCGCCGACGGCTGGTCTTGAAGCGTTGCTCCGGCGCGCGGTGGCGCCGGCGAAATTGTTTTCCGCATGCATGGACACCTGGCGACCCACCGCGTCGGCGAGTGATCAGCGTCGGCTCGCGGACACTCCGCGAGCCGACGCCGTGAACGATCCGGTCGCGGCCTATAACGCGGCGACCAAAACCCTTTCTCATAAACGAATCACATGAACGAATCCCTCAGCTCCGCTACCCAGACGCTCGATGCCGCCCGCGCCGAGATTGCCAAGGTCATCATCGGTCAGGACGCCGTCATCGAGCTCGCGCTGGTCACTCTTCTCACCCGCCAGCATGCACTCATCGAGGGTGTGCCGGGCGTCGCCAAGACCCTGCTGGTGCGCACGCTCGGGCATGTGCTCGGCGTGCCTTCGGGGCGCGTGCAGTTCACCCCTGATCTCATGCCGGCGGATATCACGGGCACGAACGTGTTTAACCTTCAGGCTAATACGTTCACGCTCGTGCGCGGTCCGGTGTTTACGAGTTTTCTGCTGGCGGACGAGATCAACCGCGCACCGGCGAAGACCCAGGCATCGCTGCTTCAGGCCATGCAGGAGCGCGTGGTGACCATTGATCGCGAAACGCATTCCCTCGACGAGTCGTTCACGGTGTTTGCGACGCAGAATCCGGCCGATTCCGAGGGCACTTATCCGCTGCCGGAGGCGCAGAAGGATCGTTTCATGGTGAAAATTCGCATGGAAGCCCCGGGGCGCGACGACGAACTCGAACTCGCCCGCCGGGTGCTTTCGGGCGAGAGCCCCGAGAAGCGTCTGCTCGGCGGCGCGGTGAAAGCGGTGCTTGGCCCGGGTGAATTGGCGCGGTTGCGGGCAACGTTGGAGCAAGTGCTACTGCGCGAGGAGTTGGCGGCGTATGCGGTCGATCTGGTAAGAGCCACGCGCACTCACGAAAGCGTGTTGACGGGGGCGGGCCCACGCGCGACCCAGGCGTTGCTTCTGGGCGCCCGGGCGCGGGCGGCAATCGCCGGACGCGATTTCACCACGCCCGACGATATCCGCGGGCTCGCCACGGCGGTGCTGGCGCACCGCATCGTGCTGCGTCCGGAGTTCGAAATCGAAGGAGTGACGGTCGAGGAAGTGCTGGCGCGCATTTTGGAACAAGTCGCCGTGCCCCGGTGAGTCGAAAAGCATTTCCATGACCGTCTCACCCGAAACTTTGCCGCAGCGCACCAGCACCCACGTGGTGCCGGCGCCTCGTGCGCTCGCTTGGACGGGCGGGCTGCTCGGGCTCGCGGTATTGGCCGGGCCGTTGCCGGAGCTGATGCCGTTTTGGTTGGTGGCGAGCGCAGCCGTCGTGCTGGCGGCATTGCTCGATCTGGCTCGTGGCTTGAGGCGGGACAATTGGCCGCAAGTGGATGCGCCTCCAATTTTGCGCCTGACGAAGGATCGGCCGGGAGCATTGCCCCTGACCTTTATGGGACTTGATGGTCGCGTCGGGGGCGTGCGGGTCGCGTTGGCGGCACCGGCGGCCTTTGAAGTCGAGGATACGGAGCGCGAGGTGGTGTTTCCGACCGGGGCGGCGAGGGCCTTGGGTTCATGGCGTCTGACGCCCGCGAGGCGTGGTCGGTTCGGCGGGTTGCTGGCGTGCTTGGCACGGCCGAGTCCGTGGGGGTTTTGGGAGCTGCGGCGGCGCACGCCCTTGGCGACTGAGGTGCGGGTGATGCCGAATCTTTTCACGGAGCGAAAGGCGTTTGCGGCGTTGTTTCTGGATCGTGGGCCGTGGGGCATGCGTGCGCGTAGGCAGGTGGGGCGTGGACGTGATTTTGAAAAGTTGCGCGAGTATTTGCCAGGCGATGGATTCGACGAGATCGACTGGAAGGCGACCGCGAAGCGGGGCAAGCCGGTGACGAAGATCTTTCAGGTCGAGCGCACGCAGGAAGTTTACGTGGTGATCGATGCCTCGCGATTGAGCGCGCGCACGCTGGTGAGGGACGGCAAGGAGGTAACCGCGCTGGAGCGGAGTATCACGGCGGCGATGGTGTTGCTGCTGGCGGCGCAACGACAGGGCGACCGCTTTGGGTTGGTCGTTTATGATGATCGCGTGCGGGTGTTCATCCCGGCGGGAGGCGGTTCAAAGCATTACGGGACGTGTCGCGATGCGGTGCATGCGTTGCAACCGGGCGAGGCCAGTCCGGATGCAGCCGAGGTGGTGAGGTCGTTGCGGCAGCGGCTGCGGCGGCGCGCGCTGGTGTTCATCTTGACGGACTTGAGCGACCCCGTGGTGGCTGAGGATTTTTCGAAGCATTTGCCGCTGCTCGCGCGACAGCATCTCGTGCATGTGAACCAGCTGTGTCCTCCGGAGGTGGGGCCGCTGTTCACGGGGGCGAAGGCGGAGTCGGCGGAGGCGGTTTATCGTCGGCTGGCGGGGCACCTGCGCTGGACGGATGCGCGGTCGCTGGCGCAACGGTTGAGGCCGGCGGGTGTGGCGGTGCAGTTATTGCGCGATGAGGTATATGCGGCGGAGTTGTTGACGCAGTATTTGAAAGTGAAGCAAAGGCAGGCTCTATGATCGTAAACTTGGAACGTTTTATCTCGGAAGAGCGGCCCCGGTGGGAGCGGTTGGACGCGGTGCTGCGCCGGCTCATGGACGACCCTTGGCGTGAACTTCCGGTGGCGGAGGCACGTGAGTTGGAAGGGCTTTATCAACGCGCCTGCGCGGATCTTGCGCGTCTGCGCACCTACGCAGCGGACCCGGGCGTGCGGGCTTACTTGGAAGGCCTCGTGGCGCGAGGTTACGCAGAGATCCATGGGCAGCGTGCGGCAGGCGTGCGGGTGCATCCGTGGGCGTGGCTGACGAAGGGTTTCCCCCAGGCGTTTCGACGGAGGGCGGCGGCGTTTTGGCTCGCGCTGGCGTTGACGGTGACGGGAGCGGGGTTCGGCGCGGCGGCGCTGGCTTTCGATCCGGAGGCAAAAGAGGTGATCATGCCGTTTTCCCATTTGCAGGGGAGCCCGTCTGAACGCGTAGCCGCGGAGGAGAAGCAGGCGCGTGAAGACAAGGCCCACGGAAGCAACGCACGCGCGACGTTTGCCGGCTCGCTGATGGTTCATAACACGCAGGTGACGCTCACGGCGATGGCATTGGGGTTGAGCGCGGGCGTGGGCACGCTGGTGCTGATGTTTTACAACGGCGTGATCCTCGGGGCGGTGGCGCTCGATTACATGAGCGCGGGTCAGTCGGTGTTTTTGGCCGGTTGGCTGCTGCCGCACGGCTCGGTGGAAATCCCGGCGATGCTGATCGGTGGACAGGCGGGATTCGTGTTGGCGGGAGCGCTGATCGGGCGACGGGAGCGCAAGCCGCTGGGCGCACGGTTGCGGGCTGTGGTGCCGGACGTGGCCACGTTGTGCGTGGGTGCGTCGCTGATGTTGGTGTGGGCGGGCATCATCGAGTCTTTCCTGTCGCAGCACCACGAACCGGCGGTGCCATACGCGGCGAAGATCATTTTCGGCATGGCTCAACTGGTGGCTTTGGTCTGGTGGTTGACGCGTTCGGGTGCGGGCACGGCGACCAATCCAGATGACGTAAGCACCAGACGACGGGGGGACGCAGCATGAGTGCGGAGATGCGGCGGTTACGGGTGACGACGCCTGAGGGCGTGGAGTTTTCGTTTCGCATCGCGAGTCCGGTGCTGCGGCTCGGCGCGCTGATGATTGATTGGGCGCTTGTTTCGAGCGCTTGGAGTGTGGTCGCGTTGCTGCTCAAACCGCTGAATATGATCAGCGAGGATGCGGGCCAAGGCGTGATGATCGTAACGTATTTTGTCCTCTCTCGCGGCTACGATGTGATGATGGATTACAGCTGGCGCGGCCAAACCGTGGGCAAGCGCGTGATGCGGCTGCGAGTGGTGGATGTGCGCGGACTGCGGCTGACCTTTGCGCAGTGTGTGATGAGAAATCTGCTGCGGTTCATCGATTGTCTGCCTTTTGCTTATGCGGTGGGAGGTATCGCTTCACTGGTGAGCACGCGTGGGCAACGGCTCGGGGATTTGGCGGCGGGCACGATCGTGGTGCACGAGGCGCTCGAACCGGCGCCCGATGCGGCATTGATGAATGGGCAACGTTATAACTCGCTGCGCGGTCAAGCGGCGCTGATCGCACGGCTGCGTCGCGAAGCTACGCCCGCAGAGGCGCGGGCGGCCTGGCAGGCGTTGGCGCGTCGGGAACAGATCGAGTCGGCGGCGCGACTGGCGCTTTATGCGGAGCTGGCGGCGCATTTCCGCCAGCTTGGTCATGTTCCGGAGTCGCTGGTGGACGGGCTGACGGACGAGCAGCAACTGCGCAACGTCGTTGATGTGCTTTATCGGGATAGGGCTTAACTGGCTCACCCGGTTTCCGGAGCGTTGAGCTTACCTCCCTGAGTTCTGAGATCGTCAGTCTCTTTCTCAGTATTGGCGACATAGAAGTCGGCGCGGATGATTCACCGATGGCCGGCGAGCAGTTCGTCGGCGAGGGCGGGGGCGTCGTAAACGTGGCGTAGGGCCTCGATGATCACGGCGCTGTGCACGCTCACGGCGCGCGATTGCACGTCGGTGTAGCCGAAGTCGCCGGAGAGCGACTGGATGTTGCCGTCGAAAATGATGCCGACGAACTCCGCCGCGCGGTTGACCACCGGGCTGCCGGAGTTGCCGCCGATGATATCGTTGGTGCTGACGAAGTTCATCGGCGTGGCGAGGTCGAGGCGGGGTTTCTTTTCGACCCAGCGCGGCGGCAGGTCGAAGGGCGACAGGTTGGCTTGGTCGGCGCTGCGGCGGTAGATGCCGGCGAGATCGGTCAACGGGGCGACATGAGCGCCGTTTTCCTCATAGCCTTTGACCGTGCCGTAGCTGAGGCGGAGTGTGAAGGTGGCGTCGGGGTAGTTGTTGGCACCATCGAGCGCGAAGCGGGCGCGGGACAGGGTGGCCTGGGCCTGCTGTTTCACTTCGTCTTGTGCCTCCATGATCGTGCGCAGCGAGCGGGCTTCGGTGTCGATGAGGCGGGCGAGTTCGATGAGCGGGTCCTGCGCGGCGGCCACGGCGGAGGCGCCGCCTTCGTAGAGTTTTTTGCGGAAGGCGAGATCGCGGACCTGCGTGCCGTTGATCAGCGCGGCGGCGCGTTCGCGGGGCGATTGGCCGGCGAGAACGCGTTGCACGAGCGGATCGGCGTAGCCGAGTGTTTCGACGAGAAACGTAAGCGAGTCGCCGAGCGTGATGATTTCGTAGTCGGGATAGATCGGCTTTTCGGAGAACAGGGCGAGTTCAAGGGAATCGCGTTTGGCGTCGGCGTATTCGGGGAGACGGTCGCCATTGGGCTTGGGACGTTCATCACCGGCGCGGAGCAGGGCGCGGGCGAGGGCGAAGGACTGGCTGTTGAAGCCGGCGGGCGTGTAGGTGAGGCGGGTGGAGGAACCTTCGAGCAGGCGATGGCGCGGGAGGTTGGCGGCGATGATCTTACCGGCGTCCTCGATTCGCTTGAAGGCGACGGACACGGACTCGGCGTCGGCCAGGGAGGCGCATTTTTGTTTGAACGCGGTCTCGCCGGCGAGTTTCGCGGCCATGAACGCGGGGTCCTGGAGGGCGGCGAGGGCGCCGTCGCGGACCTTGCGACTGTTTTGGACGCCGAAGAGATCTTTGCGGGCGCGGCGGGCGTTTTCCGCGCTGCGACCGCTCCAGGAGGTGAGGAGGACTTCGCGGCGTTTGAGCGCTTCCAGCGTGAAGGGGAATTCGATGTCACGGAGGCTGGCGAGCTCGCTGGTGGTGAGCAGACGGCTGGTATTGCCGGGGTGGCCGGAGACGAAGACGAGTTCGCCGTCGCGCGCGCCTTGGGCGGACCAGCGGAGATAATGAGCGGGCCGCACGGGGCGGTCGTTTTCGTAAACGCGGAAGAGGCAGATATCGAGGTCGTAGCGGGGATACTCGAAGTTGTCGGGATCGCCGCCGAAGAAGGCCGCCTGGGCCTCGGGGGCGAAGACGAGGCGGATGTCGGTGTAGCGTTTGAAGCGGTAGAGGTGATACGCGCCGCCTTGGTAGAGGGTGACGACATCGCTGCGCAGACCGGTTTTTTCGAGGGACTCCTTTTCGATCTCGGCGGTGATCTTGCGGCGGGCGAGCGCGGCGTCGTCGCCGGTGGCGGCGGCGGGGATGGCGGCGTTGACGCGGGCGGTCACGTCCTCGATGGACTGGAGCACGTTGAGCTCGAGATCGTGGCACTTGATCGCATCGGCGTCGGTCCGGGCCAGGAATCCGTCGCGCAGGTAATTGTGCTCCGGCGTGCCCATTTTTTGGAGGGAGTCGGCGCCGACGTGGTGATTGGTGAGGACGAGCCCGTCGCCGCTGACGAAGGAGCCCGAGCCGCCGCTGTTGAAGCGCACCGATGAACGCATGAGGTGGTCAAGCCACGCGTCGGTCAGGTCGAAGTCATAGGCCGATTTGAGAGCCGCGCGCGGAGGCGCGGAAAAAAGCCACATGCCTTCCTCCGCACGGAGGGAGGCGTCGGTGACGAACAGGGACAAAGCAACCGCAAGGTGCCGTAATTGCATGGCCGTCAGGTGAACGATGAACCGGACGGGATTCCAGTCGGAATCGTCGGCGTGCGGTCAGCCTGCGAAGAATTTCAGGATGCGGCGCATCGACTTCACGAGGAGGTCGATTTCTTCCTCGGTGTTGTAGACGTAGAAGCTGGCGCGCGTCGTCGAGGCGAGGCCGAGTTTGCGCATGAGCGGCTGGTTGCAGTGGTGGCCGCCGCGGAGCGCGATGCCGTCCTGGTCGGCGAAGGTGACGACGTCGTGGGCGTGGGCTTCGGCGAAGGCGAAGCTCACGAGGCCGCCGCGGGGCTGGCCCGGCTTGGGG
>Ga0097621_100004101_pt1 | contig 10106 bp, 11 predicted proteins | sample KBSMisM72_FD_73165 | JGI IMG/M metagenome (GOLD analysis project Ga0097621, IMG submission 73165) | Miscanthus rhizosphere microbial communities from Kellogg Biological Station, Michigan, USA - KBS Miscanthus M7-2 (version 2) (version 2) | ecosystem: Host-associated > Plants > Roots >... | reverse complement strand
TTGACCCAAAGCGGACATGGCGCTGAACTTGGGGAAGCGGGTTTATGCGGCGAGGTTGCCGAGCAGAATCAATTGCGCCGCTTAAAAGAGCGCCGCATTGCAGTTTGGAGATGGATCAGGCTCTCGCTTTGCGCCGCCGCAGTCTCAAAGCGCCAGCAATTCCTACGCCAAATACTGATAGCGTAGTGGGCTCCGGCACTGCTGTCCCTGTCAGCAGAGTGCCTGTTACTTGAAAGCCGCAAAAGTGGCTGCAGGTCCCTGGGCCGGAAACGCTAGCTCCATCGGGGCCAATGTTCCAAAGAAACGGCACGAATCCTCCCGGTGGTGTCAAGACGCCCATCTGAAAATGTTCTGCAAGTGTGCCGAAGGTGTATGCGCCGCTACTAGCCTGGGATCGCAGGTCCAAAGTAGGCGTACCAAGCAGATCGGTCGTGAGAAAAGTATCGTTAGCCCCCATAACTCCACCTCCAACACCCGAAAAGGAGGACGCCGCTCCAACCGCGCTCACAGTAAACCCGGTAATATTCGTCAGCGAGTAACTTTGCCCTATTGAGCTGGAGCTGCCATTGTCGACCGTGACATCGAACAGCGCGCTTGTTCCGAACAATGACGGTGAACTGTTAAACTCCCAGTTCGGCATATCGAATTGGTAAGTGAACGGTGTTGCTTCAGCCGAAAATACGCAACCCACAGCAAAAATCATACCCAGTGCAGAGGCGCGCTTCATTGAATCCCCGTAACCGCTGAACTTCGACAGCAGCAAATTACATGCCATGTCAGGTAACAAGAGAAAAACAGCCGTTATCGCGACTAACGGCACAGAAGCTGTAAAGATAGGTTACGTTTGGTACGCCAGTTTTTGTGACAAAAAATCAGGCCGTTCCTCATTCCGATAGGTTACATTTGTGATGAGGCCAGTGTAATCGGGCACATTGTCAATATTGCGAAGTTTGCGCCGGCGCCACGAAATTTCCGCCATTACAAGCAGCCTCATCAACTGCCAACGACCGCTATCGGCGCAAAGCAGACATTGGGATGACCGGGGACGAATGACCGCTTTTGGCGCAAAGCGGACGTTGGCCTGACCGGGCGTAAATGACCGCTTTTGACCCAAAGCAGACATTCCGGTTGAAGCTTGCACCCACGGCAAACGCTTGCCTGTTAACTGACAACCAGCCCCTACCGATGCCGGCATCCGCCACTGGAGCGGCTGGTGGTGAGGGTGTATGATCGCCCGTATCAATATCAGCATTCGCATGTCGGGTCGCTCGCGTTTACGGATCAGCTGTGGGACATCGGCGGCATCGTGAAGCTGATCGAGAAATGGGGACACAGGCATGAATCGTATCCTGACTTTCGCCCTTTCCGCGCTGATACTATCCGCGCCGGTTTTGGCACAGACCGCGCCAGCGCAACGCAAAGTATATTTGGAGAGACCTATCGGCACCGGCGACCCCAGCGGCGTCAGCTGTTATCAGGAGCCTTCGAGCCAGAGCCGTGTCAAAAAAATGGACTGCAAGCTCAATTCGGAGTGGGCGCAAATTAACGCCGACGCTCATCGCGGCAGCCTCATTGACACGACAAACGCACCCGCAGCAGTGAATATCATGCACTGAGCGCACAACAGCTTGGCGCACTTCATCCAAGGCTTCCCATCGATCCATGATCCTGCCGAAAGACAAGCGGCAAGATTCGCAGTCCGGAGAAAGTGCCCGAACTGACAACGTGTCAGCCGCTCACTCCGCGACTGCATCTGCGGCTTTTCATGTCCAGCAAAATGCAGCATCCTCGCAGCCGGCGGCATGACTGATCTGGCAGGGCACGGCATGAAACGCTTCGTACTGGCATTTCTACTGGTCACCGCCCCCGCACCGGCGCAGGAGGTCGAGCAGGTTACCGTCTTTGGCGGCAACCTCAGCGGTTTCTGGCAGATCGAAAGTCCGGGCTGGTACCGGAAGAACAATTCGGGCAGTGTCACCTGGGGAGCGTTGCGCCAGACCTGGTGCCGCATTGATCACGGCGCGAGCGGCTATGTCACCCACTGCTTCAGCGGCGATACGAACGTGGGCGGCGCACTGGACCAGGACGGCCGGCATCTCCATCTTGCTGGCGGGGCGATGCTGGCGCGGCAAGTGTTCGATGGCGAGGTCACCTCGCCCACCACTTACGAAGGCCATCACGCCATCGAGGTGATGAGCATACCCGTCGCCACCAAAGTCCTGGAACATGGCCGCAAGGTCGCGCCCATGCCGGGCGCCGCGGACGATGCCGGTAAGCGCGAGCTGGTGCGCGCGGTCCTGGGTGGTGAAACGGTGGCGTATGATGCCGCATTGGAAACCAATGTTGCCGCCGCTCGAAACCTGAAGCTGGGCAAGCTGGAAAGTATCAGCTTCCTGGGCCGCCAGATGGTGCCCGGCAAGGACGGTCCGAACATGACCCCCGACCAGAATTATCTCGCAGTTTATGCGGTGGAATTCGCCAATGGTGAAGCGCTGTGCTGGCTGCATCAGGATAACGACGGCAAGCTCGCCGCTTTCCGCTGCGCCTAACTTTGCTGATCGCCGTCCCAATGTCCGCTTTTGGCGCAAAGGAGACACTGGGCCGACCAGGGCGGAATGGCATTTCCTGACCCAAAGCGGACATTTCCGAACAGGTGCGTTCCACTGAAACCTGGGCCGATAGCCTGGTCCGCGCAGCAACATAGCGCGCCAAGATTAAGGCTCAATTCATTCTTCGGGTGATGGGTCAGGTCCGGCGCCGGCCAGTTAAGACACTCCGGAGAGCCTGGGGATTCGGTATCTCGATGAGCCGAGGACAGATGCGGCGCATTAAGCCGCTTTTTTCCAGTTTAGCAAACGCTCGCGCTATGGTCTCCGGCGCGCTGCCAAGATAATCACCCACATCCGGCCGCGAAATCGGAAACGAAAGCAACTTCTTTTTGGAATCATAGAAATCAGGATGTTGAATAAAGTCCAACAAGAATGAGGCTAAGCGCTGAATCACATTCTGTTGCCCCAATATCAGAATCCGTCTTTGAGCTTGCCGCAGATCAAAAGCCACTCGTATTAACAGGTTGAGGTGCAACTCCGGTTCATCCAGTAGCAAACCCCTCAGTTTTTGCCAGGGGATGCGAAAAAGCGTGGAAGGACAAACGGTTTCCGCGGAGTTGATATAGATGCCTGAATCCGGCAATCCAAACAAATCACCCGGCATCATAAATGCCAGCACTTGGCGCCGGCCACCATCCGCACAGCGGCTAATCCGCACTACCCCCGCACTGACGCAATATATAAAATGACCATCCTCGCCTTCTGAAAAAATGGTGCTACCTGCACGCTGATATTCCAACATAGTCGAGATGGACTTGACTTGGTTTTGTTGGCCCCGTGTCAGCAAATTGGTAATTGGTGCAGGTATGCCGACCCGCTCGTCGAGGGGTCGTGCCCTTATTTCAGGGAGCCGCTCTTTATTTCGGCGCCGCAGCATGGGCTTCACTTTGAGGCCGCAATTGCTCGAAGATTTGGCATCATCAGTGCCCTCGCCGGAACGATCTGACTATAGTCAGAGCGAACAATGACCAGACCTGTCTAAATTTCCCGTAACGAAGCGTTACCTTTCGCTGGGTTCGATAGCAAGGGGCGCTCTTATGGGAGGGTCTAATGTCAAAGAATTCTCACATCATAGGGTCTATTTTCGCGATCCTGATACTGGGCGCCAGTCCGGTTGCTTATGGGGACGATCGAATATCTGGCACTAATTTCTACGCGGCCTACTACGATGGGCATTACGGTCAAATTGCGGACGGTTATTGGGGCCGCCATGGGAAGTACTTTTGGTACAAAGATCAAGGCGGAAATTGGCATCAAGATGATGGCACTCATTTCCAAAAGGAATCAGCCCCAGGCTTCGTCTTGATCCACGGATCGGGCGTGCAACGCTCGCACTGACTGCTTCAGATGTCGCTGCAAATCCTGGTTACAAACGGCTTTTGGTATTGAGAATTGTTCTGCGAGGACCGGCTCGTCGGGGAGAAGACCTTCCGAAAGAGTCGAGTAATCAACGCAATAGCGAATGTTTGCTTATTTCAACAATGGACTTGAACGGCACAGTCGATTCGGAAAAAATGATTGATCGCGTATTGGTCGACAGAATGCGGGTCGCATTGGAAATAGCGCACCACGGGAAGGCGACATACCTTTATGCTGTGCCCGTGCACGAAAAACAAAATGACGCTACCGTTTGGTACGGCAGAGTTTACCTATTTGAAATTAAACACAAAGGAACGACCAGGAACGTCTATACTTGGTTTCAAGAGGCTGCTGAAGGCCCAAAGCGATTTTGTGTTGTTTTTAAGGAAGGCGCCATTGATACCCCCGCTTCTGCAGTTCGTTTTGCAATTGGATTGGAGAAATAGATACGCGGGCTTATCGAAATCGGGATGTGAGTGATTCTCACTACGCTCGTCATTGCGCCACCGCTCACACCGTACCTGGCGCTAAGCTTGGCGTGGCAGGCTAGCTCGTGTGCACATTAAGCGGGGCGAGATACCTAACCCACCGCTGACAGCAGAACCTTTAAGGCTCCTGCGCGACGGCGTAGTTCATCGCGATGCGCCGCCGAGAGCGCCGCCAGTTTGCGTTCGGCCTGCCGCGTTAATGTCACGGTGACGCGGCGGCGGTCGGCGCGGGCCGGATGCTTGATGACCAGACCGAGCATCTCCAGGCGGTCAACGAGCCCGACGCAAGAATGGTGGCGCACACCCAGCCAGTCGGCCAGCTGGCCCACGCTGACCGTGCCTGGTCGAGGCATGCCTTTGATCGCCAGCAGCGCCTGATGCTGGGTGGAGGTCAGCCCCGCTTCGGCGGCCGCAGCCTCGCTGAAGCTGAGAAACTGGCGCAGCGCATGGCGGAACCGCGCCAGCACGCGATAATCGCGCATGGTCATCCGACCCGTCTTTTTTACCATGGCGGCCTCGATTGAGTTATATCGTAATACGATATAAGTCCCTACCGGTTTCTCAAAGGGTTTTCCATGACATCCCGCACCGAAAGCTTTGCAGGCGATTCCCTGCGTGATTTCACCGCCACGCCGCGCGTGCTGCAGCTGGCATTGATGGCGATGGTGGTGGGCAGCTTTGGCGCGGGCGCGGCCTGGGGGTTGCTGAAGCTGATCGCGCTGTTCACCAACTTGGCCTATCTGCGGCGGTTTTCGGCTGTACCCGCCACCATTCCCGCACATTTGCCGGCCTGGAGCATGGCGATCCCGGTGGCAGGCAGTCTGATCATCGGCCTGATGGCGCGCTACGGCTCCGAAAAGATCCGCGGGCACGGCATTCCGGAAGCCATCGAGGCGATTCTCATCGGGCGCAGCCGCATCCAGCTCAAGGTGGCGTTGCTCAAGCCGCTCTCCTCGGCCATCTCCATCGGCACCGGCGGCCCGTTCGGCGCGGAGGGCCCGATCATCATGACCGGCGGCGCGCTGGGCTCTCTGTTCGCTCAGCTGTTCCACCTCACCTCCGCCGAGCGCAAGACGCTGCTGGTGGCTGGCGCCGCGGCTGGCATGACGGCTGTGTTTGGCACCCCCATCGCCGCGGTGCTACTGGCGGTCGAGCTTCTTCTGTTTGAATGGAAGCCGCGCAGCTTCATCCCCGTCACCGTGGCGGCGATCGTGGCCATCGCCTGGCGGCCGCTCCTGATCGGATCGGGCGCACTTTTCCCCTATCTGGGCAACCCCGTGATGCCATGGTGGGGCCTGGGCTTGTGTGCCATCGCGGGCCTGATCGCCGGCATGCAATCGTCGGTGCTGACGCTACTGCTCTATTGGGTGGAAGACCTATTCCGCAAGCTGCCGATCCATTGGATGTGGTGGCCGGCGCTGGGCGGTGTGGTGGTCGGGCTGGGCGGGCTCTACGACCCCGCGGTGCTGGGCGTGGGCTACGGCAACATTGCGGCACTGCTGACGGGCAGCATGGGGACCGCCACCATCATCGCCTTGCTGTGGGATAAGACGCTGGTGTGGATTGTGGCGCTGTCGTCCGGCACCTCGGGCGGCGTGCTGGCGCCGCTGTTGATTCTGGGCGGGGCGCTGGGCGCGCTGGAGGCGCAGTTCATGCCGTTCGGCGATACCGGTTTCTGGGCACTGCTGGGCATGACCGCGATTTTGGGCGGCACGATGCGCGCGCCCTTGACCGCCATCCTGTTCGCGGTGGAGCTGACTGGCAATTTCCATGTACTGCCGGCGCTGCTGTGCGCCAGCGCCGCCGGCTATGGCTTCACCGTGCTGGCGATGGGCCGCTCCATCCTCACCGAGCGCATCGCACGACGCGGCCTGCATTTGACGCGCGAATATGCCGTCGATCCATTCGAAGTGATGCGGGTGGGCGAAATCATGGCGGCACCGGCCGACACTCTGGCCGCGGCTATGACCGTAAACCAGGCGATAGATTTCTTCGGCAGCGGCGACGAACGTCACAAGAGCTATCCCGTGGTGACGCCGGATGGAAAACTGGCCGGGCTGATCAGCCGTGGCGATGTGCTGCGCTGGACGCGGGCCGGCTCTTATGGCGGCGAACTGTTGGGCGACGTCGCGCTGGACGTCGCCACCGCCTTTCCAGACGAAACTGCGGGCGCGTTGGCCGATCGCATGGCCCAGGGCCGCTTCAGCCGCGTGCCGGTGATCGCGCGCGGGACCCGCAAACTGTTGGGGCTGGTGACGCGGCGCGAACTACTGAGGGTGCGGGCACTGGCGCTGCATGCGGAGAACGCGCGCCATGGGCCGGTGAAATTGCCGGGATAATCCGACCTCAGCTCTCCCCATGCCAAGTCAGTAAATTCCTGCGATCCGGCGCGAATGTGAATGGCTGAGAGGGCAGTATTGGCGCTAAGCCGTTATTGGACTGATGCGAAAATGACCGCTTTTGGCGCAAAGCGGACAAACGGCTCACCTGGGCTCAATGACCGCTTATGACCCGCGGACAATTCCCTAGAGCCCGCCATATCCAGCTATCGCCGCGATTAGCGATGCGCAGCCTTAACCATTACAAGCCAGCGCCCTTGCATGAGATTTGCCATGTGCAGTATCGTACTATTCCCGTGTAGAGTTCTGGGTGCGAGGCTGGGCAGCTGCACTTGAATTCGATGAGCGGTCACGATGACATCCAACTCGTCAACTGAACCTCAAAATGCATCAACGCGCGCCAACGCCCCGATCAGGGTATTGCTCTACACGCTTTTCACAAGCTCGAATCAGCTGCTGCCCATTCATCGCTCACGCTCCGCGCTCTTGCGCAATAGGATCAATCGGGCCGCGCATCTGACGTACTGGAAAATCTCGGGGCGCTGGCAAGCACCTCACTGGTTGTTTGAAGACGTTGCAAACAGCAACCTTGGGGATGTCGCAGTAAGAATGGGAGTCTCCAAGGCCCTCAACGAAGCATTTGGGGGGCGCACGCTGGATATCGTCGAATTGCCGTGGGGCAAATTGACCCCAGATTTCCTTAAAAACAACAACTTCGACCTGATCGTAATTGGCGGTGGAGGCTACTTATTTGCGAATGCAAATGGGCAGCTTCCTAAGCGATTTCTAGACGATGTCGACGCTTTACACTTTGCCAACTGTCCGATTGTGGCCACATCAATTGGAATCAATCAGCTTATCCAGCAGCCCCAGCCCTCGCCATTCGTCCTTGCGAATGATCAGATTGATAGCGTGCGTCGCTTCGCAAATGCTCTTTCATTAATTTCGGTGCGGGATGATAAAACATCGATGACCATCGGCTGGACAGGCGTCACTCCTCCACCAGTTATCGTCGATCCTGCTTACCTTCTGGCCGAGCCCAATCCCATCAGTAAGAACGATGACGTATTAGACATTGGGCTCAACCTGGCGTGCCACGGCCCCTTTGCCGCCGAACTGAGCAAGCGCAATCTGCCCATATTATTTAGAGTCCTAAAAAAATTGAAAAGAAGCGTACCTTGCCGCTTTCACTATTTTTGCCATGCGGATTCTTCGAAAGGCATTGCATCAGCAATTCAAGCTAGGGGAATTGACTTGAATGTGGTGGGCGGTAGTGTCGAGCGCCTCCTCGCAGGTTATCAAAAACTGGATGTGCACACTGGTTCGCTGATGCATTCAACGATATTGGCGACATCGGTTGGCGTGCCATCACTTTCGATGGCGTATGACATTAAGTCGTCTGGCTTTTTCGATCTGATTGGACTGGAGCGACTTGTAATCAATGCCCAAAGTATGACGGAGGATACGCTTTACGCATCAATTCTGGATCTGATCGCGCGCCGAAAAGACATAGCCAACACCATCCAAGCCGGAAGGGTGAAACTGCAAAGGGAGTCGGAAGCGTTTTTTGCCAAAGTGGCGGAGCTGGTAATCCAAAGTGGCAGAGTTGGTAATTAAGTTCGCTTGCTGTTTGACCTTCGCGGCTGAGCTTTGCCAACGAAATAGCATCTACTATTGATCTTAGGAGGTTGCACCTTGACGCAGCGGAAATGCCAGACTTCAAATCTAGAAAAGAAAGGGCCGAGATTAACATCGTAGCAATATTGGCTAAGTTGAATTTGACCTGGTGAAAAAATGCAGCCGGTATTATTTCTCATCGGCCATACCCTGCGTGCGGGGGCAAATGGTCTATAAACGTACATGTATTACATCGCTCGACGGACTTTATCGCCGTGCGTGCCAGACCTGTGGGCTCGCCTATGCCGTCAAAGTCAAATTAGCTAATCGGCGCCGAAGGCTAATATTATAGCTCCTTGGTTTGAATGTCCGCTATTGGCGCATAGCGGACATTAGGGCGACCGGGCTCGAATGACCGCTTTCGACCCAAAGCGGACATTTAGTGGCGTCTGGATCTCACGGTCGCAGCTTGATCGAATAAACGCTGGTTTCCGCGGAGATCCCGCTTCCAGCTAGGCCGCGCCACTCAAGAACCGAAATATTTCCGAGCAATTGGATCGTTGCTGAGGGGATCGGCCGCGATCTGCGTCCGAGCGGAGGGGCTGAGGCCGAACTCTGCGGCCAGCCGCTGCATTTCCCGGCGGGCAGTGTTCGCCACGCCGACCATTGGATTCTGGATTAGGTTTCCTTGTTTTGTCCGGATCACGGCGGCATGAGTGCTGGCATCCGTTTGCGCCATCCGCTCCAGGTCTTCCTCGGCATACCGCCAGCGGGAATACGCCACGCAGTACGCCGCCAGCATGGTCTGGTCGATCTGGGCCAAGGTGCCAATGGAATAAAGAGTATCGGCCACTCGAACCCATTCCGCTCGTGCATAGGCATTCAGGTAATCGGGGCAGGCAGGCATATCGGGAGGCGGAGTGGGCTCGGCCTGGGGCAGAGCGCGCTTACCTTTGTTTCCTTCCAGCACTCTGAGTGCTGTGGGCTTCGGCCGTGGTCCTCTCGTCCCCATCTCTCGTTTGCGCTCGCTCAATCTCAACCTGGCCGAATGTACTTTGCGAGCCCATCAATGTCGCGGTGCCACCGGTAAAATTCTGCCAGCGGCGTACAATGACGTCGACATAGGTGGGATCGATTTCCAGACCGCAGCAGACGCGACCGCATTGCTCGGCCGCGATGATAGTTGTCCCAGAACCCAGGAACGGGTCGTAGACAACCTCGCCGGCCTTGGAATTGTTTTCGATCGGCCGGCGCATGCACTCAACCGGCTTTTGGGTTCCGTGTACCGAAGCATCGTCAGCAGATTCGACGCCAGAGTTTTTTGCGGTCTTCACCCCTTCGATGTCCCAAACCGTGCTCTGCTTGCGGTCTCCAGTCCATGTGGACTTTCCACCCTTGCGCACGGCGTACCAACAAGGCTCGTGTTGCCAGTGATAATGGCCGCGCCCGATCGCAAAATGGGATTTCCGCCAGATGATCTGGGCTCTGATCTCAAAGCCGGCCGCCTCGAGAGACTGCTGGACCTGGGCGGCGAACTTGCCGGCGTGCCAGACATAGGCCGTGTCTCCAGGGAACAGGGCCCAGGCCTCTCGCCAATCGGCCCGGTCGTCATTCTGAACCTTGCCGGTACGGGCCGATGCCGACACCCCGGCAGCATTCCGCCAGCTGGGGTCGTAGACCACGCCATAGGGCGG
>Ga0097621_100004099_pt1 | contig 10109 bp, 11 predicted proteins | sample KBSMisM72_FD_73165 | JGI IMG/M metagenome (GOLD analysis project Ga0097621, IMG submission 73165) | Miscanthus rhizosphere microbial communities from Kellogg Biological Station, Michigan, USA - KBS Miscanthus M7-2 (version 2) (version 2) | ecosystem: Host-associated > Plants > Roots >... | reverse complement strand
TCATTGAATAAAGTAGCACCAAGATTTTTTATAAGTCCTATATCGCCGCCGGAAGTTTGCACCATTTGCTTTTTGATGCCGGCATCTTTTAAAGCCGCCACCAGCACCAGGAATAAACACATGCCTGCAATAAACCCTGCAAACCGCATAAGCTTAGTACCCTGCAGGTTCATACCGGCGTTCAGGTTCATGAGCATAATTACAAAAAGGAAAAGCACCATAATGGCGCCGGCGTAAACGATGATATTTACAATAGCAAGAAACTGTGCATTCAGCAAAATATAATGCCCGGAGATGGCAAAAAATGCAACGATTAAAAACAATACACTATAAACAGGGTTCTTACTCAACACCACCATCAATGCACTACCCAGGGCAAGCGCTGTTAACAACCAGAATAATATTTGTGTAATTCCCATTTTTCTTTAAACAGTTAAGCAAACCGTGAGCTACAGTCCAGAATGCTTTATTTGTATTAACTTGCAATGCTTATTTTCAACCTAATTCCTAATTCCTAATTCCTAATTCCTAATTCCTAATTCCTAATTCCTAATTCTTCGCCTTCACCCTTCCACCTGCAGCTTTTGCATATAACTCGGGTTCGGTAACAGGATCCGGTATCAGCAAATCTTGTTTACCATAAATAAATGTCTGCCGCTGATAGTTGGCAGGTGCAAATGTTTCTGTCAGGTAAATAGCGTCTTTCGGACAAGCTTCTTCACACAAACCACAGAATATGCAACGCAGCATATTGATTTCGTACCTGGCCGCATATTTTTCTTCCCGGTATAAATGTTCCTCTCCTTTTTTCCGCTCTGCTCCTTCCATGGTAATAGCCTCTGCCGGGCAAGCCACTGCACACAATCCACACGCGGTACACCTTTCACGCCCTTCTTCATCGCGGTTTAAAATATGCAACCCCCTGAACACCGGGCTAAAAGGCCTTTTTTGCTCAGGATATTTAATAGTGGCCTTTCTTTTAAAGATATGCGAAAAGGTAATGATCATGCCTTTAAAAATATTCCAGAGATAAAGTTTCTCCAGCCATGTCATTGGCTTGCGCTCTACCGGTTTTACCCTGTTTGTTAATGCCTGCATGATGTTCTCCTCCTCATTTATAAAGGTTCGCAAAAATATTTTTATCAATCCAACCTACCAACTATTTATTCTTACCGGTTAAAACACCAGCAAGAATCGGCAACCCGTTTTTAAAAATGCCAGTGATTTTGTTTTAACAGCACCAGCGCACCCGTAATTACCATATTTACCAACGACAATGGAATTAAACTCTTCCAGCCAAGGTTCATCAGCTGATCATACCTGAAACGGGGTATTGTCCACCTAACCCACATAAACAGGAAGATGAAGAATACAATCTTCAATAGCAAAGCAAGCCCGCCCAGCAAAGCAACAGGTGTGGCACCCCATGTTTGTATGTGCGCGGCTTCATTAAAGAACGGAATATCATAGCCTCCAAAAAACAACGTGGCCATTACCGCACTGCTGATAAACATATTGATGTATTCAGCAAATAAATAAAATCCCAGTTTCATGGAAGAATATTCCTGGTGATAACCAAAGTTCAGTTCGTTTTCCGCTTCGGGCAAATCAAAAGGCGTACGGTTGCATTCTGCAAAAGCACATACTATAAAAATGATAAAACCCAGTGGCTGGTAAACAATATTCCATACACCGTTGTGCATTTGTTGTTGTACAATTTCACCCAATCGCAATGAGCCGGTCAGCATCAGCAATGCAATCAGCGATAAACCCATTGCCAGTTCGTAAGAAATCATTTGCGATGCACCGCGCAGTGCGGCAATCAGTGAGAATTTATTATTGGAAGCCCACCCACCAATCATTATGCCGTATACACCCAGGCTCACTACACCAAAAATATACAGGATACCGATATTGATATCTGCCACCTGCAGGCTCACCATCCTGTCGAAACCAAACCAGGTAAAATGAATGGCGCTGCCCCAGGGAATAACGGCGCTGGTCATCATAGCCGTCATCATAGCAAGACAGGGGCCCAGTATGAATAAAAATTTATTGGAAGTGTTAGGGATAATCTCTTCTTTCATGAAAAGCTTCAATCCATCAGCCAGCGGTTGCAAAATTCCAAACGGACCCGCACGATTGGGGCCAATACGATCCTGAATAAATGCTGCCACCTTACGTTCAGCGTATGTCTCGTACATGGCAATTACCAGTGATACCGAAACAATCACTATGATCAGCAGCAATTTCTCCGTTAGCAAAAACCAGTCTAAAGCAAGTAGTATCATTTATTCAAAATCTTTTAAAGCAATTGACATTATTCGGTTTACTTATCAAAATCATCACTGTGCGATGGCCCTTTTATTTCACTCAGTTTTATATTGGGCTTATTCACCTCACTGATGCTGTGTATATCCATTAATAATTTCGGGCTGCGGCCGTGCAATACATTTACAAGGGTTTCATTGGGTTTTTGCAGGCCTTCATAATGCCCCTGTGCAATTACCGAATGCCTGTTTACATGTGCAGGGCCTTCTATTGTCCAGTCTGCAGTGTCTTTCTTTTCAAAGCGGCATTCATTGCAAATCCAGTCTTTTACTTCGCCCCATTGATCTTTTCTTGCAGTAACGCGAAATACTTCTTTGCCTCTTAGCCATAACTGTGCTTTACCACTGCATTTCGGGCAATCGCGGTGTGCATCTACCGGTTTGGTAAACCATACCCTGTTTTTGAAACGGAAAGTTTTATCGGTCAGCGCACCTACAGGGCAAACATCAATTACATTGCCTATGAAATCATTGTCAAGCGATTTTTCTATATAGGTGGCTATCTCTGCATGATCACCCCTGTCTAAAACACCATGTACCCTTTTATTCGTGAGCTGATCAGCCGTAAAAACACAACGGAAACACATAATGCAACGCGTCATGTGCAGTTGAATATAGGGGCCCAGATCATGTTTTTCAAATGTTCTTCTTTGAAATTCGTAGCGGGTGCCTTCTTTGCCGTGTTCATAACTCAGGTTTTGCAGATCACACTCCCCTGCCTGGTCGCAGATAGGGCAATCCAGCGGGTGGTTGATCAGCAAAAATTCCACTACGCCATTTCTTGCATCAATTACTTTATCACTGGTGATGTTTTTGACAATCATGCCATCCATTACATTGGTACGGCAACTGGCTACCAGCTTTGGCATGGGTCTCGGATCGGCGGTAGATCCGGCGGCTACTTCCACCAGGCAGGTGCGGCATTTACCACCGCTGCCCTGCAATTTGGTATAATAGCACATAGCGGGTGGCGCCACTTCACCACCAATCTGTCTGGCAGCATTTAATATAGATGTTCCCGGGGCTACTTCGATGGTGATATTATCGATGGTAACCTTGAACAGTTTGGGTGCTTCTTTTTTAATTTCGTCAGCCATTGTGTGAATTCAAAAGTTAAAATTCAAAATCTTCTACTTCGCCGATTTTATTATTATACTCGCAATAATTTTGGACAGTTCATCTGCCTCCGCTAATATTTCAAGTACTCTTGTTTTATCGCATTCCAGTGTATCTCTTATCAAACACAACCAGTATTTAGTTTCATTAGCTGATTTTAGCGCAACAACTAAAAATTTCAACCAATCTTTTTTTGAACTTCCGGCACTACCCTCTGTTACATTGGCACCTATTGAAGTAGCGCTTCTTAGTAACTGTTCAAATATTGAGAAATAAATTCTGTCATACTTACTACTTTTTATGAAAAGAACCACTGACTTCGAAAAAAAATAGCATCTGTGTTTGATTCCGTAAGGTTTTCACTGTCTTCAAGAAGCAAATCATCGTTCATTTTTCAAATTCAAAAGTAAAAATCAAAAAATCATTGTTACTTAATATGACGATAGCTCTTTTTGACTTTTTACTTTTGAATTTTGAATTATAGCATCACCCAGCCACTGGAACTACACGTGCATCCGCATAATGAGCTATCCCATAATTTCTTCTTTGGCTCTCCTCCGGGTTCAATACATGCCATTCAAACTCATCACGGAAATGCCGTATGGCCGCTGCTACGGGCCACGCTGCTGCATCGCCCAGCGGACAAATAGTATTGCCTTCTATCTTACGCTGTATATCCCACAACAAATCAATATCACTTATTTTGCCTTTGCCCGTCTCAATGTTTTTTAGAATCTTTTCCATCCAGCCCGTGCCTTCGCGGCAGGGAGAGCACTGGCCACAACTTTCATGACGGTAGAAACGCGCCAATGTATACGTATGCCTTACCACGCACTGGTCTTCATCAAATACAATAAAACCGCCGCTTCCCATCATAGAGCCGGTGGCAAAACCACCATCGCTTAAACTTTCATAGGTCATCATGCGCTGTTCGCCTTTGGCTGTTTTAAACAACAGGTTGGCAGGCAAAATAGGAACCGATGAACCGCCAGGAATACAGGCTTTCAATTTTTTTCCATTGGGAATACCACCACAATATTCATCGCTGTAAACAAATTCTTCTACAGAGATAGTCATATCTATTTCATACACGCCAGGCTTATTAATATTGCCGCAGGCCGAAATCAATTTGGTACCGGTTGATTTACCCACGCCAATTTTTGCATATTCTTCACCACCCAGGTTTATAATAGGAACTACAGCCGCCAAAGTCTCTACATTGTTTACCACCGTTGGCCGGTCCCACACGCCTTTTACCGCAGGAAATGGCGGTTTAATTCTCGGGTTACCGCGTTTGCCTTCCAGCGATTCCAGTAATGCCGTTTCCTCTCCGCAGATATAAGCACCCGCACCACGTTGTACATAAATCTCACAATCGAAACCAGTACCCAGGATATTCTTACCCAAAAATCCGTTGTTCTTTGCTTCTGTAATGGCCTGTTCAAGAATATCAACTATCCATGCATATTCGCCACGTATATAAATATAGGTAACATTACTGCCAAGCGCATACGAACTTACTATCAGCCCTTCTATAAGCAGGTGCGGAATAAACTCCATTAAATACCTGTCTTTAAAAGTGCCGGGTTCGCTTTCATCTGCATTACAAACCAGGTGACGCGGAACGCCCTCCGGTTTAGCTATAAAACTCCATTTCATGCCCGTAGGAAAACCGGCACCACCACGTCCGCGCAGACCGCTTTTCTTTACCTCTTCCACCACATCGGCCGGCGGCATTTTAAATGCTTTTTCCACAGAAGCATAGCCGCCATTCTTACGGTATACATCGTAAAAACGAATGCCTTCTATATTTACCTTGTCTATTAATACTTTTCTTCCCATACCCCTGACCCCTAAAAGGGAATATTAATGTTGGTGATTAAATTCTGTTCTTTTTTATGACAATTATTATGTAACCAGCATTTGTTCGCTCCTCAGCATCGTTGTGTCACTCCCTTGTACTTGCTGTTCTATATTCAACTGCCAAAGCACCCGCCCGGTTAAACTTATCAATACTTCCTTAGGGTTTAACGCTGTAATTAAACATCCAGTTCACCCCAAATTTATCCTGCAGCATTCCAAAAACAGCGCCCCAGAATTGATCCTGCAACGGCATTACTATTTTTCCACCTGCCGCCATTTTACCAAACACGGTCTCCAATTGCAATTTATCCGGCATTTCAATATTCAATTGTATATTACCGTTAGTATGCACTGCATTGCCTTTAAAAGTATCAGAGATCATAATCATATTATCGCCAAAAACCAGCCTTGCGTGAATTATCTTTTGCTTATAATCCTCATCAGCAGGAATTGGGCTGTCTCCATACCTGCTCAGCATTGCAATCTCTCCATTCAGCGCTTCCTTATAAAAATTTAATGCTTCTTCTGCATTTCCGGCAAAATGAATATAAGGCGTTAGTTTCATACAGCTATTTTGAAAACTATTCTGCAACTATTATTTCAAATCCGGGTGATCGGTTGTTTTATCATTAAAAAAACCTGGTTTTACTCTATACACCAGCAATTGCACTATCAATGAAACAACCACCAATCCCATCATCAGTATCAAAACACTTTTATCTGCGGTAAAAAACAATAAAGTACCAAACACTACAATGGCAATTACATGCCCGGCAATAAGGTATTTAAAATTTTTCTTTGCCATGATTAGTTATTGGTGGCCGCATTCTTTCTGCATTCATTAATGATAGCGTCCACTTTTTCTTTTGTCAGGTGCTCCCGGAATGTTTTACCCAACTGCATCATGGGCGCATAACCACAGGCACCCAGGCATTCTACGGTTTTCAATGAAAAAAGGCCATCGGCCGTTGTTTCTCCTGGTTTTATGGATAAAGTATCGCCAATGTATTTTATTATATCGTCGCTGCCATTAAGCATACAGGGCCCGGTCTGGCAAACTTCAAACATGTATTTGCCCACCGGTTTCAGGTTGTACATACTATAGAAAGTAGCTACTTCGTACACTTCAATCGGTTCTATATGCAGCAATGACGCTACATAATCCATTGTTTCCGCGCTCAGCCATCCGCCAAATGTTTCCTGGGCCAGGTGCAGCAAAGGCAATAATGCACTTTTCTGCTTTCCTTCCGGGTAGCGGTCAATCAGTCTTTTTACTTCTGCCAGTTTTTCTTCAGAAAATGTCATTGGTATAGAATGAAACGTCAAAATTAAAAATGTCAAAAGTCAAAACTAAAAAGTCAAAAAGCAACCGCACCTTTGCGGGATGCCCGTTTTTGAATTTTCACTTTTGAATTGACTAAGAATCCAGTTCCCCGGCAATTAAATTTAAACTGCTCATCGTCATTATCGCATCACTTAGCATGGCCCCTTTTGTAAGCTCGCTGTATGCCTGGTAATAAATAAAGCAGGGTCTTCTGAAATGCAAACGATAAGGCGTACGGCCACCATCACTGATTAAATAAAAACCAAGTTCACCGTTACCGCCTTCCACACTCTGATATACTTCTCCGCTTGGTATTTCAGTCTCGCCCATTATAATTTTAAAATGCCATATTAAGGCTTCCATCTTTGTATACACATCTTTTTTGGCCGGCAGGTAATATTCGGGTACATCTGCATGATATACTTCTGCCTCAGCGCCTGTAAATGCCTGTACTTTGCGGTAAGCCTGTTCTATAATGCTCAGCGACTGGCGCATTTCTTCATTGCGCACTAAAAAGCGATCATAGTTATCACCCGTGCTTCCTACAGGTACTGTAAAATCAAAATCTTCATAACTGCTATAGGGCGAATGTACACGCACATCATAATCTACACCGCTGGCACGCAGGTTGGGACCCGTAAAACCATAATTTAATGCACGTTCCGCACTGATGCCGCCGGTACCCTGTGTACGCTCTATAAAAATGCGGTTTCGTTTGAATAGATTTTCAAACTCGGTCAGCACCGCAGGATATTCATCCAGAAATTTCTCCAGTTTGATAAAAGCCGTATTGGTAAAATTTCTTTCAAAACCGCCAATGCGGCCAATATTGGTTGTTAACCTGGAACCACAAATCTCTTCGTATATCTCGTAAATCAACTCGCGATATTGCATTACATAAAGAAAGCCGGTATAAGCACCACTGTCAACACCCACAATAGAGTTACAAATAAGGTGGTCAGAAATTCTGGCCAGTTCCATAATAATCACACGCAGATAGTCTACGCGTTTAGGTGTCTTTACTTTCAGTAGTTTTTCGCAGGTGATATGCCATCCCATATTATTAATAGGAGAAGAGCAATAATTCATTCTGTCTGTAAGTGTGGTAATCTGGTAGAGCGGTCTGCGTTCGGCCAGTTTTTCAAATGCCCGGTGTATATAACCGATGGTTTGTTCTGCAGAAACAATTCGTTCACCGTCCAGTTCCAGTATATTCTGCATTACCCCATGCGTAGCAGGGTGAGTAGGCCCCAGGTTAAGCGTAGTAGTTTGCTTTTCAATGGAGCCTTCCGGCAATTTAATATGATGATGTGCTACCTCTGACATTATTATTTTTTTTGAGAACCGTTCTTTAAATTCAAAAGTTAAAAATTAAAATTTAAAAGTTTCTATGCCGGCTGCCGTGCTGCTGTTTTTACTTTTGAATTTTTAATTTTTTTATCTCCCAAACATAGCATCGTCTTTATCAATCCTGGTACCATCTTCCAGTGGAAACTCTTTCCTCATCGGGAAATAATCCATCTCATCTACATTTAAAATCCGTTTCAGGTTTGGATGGCCAATAAAATTCACACCAAAGAAATCATAGGTTTCCCGTTCCATCCAGTTGGCAGCAGCATATAAATTGGTGGCCGTAAAAATATCCGGCGTAGTAATATCGGTAAATACTTTAAACCTGATGCGCACATTGTCCTGCAGGTTGTGCAGATGGTAAACAACAGCCAGCTCGCGTCCTTTTTGATCCGGGTAATGAACAGCACAAAGCGTAGTAAGAAACTGGAAACGCAGTTCGGGGTCATCGTATAAAAACTGCAGCAATTTAAGATTTTGATCTTTCGGCGCTTCAAAACTGAGCATGCCATAGGGTTCTTCAAAATTGGTCAGCAGATCGCCAAATTTTGCTGTAAGTCTCTCCTTTATTGTTTCGTTGGTTAATGCCATTTTGACCTGTTAGCTTTTAGCCTTTAGCCACTAGCCAAAGACAAACGATTTATTAAAAAAAATAACTGCTAACCGCCATGGCTAACAGCTAAAAGAGCTTATTGAATTCCGTAACTCTCCATTAATTGCTTATACTGCTCACCGTTTCTGCGGCGGATACTTTCTTTGCCTACCAGTTCCTGTATCTTCATAAAACCATCCAGTACAGCTTCAGGTCTGGGCGGGCAACCCGGAATGTAAACATCTACCGGTATAATCTGGTCGATACCCTGCAACACGCTATAGGTATCAAAAATACCACCCGAAGAAGCACAGGCGCCCATGCTTAATACCCATCTTGGCTCCGCCATTTGCAGGTAAACCTGGCGCAATACCGGGCCCATTTTTTTGGCAATGGTGCCCATTACCATCAGCAAATCGCACTGACGCGGAGAGAACCCCACCCGCTCAGCACCAAACCTGGCCAAATCGTAATGTGCGCCCATGGTAGCCATAAATTCAATACCACAACAGGAAGTAGCAAATGGCAGTGGCCAAAGCGAATTTTTTCTTGCCAGTCCAACCACATCACTGAGCTTGGTTGTAAAAAATCCTTCTCCCGTATAGCCTTCTGGCGGTGCCACTGTGTGAATGGCCTTGCCACCTTCATTTTTTACGTTGTATTGTACCGGACGAGCCATAGTATCTTTTTAGATGTTAATCAACGTGAGCATTCACTTAAATAACATGTATTTATTATGAATGTTTTCATTTCTCACATTTCCACATTGTCATATTTCCACATTTTTATTAGTCTTCCCAGTTTAAAGCACCTTTCTTGATTATATAAAAGAAGCCAGCCAAAAAAAATGCTACAAACATCAGTACGGCGCCAAAACCTGCCCAGCCTAATTCCCTGAAATTAATGGCATAGGGATAGAAGAATATCACTTCCACATCAAACAAAACAAATAATATGGCAACAAGAAAATATTTGATGGCCATTGGTTGGCGGGCGTCTCCGTGACTTTCTATACCGCTGGCAAAATTTTCCAGTTTATCGGAAGTTTTTCTTTTAGGGCCCAGCCAGTGGGTGACGGCCATCATGGCCCCGATAAAAATAACTGCAAAAATAAGTTGAATGGCTATCGGCAAGTAACTGGCGGCACTGGTAACATCAGTTATGGGAAGATCGGCTTTTAATAAATACCACGATATCATTCAAAAGATGGATTGTTAAGTAGCAAAAATAAGGCAGCACCATCAAATTCCCGCTATCGTAAATGAAATTCCCCGAAATTAAAAATCCCCCGCATTTCTGCGGGGGACTTTCTATACCTGTAATAATCGGTATTTATTTTTTTGACTGCTATTTAGCGCCGTTTTTGGGTTTGGTAGCAGCTGGTCTTGCAGGTGCTTTTGCAGGCGGTTTCTTTAGCATTTCAATAAATTTCGGCGCATCAGTATTTGTAGGATCTATATAGGTAACCTGTGTCAGATAGTTGATGGCGGCCTCTTTATCTTTTTTAACATCATTTGAATAAGAGGCGAGGTAA
>Ga0097621_100004095_pt1 | contig 10111 bp, 7 predicted proteins | sample KBSMisM72_FD_73165 | JGI IMG/M metagenome (GOLD analysis project Ga0097621, IMG submission 73165) | Miscanthus rhizosphere microbial communities from Kellogg Biological Station, Michigan, USA - KBS Miscanthus M7-2 (version 2) (version 2) | ecosystem: Host-associated > Plants > Roots >... | reverse complement strand
GAAGGCTCTGCCAACTTTGAAAAATCAACCCTCAAGGAAGTAATTGCAGCCCGTGCCCAGGCTACTGCTGTTCATATCAGCGCCGACAGCCTGACCCCGGAAAACCTTGCAAAATTTCAGGCAGCACAGGGTCAGTTCCAAAGCTCCTTCAGCAGACTGATGGCAGTTGCAGAAGCCTACCCTGATATTAAAACCACCAAGTCCTTCCAGGATTTTCAAACCCAGATTGAAGGAACGGAAAATCGTATTAATGTGTCAAGACAGGATTTCAACACTACCGTTAATACTTATAATCTGAAGGTGAAGACATTCCCCAATAATATTTTTGCCGGCTTTTTCCATTTTACCGAAAAGCCCTATTTCAAAGCCGACCCCGGTAGCGAAAAAGCGCCTGATGTACAATTCAACATTAAATAATTATACAGTATCCTGTACTTATGGCACTATTATCCATTTTTGCTAAAAAGCCTTTGCTGTCTGAAGAGGATACGTCAATGATCGTAGAGGCCATCCGCGGCTCTGAAAAAAAGACCAGCGGCGAAATACGGGTGTATGTTGAGAGCCATTGCAAGTTTGTTGATGCACTTGACCGCGCTTCAGAAATTTTCTACGGACTTAAAATGGACGCGACTGAAAACAGGAATGCCGTATTGGTATATGTGGCCATGAAAGATAAACAACTGGCTGTTTTTGCCGACGAGGGCATTTACAAAAAAGCCGGCGAAGGTTTCTGGAATAAAGCAGTAAAAGCCATGCTGCAACATTTTAATTCAAGCGACTATGGCAGTGGCATCGCATCTATTGTAACAGCAACTGGTAATGCACTGCAGGCCAATTTCCCATACGACAGCAGCACAGATAAAAATGAATTGCCCGACGATATTGTTTTTGGAAAATAACAAGGAGGCTGCATTTATGCGGCCCCTTTTTAATTTTTTTGGATGAAACGACTACTTGTTTTTACACTATTATTGATTGCTCATCTTTCCTGGTCTCAGAACATACCCGCAAAGCCCAATCCGGCAAGGCTTGTGAATGACTATGCGCATGTCATGAGTGCCGATGATGCTGACAGGCTGGAAAGGAAACTGGTTGCTTATGATGACAGTACCTCCATACAGGTAGTGGTGGTTACAGTTGAATCAACCGGCGATTATGTAATTGAAGATTATGCCCGTAAAATTTTAAGGGATTGGGGCGTTGGCAACAAAAAAACCAACAACGGCGTAATATTACTGGTAGCAATAAGAGACCACAAAATCAGGATTGAAACTGGATATGGAATGGAAGGCAGCATACCTGACATTACCGCCAGCCATATCATACAGGATAATATTGTTCCTAATTTCAGGAACGACAATTACTACAAGGGATTGGATGATGCTACCGATGCTATTTTTAAAGCTGCCGCAGGAGAATATAAAGCGCCGGCCGATTATCGTAAAAGAGGCGGTAAGGGCGGACTACCCGTTATAGGCGCCGTTATGATCTTCCTTATCATCCTTTTCATATTATCAAGAATTGGCGGTGGCGGAGGTGGTGGAGGTATGATGAGCCGCAGGGGCTTTAGTCCGTGGATTGCAGCCGCTATTCTAAATAATTTGGGTGGTGGTGGTGGCTGGAGTGGTCGCGGCGGCGGTGGTGGCGACTGGGGCGGCGGAGGCGGTGGCGGAGGATTTGGTGGCTTTGGAGGAGGAAGTGGCGGTGGTGGTGGCGCCAGCGGAAGCTGGTAAGGGATCTTTATTTTAAATGTTGAATGCTTTTGTGACAACTTCCATCCGGGAGGCCGGCAACCGATCTTTATTTCAAATGTTGAATTTTAAATGCTGAATGCTTTTGCAACAACTTGTACGGCTTGCACCCACATTTAAAATTCAACATTCAAAATTTGAAATAATGACTAAAATGCTTTTTTCTCCTCTATCTTAGAATTAATGTATTTGATTTGATCCTGTAAATCCGGATTGCTTTCTGCCCCGGCTTTCTTCTTATTTGCGATACCTTTTAAAACCATATTATTGATAAATGGTGTAAGCTGGCTTTTATACTGGGCTGGTACAGCTTCACGCAAATCAATTATCATATCCACTCCTTTTTTTACTTTTTCTGTATTTTTAAGTGACCCCAGGTAGTCTGCAAATGGTTGCAGTGCCTCAAACTTAGCATCTGATACCGGAAGGCTGCCAAAATTTCCCGCAATTACATCAAAGTCTTCCTCGCCGCTACCGCTTTCAATTAAAATCTGGCTCACCACTGCGCCCAGCTTACCTTTCATTGGCAATTTCGCAAATACTTTTGCGTCTGCAAGTGCAGCATCACCATCAAGGGGCGCCAGCGCAGCCAGTGCTTCTCCGGCCACCGTATAGGATGAATCATTAACCGCTTTTAAGTACAATGGTTTGTACTCAGGTTTTGCATATTGTCCAAGCAGACCGATTGCTGCTGCCCTTACTACAGGTTTTGCATCATTTTTTGCAATATCAGCCAGCAATGGCTCTATTTCATTTTTTACCGTTGATTTCTTTATATCAAATTCGCCGATGGTATAACTGCGCAATGGTGCATACTTGTCTTTCACAGCCAATTTCAACATGGCCAGGGCTTTCGGCTCATCCTGATTTTTTGCGCAATAATCAATCGCTTCCCTTCTGTCTAAATAATTGCCTGCATAAGTAAACTGGTGAATATAATTTTCCAGGCTTTTATCATCTTTCTTCTCCCATAACATCACTTTTTCTGCATCTACATTTATTAAATCAGGTCTTTTTTTATAAGAGAAAGTAAATGTATCCACCTTATGTTCAATCCAGACATTACGCCGAACTTTTTCTTTTCCGTTGTATACATCAATGGCAACAGGCAAACGAAAAATTTGGTCACCTTCCTGTGTTTGCTTTACAATTACATCAGCTTTGCCGGCTGCATCATCATACAAATAACTAATCTCTACTTTAGGGTTTCCACTGCCAAAATACCATTGATTAAAAAACCAGTTTAGATCAAGACCACTTACCTCTTCAAATGCCAGGCGCAACTGATGAGCCTCTCCTGTTTTAAATTTATTGGTAGTAAGATAAAGGTTCAATCCTTTGAAAAAGGCGCTGTCTCCAAGAAAGGTGTGCAGCATATGTAAAATGCGTCCGCCTTTATTATAACTAACTGCATCAAACATATCTTCCTTGTCGGCATAATGAAAACGTACCAGGTCTTTGCTTTCACTATGACTGCCCAGGTAGCCCTGCATATCTTCAAAATTCTTATCATCAGCAGCGTCTTTTCCGTATTTGTACTGGTTCCACAATACTTCGCTGTAATTGGCAAATGACTCATTCACGGTAAGGTTGCTCCAGCTTTCTGTTGTTACCAAATCACCAAACCACTGGTGAAATAATTCATGTGCTACAAATTCTTCAAATTTATTACCGTCAACCAATTCCCGGGCATCCTGCTGCAGGCCATCGGTATGCAAAGTGGCTGTTGTATTTTCCATCGCACCGCTTACATAATCACGACCTGTTATCTGACTATATTTTGCCCAGGGATATTCTACACCGGTAATTTTTACATAAAACGCAATCATTTCGGGGGTGAGCCCAAATATTTTGCGGGCCACGGAGGCATACGGTTTTTCTACATAATAACTTACTTCCTTACCCTTATAGGCATCTTTTATGATAGCATAATCGCCTACACCCATAAAAAACAAATATGGCGCATGTGGCAGATCCATTTTCCAGTAATCGGTTCTTGTGCCATCAGCATTTTTTTTCTGACTGGCAAGCAATCCATTGCTCAGCGTTACATATTTTTCAGGAACAGTCATATAAATTTCGTCTGTACAACGCTGGTTGGGTTTGTCAATAGTGGGAAACCATACGGAATTGGCTTCTGTTTCTCCTTGTGTCCATATCTGGGTAGGTTTGCCTTTCTCTTCACCTTTAGGATTTATAAAGTATAAACCTTTAGCATCCTTAATAGCGTCACTTCCCTTTACTTTTAACTCATTTGGTTTGGAAGTGTAATCAATATAAACCGTGTATTTGTCACCGGCAGTATATGCTTTATCCAGTTGTATATTCAGCAACATACCATCATACTTAAACTTTAAGGGCAGGAGCGCATTTCCTTTTACGAGGGCTATTTTATTGATATCCATCCCCTTTGCATCTAGCTGCAATGAATCAGTAGCATAAAAATGAGGTTTGAGGGTAATCCAGGCCTTACCGTAGAGATAAGATTTGTTGTAGTCGAACCTTACATCCAGTTTCGTATGTACCAGATCATTTATTCGCGGACTGGTAGCCCTGTAGGTATCGGCGGGGTTTTCGCCGGTAGATTGGCCATTAACAAGAATAGCAAGCGCAAGCAAGCACGGAATAAAAAAAAGTTTCTTCATATTTTGTATTTAAAAGCCGTAAAGATAGGCGGCAGCTTTGCTCAGTTTGTAAAAAAAATGGTAAATGGCAATGCTAATGCCTGTTTTCTATTAGATTTGTTGGCAAATCACCACTAATTACTGCATGAAGTACCTGGTTGTTTCGTTCATTTTGTTTTTTTTTACCCTGCAAACGTTTGGCCAGCAGGAATATTTTATTTACTTACAAACCGAAAATAACCAGCCTTTTTACATACGGGTTAATAATAATGTTTATAGTTCAACCTCAAGCGGTTACCTGATACTCTCGAAACTAGCCGACAGTACAGCAATAGTAACAATCGGCTTCCCAAAAAATGTTTTTCCCGAACAGCATTTTAACATTCCCGTCAACCATAAAGATGGCGGCTACACCGTAAAAGATTTTGGCGACAAGGGATGGGGTTTGTTTAACCTGCAATCAATGGCTGTTATAATGAACAACAGCCCTGCCGGGGAAAAAAAAAGCCCTGAAATAACTACTACCAAAAAAACTGATGCATTTTCAATGTTACTGGCCAACGCGGTAAATGACACATCCGTTTTGTATACTGTAAACAAACCGCCAAAACCGGTTCCACCATCTGTAGTTGCCGTTACTGAAGAAAAGAAAAAAGATACCATTGCAGTAGCAGTAGAAGACCTGTCTAAAAAAGACACCACAGCAGTGGCAAAAAATCTGCCTGCAAAAAAAGACAGCGGCATGGCCGACAAAATAATTACCCCGTCACAAAAAGACAGCGGTGCGGCTGCTGCCGCGCGTATTGCAGACATGGCTGTAGCTGATAAAAATAAGAAAGAGGCTTCCGATTCTGCGGCAATAACAAAAAATACCAGTTCCACGTCAATTGGCAATCTGCCTACTGCCATCGAACCAGTAAAAAACAATCCACCTGTTTCGGGGAAGGTTATTTCAAAGCAGAAAAAAGATACCGTCATTGTTAGAAACAGTTCAGCCCCTCCACTGACAACCGCTGTTGCACAGGCTAAAAAAGAAAGAAGGGATACCGCGAAAGAAAGAAAGGATACCATCATTTTCATGACCGGTGGTCCGGCTGAAACACACAAAGCAGTTGCGCAAAATGCTAATGGACAAAAGGACCAAAAAATACAGGCTGCTGAAAAAAAAGACAGTTTGCAACTGGCGAAAAAAGAACCTGTCAAAAAAAGGGAGGACAAGGCAACTATTCCTGTTAAAAAAGACACAGTTGCTGTTGCTACCGTGAAAAAGGATACGGCAGCGTTGGTTAAAAATGAAATACACACGTCACCAGAAGAGAAAAATGAATCGAACATTCCGGTAAAAAGACAAAAGCCGGCTATCAATAAAGCCGCTGAATTACTAACAGACACTTCTTATGTAGCTGTCTTTGTTGATGAATCAAATGAGGGATTTGATACCATCCGCATAAGTATACCATTTATTGAACCGGTTGCAGTTGCTAAACAGGACAGGCAACCGCCAAAAGAAATAAAATCTGCAGAGAGTAATACACAGGGTAAAATAATAAAAGACAGCACCCCACTTGCAATTACAGAAAAACCTCCGACACCTGTTACAAAAAACGATACCAACGCCATTGATAAAGCAAGGAAGGACAGTGCTGCAGCCGCAGCCCTTATCGCTCAGCGAACAATAGCCGCTACTGCAAAAAAAGACAGCAATGCAACGGGTAAAGCCGCAAAAGACAGCGTGCAACTTGCCGCTGCACAAAAAGTGGTTGATTCAGGTAAAAAAGATACTGGCTCCACTATACCAGATTCATTGAAGACAGCCAAAACTGCCACAAAACCACCCCAGTCATTAAATCCCGATTGCAAAGAAACCGCAACAGACACTGACATAGACAAACTTAGAATAAAAATGCTGGTGGTGGTTTCAGACGATGACAGGATTGTACTGGCCAAAAAAGTATTTAAACAGAAATGTTTTTCTGTTAAACAGGTAAAGGCCCTCAGTGAACTTTTCAAAAGCGATGAAGGCAAATACAAATGGTTTGATGCCATTTATCCTTTTGTATCAGACAGCGGCAACTTTTCTTCACTGGGCGAGCTCATAAAAAATGACTACTACCTGAACCGGTTTAAAGCAATGCTCCGCAATTAATACTGTATAATTTACTTATGCCACAGCGCTACTTTCTGGAACTGCTCTATAAAGGAACCAATTACAGCGGCTTCCAGGTGCAGAAGAATGCGCCCAACACCGTACAGGAAGCCATAGAGAAGGCATTTGCCATATTGCAGAAGCAAGCCGTAACGCTGACGGGCTCGTCAAGAACTGATGCTGGTGTGCATGCATTGCAGAACTTTTTTCATTTTGATTTTGATGGGGAAATTCATGAACATTTCAGGTATAAGATCAATGCCATTCTGCCAAAAGATATTGTTGTAAAAAACATGTATGCGGTATCTCCTGATGCTCATTGCAGGTTTGACGCCATTGCACGCAGCTATGATTATTATATTTACCGCAATAAAAATCCGTTCCTGCAAGACAGGGCTTACTACTATCCTTATGTGCTTAATATAGAAAATTTGCAGGAAGCGGCGGAAGCAGTTAAATTATACACAGATTTTACTTCTTTCAGCAAACGGAATACACAGGTAAAAACATTTAATTGCTCAATTGCTGAAAGCGGATGGAAACAGAAAGAAGATCAATTGGTGTACAGTGTTACGGCCAATCGTTTTTTACGCGGCATGGTAAGGGGCTTAACAGGCACTATGCTGCAGACCGGCAGAAATAAAATCAGCATTGACCATTTCAAAAAAATTATTGAAGCAAAAGATTGCCGGCTGGCAGATTTTTCTGTGCCTGGTCATGGGCTTTTTTTGACGAAAGTTCAATACCCCCAGGGTTATTTACCCTTGCCGGTGGCGATGCGGTAAAACAACAATCAGGAAAATTCTTCCGGTGCAAATGAGGCGCTGAAAAGGTGGCGTATCACTATGCCATGGATGAAACCTTTCGCAACAAATCGATTTTATTCCTAAAAAATAAATGCCCAAGAAATAAATCAAACGTTACAAAGCCCTGAAAATGCGGCATATCATCAGCGAAGGACCTCCTCTTGGCAACAAATCGGTTTTCTAAAAATAATACCAGGAATAAAAATCAAACGTTGCAAAGCCCTGAAAGGGCGGCATATCATGAGCGAAGGGTTTCACCCTTCGCGCCAAGGCGGCGTGGTGATAATGCGCCTACACGAGCGTAGCGATATGACGATTGCGTCTACCCGCCGTAGCGATAGGCTACACCCATCGCTACTTATACAATGCCCTTTCAGGGCTTGAAATAAAATAGCCGTTGATTCGTAAACCAACGGCTATTACTATTTTATTAAACCCGGTAAATTATTTTATTGCTGCAATGCCTGGTAATTCTTTGCCTTCAAAATATTCCAGTAAAGCGCCACCGCCGGTTGACACATAACTGACTTTATTGGCAAAACCAAACTGGTTAACTGCTGCAACGGAATCGCCACCGCCCACCAGTGAAAAAGCACCCGATTGTGTAGCGGCCGCAACTGCCGTGGCAATAGCTTTGGTACCATGCTGAAACTTGGGCATTTCAAACACTCCCATTGGACCGTTCCATAAAATAGTTTTGGATTTTTTTATCACGTTTGAAAACTGATCGCAGGCAGAAGGGCCTATATCAAGTCCGAGCCAGCCATCAGGAACATTATTGCTGGGCGCTGTAGAGGTGCCGGCATCAGCTGCAAACTTATCTGCAATAATAGAATCGGAAGGAAGATGAATGCAGACGCCTTTGGCTTCGGCCTTCTTTAAAAGATCCAATGCGGTTTGCAAACGGTCTTCCTCGCAGAGAGAATTGCCAATTTTACCACCACTGGCTTTCATGAATGTATACGCCATTCCTCCGCCAATAATAATATCAGTGGCCCTTTCCAGCAGATTTTCTATAATGAGGATTTTATCAGACACTTTTGCACCACCTATAATGGCAACAAAAGGTTTTTTTGTATCATGCATTACTTTTTCGGCACTGGACACTTCTCCTTCCATCAACAAACCAAACATTCTTTTTTCTGCAGGAAAAAATTTGGCAATTACTGCAGTGGATGCGTGTGCGCGATGTGCGGTACCGAATGCATCGTTTACGTATACATTTCCCAGCTTACTTAATTTTTCCGCAAATTTTTCGTCACCTTTTTCCTCTTCTTTATAAAAACGGAGATTCTCCAGCAACAATACTTCACCCGGACGCAGCATATTAGCAGTCAGGTAGGCCTGTTCACCAATACAATCATTGGCAAATAAAACAGTTGCGCCATCCAGCAGCTCACCCAAATGCTTTACCAAATGTTTCAGTGAATATTTATCTGCCGGACCGTCTGTCGGTCTGCCCAAGTGGCTCATAAGAATTGCAGCACCGCCATCGGCCAATATTTTTTTTATGGTTGGAATGGTGGCTCTCATCCTTGTATCATCGGTGATAGCAAATGTTTGCTTATCCAATGGCACATTAAAGTCTACCCGCACCAAAGCTTTCTGACCGGCGAAATTATAGTTGGAAAATTTGCCCATATGGAGAATTAATTTTGAATTTAGAATGGTAGATTTTGAATGCCTTTAAAGCAGGCCTGTTCAAAATCTACCATTCAAAATCTACAACAAAACAATTATTTAATTAAGCCTGCAAAGTGATGCACGGTACGCACCAGCTGACTCACATAGCTCATTTCATTATCGTACCAGCTAACTGTTTTTACCAACTGCTGGTCGCCCACTGTTAATACTTTGGTTTGTGTAGCGTCGAACAAAGAACCAAAATGACTGCCTATTATATCTGAGCTTACGATTTCATCTTCATTATAGCCAAAGCTTTCATTGGAAGCCGCTTTCATTGTGGCATTGATTTCTTCGGCGGTGGTCTTTTTAGACAATACGCTTACCAGTTCAGTTAAAGAACCTGTAATGGTAGGAACGCGTTGTGCACTGCCATCCAGTTTTCCTTTCAGTTCGGGCAATACCAGGCCAATAGCTTTTGCAGCTCCGGTAGAATTGGGAACGATATTGGCGGCTGCGGCGCGGGCACGGCGCAAATCGCCTTTTGGATGGGGCGCATCCAGTGTATTCTGATCATTTGTGTAAGCGTGAATGGTAGTCATAATACCCTGTACAATGCCGTAGGTATCATTGAGTACTTTGGCCATTGGCGCCAGACAGTTGGTAGTACAGGAAGCACAGGAAATAATGGTTTCGCTACCATCCAGAATTTCATGGTTTACATTGAATACCACCGTTTTCAAATCACCGGTGGCAGGAGCAGAGATAACCACTTTTTTAGCGCCTGCTTTAATGTGTGCTGCTGCTTTGTCTTTATCTGTAAAAAAGCCGGTGCTTTCAATTACCACGTCTACACCATGTGAACCCCAGGGAATCTGGGAAGGGTCTTTTTGTGCATATATTTTTACCGTTTCTCCGTTTACCACTATTGAATCTTCGGTTGATTTTACTTCGGCATCGAAACGGCCCTGGGCGCTATCATATTTCAGGAGATGCGCCAGTACTTTTGGACTTGTTAAGTCATTAATGGCCACCACATCAATTCCTTCCATCTTATATATCTGGCGATATACCAACCGGCCTATGCGTCCAAAACCATTAATGGCGACTTTAACAGTACTCATTGTTCAATTAGATTTAATTAGTTAAAAATTTTTGAGG
>Ga0097621_100004089_pt1 | contig 10117 bp, 10 predicted proteins | sample KBSMisM72_FD_73165 | JGI IMG/M metagenome (GOLD analysis project Ga0097621, IMG submission 73165) | Miscanthus rhizosphere microbial communities from Kellogg Biological Station, Michigan, USA - KBS Miscanthus M7-2 (version 2) (version 2) | ecosystem: Host-associated > Plants > Roots >... | reverse complement strand
CGCCAGAAATCCTTGGTTCCGAGTTGCGCCGAGATGTCCTTCAAACCGTTGTGACCGGCGACGCCGCCGCCGAACTTCATCTTCGCTTCGCCGGGGAGAAGGTCGAGCTCGTCGTGCACGACGAGGATTTCGTCGGGCGCGATGGCGAAGAAGCGCGCGGCAGCGGATACCGATCGGCCCGACAGATTCATATAGGTCATCGGTTTCAACAGCCTGAGATCGCCGGCATCCTTCGCTATCTGGCCCTGGAACTTGCCCTCGCTTCGGAAGGCGGCGCCGAGCTTCGAGGCGAGGCCGTCGGCGAACCAGAACCCCGCGTTGTGGCGCGTCCCCAAATGCTCGCGGCCGGGATTTCCCAGGCCCGCCACGAGACGAATGGGAGCCATCGCCTCAGCACCGGCCATCGGCGGAAGTACGGAAAGTTGTGCACATCGGGTCGACTCGCAGCCCGCCCCCGCGGTGGTGAAAAAAGGCCCGCCGGGATTCGCGCGGCGGGCCCTTCGTGCCGGTTTAATGACAGTAGGCGCTTACTTCTTCTTGTCGTCCTTGCCCGATTCCTTCTTGTCGCCACCCTTCGCCTCGCCGCCCTTCGCGTCGCCACCCTTCGCCTCGGCCCCCTTGGCGTCCGCACCAGGGGCGGACGCGGCAGCGGCGGCGGACTCGGCTTCGGCAGCAGCGGCCTCCGTCGCCTCCTCGACCTGCGCCTTCGGGACCACCGCAGACGCGACCACGGGGTCGAGCTTGCCGCGAGTCGCCACGACGACTCCCGGCGGAAGCTCCAGTGCCGACACGTGCACCGAATGACCGACGTCGAGGGCCGACAGGTCGACGGTGATGAACTCCGGCAGGTCCTTCGGCAGGCACGAGATGTCGAGCTCGGTGACCACATGGCTCACGATCGCACCGGACGTTTTCACCGCCGGCGAATTTTCGCCGTTGACGAAGTGCAGCGGCACCTTCATGTGGATCTTGCGGTTCTCGTCGATGCGCTGGAAATCGACGTGCAGGATTTCATTCCTGAACGGATGCATCTGGACGTCGCGCAGCAGCACCTTCGTCACGACGCCGGAGAGGCTCATGCTGAGGATCGACGCGTGGAAGGCTTCGTTGCGCAACGCGTGAAAGAGAGCGTTGTGGTCGAGCTCGATCGGCTGCGGCGCCGTGGCGCCGCCATAGACGATGCCGGGCGCCTTGCCGGCGCGGCGCATGCGGCGGCTTGCTCCGCGGCCTTCCGTCGTTCGGGCAAAGGCAGTGAATTCGATATGCATGGTGCGACTCCTGATGTCTGCGGCCTTCCGGGATTGAGACAGCCTCGATGGCAGTCCCGGCCGGTCGTCTGCGGGTTGGCGACATCCCCGGTGATGCCGGGGGAAAGCCTTGAAGTATAACTCTTTTCCCGGCGCCGGGCCAGGTAGTGGCGCTATTCCGTGAAGAGCGAGCTCACGGACTCCTCGTTCGAGACGCGCGTCATCGTCTCGGCCAGGAGTTGCGCGCACGAAAGCACCCGGATGCGAGGGCAAAGCTCAGCTTCCTCGGTCAAGGGAATCGTGTCGGAAACGACGATCTCGTCGAGCTCGGATTCGGCGATGCGTTGGACGGCGCCCCCGGACAGCACCGGGTGCGTGCAGTACGCGACGACCTTCTTCGCCCCATGCTCCTTCAACGCCGTCGCCGCCTTGCACAGCGTGTTTGCGGTGTCGACCATGTCGTCCATGATCACGCAGGCGCGGCCATTGACGTCGCCGATGATATTCATCACCTCGGATTCGTTAGCCCGCGGGCGGCGCTTGTCGATGATCGCAAGTTCGGAATCGAGGCGCTTCGCGATGGCCCGCGCGCGCACGACGCCGCCAACGTCCGGAGACACGACGAGAAGGTCCTCGTAGTTCTGCTTCCACAAGTCGCCGAGCAGTATCGGCGTAGCGTAGATGTTGTCGACCGGAATGTTGAAAAATCCCTGGATCTGATCGGCGTGGAGGTCCATCACCATGACCCGGTCGACGCCGACGGTCGTCAGCAGATCGGCGACGACTTTGGCCGTGATGGGCACGCGTGCCGAACGCGGCCGTCGATCCTGCCGTGCGTAGCCGAAATAGGGGATGACGGCGGTGATGCGACCGGCGGACGAGCGCTTCAGCGCATCCGTCATCACCAGGATTTCCATCAGGTTGTCGTTCGTCGGAACGCAGGTCGACTGCAGGATGAAGATGTCGCGGCCCCGGACGTTCTCGAGAAGCTCAACCATCACCTCGCCGTCGGAGAAGCGGCCGACGACGCAGCGGCCCAGGCTGATATTGAGGTGGCGACACACGGCTTCGGCGAGCTTGGGGTTCGCGTTGCCGGCAAAGACTCTCATTCGCTCAAAAGCCATCTACCGGAACCTCAGGAGGGGGCGCCGAAGTCAAGAAGGGTGTCGTTCATTGTCCCACAGAAAATCACGCTCGATGGCAAGTGGGACACGCGGTGGCGCCGTACGGCAGGGCGGCTTCGAGCCGGCACGTTTCACTCCGGCTCTGTTACATTCCGGCGCCATGAGTGCCCTTCCGAGCCCCCGCGGCCTGAGCGTGCCCGATATGGAAGTGATCCTCGCGGTCACGAGCAAGCTCGCGGCCCCGTTCAACCTCACGACGATGCTGTCAGAAGTGGTGGACGCGGCGAAGCAGGTGTTGCATGCCGATCGCGGCTCCGTGTGGCTGTACGACCCCGTTGCGGACGAGCTGGTGCTCGAGATCGCGACCGGCATCGCCCGGGTGCGAGTTGCCGCGGGCGCCGGGATCGTAGGCGCGTGCGCCCACGATCGCCGGATCATCAATGTCCCCGACTGCTATGCCGATGTGCGCTTCAATCCCGAGGTGGACCGGGCCTCGGGCTATCGGACGCTCTGCATGCTCGCCTTGCCGCTCATCGACCACAAGGACGTCCTGGTCGGGGTGATGCAAGTCCTGAACAAGGACGAAGGCGCCTTCGATGCCGGCGACGAGATGCTCGCCAAGGCGCTGGCCGCGCAGTGCGCGGTCGCGTTGCAACGGGTGCGCATGACCGAAGCCTTGATCGAGGGCGAGAAGATGCGCCAGGAGCTCGAGATGGCTCGTGCCGTGCAGATGAGCACGCTGCCTTCGGTGATGCCCGCTCTTCCCGGCTACGATCTTTACGGGACGACCCGGCCCGCGAGCCAGACCGGGGGCGACACGTTCGACTTGGCCCTCCTTCCCCAAGGCCTGCTGACCGTCCTGGGCGACGCCACAGGCCATGGCATCGCGCCGGCACTTTCGGTGACGCAGATGCACGCGATGCTCCGGATGGCATTCCGCCTGGGCGCCGATCTCGAGACGGCGTTCATGCAGGTGAACAATCAACTCGCCGCCACGCTCGCCGACGATCGTTTCATCACGGCGTTCATCGGACTCCTCGATTCGGCCACCCACCGGATGCGCTTTCACAGTGGCGGTCAAGCGCCGATCCTGCACTTTCAGGCGGCGACGCGTGTGTGTGCGCGCTACAATCCGACCAGCTTTCCGTTGGCCGCAATGCCGATTGCCGCGATGCGTCCCGCCGTCAGCGTCGAGTTGCTGCCGGGGGACATCCTCGCGCTCCTGTCGGATGGCATCTACGAGTATCACGATCGCCACAACCAGCTCTTCGGGGAGGACCGGGTCGAGGCCATTCTGCGGAACCACCACGAATCGACCATGGCCGAGGTGTCCTCGCGTCTGCTCGGCGAGGTGGAGGCCTTCGCGCAAGGCGCCCCGCAGGAAGACGACATCACCATCGTCCTGGTGAAGCGCGAGGCCGGAGCGTGACTGCGGACCGGTTGTTCCGCCGCAGCTTCGATTCGCTCGACGAAATCTTTGCGTTCACGGCCGATTTCTTCGCTCTTCACAGGATCGACCCCGAACTCCTGCCCACCGTGGATCTGACGCTCGAGGAGCTCTTCACGAACATGGTCAAATACAGCCCGGCGGGGGAGCCCAACATCCGCATCGAAATGGCCGCCGCGGAGGGTGGCGTCGAAGTTACGCTGACCGATTATGATGTCGAGCGATTCGATGTCACCCAGGCGCCGGACGCCAACATCGACCTGCCGATCGAAGAGCGCCGGCCCGGGGGCCTCGGTCTGCACCTCATCCGGCGCCTGGTGGATACTTTGCAATACGAATATTCAAACGAAAGTCGCCGGAGCCGGATCACGTTCCGCAAGACACGGTCCTGACCGGCCGGGTGAAGAGCAGCGACAAAGGGAGCAGGGGATGCTGAAGATCGAACCTGGTGGAGAAGGCGTGGTGGTCATCGCCGGCCGGCTGGACGCCGCCCAATGTCCGGCGGCCCAGGCGTTTCTCGAGCACGTCAAAGGCGCGGTGACCCTGGACTGCCGTGGGCTCGAGTACGTTTCAAGCGCCGGTCTCGGGGTGCTTCTCAAGACCCAGAAGCGCCTGACGGCCTCGGGCGGAAAGCTCCGGCTGGTCGGGGTAAGCCACCATCTGCAGGACATCTTTCGCTATTCGGGCTTCGACCAGATCTTCGAGATCGAGCCCGCCGGCTGAACGACGCGCCAGCTTTTGCGACCGCCGGGTGTACTTGTGGGGGATGACACCGATCGGGCCCTGCTGGAGCGCTTCCGTAACGGCGATCGGGACGCTTTCATCGCACTTGTCGTTCGCTACCAGAGGCCCCTGTACAACGCCGCGTTCTGGGTATTGCGCAGCGCAGAGGACGCCAACGACGTCACCCAGATCGTATTCCTCAAGATCGCCGAGCAGCTCGACGAATACGATCCCCGCTACAAGTTCTTCAGCTGGATCTACCGGATCACCGTCAACGAGTCGCTCAACCAGCTGCGCCGGAGGCGGCGCGAAGAGCCGCTCGATGACGATGTCGAGCTGCCGGGTTCCGAGCGCAACAACCCGGAATCGCAATACGGCGAAGCCGAGATCGCGAGAAGAATCCGGAGCGCGTTGATGCATCTGCCGACAAACGACCGGATCGTGCTGTCGCTGCGGCATTTCTCCGAATGCAGCTATCAGGAGATCGCGCAAATACTACAAGCTCGTGAAGATCTCCACCGTCCTCGCAGTGGTCGCGTGCGGCGCGGCGGTCGCCGGGGCCAGCTATCTCGTGAATGCGTGGACTCTCATGCGCCTCGGCATCGACTTAGTTCCCTTATCGCGCTACGTCTCACCCATCGTCGAGGAGTCCCTGAAGGGCCTCGTCATCGTCGCGCTCATCCGCGCGCACCGCATCGGCTTTCTCGTCGATGCCGCGATCTTCGGCTTCGCGGTGGACACGGGATTCGCGCTCGTCGAAAACACCTACTTCATGAAGATCGTGGAGAACCCCGGGATCGGTACCTGGATCGTGCGCGGCTTCGGAACGGCGATCATGCACGGTGGCGCCACCGCCATTTTCGCGGTCATGGGCCTGGCGATGCTCGAGGCCGCTTCGGGCGCGCGTTTGCCTATTCCGCCATTGGTCCCAGGACTCGGCGTCGCCATCCTGCTGCACTCGGCTTACAACCATCTACTGACGTCTCCGCGCGCGGCCACGCTGATCGCACTCTTTTCGGTGCCGGCGCTACTCTATGTGATGTCTCAGCGCAGCGAGAAAGCGGTGGGCAAATGGCTCGGCCAGGGCTTCGATGCTGACACCGAAATGCTGGAGCTCATCAACTCCGGCCGATTGTCGGATTCGCCGGTGGGCCAATACCTGCACACGATGAAGGACAAGTTCCGCGGACCCGTGGTTGCCGACCTCCTATGTTACCTGCGGCTCTACACGGAGCTCGCATTGCGCGCCAAGGGAATCCTGATAATGCGTCCAAACGGGTTCGAGGTTCCGGTCGACGAGCCCACGCGCGACAAGTTCGCGGAGCTCACCAATCTCGAGACCAACATCGGCAAGACCGGCCTCCTCGCGATCCAGCCGATGTGCTACATGAGCCACAAGGACCTGTGGCAACTCTACGTGCTGGGGAAATAGCGACGACGCGTCCGAACACCCGAAGGCCAGGAGAAAATCGGACGACGGACAATCCAGAACATCGGCACGCTTTGAAAAATGCATTGATCGCCGCATCAGGCAATCGCGATGCCACCTATCGCGACCCTCATTGCTCCGCTCTTCAATCCAGTGCAAAGTACGTGCCGTCTCGCGCCATACGTAAGAGGGACTTACGTGCTATCGATTAGAACCTTCGCTCTGCTGATGATGTGGTTGGCCGAGTCCGTTCAGGCCGCTATCCCGCTGCGCCTGGAGGTGGATTCAGCTTACGAGAATGGAAAGGTCGCGATTGTCGGCCGCACCAACCTGCCGGACGGCACCGACCTCATCGCCAAAATATTCAGGGAGGAGTCGAATTTTTCCGACGATTACAAAGTAAGAGTCGCTGACGGGCGATTCCGCGTTGAGCTCTTCATGGACAAGGGTGCGCCGGCACCGACCGGCAAGTACGGGATCAAAATTACGGCGCCGCCTGTTTCTGCGCAACCAGAATCCGTCAGGAAGCGACTCGGCCCCAATTATTCCAACTTTTCCGGGCATTCCATCAAGTGGAGTCAATCCGGAACCGTCCTGGAATGGCGCGGAAGCATCCCGATTCCGGAGCCGCCGGCGAAGGCGGAGACGCCGCCGGCCACGAAGGCACAGCCGCAACCCGCCCCGCCGGGGACAAGGGCGCGGCCGCCACCGGCGCCGGTGGCGGGGACGGGATCGCCACAATCGTCGCAATCGCAGCCGGCGGTAGTCGAGAGATGCCCAACCGCCGGGCTTGTGCCATTCCCTTGGCCGAACCCGCCGCTACCCAGCGTCACAGCTCTCGTACCGCGTTACCTGTTATTCCCGGACGAAGGCAAAGCGACGTCTCTGCGGGCCGTCGGCGCGCGCCTGGAAGGTGCGATATCGCGAGCGGGTTACAGGCAACTCAAGTACCTCGGCGCGGGTTGCAAGGGGTTCGTGATCGTGCTCGACCTCGAGCACATCGAACCCGACGGCAGGCGCATGGGCGGGACGAGAGGTTTCGCGCCGCCCAGCCAGGAGGCAGACTTCAACCTCGCACAGTATGTGAGACGCCTGTTCTACGCGGCTCCCGGTTACTATCGCCAGATCGTCATTGTCGTCTCCGAACAGGGAATGACCAACGCCACCGCTGCCCCGACCGAGGCCCAACTGCGCGCGATCACGCGCGACGGGGCCTCCTCGCTTCCGCCCGCCTTCGCCAACCTCGCCTACACGCCGAGGCACGCCGTCTACGCGCTGATCTATGAATTCGAGAAAGGGCCGCGCGATGGCGACCTGAAGGTGATTCCACCGGCCGGGCGGCTCGGAGCGACGGTACACCTGATGAAAGCGCAACTCTTCTGACGCCACGCTTCGAGCGACGATGAAGGTGTTCCTCTCCTACCGGCGGGCAGATAGTCTCGTTACAGCAGGCCGGATGGCGCAGTTCCTCGACGACGTCCGCGCGATCGAAGAAGTGTTCCTCGACGTCGACAGCATCGGCGTCGGCGAGAACTTCGAGCAGAAGATCCGGGACACACTGGCCAAGGCCAGCCATGTCTTCGTGCTGATGGGGTCGGAATGGCAGGGCAGCGCCGGGAACTCGGGCCGAGCACGCATTTTTGATGCGGACGACATGGTGAGCCAGGAACTGCGGATCGCGTTGCGCAGCAAGGTAACCATCGTGCCGATTTTGGTCGATGACGCGCGCATGCCGCGCGCGACCGACTTGCCGGACGAGCTGCGGGAACTGCCGAAGATCACCGCATTCGCGCTGCGGACGACGCACTTCGAAGAAGACATGGACAACCTGCTGGATGTCCTGCTCGGCCAAAGGAAGGGGCGGGGCTCGCGATGGCATCTGGCGCGGCTGACGCCGACCGGTATCGCAGTCCGCGTCCTGATGGGATTGTTCGTGGGGGGCGCCGTGCTCCTTGGCGTGGGGCTCGCGAACCGCCTTCTTGCCAATGACTGTTATGACCTGACGTGCACGCTCAAGAAGAGCCTTGGCATCGCCAGCGACGCCGACGCGCGGGGCCTGCTGTCGGCGCTCGTGCTTGGCGTGCTGGCATTGGGCTGTGTTGCCCCGTTCCTGCCGCGATTGCTACGCCGCCGGCAGTAGATTCAGCGCTTCGATGATCTCGGTCGTATTCTGCAGCATCGATCCCGCGCGCGCCGACGCGATCGAGCGGCATTACGAGCGCTTGCTCGGAGACGAACCGCACGAGATCGTCGCGGTTCGCGACGCCCGCTCGCTTGCCGAAGGGTACAACCGCGGCGTGGCGCGATATTCAGGCAACATCGTCGTCCTTTCGCACGACGACATCGAGTTTCTCGATCCGGCTCCACGGCTCGGAACGCTGAAGAAGCATCTTGCCGACGCCGATCTCGTCGGGATCGCCGGTACGACGAAGGTCGTGTACGGTTCGTGGGCGCGCGCCGGGCCAACTTATACATTCGGCCAGGTCTGCGAGCCTGACGGTCAGGTCGCGCCTTTCCGGGTCCTCGTCTGCGCGGTGCCCGCGCCGCTCATCCATGGGATGCAGGCGCTCGACGGACTTTTCATGGCGGCGAATCGCGAGGTCCTCGAACGCATTCGCTTCGACGAGGTCACGTTCGACGGATTCCACTGCTACGACAGGGATTTCTCGTTCTCCTCGCATTTGGCCGGATTCCGGCTTGCTGTCGCCGCGGACATGCCGGTGTTGCACGCTTCGGCCGGGAACTTCGATCAGGCCTGGGAACATTACGCGGGGCGATTCATGGCGCAGCACTGATCGCGACAAGCCTCCAAAATTCAGGACGTGGACTGGCATTGCGCATGGGCTCGTTGGCTCGATGAGTTCGAGCACCCGGCCATGGAATTGGTTGACTCCATCGCGAAGCGCGATGATGCTCCAATCCTCTATTTTCATACCAAAGGCGTAAGTCACTCGCCTCCGAATCCCCTCGCGGAGAGGTGGCGTTGGTACCTGAACAAATTCGTCGCGCAAGCCGATAAGTGGGCCGCGACGTTGCGTGAGCAAGGCTGCGATGCTTGCGGACCGCTAAAACTATTCGACCCGCAGCATGGCTACACCTATTTCGCGGGGAATTTCTGGATGGCGAAAGCGGAGTACGTCAGGCGCCTACCGCCGTACAGCGAATTTGTGCGTAACCCCGGTTCGCCATACTTCCGCCCTCTCGACCGGCACCTGGCGGAAATCGCGATCAATCGATCGGCGTGCATGCGGGCGCTTGCGATCGACAATACCGCCTTGACGCCCGCTACGGTCTGGTCCTATTTGCGGCAAGTGAGCCAATGACCCGCGCAAAGGCGAATCTACAGGGCTGGGGAGGAAGGATTCGAACCCTCGAATGCCGGAATCAAAATCCGGTGCCTTAACCAACTTGGCGACTCCCCAGCGGAGAAAACCCTCGCTCACCCATGACGCGTCCGCCTTGCGCGGAATCCGCATCTCGCATCACGCGAAAGCTGCAAGCGGATGTCGCGCGAGCGTCCTTGCGACGAATCCGAACGTTGCCGGCGGCTTCGCGTCGATTGCGGCGCGGGCTTCGGCCTCGGTGGCAAAAGGCGCGAACACGCCTCCGCCCGAACCCGTCATCCGCGCACAGCCCGAGCGACCACCCAAGCTGCCGAGCGCGGCATCGATGCCGGGAAACCGTGCGACCGCAATCGGCTGAAGGTCATTGCGCCCATAACCCTCGGAAAAGACTTCCATTTTCGCCGACGCGCCGTTTCGTGTCAATTCCGGCGCAGCGAAAATCGCCGCCGTGGGCACCGCGATCGGCGGCACGATCACCGCCACCCAGAACGACGGCAGCGTTACGGCGGTGAGACGTTCGCCGATGCCGCGCGCGAGGGCGGGCTCGCCGCCTAGGAAAAACGGAACGTCCGCTCCCAACGCGGTACCGATTCGCATGAGTGCCACGCGCGGCAAATCAAGCTCCCAGAGGCGGTTGAGCGCGAGCAGCACTGTCGCTGCGTTAGAGCTGCCGCCGCCCATGCCGCCGCCCAGCGGAATGCGCTTCGTCACCGCGATGTCGACGCCCCACGGGCACGCTGTATCCAGCTTGAGCGCGAGCGCCGCACGAACCGCGAGATCATGCTCGGGCGCGACACCGGGAA
>Ga0097621_100004088_pt1 | contig 10118 bp, 8 predicted proteins | sample KBSMisM72_FD_73165 | JGI IMG/M metagenome (GOLD analysis project Ga0097621, IMG submission 73165) | Miscanthus rhizosphere microbial communities from Kellogg Biological Station, Michigan, USA - KBS Miscanthus M7-2 (version 2) (version 2) | ecosystem: Host-associated > Plants > Roots >... | reverse complement strand
GCCCACGAACAACCGGGGCATGACGTTCTTATAGGCCGTGCCGTAGACGCGGACGTAGTCGTATTTGACGTTCTCCCCGGTCGCGGCCGCCGAATCGCCCAGCCCGTACGTGTTCTGCGACGTCCACGAGAACCGGTTGTCGCCCTGGAAGAAATACCGATCCTGGCTCGAAAACGTCGAGAAGCGGAACCCCGTCAGCGTCTGCTGCTTCTGGGAGACGCGCGCACCGCCCGAAATGGACGAGATGTGGGTGTTGGTTGGATCGCCGAGAAAGAACGCCATGTTGCCGTTCAGCCCCAGCGTGAGGCCTGTCGATGGCTTCGAGCCAATCGTGGGCGCGATGACCATGAACCGCCGGCGTGCTGCGTTCTCCATCGGCTCCTGGTGCAGCAGCATGTGCCAGAGATCGCCGATGTCCACCTGCGTGTGGGGCGCGAGATCGACGGCATGCGTGTCTGGTTCGTCCGGAGGCGCTTCGTCTTCCTCCTGGGCCAACGCTGGCCCGGCGAGGAGAAGAGCGGCCACGCAGAAGCAAGCCAGCCTGATGGGTGAGAACATCGAACAACCATTGTAGCGTGGGTGCCTACATCCCGTCGGCTCGCGCTCTGTTTACGAACTACCGATACAATCTAGACAGATGGATCCCGGGTCAACAGAGCTGACAGAGCTCGAGCACGAAGTCTCGAGGCGACGGACGTTCGCCATCATCTCTCACCCCGATGCCGGCAAGACGACGCTGACCGAAAAGCTGCTGCTCTATGCCGGGGCGATCGAGCTGGCCGGCGCGGTTCGAGGCCGCAAGGCCCGCCGTCACGCGACGTCGGACTGGATGGCGCTCGAACAGGAGCGCGGCATCTCGATCACGTCCGCGGCGCTCGAATTCGAGATCGACGGGCGGCGCATGTCGCTCATCGATACGCCCGGTCACAAGGACTTCAGCGAGGACACGTACCGGGCGCTCATCGCCGCCGACAGCGTGGTCATGGTCATCGACGCGGCGAACGGCGTCGAAGACCAGACGCGCAAGCTGTTCGAGGTGTCGAAGCGCCACCGCCTGCCGATCCTCACGTTCATCAACAAGTTCGATCGGCCGGCCCGGGATCCGCTCGAACTGCTGGACGATCTGGAGCGCACCCTCGGCATTCACGCGGCGCCCGTCAACTGGCCCATCGGCAGCGCCGAGCGGTTTCGCGGCGTCTACGATATTCATCAGAAACACCTGCTGCTGTACGAGCGCGAGGCTCAGGGGCAGTTTCGGGCGCCGGTGGAGATTTCGTCGCTCGACGACCCGGCGGCGCAGGAACTCATCGGCGCCGAGGCGTACGCGCATTTCAGGGAATCGCTCGACGTGATTTCGGCGGCGGGCACGCCGTTCGACACGGCGGAGTACCTGGCGGGACGTCAGACGCCCGTGTTCTTCGGGAGCGCGCTGACCAACTTCGGCCTCGAGCCGTTTCTGCGCACGCTGGTCGAGCTCGCGCCGTCACCGCAGCCGCGGCCGAGTGATTCGGGCGAGGTCAAACCGACCGACGAACGGTTCACCGGTTTCGTGTTCAAGATCCAGGCGAACATGGATCCGCGTCATCGCGACCGCGTCGCCTTCGTTCGTGTCTGCTCCGGCCGGTTCGAAAAGGACATGACGCTCTTCAACAGCCGGGTGGGCAAGCCCCTGCGCGCGTCGCGCGCGTACCGGTTCTTCGGCCGGGACCGCGAGACGATCAATTTGGCGTACGCCGGGGACATCCTCGGCCTCGTCAACCCCGGGCAGTTTGCGATCGGCGACACGCTGCACACCGGCGCGCCGCTGCGATTCGTCGAGGTGCCTCGCTTCCCGGCCGAGCACTTCGGCCGCGTCCGGCTGGTCGACCAGCGGTACAAGCAGTTCGACGAGGGCCTGCGGCAGCTCGAGGAAGAAGGCCTGATGCAGGTGTTCTATGTCACCAGCGGCCGCCGCGAGCCGATCGTCGGCGTCGTCGGGGCCCTGCAGTTCGATGTGATCGCCAGCCGACTCGGCAGCGAATACAACGTGGAAGTGCAAATCGAGCCTGCGTCGTACACGGCGGCTCGTTGGCTGGCTGATCCGGCCGCGCCCATTCCGCCTCTCGGCGGCGGCGCCGCGGTCGCGGTTGACCGCCAGGAACGCCACGTCATCCTCTTCGCGTCGGAATGGGAAGTGCAGTACTTCGCACGTCAGCATCCCGATCTCGCGCTGCTCGCAGAGTCCCCCGTCACCGCGGCGACCGCGCAGGGCAGGTAGGGAGCCCGTCGTTTCGCTCTCGTCCACTAATTCACGGACGTTTTCGCGGCCATGACGATTGCGGCCGCCAGCAGGGCCACCAGCGCGAGCGCCGCGATCAGATCGCGGTGCTCGCCGCGTGGAAGGGGATGGAGCATGTCCGGCCTCCAGTTTCGACGCCTGCGCGAAACCCTACCGGAACGTCAGTCCGAGTACAAGGGGTGAGGGGTAACGAATCCGTAAATACTGGAGAACTTGCCGTGTCTGAAAAGACACGACGGCGGGAACCGGCAAGTGAGACGATGAGTGCCATGCGCATCGTCCTGGCGGTGATCGGTGTCTCAGTGCTCGCGGCCGCGGGAGCACATCTTCTCGGCCAGCCGGCTCCTCCCCGGACCCACCTGGTCATCGTCGTCGACGGGCTGCGGCCCGACTCCGTGACGGCGGAGGTCATGCCGCGCCTGACGCGTCTGGGACAGCGGGGGATCGTGTTCACGGCCCACCATTCGGTGTTCCCGACTGTCACGCGGGTCAACGCTTCGTCCTTTGTCACGGGCGCGTATCCCGAGAGTCACGGGCTGCTCGGGAACGACATCTATATTCCCTCGGTCAACGCTTCGGCGGCTCTCGACACCGGCGAACGCAAGAACCTGGAGTCCGTCGCACGCGCGGACGGTTGGCTGCTGGGCGTGCCGACGCTTGGCGAAATCATGCAGCGGGCAGGCCGGAATCTGCTGGCCGTCAGCTCCGGGTCGACGGGCTCGTCCCTTCTGCTCAATCACACGCCTGGCGCCGGTGCGGTCATCCACTCCGAGTACACGCTGCCGGCGGAGCTTGGCCCGCGGGTGCTGGCGGCACTCGGGCCGGCGCCTCCGCACGCGACGCCCAACGATCCACAGAACCAGCGCGCGATCGACGCATATCTGAAGTTCGGCATCGAGCACCTGCGGCCCGACGTGACGCTGATGTGGCTGAACGATCCCGACGGCACGGCGCATGTGAACGGGATCGGCGCCCCGTTGACGCGCCGCTCGTTGATGCTCGTCGATGCCGGCATCGGTCGGATCGAGGACACGCTGCGCTCGCAGGGGCGCCTCGACCAGACAAATATCATCGTCACATCCGACCACGGGTTCTCCACTGAGACGGGCACGCTCATGCTGAGCGCGCTGGTGGCTCCCTTCGTTCGAAAGATGGATGACGGCTCACCGGACGTCGTCGTGGCCGAAGGCGCCATCTATCTCCGCAGCAAGAGCGACTCGACCAGGCTGCAGGCCATTGTCGCGGCGCTTCAGCGGCGGCCCGAGGTGGGCGCCATTTTCACGCAGTCCCGGCGCCTGTTCGAGTTGGGCACCGCGGCGGAGGGCCCCGCCAACGACAAGCTCTTCGAGGGTGTTGTGCCGGGCACCCTGTCGTTCGACGTGGCGCGATGGGGAAACCGCGCCCGCTCGGGCGACATCCTGGTGTCCGCCAATTGGTCGCATACGGCTAACGGCGCCGGCGTACCTGGGACGACGACGCAGGAGGGCGTGGCGGGTCACGGGACGTCGAGCCCGTACGACATCCACAACACCTTGATAGCCGCGGGACCCGATTTCCGGGAGCATGCGACGAGCGAGATTCCAACGGGCAACGTCGATCTCGCCCCGACGCTGCTGCAGTTGCTGGGCCTTCCGGTGCCGCAGACGATGACCGGACGCATCATGCGCGAAGCGCTGCGAGAGGGACCGACAGCGTCCACTGTGCGCGTCGAGCACCTGACCGAGACGGTGAAGACGCCCGACGGCTCCTACGAACTGACCGCCCACACGTCAGTTGTCGACGGCCATCGATATCTCGACTACACCGAGGTGGTGAGGCACTAGAAACGTAGAACGCCAAACGTAGAACGAAGGAGAGAGCGGACGACACCGAAGGTTTTTGAACCTCCGTGCCTCGTGCTCGTGCCTCCGTTCCCCGTTGCGCATTTTCCGTTTGACGTTTTGCGTTTCTAAGACTGTTCATCCCCGCTGGGGCCGTAAATCGACGGCACCGTCGATCCCATCGGACGCAGGTACGTCGAGAGTTGTCCGCGGTGATGGATCGCGTCGAAGAAGAAGCCCCACGCGTTGCCGTATCCGGTTTCCTTCATGACCTCCGTGCCCTGAAACATGAAGGGCACGACCTGCTCCCACCTGGGCACCGGCAGCGCGTGCAGGCGCTTCGTGATCGCGTCGTGATGCCGGTCGTACGTCGCGAGGATTTCGGCCACCGTGGCCGGTGTCGGCACGTCCTCCCATTCGAGCAGGCCCTTCTCGAGGCCGCTGCACAGAAGAATTTCCTCGCGTACGAGGAGCCATGCGATTTCGCGTGCGGTGCGCGCCTTCGGGTCCGCGCGGTAGTCCGACTTTTCCTGCGGAATTCTGGAAATGACCTTCCGGGTGGCAGGACCCTCCTTCTCCCAGAACTGCAGAAACAGGGATTTTTCGTCCATCGGCGCCTCCTTGATTGAAGTCAGAGATATTAAGCGAACAAAAGACGAAAGTCCAGCGCCGGGATAATTGGCGCGCCGGCCGTCGCTCCTCGCTACAATCCACCCTGGCTTTGACCAAGGAGCGGCACCATGGAGCGAAAAAAGGCGTCCGACTATCCGCAGGAACTTCTGGATCTCTTCCACGAGTACCAGCACGGCGACATCACGCGGCGCACCTTCCTCGACCGGACCAAGAAGTTCGCGGTCGGCGGCCTGACGGCGGCGGCCATCTTTGAAAGTCTCCGGCCGAACTACGCCTGGGCCGAGCAAATCAAGAAAGACGACGCGCGAATCAAGGTCAGCTACGAGACCGTCGCCTCGCCCGAGGGGAATGGTTCGATCAAGGGCTACTTCGCGCGGCCCGCGAACGCGTCCGGCAAGTTGCCGGCCGTTCTGGTCATCCACGAAAACCGCGGGCTGAACCCGTACATCGAAGATGTCGCGCGGCGATTTGCCGTGGAGAACTTCATTGCCTACGCGCCGGACGGCCTGACGTCGGTCGGCGGATTCCCCGGTAACGACGAGGAAGGGGCGGTCAAATTCCGATCGGTGAACGGCCCGAAGATGACCGAGGACTTCGTGGCGTCGGCGAAATGGCTGAAGGCGCGGCCCGAATCGAACGGCAAGCTCGGCGCCATCGGCTTCTGCTTCGGCGGCGGCATCGTCAATCAGCTCGCCGTACGCCTGGGCCGCGATCTCAACGCCGGCGTGCCGTTCTACGGCCGGCAGCCGAGCGCGGAGGATGCCGCGAAGATCACCGCGCCGCTGATGCTGCAGTACGCGGACGCGAGCATCGACACCGGCGTGGGCGCGGGCATCGCCCCGTACGAGGCCGCGCTCAAGGCCAACAACAAGACGTTCGAGAAATTCGAGTACAAAGGCGCCCAGCACGGCTTCCACAACGACACGACGCCGCGCTACGACGAGACGTCGGCCAAGCTCGCGTGGCAGCGGACGCTCGACTTCTTCAATAAGAACCTCCGCTGAATCACACGACGTTGCCTCCTGCGATCTCTGCGTGAGCCAATCAACGCAGAGATCGCAGAGATCGCCGAGCCCTCTTGTCGGCATCGTTTCGAATGCTCGCTTCACTCTGCACATCGTGGATGCATGTTGACTCCGCGATCTCCAGCCGTTCTGGTATTCTGACCAGAGCGCATGTCACATACCCACGTCCACGGACACGCGCACGGCCATGCCCACGACGCGCCACAGGTGTCGGCGGCGACGCTGGGCGGGGCTGTCGCGCTCACGCTCGCCTTCGTGCTCGCGGAGGCGATTGGCGGATGGTGGGGCAACAGCCTCGCGCTGCTGTCGGACGCGGGCCACAACCTCGCGGATGCCGCGACGCTGGGCCTCAGCTGGTACGCGCTGTGGATGGCCGGGAAGCCGTCGCACGAGCGCATGACCTTCGGATACCACCGCGTCGGCGTGTTTGCCGCGCTCATCAACGCGGTCTCGCTCGTCCTGATCGCGCTGTTCATCGGGTGGGAGGGGATCGAGCGGCTCCGGCACCCGGAGCCCGCAAGCGGCGTCCTGATGATCGTCCTGGCAACGGTGGCGATCATCGTCAACCTGGCGATCAGCAGCCGGCTGCATCAGGGCGCCAAGCACGACATCAACGTTCGAAGCGCCTACGTTCACATGATTGGCGACGCCGTGTCGGCGTTCGGCGTCGTGATGGCGGGCATCATCATCGCCACCACGCAGTGGCTGCTCGCCGATCCCATCGTGTCGCTCGTCATCGCGGCGCTGATCCTGTACAGCAGCTACGGTGTGCTGAGCGAGAGCGCCACGGTGCTGCTCGAAGGCACACCTGCCGGCACCGACATGCCGGCCGTGATCGACGCGATGAAGAATGTCGCCGGCGTGCTCGACGTCCACGATCTCCACGTGTGGATGGTCGGCCCCGGGGTCGTCGCCTGCAGCTGCCATATCGTGGTCGCCGAGCAGAGCGTGCGCGAAGGGCAGCAGGTGCTGCGCGCGGTTGTCCGCGACATCGAACAGCGGTTCCACATCACGCACACGACTGTTCAGGTTGAGGTCGAAGGCTGCGACGCGACCGACATGTACTGCGGCGGCCAGCGGACGATGTCGGCCCGCCTCGGTTGACGATTCGCGTGATGTGAGACAAATTATGGCGACCTCATCGCGGCCACTACTCTCCAGGACAGCGGCCGCACTGAGAGGACGAGCGCGATGAAGATTCACAATCGCTGGTTTCAGCTGGGCGCCTCACTGATCGCGATGATCATGATCGCGAACCTGCAGTACGCGTGGACGTTGTTCGTGAAGCCGCTGCAGATGGGAACGGGCTGGAAGCTCTCGGACATCCAGGTCGCCGCGACGTTGTTCATCCTCTTCCAGACCTGGGCCCAACCCTGCCAGGGATGGCTGATCGATCGGATGGGCCCGCGGCTGTTCATCAGCATCGCGGGCATCCTGTGCGGGATCGGCTGGGGCGGGCTCGGCTACGCCACCAGCCTGCCCATGCTCTACACGCTGTATGTGATGGCCGGCATCGGGGCCGCGCTCGTCTACGGCGGCTCGATTGGATCGGCGCTCAAGTGGTTCACGACCAAGCGCGGCCTGGCGTCCGGCATCATGGCGGCCGGCTTCGGCGGCGGGGCAGGGTTGTTCATCCCGATCATCAACGTGATGCTGAAGAACGACGGCTATCGCGCCACGTTCCTGTGGACCGGCGTCGTCCAGGGCCTCGTGATCCTGGGCGTTGCGCAGGTCCTGCGCCATCCCGCGGCCGAGCCCGCCGTGCCCGCGGCAGCGAGGGCGGCGGCCGGCCCGGCAAGGCTCGGCCAGCATCACTTCACGACCGGCGAGATGGTGCGGACGCCGCAGTTCTACGTCATGTATCTCGCGTTCCTGATGATGGCGACGGGCGGACTGCTGCTGACGCTCAACGCCGGGCCCATCGCCGGCGCGTGGGGAGTAGCGGCCGCGCTGGCCGTCGCCCAGTCTCTCAACGCCGTGGCCAACGGCGCGAGCAGGGTGTTCTGGGGCTGGGTGTCGGATCGCACCGGACGCGAGCTCGCGATGATCGTCGCCTTCGTGCTCCACGCCGGCTGCCTGGTGCTCGTGACTATCCTCGGCCGGGCCTCGGGCACCTGGTTCACCATCACGCTCGTGCTCGCGTTCTTCACCTGGGGCGAGCTCTACTCGCTCTTCCCGGCCATGCTGGGCGACTACTACGGCACCCGTCATGCCACGTCGAACTACGGCGTGCTGTACTCGGCGAAGGGCGTGGCGTCGATTCTCGGCGGATGGGTGGCGGCGTTGATTTTCGAAACCTCAGGCTCGTGGACGGCGGTCCTGTACGGCAGCGCGGTGCTCGCGCTCGTCGCCGCGGGTCTGATGTTCGGTCTGCGATATGTTGCTATTCCAGGCCGTGCGCCTCTCGCGGTCCCAGCGACCGCCAAATAGCTCGCCGCGGCGATCGCACGGCGTGCCGGCATCGAGCCTCTCGCGGCGGGCGAGCTCGTGAGCTCGGGCACGCTCACGGAATCCCGTTCAATCAGCGGCGGCGAGACGTGGAGCGCCGCAGTTGACGGCCTCGACGTCTCGGCCCTGACGCTTCGCGTTTCCGCCTAGGCCGGCGCTCGAACACCGGCGGCGCTTCCGGAATGGCGGCGCCGTCGTGGCGCGGCTCCGACGCGCCAAAGTGCACGCCGGCTGCGTCGCTCATCACGGCCTGCCCGTACCCGAACGTTCCGGTGCGTGGCGGCACGACGATGACGTCATGCCCGAGCGCGCTCAATGCGAGTCGCGCCGCCTCAGGCACAAGCGCTTCCACGTACACGTCCAGGCCCGTGAACGTCGGCTTGGTAAAACGGCCCGCCTCGAGCGCCTGCTGAATATCCAGCCCGTGGTCGGCGATGTTGGCGACGAACTGGGCGTGCGCCTGCGCCTGGTTGAACCCGCCCATAATCCCGAACCCGATCCGCACATCGTCTTTCCGCATGAACGCCGGGATGATGGTGTGGAGCGGCCGCTTTCTTGGCGCGAGGACGTTCGGGTGGGTCTCGTCGAGGGTGAAAAGCGCGCCGCGGTTGTGCAGCGCGAACCCCGTGCCTGGCGGGACGAGGCCGCTGCCGAACCCGTCGTAGATGCTCTGAATCAGCGACACGATGTTGCCCTGCCGGTCGATGACGGTCAGATACGTGGTGTCACCGCCAACCGAGTTTGTGAGGCCGTCAAACGTCGACGGTTCGACGAGCGGCGCGGCACTCGCCGCATCGATCAACCCGGCGCGTTTCGTGGCGTGGGCCTTGCTCAGCATCCGTTTGAGCGGCGGCGATCCAAACCGCATGTCCGCGACGTATCGCAGCATGTCGGCGTAGGCCAGTTTCTTCGCTTCGATCATCACGTGCAGCGCGCGCGGATCGTGCAAGCCCATCTCACGCAATGGGAAACGCTCCATCAGGTTGAGCATCATGAGCGCGGCCACGCCCTGGGTGTGCGGCGGCAGCTCGTAGACCGTCCAGCCGCGATAGGTCGTCGATATGGGCTCGACCCATTCCGCCTCGAACTCCTGTAGGTCGGCGGCCGTGAACGTGCCATCTCTTTTCCGAGAGAGCGCCAGGATGGCGTCGGCGATCCGGCCCTCGTAAAATGCCGCCCGGCCTTTCACGGCGATACGCCGCAGCGACCTCGCGAGGGCAGGGTTCCTGAACACCTCGCCCGATCGCGGGGCCCGGCCCTTTGGCAGGAAGGTCCGGGCGGCCTCTGGTTCAGCTGCGAGTTTTTCCGTCAGCGTGGCCCACGTGGCCGCGATGATGTCCGACACGGGAAAACCGTGGGTGGCATAGAAAATTGCGGGAGCGAGGTTGTCCGCCATCGACAGCCGGCCGAACCTGAGCCGCAACGCCTCCCAGCCGGCCACGACTCCGGGCACGGTGACCGAATGGATGCCGTCGGCCGGCATCTGCGCGATGTTTCTGGACTTGAGCAGCGCGGGTGTCAGCCCTCGAGGCGCCCATCCTGCGGCGTTCAGGCCGTACACCGCGTCCCTCTTCGCCTCGTGGACGATCGCGAAAAGATCGCCGCCGAGGCCGTTCATGTGAGGCTCGACGAGGCCCATGACGGCGTTTGCCGCGATGGCGGCGTCCACGGCATGTCCGCCGCGCTCGAGTACCTGGACGCCGGCGCGCGCCGCCAGTGGCTGAGCCGCCGCGACGATGCCATATTTCGTGGCGATTTTCGACCGGCCCGTGACAACATCCATGCTGCACGGAATACTACAGGGAAGAAAGTTAGCGGAGAAGTCGAAGGGCTGAAGACTGGAAAGGCGACGCAAGACGTTCTGATCACAGAGGCGACGATGACCGGGAGACGACTACAGGTTCGCGGGACGCT
>Ga0097621_100004084_pt1 | contig 10127 bp, 9 predicted proteins | sample KBSMisM72_FD_73165 | JGI IMG/M metagenome (GOLD analysis project Ga0097621, IMG submission 73165) | Miscanthus rhizosphere microbial communities from Kellogg Biological Station, Michigan, USA - KBS Miscanthus M7-2 (version 2) (version 2) | ecosystem: Host-associated > Plants > Roots >... | reverse complement strand
TTCCGGGGATTTTCCAGTTAGCAATATCTCCTGTTTCACTCACCTCCATCGCACCCAAAACAGTCAGGTCTACCTTACCAGCGCGTATCATTCCAAAGCTTTCAGCGCTATCGAAAAAAGCACCTCCTGGCAATATAGTTACTGTTTCTTTTCCGGCATTAATCAGGTCTGCGTCTATTTCTGCTTCTTTTGGGTAAGGACCCATACCCAGCATACCATTTTCGCTTTGCAGCGTGATGGTCATACCCTGCTGCACATAATTGGCGACCAATGTTGGAATACCAATACCAAGATTTACATACATGCCATCTCTTAGTTCCTGAGCGATACGCCGGGCAATACCGTATTTGTCTAAAGCCATAACAAGCGGGGTTAAAAATGATAAAATAAAACAGCGGGATAATGAATATTTAGCTGATCATTATCCATTAGCTAATCTGTACGGTTTTTCGTTCAATTCTTTTTTCGTAATTGCTACCCTGGAAAATGCGGTGCACATAGATGCCTGGTACATGTATCTGATCGGGGTCCAATTCCCCCGGCTGAACCAATTGCTCTACTTCAGCAATAGTAATATCACCGGCCTTTGCCATGGAGGCAGAAAAATTGCGTGTGGTTTTACGAAATACCAAATTGCCCATGGTGTCTCCTTTCCAGGCTTTTACAATGGCAAAAGACGCATGCAGGGCATACTCCATTAAATATTGCTTACCATGAAATTCCCGCACCTCCTTACCTGCTGCTATTTCTGTTCCGTATCCCGCAGGTGTAAAAAATGCAGGTATCCCCATGCCGGCCATTTGTATTCGTGTAGCAAGGGTACCCTGAGGTATGAGATCCACCTCCAGTTCTCCATTCAATAGCTGGCGTTCAAATTCTGCATTCTCTCCCACATAAGAGCTCATCATTTTTTTTATCTGTCTTGTCTTCAGCAGTAACCCCAGGCCAAAATCATCTACTCCAGCATTGTTAGAGATACAGGTAAGATCTTTGGTACCCATTTTTATTAAGGCAGCAATACAATTTTCGGGTATACCACAAAGACCAAAGCCTCCCAGCATGATAGTAGCGCCATCTTCAATTCCTTTTAACGCGCTGCCGGCATCGGTAAATACCTTATTCATAACAGATCTTTTTAAGGATGAAATGCTTAATTTTTTTTGAGGGAACCGGCCGAATCAACGCCTGGTTTGCGCATTCTAAAATGCTTTTTCTTCTTCGCCTTTGATGTATCCGGACGTATTATATCAATGCGCTTATTTTGTAAGGCTTTGCTTACCGCGCTGTCGCGCGGCTTTTGACCAGCAGGTGTAACGTGCCTCATAGCTGCTTTTGCGGCGCTGTCAACCCTTCTTTTTTCCATTTGAATTCGCTGCATATTGCCCATCCCGGTTGTACTATCGGGCTTTGGCTTATAAAACTCTATACGCTGCCTGGCAGCTTTTGCGGTAATTGAATCAAAAATAATTTTTGTGATATCGGGATGAGCCATATAAAACTGGTAGCTCTTTTTAAACTCTACCATTGACGTTTTATTAAGTTCAAAAACCTCCTGGTATAATTTCATCCTTACAACACCGCTTTTTTTTGATGTGTCTTTAGCCAGCAGGTTATTGGCATATTCGTCTGACTGCATCAGCTGCCATATAATTGTCTCCATCTTATCACCAGGAAGAATATCACCGGGTACTGAACTGCTTCCGCAGGATGCAAACAGGCCGGCTAGTAACAACAAAAGAATCAGTAACCTCATCTCAGTTCCTGTTTGTAATTATTGGCATTCGTAATATCCATTTTTGAAAGCAGCTCTACCGCCCGGCTTTTTTCATCGGGCGTTGTTTTTTTAAATATTCCAATCAGTTCTCTTGCCCTGCCCTGGAGGAAGAACTGCACACCCATGTTATTGGGATTTTCCGTATTGATATTATTAAGAAAATTAAGTGTATTCAATATGGCTGTCCTTGCTTCGGTTTCATTTTCATACATATTATCCATACCCAGTCTGTAGTAACTATGAATTGCATCGTGCAGTATAGCATATTTGCTGTTGGTAAGATTATCTGCCAGCCAATAGCGGTTGCGCTGGCCGTCATAATTGCGCCAGCCAACGATATCGCGGCTATCAGGCGCATTGTTTATAATATTCTCTGCTTTTTGAAAATATGGATCTCCACCACGAAGGGCAAATGAGTCAAAATTCATCCCAAGAATAATGTCTACATAAAAGGCAAGCACAGCGGTAAGATTAGAAACAAGCGGGTCAGAACCGGAAACGCGGTTCTCATTAAATTCAATCGGCTGAAATTCTATATACCGGAAAACAACAGCATCATCTATAAAATTTACCAGCGGGCTGTCATAGGTAGAATTGTAAATGGGCCGGGCAGCCTGTACAGTCAAAGATGCCTTATATACATTGTCGGTTGATACTTCGGCAACGTTCAGCAAGAAATTACAAACTATTTTTTCATTTGCCTGGAAAGTCTCGCTGGTCCATTTCCGGTTGTTAAGAAAAGTGTTCAGGGCATTTTGCAATGTCTGAAAAACCTTTTTATCTGTAGTTGAGCCTACCCGGCTGGAATTTATATTTATTTTCGCCTGCAGTTCCTGCGCATCAAGCGTTTCAACCAGGAAAAAGGTAATTACCAGGAGTGTTACAAATGGTTTACGCATATAGCATTTTTACTACCCTATCAACGATATCTTTAGCTACTTGTTGTTTGGATTTTTGGCCATAGACCAGCTCGTTTCCATCCTTCTCAAAGATAGTCACCTTATTGGTATCATATCCAAAACCGGCGCCCTCGTCATTGAGCGAGTTAAGCACCATTATATCAGCATTTTTCTTTGCTAATTTTCCGAGGGCGTATTCTCTCTCGTTGGCTGTTTCCAATGCAAATCCCACCAGCACCTGGCCTTTCTTTTTTCTTTCGCCCAATGATTTTAAAATATCGATAGTTCTAACCAGCTCCACTACCATATTATCACCCTCTTTTTTTATTTTTTCTTTCGCAATAACGGCAGGTTTATAATCAGCAACAGCCGCACTCATAATGGCCGCATCGGCCTTATCAAACAATGCAATGCATTGCTGGTACATATCGGCTGCGGTTTCAATTTTATATGTGTGTATGTTTTTGTGGTGTACGCTGAGACCAGACGGCCCCAATACCAGGTGCACAGTTGCCCCGCGTGAAGCCAGTTCTTCCGCAATAGCAACCCCCATTTTTCCCGAAGAATGGTTACCTATAAAGCGGACAGGATCAAGTGGCTCATAAGTGGGACCGGCAGACACCAGCATTGTTTTACCATTTAGATCGGCCGGCAAAAAAAAACGCTGTTCTATGAATGAAAGAATGGCTGAAGGTTCTGCCATACGTCCTTCTCCATAAAGACCGCTTGCCAGTTCTCCTTTTTCTACAGGAATAATAGTTACTCCGTGTGCCGTAATAGTGGCCAGGTTGGTTTTTGTAGCCGGATGGTGCCACATGTCCTCATCCATTGCCGGAGCCACAGCAACGGGACAAGTTGCAGAAAGATAGGTAGCCAGCAAGAGGTTATCGCAAAAGCCGTTGGCCATTTTTGCGATTGTATTGCAGCTTGCGGGTGCAATAATCAATAAATCGGCCCAGCGGCCAAGCATTACGTGATTTGACCAGGCGTCTGACGCAAATAAATCAATAACAACAGGGTTTTTGGAAAGCGTTGATAAAGTAAGCGGGGAAACAAAATCCCTGGCAGCAGGGGTCATTACAACCTTTACTTCTGCGCCTGCTTTTACCAACTCCCGTACAAGCAAAATGGCTTTGTAAGCGGCAATACTGCCGGTAATTCCAACCAATATTTTTTTGTGCTGAAACATATCTAAAATTATGTTTTTTCCTGTGCAGTGCATTATTTGTACACCTGGCAAAAATAAAAAAGCGACACGGCTGCATGGCCTGTCGCTTATAAGCTCTTACCTGAAATGATTAACTAAACAGGTTATCTTCATTTCTGCGATGGTATATCTTGTCTTCCATAAATTCCTGGGTAGCCAGCAAAGAAGGATTGGGCATACGCTCATATGCTTTTGATATTTCAATCTGCTCCTTGTTTTCATGAATTTCTTCCAGACTGTCTGTATGGCTGGCAAATTCTTCCAGTTTATTATGCAACTCTTCTTTCAATGTGATATTAATCTGGTTGGCTCTCTTGGCAACAATGGCGATCGACTCATACAGATTACCTGTTTTGGCCTTAATATCTGTAAGATTTTTAGTTTCCACTACATTGGTAGTGCTTGAACTAAGCTGCCTTCTTAATCTGCTCATTTTTCAGGTTTTTAATATTAGTTTGTGATATGGTAAAATACCTTTCAGCCTCTTTCATTAATTTACTTTCCGGATAGCGGTCAACAAAATCGTGGTACTCAGTAATCACCTGTTCAAAACGCTCTTCTTTTTTGTCTTCAATACTCAGGTTAGCATATTCATAATACGACTTAATTATCTGTAGTTTGTACAGATCGCCTTTGTCGGAATCAGGAAAATTATTCATCAGGTTAGCGTAAGCAATGGCCGACGCTTTGTAGTGACCAAGATTATAATACAGTTCCGCGCTTTTCAATTCTTTCAGCTCCATTTTTATCCTGCACTTATCAATGATCTCAGTTGCTTCTTTATTTCTTGCAGAACCGGGATGCGTGTTGATAAACGTCTGCATAAAACCCATTGTCTTGGTGGTATTGGTTTGATCCAGTTCCACCTTGGGCGATTGCTTATAATAGGTATATGCCCGCATGTAATCCATTTCTTCCGAACGCTTGCTGTTTGGGAAGACCTCAACAAATGATTTAAACAGGTTTTCGGCGCTCAGATAATCTCTTAAATAATAATTACAAAAGGCATATTTATAATACAGATCTTCAAACCTGTCTGTGCCTTTGTATATCGGGAAAAGCTCTTCATACAATTGCTGTGCAAAATTGTATTTCTTGTTTTCGTAATACTGGTCGGCCATCTTCAATTTATACTCATAGTCTTTGCTCTTCTGTACTTTGTTGAAGCCCGAACATGCTGTAAAGCCGAAACTAATTATAATCAGTGCTGCTGTAATCCTCATAAAGGTGTGCAAAGTTAATTGTTTTGGACAAAAATGAAAGGAAAAAATCATCCTTCCAAATTCCCCTGGTTAATGATAATATAAAAACCCTCCGGTCAGGAGGGTTTTTATATTATTTATTGAGCAAATTGATATTATTTCTTCTTTCTCAGGTTCGGGTGCGGAGCAGGAACCGTATTTGGTCCTTCTTCGCCTGTACCATCTTTAAGATCAATGGTATTGTCATCACCTTCGCCCAGACCGAATTTGAATATAAAGCGGTCTTCGCTGATACCTTCTTTTTCTACCAGGTATTTAATTACCGCATTTACTCTATCCCAGCTTAACTGCTGCGCTTTTTTGCTGCTTTCGCCATAACCGCTTACAGCTACTTTGCAATTTGCATTGTTGCGCATTTTTTCTGCAACACTTGCCAAAACTGCCTTCGCATCCTTGCTCAGCGTTACAGAACCATTTGCAAATGAAACACTTGGCAAATCACCGATTCCGCAACCTTTTCCTCTAACACCATACTGCATCAGGCTGTCAATTTTGGCAGCATTTTCTGCGCAACAAGCCGGAGGAGGACATTTACCTACGCCATCAGCATCTACCGGCTGGCATTGTGTTGGGGTTATCAGCTCTTTATCTTTACAATCCGGAACACCATCGCCATCTGTATCTTTGCTAACACCATGAGTATCAACAGGGCAACCTGCAGGGGTATTAGGCTCATGGTCAAATTGGTCAGTTACACCATCGCCATCAGCATCGTCCAACACTGGTTTGGGAAGCTTCATGTGACGGGGAGCATTGATTTCGTTGTATGCGTAATCCAGCGGATTTGCCCACCATAAAGGCTCAACAGCTTTCTTACCGAGGTTATAGTTCAAACCAACTGAAAAGAAATTATAAGAGTCAAAATCCCTTGTTTGAGCAGGCACATTTACACCAACCGCGCCAGCACCACCGGGAACATAGGTGTTTTCCTGCCATTGTTGTCCGTCAAGTAAGTCTGTTTTAACAGCAGTAAATCTTTCTTCAATAGCGATGTTGAATTTATTTGAGAGTTTAAACGCCATACCAACGCCAATCTGGAAAGAAGGCTTGAAAGATTTACCAAACAGCTTTGGCTGCAGCGGGTCTGTTTCTGCATGCGTTTCATAAGATTTATCCATACCTGCTTTCAGTATCTTCTTAACATCCTTACGGTTTGAATAAGTACCGGACGCAGTACCATTAAATAAAGTCTTGTAAGGTGCGCCTGAAGCATCTTTGGCATTTACCCATGTATCATAAATTGATCCGCCAATACCGCCAAACGCATACAGGTTAAAACCAGTCTTGGCTTTATGAAAGCGAACGTTATTCAACGTCACAACTCCCTGTAAGCTAAGATCTTGTATAGTTGTTTTGTAATTATAAAAAACCTTGTCGACACCGGGAGTATAACCAGCTGACAACCAGGCGGGGTTCCTTGTGTAACCGCCGGAAGAGCTAAAGTTCAGCCCTCTTGCACGGTTCCAGGTATATTCTGCCCGGAGTGAAAAGACATAACCCAATGCTTTACGAACATGCAAACCGAAACCGCCTGTTGGAAAAATGGAGCGAACGTCGCCAGATACACTTGAAATTCCTCCCTTGATACCTATTTCCCATTGGTTACGGGGTTTGGCTGGAAAGGGGTAAGCATTGTTTAAGAATTCATTGTGCTGAGGCTGCCTTGAGGCCGGAATCAGAGAAGAATCTTTGACATCATATCCTGTCTGCACCTGCGCAAACGAAGCCAATGCAAACAGACATATTATGCCCGATAAAAAAATTTTCCTTTTGCTTGCCATAACTGTTTTTTATGAAGATTTAATACGAATACAAATACCATTGCCGTGCAAAAATATCATTTAGTTAAAATATACCAAATTTTTTTAGCAAATGAATTGTATACATGTTGTTGCATTTCATAGTTTTGAGACAATGTGAAGCGTAAATATGTTGCACAATCTGCTTTTAAATCCCGAATATTGTAATTTACCCGTTCGCTACACAAAATGAAATTTCCACCACCTGTTATAGCCAAGGAGTTAGAAATCTTTGAAAAAGTCTTCAAAGAGTCAGTAAAAAGCCATGTTTCGCTTCTGGACACCATTATGCGGTACATTGTAAAGCGCAAGGGAAAGCAGCTCAGGCCCATGTTTGTGCTTTTATCGGCCAAGCTAACAGGAGAAATCAACGATAAAACCTACCGGGCTGCCTCACTCGTAGAATTATTGCATACCGCCACCCTGGTTCATGACGATGTGGTAGATGAATCCTATGAACGCCGTGGTTTTTTTTCTATCAACGCACTCTGGAAAAATAAGATTGCCGTTTTGGTGGGCGATTATTTATTGTCGAAAGGGCTTTTACTCTCGCTGGACAATGATGATTTTGAAATACTGAAAATTCTGTCCCATGCGGTAAAGCAAATGAGTGAGGGAGAACTCCTGCAAATTGAAAAGGCCCGCAATCTTAACCTGCAGGAAGATACTTATTTTGAAATCATTAAAAATAAAACCGCTTCGCTGCTGGCCTCCTCCTGTGCGGCCGGTGCCTATTCAACCTCACAGGACCAGCTGGCGACAGCCAAATTAAAGCAGTTTGGCGAATGGGTAGGCATCGCTTTCCAGATTAAAGATGACCTTTTTGATTATGGCAATGAAGACGTGGGAAAACCAACCGGCAATGACATCAGGGAAAAGAAGTTGACCCTGCCACTCATTTATACGCTCAACAATTGCAGCCCTGCATTGAAAAAAAGCCTTATTTATATCATTAAAAACGAAAACCGCAGAAAAGAAAAAGTAAGCGAGGTGATTGATGCAGTAAAGAAAAGCGGTGGAATTGCTTATAGTCAGCAAAAAATGGAGGCTTACCGCGATAAAGCCCTGCAACTTTTGTACGAATTTGAGCACTCGGAAGTCCGGCAAACAATGGAAGAGCTGGTGCGGTACACAACAGACAGAAAATATTAGTGCAGTCTTATAAACCTATCCCTATGCAGAAAAGATGGAAAGTACTTAGTGCGCCCGAGGAGGAAGTAAAGCAATTGCGGTCAGCCCTTAAAGTTAGTTCTGTTATTTGTAAAATACTGGTACAGCGGGGCATCCGGACCATTGAAGAAGCAAAAAATTATTTCAGGCCGCAATTAGAACAGTTGCATGATCCCTGGCTGATGAAAGACATGCGCAGGGCCTGTAACAGGATCTTTGAGGCCTTTGACAAAAAAGAAAAAATACTTGTATTTGGCGATTACGATGTGGATGGCACCACAGCCGTTGCCTGTATGTACCAGTTTCTTCAAAAAATTTATACACCTTCACTGGTCGACTTCTATATACCTCACCGATACCGTGAAGGATATGGTATTTCAAAAATGGGAATTGATTTTGCCAGGGAAAATGGGTTTAGTCTTATCATTTCTCTTGACTGTGGCATTAAGTCTGTTGAACTTATACAATATGCAAAAGAGCAGGGCATAGATTTTATAGTTTGCGATCACCATTTGCCTGAAGCAGTATTACCCCCGGCCGTTGCTATTCTTAATCCCAAACAAAAAGATTGCAGTTATCCCTATAAAGAATTATGCGGCTGCGGCGTGGGTTTCAAATTAATTACTGCCCTGAGCACAACGCTGCAATTACCACCCGAAAATTATTATTGTTACCTGGACCTGGTTGCTACTGCAATTGCCGCTGATATAGTACCCATGACGGGAGAAAACCGCGTGCTGGCTTTTTATGGAGTAAAAAAAGTAAATGAAAACCCGTGCAATGGTATAAAGGCATTGATAGAATTAAGCGGGGTAAAAAAAACAATACTGCATATTACCAACCTGGTTTTTGTAATAGCGCCCAGGGTTAATGCCGCCGGCCGGATGGATGATGCAAGAAAAGCCGTGCAAATGTTTATTGAAGAAGATTATACAAAAGCACTGGCGTTTGCAGAAATGCTGCACAATGATAATACTGACCGCAAAGAAGCCGACAGCAATATAACCGAAGAAGCGCTGGCATTGATTGAGCAGGATGTTGTTATGGTAAACAGAAAATCCACGGTAGTATTTCAACCGCACTGGCACAAGGGAGTAGTTGGCATAGTGGCATCGCGGCTAATTGAAAAGTATTACCGCCCTACCGTGGTACTTACAAAAAGCGGCGAACTGGTAGCGGGCAGTGCAAGAAGTGTAGCTGGCTTTAATTTATATGAAGCTATTTATGCATGCCGCGAACACTTACTTGGTTATGGCGGCCATTTTGCTGCGGCAGGTATGACCTTATTGCCGGAACAGGTTGAATTGTTCAGCCAGAAATTTGAAGAAATCATCTCAGCTACCATACCAGACCATCTGCTGGTACCCGAAATCATTATAGATGCGGAGATAAATTTTACCGATATCAATCAAACGCTGTACAAGATCATTGCACAAATGGAACCATTTGGCCCGGATAATATCCGGCCGGTTTTTATAGCACGCAATGTGCTTGACAATGGATGGTCAAGAATTGTAAAAGAAGAACATGTAAAGTTTTCTTTGCAGCAAAACAATATTGTTTTTAGCGGTATCGGGTTTGGTATGGCAGATAAATTTCACCTGCTGCAGTCAAAACATCCGCTGGATGTAGTTTTTACCCTTGATGAAAATGAATGGAATGGCAATACATCATTGCAACTTAAGGTGATTGATTGCAGGCTTTCGGTATAGCACAAACGCTAGCTATATACTGCAACTGCAATGCCGTAAATAAGTAGTGCTAGTTTCTGAACGTAGGGCACCAGGACTGCCGTTTGCTGGGTTCGTTCTGGCCATAAAATCCCTGGTTTACGATAGCAAATTCAATAGCACCCCTTGCATTATTATAGTTACTGAGTGTTGAAACAGTAACATCATATGTAAAAGTGAAGCGCAACATTTTCCATTGAAAGCCCAGCATAGGAATAAAAGCATCGCCTACGCGGTAATAAAGGCCGCCATATAACTGCAACTCTCCATCACCACTTAAATTATA
>Ga0097621_100004083_pt1 | contig 10128 bp, 8 predicted proteins | sample KBSMisM72_FD_73165 | JGI IMG/M metagenome (GOLD analysis project Ga0097621, IMG submission 73165) | Miscanthus rhizosphere microbial communities from Kellogg Biological Station, Michigan, USA - KBS Miscanthus M7-2 (version 2) (version 2) | ecosystem: Host-associated > Plants > Roots >... | reverse complement strand
TAAGGCAATATGGCCAGTACAAAAATTATCAGTACACTGGCAGAAGCCGCTGCAAAATAATAACCCGAACCAATGCCCATGCCAATAGCGGCCACTGCCCAGATGGTAGCAGCAGTAGTAATACCGCTTACCCTGTTTTCTCCACCCCTGAATATAACTCCTGCGCCAAGAAAGCCAATGCCCGTAACTATATTGGAGGCAATGCGATCTCCATTGGCTGCTCCACCAATGGCTTTGGACATAATTGTAAAGAAACAAGCGCCTGTTGATATCATTATCATGGTACGAAAGCCGGCCGATTTACTGCGGTATTCTCTTTCAAGCCCCACAATACCGCCCCATAGCGCAGCAAGCAGAAAACGAATAAGTATTTCACTATCCATAATTGTTGAATTTATTGATCAGCGATATTGTTAACCGGCAAAAAAACCGGCCTCCCACGCATTCCTATAAACAGTATAATCTTTTTTTACCTGTTCAGCATAAGTCTCAGACCAGTCTGCCAGTATAGCCTGCCAGTTATTGTTTGCAGCAAATGCGCACAATTCGTCTGCTGTAGCTGATCCCTTTCTTCCGCCAGAGCGCAATTGTGCTGATGCAGTAAGCGTGCCCAGGTCTGCAAGATAGTGCTGCATCCAGGTGGCTTCCCTGATTGTTTGGAAAAAATTTACTTTATCGGCCGTAGGTTGTAGTTCTTTTATCACAAACCAATTGTCTGCATACTGAAAAGACGACAAAAATGCGGGTGACACATGTTCCATCATTTCCTGTATGCTTATAATTCTATCTGCATCATTTTTCCATAAAGGTTGCGGAGTATTTGTATACCTGGCGGCAGCGGACGGCATGGCCTGCTTCATATCTATCAACAATTTTTTGGGAGTATCGCCTGTACGGGCCAGCAATAGTATATATCGCTTTACACCTATACTACCTGTACCGGCTATACGAAAACCGGCATCAAGCACCTTCACATCATGGTGTGCGTTAGCTACCAGCCATTCATCAAAAGAATTTATAATTGACTTTCTCTCTTTTTTTTCCAGGGCAAACAGCGTTTCAGATATTAGCAATTTACCAGGGTTGTCTTGGTCTGTTCTTTTTTTAACCAGGTCCATTTCCTTTCTGTCTGCCACTTTGGTGAACAGTTTTCTTATGATGCCCCTGGCCGCGCCTTTTTCTATAACAACAGGCTTTCCTTTTTGCAGGGTTTGGCTGTAAGAATTGATCAATGTGTGCAGCAAATCGCGCTTTTCTGTTTTTGAAAATCCCGCTTCATTTGCCGCCACTTGTACAGATGCTGTCAACCTGCAAATTTCCCACAAAGCAGGAGCCATCAGCGATTCATCAAAATCATTCAAATCAAAATATACAAGCCGGTTGCTGCCTTTATAACTACCAAAGTTTTCTATATGAAGATCTCCACAGGCCCATACAACAGGTGATGCGGGAAATGGATACAACTGCATAAGTTCCTGGTAAAACAACTGGCAGGTTCCCCTGAAAAAACGAAAAGGACTTTCTGCCATCGCCTTGTATTTAATTTTCAGCGATCTTTTCTGCCTCCCGGTATTAGCATCCTTTATTTGTTGCAGTATATCGTTGTTCACCATGAATGATTTTAAGCTTAGCCTGAAGCAGTTAAAAAAACAGGGCAAGGCTATATCTCGCCAAACGCCGGTTCAGGAGCGGGTAAAAGATAACCAAATAATTGATATCCGTTTTCGCCCAATGTTAATGGTATATAGCCTAATCAAAAATATTAAAACCCGAAAAAGCCGCTGCGCAATAACTATTCATTAATTGCAGCATTTGCGTTAACGGCTGTGCGCTGTCAGCAAAAAATTGCAACCTGCCACCTATCACAACAGGCAGTTACATTGCAAGTGCAACAATGTGGAGGTGGCAGGCACGAAGAGTACAATTATTTATGAACAGCTGCTGCGCCACGGAATCCCCGCAATTCTTGGGCTGCAGGGCCATTCCAAACATCTCATAAAAACCTATTTATCAAATAGTTAGCACTAGCCGACTGCACTATGAATTTATATCTGTATCTTGGCTACTTTGCAAAAGTATATTACTACAAAATATGGGAAGGAAGACAGCATTTGTATTCTCAGAAAAACAGGAACCGCACCGCAGCCGTACCAAACAAATCTTGCAGCAGCACCCCGAGATGCGCAAGCTGATTGGCAAAAATCCTAACACTATTTTTGTCATACTGGGCATTGTTGCGTTCCAGGTAGTAATGGCTTGGTTGCTCAAAGATCAATCCTGGTGGCTGGTAGTAGGCGCCGCTTATTTATTAGGCGCATTTGCGGACCACGCATTGTTTGTAATGATACACGAATGCGCTCACCACCTCTTGTTTAAAAATCGTGCTGCCAACCGCTGGGCGGGTATGATTGCCAATATGCCGCAACTTTTCCCCAGCTCCATTTCATTTGAAAGGTATCATATCAAACACCATTCTTTCCAGGGTGTGCATGAACTGGATGCTGACCTTCCTAATAAATGGGAAGCTAAACTGATTAACAACTATTTTATTGGTAAGGTAATCTGGCTGTTGTTTTATCCTATATTCCAGCTTTTCCGCATTTCACGTTTAAGAGAAATTAAACCATTTGATATCTGGGTAGCCACCAACTTTGCCTTACAGGCCGGTTTTATTACAGCCATCTGTTATTTTTTTGGGCTGAAGGCTATTATGTTTTTACTTTTTAGTTTCTTTTTTTCTATCGGTCTGCATCCACTGGGTGCCCGCTGGATACAGGAACACTATCTTACCAGTGGCGAAGAACAGGAAACTCATAGTTATTATGGTATATTAAATACAGTAGCTTTTAATGTTGGCTATCACAACGAACACCACGATTTTCCCTCTGTACCGTGGAATAAGCTGCCGCAGATAAGAGCAAACGCAAGCAGCTTTTATAATGGCCTTGCTTATCACACTTCATGGACAAAATTATTTTTCCGTTTTTTGTTTGATAAGGAAATCTCCCTGTTCTCAAGGGTAATCAGAAAAGAAAGGGGGAAAGTGAGACTGACAGATGTTTCAAAACCAGATCTTGACCTGATAGAAAACAAAAATCTGCAACAGGCAACATCCTAGATTATTTTGAATGTTGAATTATAAAAATAAATGCCGGTACAAACCCGGCATTTATTTTTATTGCTTTGAAAAAAAAGCCATGTAATAAAAACTTGAATTTCAAAAAAACATATCATCCAGGAGAACTACCGGCGCTTTTTATAGGGCATTTAGTGCATTTAAAATTTATAATTCAATATTTAAAATAGCACTTACGCATAGATACGTTCTATCGCATCCCTGTATTTTTCCATTACTACTTTTCTTTTAATGCTCATCTTTGGAGTCATTTCACCAGTATCGATACTCCATTCATGCTCCAGCAATTCAAATTTCTTAATTTGTTCTACATGGTTAAAAAATTTATTAAAACTTTCTACCAATTCTTTGTACATGGCTACTACCGCCGGCTGATGAATCATCTCTTTGTCTGTAGTGTAAGGAATATTATTCTGCCTGCACCAGTCTTTTAAATTGGCAAACGATGGCACAAGCAGAGCCCCCACAAATTTTTTTTCGGACCCCACTACCATTACCTGTTCCACATACATTGATTCTTTTAATTTATTTTCTATCGGCAGGGGTGCCACATACTTTCCCCCGCTTGTTTTAAATAGTTCTTTTTTACGATCGGTAATTTTTAAAAACCTTCCATCCTGTACACCAATATCACCGGTATGATACCAGCCATTGCTCATTGCTTCAGCAGTTAAATCGGGCCGCTTATAATAACCCATCATTACATTGGGACCTTTGCACAGTATCTCCCCGTCTTCGGCAATTTTTACTTCTACATTATCAATCAGCGGACCTACAGTTCCAAATTTTCTGTCTTTTACTTCAAAACGATTTACACTGATTACGGGCGAGGTTTCAGTAAGGCCATAGCCCTCCATTATGGGAATTTTCGCTGCCGTAAAAATTCTTATCAATCTTACCTGGCAGGCGGCACCTCCGGTTACGATGCACACCAAATTATTACCGAGCCCTTCACGCCATTTGCTGAATATAAGTTTGTTGGCAATGGCCAGCTGCATTGTATACCAGAATCCCTGGTTTTTATTTATCTCAAACTTTTCCGCCAGCGAGTGCGCCCAAAAAAACAATTTCTTTTTTGTCCCGGTCAGTTCATTGCCCTTTATCATGATGCGGTCGTATACTTTTTCCAGCAAACGAGGCACGGTGGTAAACAGATTGGGCTTTACCTCTTTCAGGTTATCGCCAATTGTTTCAAGACTTTCTGCGTAAAACACTGCCGTACGGTTATACAGGTACAGGTAAGTAACCATTCGTTCAAAAATATGATTGAGGGGCAAAAAACTGAGTACCCGCATATGCTCTCCGGGGGGAAAACAGGGTAAACTATCCACAACATTGCTGAGTATATTTTTATGACTCAGCATTACACCTTTTGGTGTACCGGTGGTGCCTGAAGTGTAGATAATGGTAGCCAAATCTTCGTACTTTATTTTTTCAGCAATGGCGGCAACACTGGCAATTGATTCGGGCGTGGCCGCATTTATCACCTCTTTCCAGTGACGTGCATTGGTTACATGTTCAAATGAAAAAATTTCTTTTACAGATGGCAGCCTGTTTTTAATACTCATTACTTTATGATAGCCGTCCTCGTCATTTACAAAAACCATTTTCACCTGTGCATCATTCAGTACAAATTCAAGTTCATTTACATTGATGGTTGGATAAACGGGCGTAAGAACAGCGCCAATCTGTTGCACAGCCAAATCAAGCATTATCCACTCCGGCCTGTTTTTACAAAGGATCGCCACCTTATCCCTTCCTTCTTCCGTCATGTCTCCGCAGCCAATGCCTATATTGATCAGCCCGCCGGCCAGTTTATCAACAATGTCTTTCACTTCCTGTGTGCTGTAGGCGCGCCACTGTCCGCCTTCTTTTGCAGCAAGCATATCGGGCAATGGCTTTTCCAGTTGGTGCTGAATACAATCAAATAATCTTTTTGGCTCCATTTTATTACAATCGTTAAATGTTTTATGAGGCACTACTGCATTCAAATTTGTTATTACCAGGTGTAGCTGCTAAAACGTGTCTGTGCACAGAAACGTACTTGACGAATAAAAAAATCATCCCGCTGAAATTAGCTAAAAAAGCAGTAATAAAAAAGCCCCGGTCATTATACCGGGGTTATTCATTATCCAAACAGGTTTATTATTTTGAGGCGGTCTGGTAATATTGACCTTTGGGTAATTTAAAAAGCCTGCCACTTTGTGCGGTTGTAAACTGTTTGTATTCATTGCTGTGTGTATTTGTCCAGGCTTCAAAAGCTGCCAGGTTCTGTACACTGCCAAACAACCATTGATTATAGGCGTTAAAGCTTCCTTCTTTTAATAACTGGCGCTGGTAGTCGAATAATTTAAAAGGAAATTTTGCCGCATCCTTTTCAAACCAGTCTAAAATAAATCGGGTGCGAATCATGGTCAGGGTTTCAGCTGTAATCCCTTTTTTGGCAACATCAGCCTGCCTGTTCATAGCTGTAAGAAACGCCACTACAAATTCATTTTTGTTATCCTGGTTTTTCATTATGTCAGCATCAGTATATAGTTTTTTATATCCTTCAACCAGAATGTTTTTTATTTCAACAGTCCGCCTGCTGTAGCTTTCCATGTTTACAAACATTTCTCCGTAAATAAGACCCCAGGCCTTATCGCGTGTAAAATAATAGTACTTGGCCGCATTATAATAATTGCCTGTGCAAAGGGGATCTGCCTGTATGCCATGCTCCCATAGTTTAATAGCGCTGTAATCCTGTTTGGCCCATAACAATTCGCCGTAATCGCTTAACAATGGTCCGCTGTCAGGAAAGCTTTTCAATCCCTTTTTATATACGCGCTCACATTCTTTGGTATCACCGGTGGCCTTATTAAGCATGCCGCCAAGCTGGAAGACTTCCACATCCGCATCGGGCATATCAAGCAGGGGTTTTAATACAGCCTGCATTTTTGCGTAATCTGCTTTTTGAAAATAGGCCAGGGCCAGGTCCTTACTGATGCTTATATTATTTGCATCCATGTCGTGCGCCTTATTAAGTACCAGTATGGCATTGCTGAAATCGCCATCTTTTGAAAAATTCCTGGCTGTTTCCTGAAGTGCTTTTGCGTCCTGTGCATATAAGCCCAATGAACCTGCCGTAAGGAAACACGTTAATAAAACTGCTGTTATTTTCATGTTAGCAAAGATAAAGTTTTGATAAAACTGGTTGCCTGTTTGTTTGTTAAAACAGCCGTTAGCCAAAATAGTATTTAGCAATATGTCATTTAGTTAATGGCCGGTGGGGACACCGGCCACTGATTCTCCCCAGCGGGTGTCCTCGGCCGCCGGAATTAACATCTTAACTAAACGACATTGATTTAGCGATGCCCATTTAACACTAACTAATAGCTAATGGCTCCTCTCTCTATTCATATATCAAATGCGTCAGCAAACCATCACGCAGTTTGGGTTCAAACCAGGTACTTTTGGGAGGCATTATATTGCCGCTGTCTGCAATATCAAACAATTGTGAAAGACTTACCGGGTAAAGACTGAAGGCCACTTTCATTTCGCCGCTTTTCACTCTTTTTTCCAGCTCCTGCAGGCCACGTATACCACCTACAAAATCAATGCGTTTATCAGTGCGCTGGTCCTTTATACCCAATAGTTTATCCAATACTTTTTCAGATAGAATAGTTACGTCCAGCACCCCAATAGGGTCATTGGTATAACTGTCTTTTTTTGCTGTCAGCTTATACCAGTTGCCTTCCAGGTACATGCCAAAACTGTGCAGGGTTTTGGGTTGAAAGACTGTTTTGCCTACCAGTTCACAATCAAAGTCTTTTTGCAATGCCTGTACAAAATCAGCGGGCGTCAGACCATTTAAATCTTTTACAACACGGTTATAATCCATTATATGCAACTGATTGGAGGGGAAAAGCGTGGTAAGAAAATAATCTGCGCCTTCTGTCGCGGAATTGCCCAGGGCTTTGCGCACTTTTGCAGCCGAAGCAGCGCGGTGGTGTCCGTCTGCTATATAAGTAAATGGTACATTAGTGGCAAATAAACGGGTGATGTTATTAATCACCTTGTCATCGTTGACTACCCAGATGGTATGCTCAATTTTATCTACGGCAACAAAATCATATACCGGCTCATGAATTTTTTTCCAGCTTTCTATGAGTGTATCAATTTCTTCAACATTGCGGTAAGCTAAAAAAACATTACCGGTTTGAGCACCGCTGGTTTTTATATGATTGATGCGATCCTGCTCCTTTTCGGGTCGCGTAAACTCATGTTTCTTTATAATATCATTTTCATAGTCATCTACGGTGCTTCCGCAAACCAGGCCCGTCTGGCTGCGGCCATTCATTATGAGCTGGTAAATATAGTAGCATGGCTTATGCTCCCTGAACAATATTTCTTTTCTTACAAATGCGTCCAGGTTTTCCTTTGCCTTTTCATACACTTCTTTTGAATGTATATCAACAGGTTCCGGCAGATCAACTTCTGCCTTTGTAATGTGTAAAAAAGAAAAAGCATTACCTTTTACTTCCTGTTTTGCTTCCTCCGAGTTGAGTACGTCGTAAGGTGGGGATGCGAGTTTTGCTGCCAGTTCTGGTTTTGGTCTGAGTGCTTTAAACGGAACAATGGTTGCCATGAAATAATTTGTATAATATTTATCCTAATTAATATTGCTTAATTACAAATTTCTGAATTTGGAATTTGGTGATTTTGAGATTGCTTTTGATAACCGCAAAATCAGACATCTCAAAATCAGGCATTTCTTCTTTAGCCCTTTCTTTTTGCAAAATCCTCCATTAAATCTGTAAGTGCTTTCACACTGTCTATAGTTAAAGCATTGTACAGGGAAGCCCGGAACCCGCCAACGGTTCTATGTCCCTTTATGCCTATCATACCATGTGCCTTGCACTCTGCCAGGAATTGCTTTTCCAGTTCCGCATCTTTCATTATCCATACCACGTTCATTAAACTCCGGTCTTCAATCGCCACCTTGGGTGTAAACAATGGCAGTGCATCCAGCGTATTGTACAATAATTTTGTTTTCGCGTCATTTAATTTTTCTATAACGGAAACGCCTCCCTGTTTTTTTAACCAGCGAAGGGTAAGCAAACAAACATATACCGCAAATACAGGTGGCGTATTGAGCATAGATCCATTTTCAATATGGTTGCGGTAATCCATCATGGACGGAAGTTTACGGTTTACCTTGCCCAGGATATCTTTTTTTACAATTACCATATTAACCCCCGCAGCACCTGCGTTTTTCTGTGCGCCCGCATAAATGAGTGCAAAACGGTTATAGTCCATTTGCCGGCTCAGGATATCGCTGCTCATATCCGCTACCAATGGTACGGCAGTATTGGGGATCTCATGCATTTGCGTGCCTTCAATGGTATTGTTGGTAGTATAATGGAAATAGCTGGCATTTTCCGGAATGGGATAGCCTTTGGGTATATAAGTGTAGTCCTTGTCTTTTGAAGAACCCACCGTTACCACATTACCAAAGAGCCTGGCTTCTTTAATGGCTTTTGTGCCCCAGGTGCCACAATCAAGGTAGGCAGCGGTGGCACTGTCGTCCAGCAAATTCATGGGCACCTGGAAAAACTGGGTGGAAGCGCCGCCGTGCAGAAACAACACTTCCTTGTCACTGTTAAGTTGCATTAACTCTTTGGCAAGGGCCACCGCCTCGTCCATTACTTCCTGGAACCAACTGGTGCGATGGCCTATTTCTAAAATAGATAACCCGGTATTATTGAAATTGAGGATGGCCTGGCTCGCTTCTTCAAATACTTCTTTGGGTAATACACTCGGACCTGAATTGAAATTATGTACCACTGTAGTGCTAAGATTTTAAATGAATGCCGCAAAGGTAGCTAAACTGCTAATGGCTTTTAGCTTCAGAATAACCTTTTTTTGAAAAGACGGGCCTCAGGTCGCTGCAAAGCTGGCTTAAAAAAAGAACTGCACCCGTATTGTTAAGATGCGGCTGATCACTAAACAGGCTTGTCTTTCCAATAAAAGTTACAGTTCGCGAATAATCTAAAAAAAATTATCCTTTTTCGGACGCAAATTTCTTTTGCCATACGTATTGTCTGCGTATTTATGCCGGCTGCGGCATATATGGGTGAAACGACTATCACCAGCGAAATCTGCCGCTCTTTTGCCAGCCCGTATAAAAGACATATAGAAAAAACACCTGGCCAGCAGCAGCAGCAATAACCATCTCCGCGCGGCATTTGTTACATAAGAGAGTACGGTAACAACAACAAAAAAAACTAAAAAGTCTAAGGAATTAAACAACATAAAAAAGCAACCTTTTCTTTTGGTGAATACATTGATTGCCCTTCAGACTTACCAAATTTTAGTACTCGTACAGGTTAATCATGATCGTGCATATTGCCTGCATGCTGTTTCCACTGTATGTCCAGGTTTTCAAATTCTTTTACTTCTTCTTCTGTAAATGTTTTGCCGGAAAGATTTTTTAGATCCGGTTGCCCTGCATTTACCCAGGCAGTGTACCAGAAAGAAGCTACGCAATAAATGGATTGCCGCATTCTGCGCTCTACCATGCCCTGCAGCATTGTATTGTAAGCGCGTGTATACGCGGCAGCATATTGCCTTACCAGTATACCATTTCTTTCTTCAAAGGAAAAACGCTGGTCGCTTCCAAACTGCTTTGACAATTTTTTTTCAAATCTTAATACCGTATCCGCTTCCGCTGCACTTTCGTATACCCGTTTCCAGGTATAAGCGGCCGGATTTTGAATATAGTCTGCCTTGCCAATAAAAAAATCCCATTCTTTTTCTGCCAGCAATTCGGGCAGGCGGCTTTCCCAAAATCCATGAATACCTATCTGACCTGTAAGCTGCCCGTTGTGATTGCTGCTGGCATGCAGCGGTACATGTGCATCTGCAATGTAATGGCCGATTTCGGCAGAAAGACGTAGAATTTTTGATTGATTTTTTTCTTTGAAGGCGGCAGTAAGACGGCGCATCATAAT
>Ga0097621_100004082_pt1 | contig 10132 bp, 6 predicted proteins | sample KBSMisM72_FD_73165 | JGI IMG/M metagenome (GOLD analysis project Ga0097621, IMG submission 73165) | Miscanthus rhizosphere microbial communities from Kellogg Biological Station, Michigan, USA - KBS Miscanthus M7-2 (version 2) (version 2) | ecosystem: Host-associated > Plants > Roots >... | reverse complement strand
TTGGAACCTGCAGGTAATTGATCGGCACCGGCGAATGCCCTGCAATTTTTTCTGCCGCTATGATTCCTTCCTGAAATGCAACGTGCGCCAGTTGAGGCGTCGGAACCACATCGCCGATTGCGAATATTCCCGCAACGTTCGTCTGCATGAAGGAATTCACCTTGATAAAGGCGCGCTCTGTCGCAACTCCAACAGTCTCCAATCCAATTGAGGCGGTGTTTGGAGATCGCCCGGTCGCCATCAGTATTTTCTCGACGAGAAGTTTCTTCGCTTCGCCTTTCTCGGTTTGAAATACGACTTCCACCCCCGAAGGCATCTTCTTCGCAGATTCCAGCTTCGCGCCAGTATGGATTTCGATTCCCTTCCGGTTCAAAACCCGGCGAAGTTCCTTCGATACTTCGGCGTCTTCCAGCGGCATTAACTCGGGTGCGACTTCAAGGAGAGTGACTTTCGTCCCGAATGCCTGATAGATGGATGCGAATTCCACGCCAACCGCGCCAGCGCCTACAATCACCAGCGATGCCGGGATCGACTGCATGTTCAAAGCGCCGATGTTGCTGATGATGCTTTGCTCGTCGAGATCGTATCCCGGAAGAGACCGGGCCTCCGAACCTGTCGCGATGACGATATTGCTGGCTTCGACTTCCGTCGTTCCGTTATCTCCCGTCAGCTGAATCTTCCCGGGCGACAGCAGTTTCGCGACACCCTTCATCACGGTGACCTTGTTCTTCTTCAGAAGGTAGTCCACACCCTTGGAAGACTTGCTGACGACGTCGTCCTTGCGGCTCTGGATTTTGGAGAAATCCAGCTGGATGTCACCTGTCTTGAACAGACCCTGCTGAACGGCCTTCTTCATTTCCTGAAACAGGTGCGCATCTCGAAGAAGTGCCTTTGTGGGAATGCAGCCGCGAAGCGTGCAGGTTCCGCCAAATCGTGCGTCACGATCGACAATTGCAGTCTTCAATCCCAACTGCGCAGCACGGATCGCTGCAACGTATCCTCCAGGACCCGCGCCGATGATAAGGATATCCAGCATGTTCAATGGTCAGAATATATCGAAGTTTTCTTCGTGAAGCAGAGGATCCGACTTCACCACAACGTCTTTGCGCGTCCACTCTTCGATTTCGCGAATAGATACGAATTCGCCGCTCTTGAGCACCTTCGCGACTTCGGGATTGGCACGGATGGTGATCTCTTTGCCTTCCAGCAGCTTCGACATTTTTCGAATCTCCTGCTGTATCTCATAGCAAACCGACTCTGCCGATCGAACCCAGCCGGACCCATTGCAATGCGAGCAGGGTGAGCAGATGGTGCGCTCCAGCGACGGCTGCGTCCGTTTTCGAGTGATGGCGACCAGACCGAAATCATTGAACTGAAGAATCTTTGACGGCGACCGGTCCCGCTGGATCTGTTCCTCCAGGGCCGCCATCACGCGCTGTCGGTTCTTCTTTTCTTCCATGTCGATGAAGTCGACAACAATGATGCCGCCGAGATTTCTCAACCGGATCTGCCGGACAATTTCATGAACGGCATCCACATTGGTTCTGGTGATTGTGTCTTCGAGGCGATTGGATTTCCCGACATACTTCCCGGTGTTCACATCGATGGCAACAAGAGCTTCCGTCTGGTTGATCACGATATATCCGCCGGATTTCAGCCATACTTTTGGCCGGAGCGCTTTGTCGATTTCGGTGTTGAGTCCAAACTCCTCGAATATCGGCGTGTCCTTGAGATGCAGCTTCACGCGGTTGACCAGCGCGGGCTGAAACTTATTGACGAAGTCGAGTATCGTCGCAAATTCCTGTTCGTTGTCGATGCGTATTGCTGTGAAATCCTCCGACAGCTGGTCGCGGAGCGTACGCTGCACCAGGTTCAAGTCCGCGTGAATCAGCGCCGGCGCGGATTTCTTCTCCGACTTCGAACGGATGTCGGACCAGAGATTACCGAGGAAGCGAATGTCCTGGACGAACTCGCTCTCGGACCGTCCCTCGGCGGCAGTTCGAACGATAAATCCGCCGGGCAGCCCAGTGCGGTTCTCGTTGATCACGCGTTTCAGGCGTTGCCGTTCTTCGTCTGTCGCAATCTTGCGGGACACTCCAACATGATCGACCGTAGGCATGTACACCAGGTATCGGCCTGGCAGTGCGATGTGAGAGGTGATTCGAGCGCCCTTCTTTCCCAGGGGCTCCTTCGAAACCTGAACGAGAATTTCCTGACCTTCGCGAAGCAGCTCCGCAATCATGGGACCCGATTTCGGGCCGGAACCGCTCGGACGCGCCTCATCCATTTTTTGCGGCACGCCGCCCTCTCGTCCGTCGCGGCCGTCACGCCCACCACCACCATTGCCGCCTCGACGGCGCGGCCGGCGATTCGATGGTCGATGCGAAAATCGAAAATCATCGGAGGGGTCCACAATGCGTGCGCTGGTGTTCGGTGGCAGGGACTCCTCTTCGGAAGCTGTCGCCTCAACCTCTTTCGAAAGCTCCCGGTCAATATCTTCGGACGAGACGATTTCCGGCTCCGTGTGCTGATCCAGCTTCGGAGGTTCAGTGGACTGGGCCGGTGCAGGCGGCCGATTCGCGTATTTCGCCAGTGATTCACCGGGCAGGGCTTCAATCGTTCCCCACGGCCGGTCGTCATTTCGCGATTCACCACGCGATTCGCCTCTTGCTTCCCCGCGATGCTCGACGGGGCGTCCCTCAGGTCGCCCTCCGGACCGTGGTTCAAAGGATGGAATCCGCGGCTTCTTTCCACCACGGCCTCGATCGCGGTCCCGATCCCGCTCCCCTCCCCTATCGCGACGGGGACCGCCCGGGCGCTCTGCTCGTTCTTCTCCTCCAGCCACGGGTACTTCTGTGGAGACGACTGGAATTTCACTGGATGCGGTTGCCATCCCGGCCTCAACAGGCATGAGGCTGTCCGGGATCGAAACCTCCGATGAGATGACGGCAGGCACAGGCAATGTCGCTGAAACCGGCTGAATCGCCGGATTCATCGCTTTTCGGACTGGGGAATCCTGAAGACTGGCGACTTCCGCTTCCACGGTAGCGACGATCTTTTCGTACTCGTCGGTGTCTTCCAGAAAATCTGAAACGTAAAGGAATGCATCGCGTTCCAGCCCGATATCCACGAACGCAGATTGCATGCCGGGAAGGACTTTCGTGACTCTGCCTTTATAAATATTGCCGACAATGCCTTGTGAACGGCGGCGCTCGATGTAGTACTCGACGAGTTCGTCGTCTTCCAGAATGGCGAGCTTGGACTCCTGCGAAGTCGTGGCTATGATCAGTTCCTTGTGCATCGACGCTCTCCTATGGCAGGGGCTGCGATTCGCACAGGCACACGTCGAGACACGTCGCATCCAAACAGCGGTCACGAATTGTCATGGAAACTCCTGTACGTCGAGGAGCTATCCGGAAAAGCTATACCGGCGCTCAACTCTTCGCCGCAACACTGCGGATAAAATACAAAATTTGGCGTTCCGGGCCGAACTCATTCAGACCCACCACGGGTACTCGGCCCGGGAAAAACTCCAGCAACTCACGCCTGCCGTGCACTATAGCACACGCCCAGTTTCAATTGACATAACGCCGGCGGCGTACGCCGATGACCAACCCCATGGCCATAAACACGGCGATTATCGAAGATCCTCCGTAACTCATGAATGGAAGCGGAATGCCTGTCATCGGCATGAAGCCGATAACCATGCCGACATTTTCAAGAGTGTGAAAGAAGTAAATACCAAAGACACCCATCACGATAAACAAGCCAAGTTCGTCCCGCGCGGTTTGCGCGGTATTGATGGCCCGAAACAGGATAAATCCGAGCAGCCCCAGCGTCAGTGCCACTCCCAAAAAGCCCATCTCTTCCCCAACAACTGCAAGAATGAAATCAGTGTGCCGTGTTGGAAGAAACTCCAGCTGATTCTGGCTGCCCTTGAATATTCCTTTTCCCAGGGCGCCTCCGGAACCAATGGCAATCTTGGATTGATTCACCTGGTATCCGGAGCCTTTTAGATCCTGTTCGGGATTAACGAAATTTATGATTCGATCCTTTTGATGTTGCCCCAGAAAGCGCCATGCGACGGGCAGCGCCAGCACGAAGCACATCAGCATGATCACAGAAGTCAGCGGTTTTATTCCACGCACCAGCAGGCCGATGCCGAGAATCGGAAGGAACGTAATCGTCGTCCCGAGGTCCGGCTGCATCGCCACAAGTGCGACGGGTATTCCGCAAATCAAGCCAGCCTTGATCATTTGTTCCAGATTCAAATAACGGACATTCCGTAATTCCGATAGATAGCGGGCCACCGCAACGACGACAATCACCTTCACCAGTTCCGACGGCTGAAGCCGCATCGGCCCGATAACGATCCAGCTTTTGGAACCCGCCACGGTTCGACCCAATGCCAGCGTGTAGACCAGCACACCAATTCCCGCCATGTAGAGCCAGGGAATCTGTTCGGAAATGATGTGATAGTCCAACGCCGCGACGGCAAAGAGCAGAGCAATTCCAATGCAGATCCAGATGAGTTGTTTCAGCGCAGCGTACTGTTCGAACTGCGAGTTTTTAGTCGCACTGTAGATTTCGATGAGACTGATGGCGGAAAGCAAAAGGATGGCGGCGAATAAGGTCCAGTCGAAGTCGTGCCAAATGTCGCGGAGACGCATCAGGGTTGTGACATGAGGCCTGCCACTTTTTGCGCGGTGCCTTCGTTGAAGTGACCGGTTTTCTTCTTGTAGTAGGTTTCCAGGACAGCATGGGCCGCTGGCGCCGCGGTGACTCCCCCATGTCCGCCATGCTCGATCAGGACTGAAACAACAATTTCAGGATTTCGATATGGAGCGAAACCCACGAACCACGCGTGATCTTCGGTATCGCTGCCCTTCTTGTAGGCGCTCTTGTTGACAACCTGCGCAGTACCTGTTTTCCCGGCGACGTCAAATCCATCGACATGGGCAATCGTGGCGGTTCCCCCGTCGTTGACAACGCCCCACATTGCCTTGGCCACCGTCTCGACGGTCTCTTCCCGAATCGTATAGGTTTCGGATCGAACGTCCGGAGCTTCAAACCCAAGCGATCGCAACTGTCCGGGATCCACCAGGTGCGGCTGCTTCAAGCGTCCTCCGGACGCCAGTCCCCCAATGGCCCATGCGGCCTGTATTGGCGTCACATTGATCATCCCCTGTCCGATTGCGACATTGATGGTATCAATCGGCGACCACTTGACTCTCTTCACGCGCTGAATCCAGCCTTGAGACGGTACCAGGCCCCCAAGTTCACCGGGCAAATCCACTCCTGTCTTCCGGCCCAGACCGGTCATCGAGGCAAACTGAGAGATTTTATCGATCCCAAGTTTATTGCCGAGGTTGTAAAAATAGACGTCGCAGGAGTGCACGATCGCTTCGTACATGTCGACATTTCCGTGTCCCTTTGGTACCCAGCAACCAAAATTTCTTCCGTAAAATGCCGAGGATCCTGAACAGTACACACGATCGAGTGAAGTGACGTCATTGGACTCCAGACCCGCCGCGGCCTCAATGATCTTGAATATGGATCCAGGGGGCTGCGCACTTCGAATGGCCCGATTTTCAAACGGGTGGTCTGGATTGTCATGGAGGGTCTTGTAATCGAAAGATGAGATGCCGGAAGCAAATTGGTTGGGATCAAATGAGGGCTTACTGACCATGGCCAGGACTTCGCCCGTACGCGTGTCCAGAACAACTGCCGCTCCAACTTGATCACCGATCAACTCTTCCGCGGCCTTCTGCAGATCGAGATCGATCGTCGTATAGATATCGTGACCGGGGATGGGCGTTACCTCGTCTGGCAGGGTTTCGATTTCGCGGCCACTGTTGTTCACGACAACGTGGCGGGAGCCGTCGACACCACGAAGAACCGAATCGTAGACGAGTTCCAGGCCCGCAATTCCAACCAGATCCCGGGGCTTCAGGTCCGGTGAATCCCGGAGTTGCGCTTCAGATACTTCGCTGATGTACCCAAGAGCGTGGGCGGCAATCTGCCCCTCGCGATAGAGTCGGCGAGGCTGAAATTCCACGCTGACTTCGGGCAATTCGTACGCGTGAGCCATCACATACGCAACGTCCCCTGTTCCCGCATCTTCCTTGAGCGTGATGGGCTGATAGGAAGGGTCCTTTTTCTTGCGGTCAATCTTCTGAGTGAGTTCCTCAACGGACATGCCGAGCCCGGTTGCCAGCGCCGCGACTGTCTCCTCGGGTTTATGCGGGCTATTCTCTCGAATATAAACGATGTTATACGAAGGCCGGTTGTCCGCGAGTATCCTGTGATACCGGTCGTAGATTTTGCCGCGAGCCGCGACGAGGCGGATTTCCTTGATTCGATTCTTATTGGCGAGATCGGCGTAATGCGAATTCTGAATCATCTGCAGCTGCCAGAATCCGAAAACCAGCACTCCCAATACTATGGTCATGCCATAGCTGATAATGCTGACACGCGAGCGCAGAAGCTCTAAGTCGTCACGATGCTGCATGGGTCACCCGATCATGGTACCCAAACATGAGCATACCCAGAAATGCATTGAAAACTCCGGTCACGATCCACTTCCATAGCAAGTCATAACTCGAATTTGCCGCGAATCCCGTCATAAGGCCCAGAAGACTGATGATGAACCCATCCCCGACTGTGAACAAGAAAATGGCAATCGCCCGTGTTACCGGCAAATCGACATCGAACTTGCTGCCTGCCGTCGCCGCCAGGTAACCGATCAGTGTTTTGCTGAAGCCATTCGTTCCCATTGGAACCCCCGACAGACTATCCTGCAGCAGTCCGATTGAGGTCCCAATGATCACCGAAGGGACAGGCCGCCCCAGCGTGAAACCGTAATAGATCGAGAGAATCAAAGGCATATCAAAATACTCAAAAACGCGAATTCGATATGCCAGTATTCCCTGGATCACGACAACGGCGATCAGAGAGAGCGCGAATTTCCCAATCAGCCCGTATGTGGTAATTCGCTCTTTCACGGAGCCTGACCGGTCGGTACTTCCGGAAGATGGTCCGTCATGCACAGTACCTCTTCCAGATGCCCAAAGTTAACACTGGGTCGAATGCGGACAATTTTAAAGTTTCCCTGCCGCGGTCCGACGGAAAGAACAGTACCCAGAGAAATTCCCTTGGGATAAATCTGGTCCTGGCCTGAAGTGATCAGTTCATCGCCCTGTTTGATGTCATTGTCGTCATCGATGTATACCATTTCGAGTTCGGCGCCGCCGGTGCCCTTCAGAATTCCAAGCCTCCGCGAGGAACGGACGATGAATCCGACCGCGCTCTGCGAATCGGTAATGAGCTGAACCACCGAGAAGTAATCGCTGGAAGAAATCACGCGGCCGACAACGCCATCGCTCGTGAGTATGGTCACATCCCGTCCAATTCCACTTTTGGTGCCCTTGTCGATGGTCATGTTCTGCCCACCCTGTGAGGGATCCTTCCCGATAACTCGGGCCACAACCGTTTTTCCGATCGGTCTCGCCCGCAGATCCATTAATTGACGCAGCCGGGCGATTTCAAGTGCATCTTCGGACTTCTGCGAGAGCTCCATTCGCAGCTGTCCATTTTCGGCAAGCAGTTTCTCGTTGTCTCGATGGACATGAATCAGATCGATGTATCCGGTCCAGATGTTTTCCACGCCTTCCACACCGGCATCCACAAGCTTCTCAAACGGACCGAGAGAAGCCAGTAGCCAGACTCGAACGAAACTGGTATCGAAATGTTTACTGGTTTGAGCGGAAAGCAGAAGAGTATTGAACACCAGCGCAACCGCAAGTGTAATCCAAGCCGGTTTCTTCGAATCGATGACTGTCCGCATGGGATCGGGACCTGGAACTTCTAGTTAATGGCGATTCTTTTCAGCAGAGCAAAATCACTCAGCATCTTGCCGGTGCCCAGCACCACACAAGACAACGGATTCTCTGCCAGAGTCACAGGAAGGCCCGTTTCTTCGCGGATTCGCCTGTCCAGATTCTTGATCAGCGCGCCGCCCCCTGCCAGCACGATGCCGCGATCCACAATATCGGCGGACAACTCGGGAGGCGTCCTTTCCAGTACGACCCTGATGGAATTAATGATGATATTGATGCACTCGTCCAGTGCTTCACGGATTTCCTCGTCGGAAACACTCACGCTCTTCGGAACCCCTTCCATCAGATCCCGGCCCTTGATTTCCATGGTGAGCGGCTGATCCAACGGGTGAGCCGAACCAATGTGTATCTTGATGTGTTCTGCGGTTCGCTCTCCAATGAGCAGATTGTATTTTCGCTTGATGTACTGGGTGATGGCTTCATCCATTTCATTTCCGGCAACCTTGTCGGATCGTGCGTACACAATTCCGGAAAGCGAGATCACGGCAATTTCGGTGGTGCCACCGCCAATGTCGACGATCATGTTACCCGACGGCTCCGTCACGGGAAGTCCGGCGCCGATTGCCGCGGCCATCGCCTGTTCCACAAGATGTGCTTCGCTGGCTTTCGCGCGATAGGCGGAATCCTGCACGGCTCGCTTTTCAACCTGCGTGATGCCGGACGGAACTCCAATCACAATCCGCGGGTGTACGAGAAGCTTGCGGCTGTGCGCCTTCTGGATGAAGTAGGTGAGCATCTTCTCGGTGACCGTGAAATCCGCAATGACGCCATCCTTCATCGGCCGGATCGCAACGATATTCCCCGGCGTGCGGCCGAGCATATCCTTGGCTTCCTTGCCGACAGCTTCAACTTCATTCGTAATTTTGTTGATCGCAACGATGGAAGGCTCATTGACGACAATGCCTCGCCCTTTGGCATATACAAGCGTGTTGGCTGTTCCCAAATCAATGGCGAGATCGCTGGAAAAGAGGCTAAAAAGAGGTCGGAAATTCATGAGCTGCTGTGAGACTCCCCGTTACGTTTGTTAGACACATTTGATTCAAAATTCAATACAAGTTCGGAAGGTATTGATGCCATTGACGATCATAAGGCAAAAGACAAAAGAAACGTCCAACACTTTTCTGATACCATCATGGATTAATTTTCTGGTCCCCAGGAGGCCCTTGCATGCTGGATTTAATGAGAAGGCAACATTCGAAGCTGAAATGGTTGCTGCTCGTCATCGTCGTGATCTTTGTCTGGACATATATTCCTTCGTTCACCGGAATGGGTTCAGGAGTGGCATCGTCCGATGTTGCAAGCGTTGGATCAGAGGCCGTTTCCGCCAAGGAATTCCAGGTCGCGTATCGAAATAACATTCAGCGCATGGGCTCGCAGGTCTCACCGGAAATGTTGCGCGCATTCGGGTTCGATAAACAGGTCCTCGATTATCTGATCTCTCAGAAGGTGATCGCCGTTGAAGCGAAGCGGCTCGGGCTGCAGGTGTCTGACAGGGAAGTTCAGGACAAGGTTCTCGCATATCCGGTTTTCGTCGACAGTGGCGGATTCATCGGACGCGCGCGCTACCAGGCATTGCTGGAACAGAACAACATGACCATCCCGGAGTTTGAAGACTCCATTCGAAGCCAGCTGCTCAGCGAGAAACTGATGAGCTTCCTCACCGCAGGCATAACCATCACGAACCAGGAAGCGGAAACCGAGTACCGGAAGAAAAATGAAAAGGCGAGGGTCGATTACTTCGTCATCGACCCGGTGAAGCTTGAAAGCAAGGTAACCGTCACGGACCAGGATCAGAAGGATTACTACGAGAAGAACAAGGCCCGCTATCAAATGCCGGAAGCTCGCAAAGTGAAATACATATTCGTGGATTCGGTGAAGTACCACAAACTGGCAACAGCGACGGACAAGGAGCTTCAAGATTATTTCGACCAGCATCAGGAAGACTACCGGCTGAAGGAAACCGTCGGGGCACAGCACATCCTCTTCAAGACGGAGGGAAAGAAACCGGAAGAAGTCGAAGCAATCCGGACAAAGGCGCTCTCTGTGCTGGAGCGAGCGAAAAAAGGCGAGGACTTCGCTGCTCTTGCGAAGATGTACTCCGAAGACAGCAGCGCAGCACAGGGCGGCAATCTCGGGGAATTCCCTCGCGGCCAGATGGTTCCTGAATTCGAAAAGGCGGCCTTCAGTCTTGGAGTCGGCGCCATCAGCGATCTCGTACAGACCCAGTACGGTTT
>Ga0097621_100004077_pt1 | contig 10136 bp, 7 predicted proteins | sample KBSMisM72_FD_73165 | JGI IMG/M metagenome (GOLD analysis project Ga0097621, IMG submission 73165) | Miscanthus rhizosphere microbial communities from Kellogg Biological Station, Michigan, USA - KBS Miscanthus M7-2 (version 2) (version 2) | ecosystem: Host-associated > Plants > Roots >... | reverse complement strand
CGCGCGCCTTCTCGGAACGGTCTTGAGCAAGAGAACCTTTCCGATTCCTGAAGGAATTTACCGGCGGCTCTAGGGCTCCAGAGTCTGATTTCTGTGGAACGCGAACAGTTTTTGTGCAAAACAGGCCGCAAAACTCGACTGGGACTCACATAGCAGAGCTTCGTCTGACCCTTACTTAATTTTCATGACAACTTACTCTGACCGGTGCGTGCCGGAATTCCTTGAGGCAGACTCGTCCTCGTCTGAGCCGTGGTACGTGGTGCAAACCCGATACCGTTTCGAAACCAGGATTGCGGCGCAGTTGCAAGGCAAAGGAGTGGAAACCTTCCTCCCGCTCTTAAACGAGACTCACCGCTGGAGTGACCGCCAAAAAACTATTTCTCTCCCTTTGTTTTCCGGATACGTATTCGTCCGGCTCCCATGGCTGGCCTCTGCCCGTGCCAACGTCTTGCGCACGGAAGGAGTCATAGGGTTCGTGAGAGCACACGGTGACGCCAGTCCCGTTCCTTCACGCCAAATTGACGATCTGCGCCGACTTCTGGAACAGAAAACCCCCTGTGCACTGCGTCCCTTTCTTACGCTCGGCCAGCGCATCCGAATTCGCGGCGGCTGCCTCGACGGACTGGAGGGCATTTTGTCGCACAGTAGCCAGAAGACACTCGTCATATCCGTCGAATGCATTCAGCGTTCGGTGGAAGTCACGATCGAAGGTTATGAACTGGAGTTGGTCTGAATGGCCTCTCCCGCTCCATTCAATCCGCAAAGCTCTCAAGGACAAGTTTCTCCCGGCCTTATTCCAGTAAAGTTTCAGTCGCTCGCTCTCGAAAACGGTGTTGGTGCTCTTCGCCCCAGCGTCGAAACCACTAGAGGGGCTGACCGCGGGCACGGACGAAACGTGCTTATTGTAGGTGCCGGGCCCGTAGGCAGAGAATTGGCCGCCACACTGGGAAGGGAACGTGCCGCCGGGCGCACCGTGGTTGGCTTTCTCGACCAGACTGAGAGAGTCTCCGGCGAAGTGTTGGGCCGCATCGAAAACCTGGCGCACATTGCGCGCACTCAATTCGTGGACGAAATCATTCTCGCGATTCCAAACCAGCATGACCTTGCTTTGCGGGTGATTCGGGACGCGCGCCGCAACCGGTTGGACGTCAGAGCGATCCCTGATCTCTATGGCTATGGATGGAATCCATCCGGCTCTCACGAGCGCTCCCGGCTCGCACTCGAATATTTTGGCGACTTACCCATACTCACCCTTCACGAAGAGAAAGTTACACCAGGGCTGCGCTGGAAACGTCGGTTCGACATAATGATTTCCGCGATTGCTCTCTGCGTGACGTTTCCTCTGATGGCGGTGATTGCCATGCTGATCAAGCTGACGTCCCCCGGGCAAGCGCTCTACCGTGCGCAGCGAGTAGGACTGAAAGGCCGCCGATTCTCTTGCTACAAGTTTCGCACCATGGTCTCCGATGCCGACGAATTAAAGGACGGCCTGCGTGCGAAGAACGAGCGCCAGGGCCCCTGCTTCAAACTTGCAGCTGACCCCCGCATCACCTGCGTCGGCCGATGGCTGCGACGCTACAGCCTGGATGAGCTTCCTCAGTTATGGAATGTCTTGCGCGGCGAAATGAGCATGGTCGGTCCGAGGCCTCATCCGCTGGATGACTTCTCCCGTTATCGCCTGGATCATCTCCGGCGACTCGACGTCACACCGGGCATCACCGGTTTGTGGCAAGTTACTGCCCGGCGCGATCCGTCATTCCAGCGCAATATGACGCTCGATCTGGAATACATCGAACACTGGAGCCTTGGAATGGACCTGAGGATTCTGTGGAAGACAGTCTTCGTGGTCCTATGCGGGACGGGCTGTTGAAAATGGCTGCAACCGGTCAAATCACGTTACGAAATTCAATGCCCTCGCTGGCTCACTCGGCGATAGTGACCGTATTTTGGCCGCTGCAAGCCTTGATGGCGGCGCCAGCGATGTTGTTTCTGGCGACGCTCGCTGTCATGCTCTTCCGTCCTCCGGACTTGCAGTTTTACTGGGCCGACCGCATCGCTTTTGTGCTCCTCGTATTCGTCGTAGTTCTGCGGACACTGTTGCTGCGCCGTCGGTTGAGCATTGCCAATCCAGCTATGCGGCCGATGGCAGCACTCATACTGATAGGTCTTGCCAGCCTGCTCCTCGAACCTTACGACGCCCAAAGCTGGAGTGTCTTTGCTGCCAAGTGGGTAGTGCCGTTCGTGCTTTATCACCTGGCGGGCGCTGTTTTCGATGATGCTGCCTCTTTACGTCAGTTCGAAATGTTTGCCCTGATTGTCCTGGGATATTTGTGTCTCATCGCAATCTTGTTTCTGTTCGGCGCCACAGGTTGGATCTTTCCCCGCTACATTCTCGATGAGAGTCTCGGCATTCACGCCGACCGTGCCCGCGGACCATTTCTGCAAGCGGTGGCAAACGGGGTCACACTCAACTTGCTCGGTCTGGTCGCCCTCGACTCGTTTCGACGAGGCAGATTGAGAGGCGTATTCGCACTGTTGTTATTGCTCGCGCTGCCGCTGTCGATCCTCGCCACCCAAACCCGGGCGGTGTGGATGTCGTTTGCCGGTTGTTTGCCAGTGCTCATCTTTCTTTCTCCGAGCAAGAGGGTGCGCCGGGCTTGTGTATTGCTGATTCTGGCCAGCGGAGCTGGACTTCTGACCGCACTTTGTTTGGACAATACCAAAGCTTCGTTCGTTGATCGTCTGGAGGAACGCAGCCCGGTGGAATTTCGAGTCGTGATGTATCGGACCGGCATCGAAATGTTTCTGGAAAAACCGCTCTCCGGCTGGGGCCTTGGCGACCTGCAGCCTGAACTCACAAAGCGTGTACACGGGTTTCATCAATCAGAATTCTTCTTCCACAATACGTATCTGGAAATCGCCGTCCAGCACGGGTTCTTAGGACTGCTTCTCTATTTGTGGATCGTACTAAACCTTCTTCGGCTCGGTATCCGTCGAACAACCCACAATGCCTCCGCACAAGCCGGATTTCTGGATGAACAGTTCCGCTCCATCTGGCCGGTGATGGTCGCGGTCTACCTGTTCAACGGAAGTTTCGTGGTGATGAACTACCAGTTTGTAAACGGATTGCTGTTCACTATCGCGGGAATCCTGGCCGCCCAGAATCGCCGCACTGAAATTAGTTCGCACGCTCGGACTGTCTAACCTTCTTCGCCCGTGAAAACTGTGACCGCACGCTTCTGAGAAGTGCCCACTATCGCTTATCTCGCCAACCAATTTCCTTCTCCGGTCGAACCGTATGTATTCGAGGAGATCGCGGAACTGCGCCGACGCGGCGTGCAAGTCATCGCCTGTAGCTCTCGATCGGTTGATGACATGCCACAGGAACCGCGGCTGAGGACACTGGCTGCCGAAACCCTTTACCTGGAACCGCTCAGTCTCGCGATTCTCTGGCGAGCCTCGTGGCTCTGTCTGCGCAAGTTCAACTTGCTCGCAGGGTTCCTCGTGCGAGCGTTGACCCAAGGCAGCGAATCTCCGAAACGCCGTATGCACGCGCTACTGCACACCCTGTTGGGCGCCTGTTACGCCATCAGGTTGCAGGAACACGGAGTCGATCACGTCCACGTCCACCATGGATATTTCGCCTCGTGGATGGCGATGGTTGCGGTCCGTCTCCTGGGGATCGAATACAGCGTGACTCTGCATGGTTCGGACTTGCTGCTGCACGGCGCATATCTCGACATCAAGCTGAAGCACTGCAAGTTGTGCGTGACCGTCTCGGAATTCAACCGGCGTTTCATACTGCAACACTACCCTTCAGTCGATGCGAACAAAATCATTGTCCGGCGCATGGGAGTCGATTCGGCGCGCAGTTGTGAAGCATCGCCGCACCCCCGCCCGCATGCGCAACGTTTGACCATGCTGGCCGTCGGCAGGTTGCACCCGGTGAAAGACCACGCTTTCCTGTTGCACGCCTGTTACGAACTCAAATCTCGCGGCACTGATTTCCTGTGCCTGATCGCGGGCGAGGGACCACAGCGTTCATGGCTTGAACACCTCATCCGGAATCTCGATCTGGAAGCAAACGTGAAATTACTGGGCCATCTTTCCCGTCATGACCTGGATACCTGCTACGGGCTGAGCGATCTGGTCGTGCTCACCAGTCGAAGCGAGGGGATTCCATTGGTGCTGATGGAAGCGATGGCGCACGGCAGGACAGTTCTCGCTCCTTCGATCACAGGTATCCCCGAGCTGGTCAAGGATGGAGAAACCGGATTTCTATATCGCGCCGGTTCTCTGGAAGATTTTCTGTCGAAAGTCGAGGTTATCCGCACCTCGCAGTCCGCCTTGACTGGCCTACGCCGCGCCGCCCGTGAACATGTGCTGCAACACTTCGATCGCGACAAAAACCTGACTGCGCTCGTGGACCTGATTATTTCCTGCACCAACATGAATGAAAGGCATGACTCCCATGAGAATCGTGTATTGCAACAAATATAACTTCGCCTTCAGCGGCACCGAGGTCTACCTGTTTGAACTGATGGAGCTCATGCGCTCGCACGGGCACGAGGTCGCATTGTTCTCCATGACAGATCCGCGCGGGGAGCCTACGAGATACGATCAGCATTTTGTTCCAGCAGTTGATTTTAAAAATCCTAAGTCTGGGCCTCTGGGCAGTGCCTGGCAGGCGCCGCAGTCCATCTACTCACGCCGGGCACGCCAAAAAATGCGGGACATGATCAGAGACTTCCGTCCCGACGTTGCCCATGTGCGTAACATCTATCACCACCTCTCTCCGTCAATTCTCTGGGAACTCAAGGCGCAGGGTGTTCCCGTGGTCTATCACCTGAATGATTTCAAGATGCTTTGTCCGAGCTACAACATGGTTTCGCACGGTCGTGCCTGTGAGCGTTGTCATGGTGGCAAGTTCTGGAACGTCGTGACGCAAGGCTGCTACTCGGGACCGCCCGGAGCCACCCTGGTGCTGGCGGCGGAGGCATACCTGCACAAGTGGATGCGCACGTATGAGAGTTGTGTCGACCACTTTCTCGTGCCCAGCGCATTCGTGAAGGAGAAGTTGACCGAAAACGGATGGGCAGCCGAAAAGATCAGCGTGCTCCCGCACTTTCAGAATCTGCCGTCCGAGATCGCGACCGACCCGTCGCCCCGCGCTTCCATCCTTTATTTCGGGCGGCTTTCCACGGAAAAAGGGTTGACCGATCTTCTGCAGGCTATGCAATGGATTCCCGACATTAAACTGCAGATTGCCGGCGAAGGGCCGCAACGGGCAGAACTGGAAAACCTGGCCAGAGACTTGAACCTGGCCAACGTCGAGTTCATCGGCCAGATTTCACAACCAGAACTGAATACGCTTATCTCATCATCACGCTTCACGGTATTGCCCTCCCGCGCATACGAGACACTGGGCAAAACAATTCTGGAATCCTACGCATGCGGACGTGCAGTCGTAGCCTCCGACCTTGGATCCAGAAGGGAACTGGTTCGCCAGAATGAAACGGGCGTGTTGTATCCGGCAGGTGACATTGCGCAACTGGCGCGGTCGATTTCATTCCTGGTGGCGCATCCCGAACTCTCGGAAAAAATGGGCGCAGCGGGACGTGCGTTGGTCGCCAAGCAGCATTCTCCTGAGAATCACTATGTCGCATTGTCCGGACTTTATGACCGAATGATGCAGCGTTCGGAAAAAATAGTCAGACCAGAAATCAAATCGGTTACGAAGACGGGCGTGCGGGTTGCGTTTATCGGCGGCCGTGGCGTGATCTCAAAATATAGCGGGATCGAAACCTACTATGAAGAAGTCGGCAAGCGGCTGGCCGACATGGGGCATGACGTGACCGTATATTGCCGGAGCTACTTCAGTCCCGCGCAAGCAGAGTACAAAGGGATGCGGCTGGTTCGGCTGCCGACGATTCGTTCAAAACACCTCGAGACCGTGGTGCACACATTTCTAAGCACCATTCATGCACTGTTCGGCGATTGCGATATCGTGCACTATCAGTGCCTGGGGCCGGCGTTATTTTCGTTTCTGCCCCGCTGGTTCGGAAAGAAAACTGTAGTCACGGTGCAGGGATTGGATTGGCAGCGGCGAAAATGGGGACGCATCGCCTCAGCCGTTCTGCGGCTGGGGGAGCGCGCGTCCATCAAACTGCCGGACACGACGATGGTCGTGTCCCGGACCCTGCAGGAATACTACCGCTCCCGCTACGGCGCCGAAGCCGCGTACATACCGAACGGCACAACTCTGAGACAGCCAAAAACCTTCGGGCGCTTGGGCGGTTGGGGACTCGAACCCGGCAACTACATCCTTTTCCTGGGGCGCTTCTCGCCGGAGAAGAACTGCGAACTACTGGTTCAGGCCTATCAGCAGATGGACACGCCAGTAAAGCTGGTGCTCGCCGGAGGATCAAGTCATTCCGACAGCTACGTGAAGCGGTTGCGGGCGCAGCAGAGCGATCGGATTCGTATTCTGGACTGGGTTTCTGGCGACGCGCTGGACGAATTGCTCACCAACGCGATGCTCTTCGTGTTGCCCTCCGACCTGGAAGGTTTGTCGCTGGCCCTGCTGGACGCCATGGGCGCCGGTGTTTGCGTTCTCGCCAGCGATATTCCGGAAAATAGAGAACTGGTGGACGGTACCGGCTTTACTTTTCGGAGTAGCGACAGGGCCGACCTGGAACGAATGATACGGCTGCTGGTTTCCGAGCCGGACATAAGGAAAGCTGCCGCTCGCAAAGCCAAAGAAAGAGTTTGGTCCCACTATCAGTGGGGAAAAGTCGCCCGCGAAGTTGAAAGCCAATATCTCGCGCTCACCGGCAGGGATACTGTGAAGAAGCCTGCAGCTTCGGTTCAGGCGTCGGATTATCGTCACCGCGCCGCATAACCCAGCACCCAGAACCTTATTGTCATATTCAGCGGCAAGGGGTGGACTCGCTTGCGAGTCCATTCGTGCCGCCGAAAGATCTGCTGTGTGCCGGAAACCAGCAGACAAGCATCTTTCCTCAATTCTTTATTACAATCAGAGCGGCATTGCCGGTGATGGCAAATCACTGCGGCGCTGTCTGCTCACATGGAAAAAACAATTCTTGTCACCGGAGGAGCCGGGTTCATCGGCTCAAACTTCATCCTGCAATGGTTTGCGCAGGAAGCCACTCCGGTGGTGAATCTCGACAAGCTGACCTACGCGGGTAATCCGCGCAACCTGGTCCGGGTGTCGTCCAATCCAGGATATTGTTTTGCTCACGGCGATGTCTGCGACCGCGAACTCGCCCGGAAATTGATTAAGCAGCATCAGCCCCGCGCCATCGTTCACTTTGCAGCCGAGAGCCACGTAGACCGTTCGATCCTCGGACCGGATGATTTCATCCGCACCAATGTGCACGGAACTTTTTGTTTACTGGAAGAAGCGCGTGCATATTGGGAAGGACTGGGAAGTGAGGGCCGTGAGGCCTTCCGCTTCCTTCACATCTCGACCGACGAGGTATACGGCTCCCTGGGGCCGAACGATTCTCCGTTTTGTGAGACCACGCCCTATGCGCCCAACAGCCCGTATTCCGCTTCCAAAGCGGGGGCGGACCACCTGGTGCGTGCCTACCATCACACTTACGGCCTTCCCACTCTCACCACCAACTGCTCCAACAACTACGGCCCTTACCAGTTTCCGGAAAAACTGATTCCGCTCATGATTCTGAATGCGCGCGCCGGCAAGCCCCTCCCCGTCTACGGCGATGGACAGAACGTTCGCGACTGGGTCTTCGTTGAAGACCACTGCAACGCGGTGCGCGCCGTTCTCGCCAAAGGCAGGGTGGGAGAGACTTACAACATCGGCGGGCAGAGTGAGAAACCAAACCTCGAGATTGTCGAAACTGTTTGCTCGGTTTTGGATCAGGCTTGTCCGGACGATCCGGTTGTTCCTCATCGAAAACTGATCACGTTCGTGAAAGACCGGCTCGGTCATGACCGTCGCTACGCTATCGATGGCCGCAAGATCGAACGCGATCTGGGATGGAAGCCGCGCGAGACTTTCGAGACAGGCATTCGCAAAACCATCGACTGGTATCTGCAGAATAGCGAGTGGATGAGAGAAGTGGCCAGCGGTGAGTACCGGAAGTGGATTGCCACTCAGTACTCGTAAGACTTCAACCTTTCCCGGGCGCAAACAAAGGGCGATCTCATGCGAATCACAATCTTCGGCGCAACCGGCCTGCTGGGAAAAGCGCTGATGCGCGAGTGGAGAGAGGATGACGTCACAGGATTCGGCTCCGCCGATGGCGACATCCGGGATGAAAAGCAGGTGCTCAGCCTGGTTCAGCGCACCCATCCCGACTGGATTGTTCTCGCCGCTGCCTACACCGATGTCGATGGCTGCGAAACCAATCGCGATCTGGCTTTCGACGTAAATTGCAAGGGAGCGGTCAACGTTGCGCGTGCAGCCAAGCAGTTCGGTGGCCGCCTGCTTTTCATCAGCACCGACTACGTATTCGACGGAAGCAAAACGACTCCTTACGCGACGGACGACCTGCGCTCACCACGCAGCGTTTACGGCAAATCGAAAGCCGAGGCGGAGATTCAACTCAGCGAGATCCTGCCCGAGTGCTGCATCGTTCGGACCTCGTGGCTTTTCGGCGCTGGCGGGAAGTGCTTCCCTGACACAATTCTGAAACTGGCTGCGACCCGGCCCCACCTGGAAGTCGTGGGCGATCAGCGAGGGTCTCCCACGTACGCGACAGATCTGGCCCGCGCCATCATGCAGCTTTGCCGCCAGGGAGCCAGCGGGATTGTGCATTCCACCAATCGCGGCGAGTGCTCATGGTACGAGTTTGCCCGAGAGATCATCGCGCGCGCCGGACTCACGACGGCCGTGCATGAAACTACCAGCGAAAAGTTCGTGCGTCCAGCCGAGCGACCAAAGTATTCCGTGCTGTCTCCCGCAAGCCTGGAGAAACGTGGCATCGTCATGCCAGATTGGCACGATGCCCTACGGCGCTACTTGGAAACAACCAGGTAGGACAGATGTCCTCTGACTAGGAGTCGTTGGTCGCCGGTCAATAGTCTTTGGCCAAAGGCCAACGACCAAAGGCCAACGACGATTCTCGGCTTTACAACTGCTGTATCAACGCAGCACGCATTTCTTCCTGGTGTCTGGGATCCAGTTTGGCGCCGGCGCAGGTCACGTGGAAAACGTCGGTTGCGGTTTGACCCTGCGTATCGATAATCGCAACTTCGATGTTGCAGCCAAGTTCGGCCATGGTTGAACTGATGTCGTAAAGGAGTCCGGGACGGTCCTGAGCGATGATCTCGATCAGGGTGCTGTGTTGCGAAAAATGATTGTCGGTCTGGACGCTGGGTTCCACCGTGATCTTCGGATTCTGCACCGCAGGCTTGAATTTCGTTTCCATTAACTCGACAACATTGATCTCGCCAGAAACAGCTTCTGCCAGTTTCCGTTTCAACCGGCTAATTTCCGATGGATTGAGCTCAAGCGTCCGGAACCGGTCTGAAAATCGGAACGTGTCCAGCACCACGCCAGCTTTGTTGGCGAAAGCTTCTGCCTTCAGAATGTTCATTCCCCACGATGACAGCGTTCCCACGACATGTGAAAACAGGCCAGGGCAGTCCAGCGTAAGCAGAATGAGTTCAAAGTAACCGTCGCGGGGCAGTATTTCGATTTGTGGCTCTTCATCGCTTTCTCTGAGCCGGTCGTACATCCGGCAGTGCGAGACGATTTCGACCGGAGTGTGCATCAACAAATAGCGTTTGGGAAAACCTTCCAGAAAAGATGTGATGTGCTTTGGATCGGAGTCGCCGGCGGCAGCGACGGCCTCCTTAATTCGCTCGCTATTGCTGGTGTTGCCAGTCAGTCGCTGATCGTCCACGGTCCGGCTCAGGTGGTTGAACGCAGCAGCGTAGAGCTGCCATAACAATTCCGCCTTCCACGGCGTCATGGCTTCAGGGTTGACCGACTTGATATCGGTATAGGTAAGCAGCGTGAGCATCTTCAGTCGTTCTGTTGTGCCCACAGCCTCGCTGAATTCGGCCACCACCTTGGGATCGAAAATGTCCTGACGCCTGGTCGTAGCCGACATTCGCAAGTGGCTTCCAATCAGAAACGTTACGGT
>Ga0097621_100004074_pt1 | contig 10140 bp, 12 predicted proteins | sample KBSMisM72_FD_73165 | JGI IMG/M metagenome (GOLD analysis project Ga0097621, IMG submission 73165) | Miscanthus rhizosphere microbial communities from Kellogg Biological Station, Michigan, USA - KBS Miscanthus M7-2 (version 2) (version 2) | ecosystem: Host-associated > Plants > Roots >... | reverse complement strand
TGCCCGAAAGCACGTTCGCGTTTGCGGTCGCCAAGCTGCCGGCCGAGGCGGCCACCACGACGCTGTCGCTCCTGCTGGCGTTTGTGCTGTTCGCGGGCAGCGGCACCAGGCTGTCCGCGCAGATGGGTGGCGACGCGGCGATGCAGACGTCGTTTTATCCGCGCACGCCGCAGGAAGTGAAGCTTCAGCACGAGATCGTGTGCACCTGCGGCTGCGGTCACATCACGATCGCCGAGTGCCGGAAAGATCCGTGCCCGACGTCGCATGAGCTGCGTGGCGAGGTCGCCGGCTACCTTGACCAGGGTAAGTCACACGACGAGATCATCTCGGCAGTGATCGCGAAGCACAGCGAGGAAGTGCTCGGCGCACCAATCGACAAGGGCTTCAACCGCCTGGCCTGGTTGTTTCCATACCTGGCGGGCGCGACCGGCGCCGTCCTGATTGCGTTCACGGCCATGAAATGGACCCGCCGCAACGAACCGACGCCGGCAACGGCCGCCGCGATGGACGCTGATCTTGCCGAACGTCTCGACGATGAGCTCAGAAACCTCGACTAGCACCAATCGCAGCGTCCGTCTTCGGTCGGATGTCCGGCTCACGCCGGATACCCCGCAAAACGGTCTCCAGCCATGGCAGTTCTTCGTGCTGGCCGCGCTCGGCTGCGCCACCGCCGCGACGTTTCTCGCGCGCGGCCAGGGCTACCTGCCGATTCTCCTCATCTCCGTGCTCATGGCCGCGACGGGGCTGCTCGGCCTCGCCGTCGTGCGGGCGATCCGCCCGCTCGTTTCCGACCACGACGATCGCACGACGATGGTCGGGCAGCGCACACGCGCGGCGCTCGAGCGCGAGAAGCTTCTGGCTCTGCGGGCGATCAAGGAACTGGAGTTCGACCGGGCGATGGGGAAGCTCTCCGAGTCGGACTGGCAGGAGATGTCGGGCCGTCTTCGGGCACGGGCCGCGCGTCTGATGCGCCAGCTCGATGCCGGCGCCGGATACCGCGAGCAGATCGAACAGGAACTGGCGAAGCGGCTCGGGACCACGGAGGCTGAGCCGCCGGCCGCGCGTTTCTGTGCGGCCTGCGGCACCGCGCGCGATGCCGACGCCAAGTTCTGCAAGAACTGCGGAACGAAACTCTGAAAATGGGAACCACAAAGCTGACGAAGATTCCGAAGGCTCACGCAATCCTCCTGGGCACCCTTTGTGGACTTGGTGTGCTTTGTGGTTCGGCTTCAGCCCAGTTCCAGATGCCCGACCCGAAACAGATGGCGGGCATTCCGCGTCCTGTCGACGATCTGCCCTCAGGCAGCGTGTCGGTGCGCCTGATCCGTGGTCAGCTGTCGAACAACATCGCCGATCATCCGGTGGAACTGCACTTCGGCAACGGCCGCGTGCTCACCGTCAAGACAGACGAAGCCGGGCGCGCACAGTTCGACAAGCTGCCGGCCGGGTCGCCGGTGAAAGCCGTGGCCGTCGTGGACGGGGAACGGCTCGAGTCGCAGGAGTTTCCCGCGCCGTCCCAGGGCGGTATTCGTCTGATGCTGGTGGCCACCGACAAAGCCGCTGCGCAGAAGAGCAGCGCGCCGGCCGTCACGGGCCAGGTCGCTCTCGGAGGCGAAACGCGTCTCGTCCTCGAGCCCGGCGACGAAGTGGTGGACGTGTACTACCTGCTCGACATCGTGAACAACTCCAGTTCTCCGGTGACGCCGGCCACGCCGTTCCGCTTCGACATGCCGTCCGGAGCTCAGGGCACGACGCTCATGGACGGCTCATCGCCGCTGGCGAAGACGAATGGATCACACGTCACGGTCAACGGACCATTTCCGCCCGGACGGACCGCGGTCCAGGTCGCGTGCCAGGTGCCCGTCGGATCGGCCTCGCTGGATATCGTCCAGTCGTTTCCGGTACCTCTCGAACGGCTGGCCGTCCTGGTGAAGAAAGTCGGCGACACCAAGCTCGCCTCGGCGCAGATCGAGCGGCAGCAGGACATCCCGAACGAAGGCCAGGTGATCATCGGCGCCATGGGCGGACCCGTCGCAGCCGGCAAACCGATCTCGCTGACCCTCCTCAATCTGCCTCACCAGAACCTGGCGCCACGGTGGATTGCGTTGTCGCTGGCCGGGATTGTCGTGATCGGCGGCGTCTGGGCAGCGGGGCGTTCAAAGGACCCGGCCGCCAGGGAAGGCGAGCGTGCGCGGCTCATCGCGCGGCGCGAGAAGCTGCTGTCCGAGCTCGTGCGGCTCGAACAGGATCAGCGGAGCGGCCGTGTCGATCGAGCCCGGTACACCTCGCGGCGTGAAGATCTCGTCACGTCCCTCGAGAGCGTGTTCAGCGCGCTCGACGACCCGGACGGCCCGGTGGACGTCGCCGCCTGATGATCCAGTTCGACGAAGTTCGCCTGGTCGATGTGTCGCGGCACTTCGGCAGGCGGCGCGCTGTCTCCCAGATTTCACTCACCGTCCGTGCCGGGGAAATCCTCGGCCTGCTGGGGCCCAACGGCGCCGGCAAGTCCACGCTTATCGGCATGCTTGCCACGCTGGTGGCCCCCACCTCGGGCAGCGTGACGTACGGTGGAGCGACGTCACGAGTGCTCGGCGCATCGCTGCGGCGAACCATCGGCCTGCTCGCACACGAACTTCATCTTTACCCCGAACTGTCCGCCCGGCAGAATCTTGCGTTTTTTGCGCGGCTCCACGGGCTTGAACCCCGTGACACAGTCGATCGCGCCCTGGGCCAGGCGGGGCTGGCCGATCGAGCCGACGATGACGTGTCGGGGTTCTCCCGCGGGATGCGCCAGCGTCTCGCCCTCGAGCGCGCGCTGCTGCACGAGCCCCGGCTCGTCCTGATGGACGAGCCGTTCACGGGGCTCGACGATGCGGCCACGCAGGTTGTCACCGCCAGGCTCCGGCGGCTTGCGGCGGCGGGCGCGATTGTCGTGATGGCCACGCACGATCTCGATCTGGCCGATGGACTCGTCAGCCGTGTGGCCGTTGTGCGCGGTGGACGCCTGGTCAAGGATGAGCCGGCCGGCGACGGCCTGCGCGCGCGCTACCGCGCGCTGATCGGCCACTGACGCTCCATGTTCTTCAAAGTGGCGATTCTCGTGCTGAAGAAAGACCTGGCCATCGAGGCGAGGAGCCGCGAGATTCTGTACACCACGCTCTTCTTCGCCATTTCTTGTCTTCTGATCTTCTCGGTGGCGTTCGTGAAGGAGGGTGTGCCCGCAGAAGATGCCGCGTCGGGCATCCTCTGGATCGCGCTGACCTTCTCGGGAACGCTTGCGCTGGGCCGCACGTTCGAACGCGAACGATACGGCGAGACCCTGCGCGCCCTTCTGATGGCGCCGGCCTCACGGCCGGCCATCTACGTCGGCAAGCTGCTCGGCATGGTGCTGCTGATGCTCGCCACCGAGGCTGTTCTCCTGCCGCTCGTGGCGTTCCTGTTTCGCGCGCCGCTGTTCGCGCGGCCGTTGCTGCTCACGGCGCTCCTCGTGCTCGGTACGGTCGGGTTCGCGTCGGTCGGGACGCTCTTTGCGGCGATGCTCGTCCGCACGCGCACGCGCGACGTCCTGCTGCCGATCCTGTTGTATCCGATCACGGTTCCCGTCATCATAGCGGGCGTTCGCGGAACGTCGGCGCTCGTGCAGGCGCCGCCGGATGAGGCGATCGCCACGTTGTGGATCGGCCTGCTGACGGGCTTCGATGTTGTGTTCGTGACCCTGGCATTGTGGACGTTCGAGCCGCTCATGACGGAGTAAAGGCTGGACGGCAGCCGGAGAGGGCTGAACCGGCAGGATAGGCGGGAAAAGACATATGCGAAAACTGTTCGTGCCATTGGCCGTCGTCGCCGCGGCGATGTTCGCGTACGCGCCGGTGGGCATCGCAAGGGTTCCGTACGAGTCCACGATGCTGCTCGTCCAGAAGATCTTCTACTTCCATTTCGCGACGTGGATGGCTGTCACGGCCTCCGTCGCCGTGTGCGGCGTGGCGAGCGCGATTTATCTCTTCAAGGGCACGGCGGTCGCCGACCACTACGCCGTGGCGTCGGCCGAACTTACGACGATCTTTTGCACCTTCGGCCTGGTCAGCGGATCGCTCTGGGGACGCAAAGCCTGGGGCGTGTGGTGGCAGTGGGACGCGCGCCTGACGATGGCGTTCATGCTCGAGATGGTGTTCCTGGGATACCTGCTGGTGCGCAAGTACGGCGGTCCTGGCGCCGAAAAACTCGCCGCGGCCATGGGCATCTTTGGCGCGGCGACGGCGCCGTTCATCTACAAGTCGGTGGATTGGTGGCGTACGGTTCATCCGCAGACGACCGTCATGAAGACGCTGGGCGACAAGTTTCCTGCCGCGTGGAACCTGGTCTGGTTCTGCACGGCCGCGTTTCTCGTGCTGTTTGTCGTGATGCTCGCCGCGCGCGTGCAGCTGGAATATCTCCGGGCCGAGCTGGACCGCGCCTACCTGGCGGCGGAGGAGTGAGAATGATTCGTCGAATCCGAGTCACGTTGGCGGCTATGGTTCCGGCGGTGTTCACCGCCGCGACCGCGATGGCGTCACAACCCCAGCCCGCGCAGGATGGTTTCGTGCCGGTGACCGGGCCGATCAGCGAGCAGATACCCGCCGCGCCGCTGGTCGTCGCGGCCTATGCGTTCTTCCTGCTGCTGATGGTGTTCTACCTCTGGACGATCTGGCGGCGCATCGGGAAGGTCGAAGCCGACATGCAGGCGCTCGAGCGCCGGCAGGGAGCCGGTGCCGGAGGCCGCGGCAAGTGACAGCTGGCCACTTCATCTTCATCCCGTCCGTCCTCCTCGCAGGGATCGTGATCGGATGGATCCTCGGATCGCGCGCCGCCCGGGATGCGTATGCCGCGGAGTTGAGACGGCGGGAGGAAAAGGCTGGTAAGGCCGCTGGGGCTGGACGGCCCGGAGCGTAGAAAAGATCCTGCCGATTCTGGCTTTCCCGCCAGACTTCTACCTGCCGACCGCCAGCCGCTGGGCGAGCACATCCGGCAGGCCTGCCTTGATCACCTTCGCCTGCGTCGTCTCGATGGGGTAGCCCACCCGAATCAGATCGGCCGTCATCGTGGCCGTGTCAACGATGGCGTAGGCGGCGCGGGGATCGCCGTCCCGCGGTTGCCCGACCGATCCCGGATTGAGCATGTACTTCGACTCCGCCCGCAGCGTCAGGCGGTCGATCCATCTTTCAGACGCGCCGATGGTCTCGACGCGTCCTCCGTTGAGCTCGAACGTGACCGGCCAGTGCGTATGGCCAAAGAGACAGATCGGCCGCTGTGACGTCTTGAGCGCGCGCACGGCGTCGAGCTCGTCGAAGATGTAGGCGTCCTCGTCGAACGGCGAGCCGTGGCAGATTTCCACCAGCTCGTCCACGATGACCGGTCCGCGGGGCAGCGCCGCCAGCCACGCGCGGTTCACGGGCGTGAGCGTGTCGTGCGTCCAGTGCGCGGCGCGCTTCGCCACAGCGTTGAAGCCATCGGCGAGTTCGAGGCCGCAGGCGACCTTGTCGTGGTTCCCGCGGACGATGGCGGCCGGAGCGAGAGCCTGCACGCGCTCGACAACCCCGTTGGGGTCCGCGCAATAGCCGACCAGATCTCCGAGCACGAGCGCACGATCGTAGGTCCGCCCGGCGGCGTCAGCCAGGCAGGCCTCGAGCGCTTCGAGGTTTGAGTGAAGATCGGTAAGGACGAGATAGCGCATCGCGATCAGTGTCGCCAGGTATTCTGCTATGCCTGCAGCCAGTCGACCAACTGCTCGACGAGTGCATCGACGCTGGCTCGGCCAGCGTCCAGACGCAGGTGCGCGTGCTCGTACGCCGCGCGCCGCGCCTGGTAGAGACGCTCCAGCGCGACGCGATCGGCGGCAAGCGGCCGGCGTCCGTCTGCTGGTATACGCGCAATAAGCCGTTCGAGGGGCGCATCGAGCCAGACCGACACGCCGTCGTGGTTGATGGCAGCCCGGTTGAGCGGATCCACGAACGTCCCGCCGCCCGTGGCCACAACGGCGTGGCGGGTCGGTAACTGGGCGGTCAGCACGTCGCGTTCGGCGGCCCTGAAGTACGGCTCGCCGTGGCGCGCGAAGATTTCAGACACCGGCAGCCGCTCGCGCTGCTCGATGAGCTCGTCGATGTCGACCAGCTGCCAGTCGAGGCGCCTGGCAAGGGCGCGCCCCACGCTCGTCTTGCCGGCCCCCATGAACCCGACCAGATACGCCTTGTCGGCCTTCACGCGACGAGCCGGGCCAGCGTCTCGAAAAAGCCCGGATAAGAGATGGCGACGGAATCTGCGCCGAGGATACGCGAGGGCGACCCGCCCGCCAGGGCGGCAATGGCGAAGGCCATCGCCATCCGGTGGTCGCCATGCGCGTCTGCCTGCCCGGCGCCAGTCGTAGCCTTCCCGGCCTCGCCGACAACGAAGCCGTCCTCGCGCTCGTCAGCCGGGATCCCGAGCGCGCGAAACCCGGCGACGAGGACTGCGATGCGGTCGCTCTCCTTGACGCGAAGCTCGCGGGCTCCCCGCACGCTCACTTCGCCGCCGTGGCCGGCCAGCGCGGCAATGGCCGGCAGCTCATCGATGAGCCCCGGTACCTCCTCCGGCGCGATCTCGACGCGGCCGAGGCGGTCGCCTTCGACGATGATCGTACCGCTGGGTTCGCCGGCGGCAACCGAGGTCTGATGAAACTCCACCCGGGCGCCGAATCGGCGAAGCACGCCAATCAGATCCGTGCGCGTCGGGTTCAGACCGACATCTTCGATCTCGACGCGCGAGCCTGGGCAGGCCGCGGCGGCGACCATCCAGAACGCCGCCGACGAGAAGTCGCCGGGCACCGCGAGGGTCTGCCCGGTCAGCCCCTGGCCTCCGGCGACGGCCACGCGGGTCCCAGTCGGGTCGACGTCGACCTGACCGCCAAAAGCCAGCAGCGCGCGTTCGGTGTGGTCGCGCGTCCGCGCCGGCTCGACGACGGTGGTCGTGCCAGTGGCGTGGAGGCCCGCCAGGATCACGGCGCTCTTCACCTGGGCGCTCGGGACGTTCGGAGTGTGTGTAATGGCGTGGAGGGCGGCCCCGTGAATCGTGAGGGGCGGGTGTTCGCCGGGCGCGTCGATCCTGGCGCCCATCCGGCCCAGCGGCTCGATGACCCGGCGCATGGGGCGGCGCGAAAGGGAGGCATCTCCCCCCAGGATCGAGGTAAACGGATTGCCGGCCAGCACCCCGGCCATCAGCCTCATCGTCGTGCCGGAATTGCCCGCGTCGAGCGGCCCGGCGGGTGAACTCAGGCGGCCGAGTCCTCGTCCGATAACAGTGATGGTGTCGGTGTCGTCCCTGACGTCGACGCCGAGAGCACGCAGGCACGCAAGGGTGGAGAGACAGTCGGCGCCTCTGGAATAGTTGGTCAGGCGCGAGGCGCCGCTGGCCAGTGCCGCGATGAGCGCATAGCGATGCGAAATGGACTTGTCACCGGGAACCCGAAGCCGGCCGCGGACATGACGGGCCGGATCGACCGTTGCAGGCGTAGACACGCTGCTGATCTTACGCCACGCGGCGCGGCCGCGCGCAAGCGGTGGTATTCTGTCGCCGGGCCCCACTAGGCGCATGCCGTTCAACCTTCGCCATGACGTGCACCTCGAATTCACCAGCGCCTTCGAAATGCTGGACTTTGTTCAGGTGATCAGCGAACACATGGGGCGCAGTATCGGACTCGACGAAGACGCGCGCCACTGGGTCGGCGTCGCGGTGCGCGAGTCGGTGATCAACGCGATCAAGCACGGCAACGGCAACGACGCGTCCAAGCGCGTGTTTGTCGATTTCGAAGCCGCGCCGGAAGCTACTCCCGAGCTGACGATTCGCGTTCGCGATCAAGGCGCCGGGTTTGATCCGGAGGAGCTCGCCGACCCGCTGGCGCCCGAAAACCTCCTGAAGGCGAGCGGCCGCGGGATCTTTCTGATTCGCAATTTCATGGACCAGGTCCAGCTGCGCCGGGCGCCCGAGGGCGGCATGGAAATCATGATGACGAAGCGCGTCTCGCCCGAGCCCACCACCGATTCCGTCGCCTGAATTGTCCCGCGATCCCCTTCTCCTCGCGACGGCCATCGAGGCGGTCGTTCGTGCCGGCGCTCTCCAGATGGAACGCTTTGGCGGCGCCATGCGCGTGGACAAGAAGGGCACCATCGACCTGGTCACGGACGTGGACGTGGCGGTCGAGCGCATGTTTCGCGATCTTGTGGCCGCACGGTTTCCCGATCACCAGGTCCTGGCCGAGGAGTTCGGTGGCGACGCCGCCGTGCCGCGCGGCCCCTGCTGGGTATTCGACCCGATTGACGGCACGACCAATTTCGCACACGGATTGCCGATCTTCTGTTCGTCGCTGGCGCTCGAGATCGATGGCGCCGCCGAAGTCGCCGCCGTTTACGATCCGAACCGCCGCGAACTGTTCACCGCGGAGCGCGGCGGCGGCGCGTTCCTCAACGGGCGGCCGCTGCACGTGTCGGCGACGGCACAGATGGTCGACGCGATGCTGGTCACCGGTTTTCCGTACGACGTGCACGCGAGAATCGAGGAAATCGTCGGCCTCTTCGGGGAGTTCGTGGGCCGTGCGCGCGCGGTCCGCCGCCTCGGCTCGGCGGCCATCGACCTGTGTTATGTGGCCGCGGGCCGCATGGACGGATTCTGGGAAAGCGACCTCAAGCCCTGGGACATCGCCGGCGGCGCGCTGATCGTGGCCGAGGCTGGCGGCCGAATCACGAACATGGACGGCAGCACGTTCGCATCGCGCGGCCGTCATGTGCTCGCCAGCAACGGGCTTCTCCACGACGCGATGCTGGACGTGGTCAGGGGATTCCGGAGCCGTAAGCCGTAGTTTTCTGGTGACGCCCGGATGAGGCAATGTTACCCGCGAGAGACACCGCGGGCGCCGACCTCATCCAGATCCGCGTCTTTTTGCGCCTGAATCCGCACGCCGGGATGGCATTTCTCCTGCTACAGAGTCTGCAACGCGGACTGGTCCAGTGGGATCTGCTCCGAACGAGGAGATGTCATGCGTCGATGGCTGTCAGTGATTACGAGCGTGGGTGTCGCGAGCATTCTCCTGGGGTTCATCGCCACGCCCGCGGCTTCGGCCCAGCAATCGTTCAACTTCTATATGGGCGGCTTTGAGCCGACAAGCGCCGACGCGCGGGGAGACATCGCCGGCGGCATCAGCAACGATGTGCTGGTGCAGAACCAGCAGTTTCTCTCGTTCCGCATAAAGGACTTCGATGGATTCACGTTCGGCGGCGAGTGGCTGGTGGGCCTCAACAACTATTTCGACGGCGGCCTCGGTCTCGGCTACTTTCAAGAGACGGTGTCCGCGGTCGACTCCAAGTACGTGAACATCAACGGCAGCGAGGTGCGCGCGAATCTCAAGCTGCGCATCGTGCCGTTCACGGCGACGTTCCGCGTGCTGCCGCTCGGACACCACGCGCCCGTGCAACCGTACGCCGGCGGCGGCATCGGGGTATTCGGCTGGCGCTACAGCGAGTACGGCCAGTTCGTCGACCCCACGACGCTGGCAATCTTCAACGGGACGTTCGTGGGCAGCGGCACCGCTGTCGGCCCGGTACTCCTCGGCGGTGTGCGCGTCCCAATCGGCCCGACCGCGGTGGGGTTCGAAGCCCGGTGGCAGTCGGCGAAAGGAGACCTGCCGACAAACCAGGAATTCGCCGGCACCAAGATCGACCTCGGCGGGATGAACTACCTCTTCACATTCAACATCCGGTTCTGACGCTCGTAGAGCGCGAGGCCGGCGCCCTCACAGATACGCGAGTACCCGTCAAGAAAAGGCGGGTACTCGCGGGCGCGCTTCGCGAGGAGATCGCCGCCTTCGGCTTTCTCCTCGATCAGCAGCCAGCCTGCATAAGCCCTCGGACCGTTCAGCGCCGCCAGCCAGATATCGCCGTTGCCTTCGTGCAGAAAATCGCGCAGGTTGAACCCGTCGTGCGACGTCTCCTGCATGTAGTGCCCGAGCGATCCCATGCTGGCCATCACCGTCGTGCCGTCGTAGCGCGCCCGCAGGCAACTGGTCACCACGCGACGGACGGGTGCGTTGGGCCGGTCCCACTGCGCTTCGACCACCATCGGCGCCGAGGTATCGAGCGG
>Ga0097621_100004073_pt1 | contig 10142 bp, 21 predicted proteins | sample KBSMisM72_FD_73165 | JGI IMG/M metagenome (GOLD analysis project Ga0097621, IMG submission 73165) | Miscanthus rhizosphere microbial communities from Kellogg Biological Station, Michigan, USA - KBS Miscanthus M7-2 (version 2) (version 2) | ecosystem: Host-associated > Plants > Roots >... | reverse complement strand
ACGGACGACGTTGGGCTGATGGCGCTGTAGCCCGAGCGGTTCATCGTCTCGTGGTGAGCGAACGCATGCTCCTCGGGCGTGAACGGCGACGGATGCCGTTGGCTGAAATCGTGCACCGAACCTGACTTCGGTACGTACAGACGCGCCCCGGTGACGGTGACGTGCTCGCCGAAGGGGATGTCCGTCTCGTCCTCGTAGTTGGTCCCGGCCACACCCCGCTCGTGCTGATGGCCCTCCCACACGACGGCCATGTTGTACTTGCGCGCCTTGCCGGGGCGATCGGGATCACCGCCGGAGAGATCGTGGTACGTGTTGATGCCCTCACGCTCGGCGCGCTCGGCGTACGAATGGAACTTGTCCATCATCGCCCGGTGCTCTTCGTGGCCGGGCATGCCCCAGCCCGGGCCACCTGTGTCCTGCTCGGTCGCCTCCCGGCGCATCACGGCGGTCTGCTCACGCTTGCCCATCGGCACACCCGGCTGTGCCTGGTGGAGCATCGGCTCCACGAACCGCTCGGGGATGGCCTGGGGCGAGCGCGTCCAGTGCTGACCGATGGTGGGGGCGTCGCCGGTCCAGCCCTTGGGGAACGGGTAGTGCGGCTGCATCCACTTCTGCAGGAAGCCCTCGGGATCCTCGGCGGCATGTGCCGCCGGGTCGGGGTGCTCGTACGTCGGGAACGCCCCACGGATCTCGCCTCGGTAGATGCGGTTGTGGAGGACGACCACTAGTGGACCCCTATCCCTCCACCGCCGAGGACCAACCCGACGAGGATCAACACGACACCCCACAGGATCGCTCCCTGGATGAGGCGCACCACGCCGAAGACGATGCACAGCACGGCCAGGATCCATAGGAGGGTGGCAGCCACTACTTGTCCTTGGCTCTCGTGCGGGCAGCCTTCTTGGCCATTGCCGAACGCCGGCCCGGCCCCTGCGCCGAGGCGTTCGAGATCTTGGCGGACTTCTCCTTGGAGTAGCCCTCTTCCCTCAGTGCTTCGTACTCGTCGGGCTTCTTGATCGACGGCCCGGGATCCTTACCACCTGGCATCACTCAGCTCCCTTCGTGACCTTCCACGGTTCGCCGCCCCTCATCCCCTGGCCCTCGGCCAGACCGATGCCGGTGTCGCCGACCTTGGCTCCGGTCTCCTTGTTGGTACCGGAGAAGTAGCGCTTGCCCATTGAGCCGACAGTGACCGGGCCGACGCTCGGTACGTGCACGGTGTCACCGACGCCGAAGCGGGGGACTCTTCCTCTGATCGCCATGGTTCCTCCTCAGAACGGGCCGTTGTGGTCTCGGAGCCAGGCAGCGGCCTTGGTCACCGGCTCCGAAGCAGCCCACTCATCGAGGCGATCCTCGTCCCACGTGTAGGGGTCGGTGTACAACTCGACCTCGGTACTGGGCTGCTTCGGTGGATCGTTGGCATGCATCGGATGCCTGCCGCGGATCGTCATGTGGTCACGTCAGATCAGGGCGCCGACCTCATCGAGGAACTGGTCGAGCCGAGTGGCAAGTTCGGCCTTCAAGTTCTCGACGGCCTGCTGGACCTGTGCCTTGGCCTGCTCGCGACGGCTGTTGTCGTCGGTGCCGGCGGCGTTGGGATCTGAGGTGGGAGTGGGTTGGGTCATGGTGTTCTCCTTGATGAGTGTTCACCTCAACGGTACGTCAAAGCCCCAACCACCTGAGGACGCACATCACACCCGGCCGCGTAGCAGGAAGATGACCAGCAGGATGATGAGGATCAGCAGGATGACCCCGCCGCCGATGTAGAGGCCACCAGCGAGCACGGCAGCCATCGCCGGGGTCAAGCGCTGCCGCCTGTCGGTAGGGCCAGCAGACCGAGGGCCACGCAGGCCAGGCCGGCGACGACCAGCACCCAGTGGAAGTCCCACGTCGATGCACGTCCGACGATGAGACGGACGGCCTCGATGACGAACAGGATGAACGCCACCAAGAACATGATCTCGGCGAAGTCCGGGCTGTTCATGATCTCAGCTAGGAAGATTGTCCTCATTGTGATACCTCCGGTATCGGTTAATAGCGGTCGCGGTGGGCGCGACTGGCCCCTTCGGGGCGCACTTGTCCTTCGATGATGATGTTGGCTTGGCGTCGTGCCGGCGTGGCGTCGTAGTCGAACCGGCCGGTCTCACCGATCGCTTCCGAGGTAACAGGTCGACCCCGAGCTGATTGGGCAGCGGCGTGCTGACCGGCGGTCATCGCTGGGTCGGAGAAGTGCGCCTCGAACTGCTCTCGGTTGAGGATGTGCCGGCCGGCCACGACTCAGTCCCTACCTCTTCCCCCTGTAGCGGGGGTTGGGGCCAGATTTGAGCCAGAGCGCACGCTCGAAGGTCATGCCCTCTTCCTGCTCACGAGTCGGCCCGTCGTCGTCGTCGTCCTCGAAGCCAGGGGCGCCCTTGACGTGGTACCCGCTTCCGCTCTCGTTCTTCTGCAAGGGCGGACCTTGGCCGAAGTTGCCACCCTCGCGACTCCTCGGCATCTCGCTGGGCGAGGACGACGACTCGCCGCCAGAGACGTTGGCGACAGGGTGCGGCCCGACCTTGCGGACCATGTTGCCACTGATGCGGCGCTCATCATCGCTCATCGCTCTCCTTAGTTGCTTCGAGTCGTGACACGACGTATCGTGACTCACTATGACATGGACCCCGCACCGGAAGTCCGATCACCGATCGGAGCAGGTCGTCACACCGACCAACCACCTCAACGGCACCGGCCTCCACGTCGACATGCTGGAAGCGCTCAACGACCACGACCTCGCTGAGCAGATCGCCTACTACCAACAGGGAGCGGACGAGTCGACCTCGGGGCGCGGCCAGTGGGGGTGGGGCAAGATGCTCTCCACAGCACGTGGCGTACAGGAACGACGGCACGTCACGTCTTCCTGACGACGTTGGTGTAGGTGGACCGGCCGCGCTTGACCGAGTAGATGCTGTCCTGCTTGCGGGCGATGCCGAGATCGAGAGCTGTCGTGGCGGCGTCGATGTCGGCCACCCCCGATCCATAGTCCCTCACGGTCGCCGGGTTGGCCCTGATCTGCTGTGACCGGTCGAGCGTCGTGTAGGCGTCGGTCTCCGGCTTCCAGCCACCGAAGAAGACATCGGGCTGGGACAGCGACTCCCGGTTCCGGTTGACGTAGCGAGCGAGCTGTGACGGCTTGGTGGCCGAGGCCGGGAAGGTCGGCTCCTCGGTGTCGGGGAGCGACACCATGTACCCCTCGGCCGGCTGGTCGCCGGTCACGGCGTGGACGCTGAAACCGCCTTCCTCACCCGGGGTCGTCATCAACTGCTTGTGCAGATCCTTGAACTGTTCCTTGTTGAGGCCGGCCATCGTCACTCCCTAGTAGTCGATCTGCCATGTCGTTGTGCATGTGCTTGACGATCGTCTGCGTCCGGTCTTCGAGAGCGAGGGTCTCACTGAGGTCGACCGGGCTGAGACCGACGAGCTGGTCGTAGCCGAACTCGTTGGGCTGGTACAACGGGATGCCGTCGATGTACTTCTCGGGGGAGCGCTTGCGGCCCGAGGTCGACACATAGACGAACAACGCCCCCACTTCCTCGTCCCACTCCACCCGGTGCACCTTGACCTTGGGGCGCGGCAGGTTGATGTCGAAAGCGAGCTTCCAGTAGACGGGTTCGGGGGGAGTCGTGTCAGGTGCATCATCGTTGTTCAACGTCATGTCATAATTCTAGTCAGGCAGGTACAGCGACCCAACCCCCTGCTTGTCACGCCTCTTGAAGTTCAGGTTGGTGTGCGGCATGGTCTGTGCCTGCCACCCGTAGACCGTCTCGGGACGGAACCCGAGGCGCCGGCCACCCGGCTCGGGCATGGTCGTGCGGTGGATCTGCTCTTCGCCCCAGGCGGCGCCCTGCTGGAAGCGGATCTTGTCCAGGCCACGCTCGCCCATGGCGGTACGCATGGCGTGGTCGATGATGGCGTGGGCGTGGGGGATGCGCTCGACGGCGACCTCGCGCTCGGTCTTGGTGCCGGTACTGGCGCCGCTCGGGTTGATGTTCTTGCCCGAACCCTTGATCGCCGAGAGGTGCGGGAAGGCCACCGAGGCCATGTGCACGTCAGTGACGTGGAACGGCGCCGCCTCGTCGATGAACGACGATGCGAACGGTGACGCCTTCGGCGAACCTCCGAAGATGAGGTTGCCGCCGAGTTCGCCACCCTTCTTACTGCCAGGCGGTTGAGCCTTGGTCGGGAAGCCCCGCCACTCGGAGATGTCGGCGCCCGTGGCTCCCTGGTGCAGCGCCCAGCCGGCCTTGCGCACGTTGCCGTGGAGACCGACGCCGCCGCCGCTGACCGTGCGCCCGATGGCGTTGAGTTCGGGACCGGGGATGCCCTTGAACTGAGCCGACGTCGTGTACTTCCCACTGGTAGCGACGGCCCCCGCAGCCACAGCGGAGTTGATGTTGGGCATGTTCACGGCGCCCTTGTTCGTCACGTGGAGGAACTTGTTCTTCGGTGACGTCATGGCGATCGCCGCCGCCTGATGCTCGGACGGTGCTTCGGGCATGTGGTGGGCGATGACCAACCTGGGAAAGCCCTCCGGCTCGTAGAAGTTGGAGGCCACCGGGATCCCGCCCATCTTCGTTGACCGGTCGTAGGCGCGGTCTAGTCCACGCCCGAGATCGTTGACGAGGCGGTTGTACGACGTGCCGTGCGCCTTCAAGCCGGCGTGGGCACGTGCCTGCTCTTCCTCGGGGAGATCCTCGAAGCGGGTCGGCTGGGGGAACGGGTTGTGGCCCGACTCGGACAGATCCTTGTAGTCGTGCATCGAGGGGCCGGCGGCGCCGTGCTCGCGCTCGATGTCCTTCCACCCACGCTTCTCGTACTCGCCGGAGAGGTCGCCGACACCACGCAGCGGTGATTGCATCCGGGTGCTGCCGGGGGAGTTCTCGAACGAGAGCCGACGGGCGTGCATCTCGGCCATCGTCCGCTGCACGTCGGGGTGCTCCATGTGCTCGGGCGTGTAGTTGGTGGCGGTGCCCTCCAACCCCGTGCCGGCCTGCTTCTGCAACGCCTTCTTGCCGTACTGACGAACTTCCGCTGTCATCCCAACTCCTCAGTAGTACGGCACGAGCTTCGCCCCGAGCATCACTCCGGCGACGTTGCGTGCGGTCGAGTCGGGCAGCGATCGTTCCTCGATCCAGCGCAGGATCCCGTAGTAGGCGAGGGCAGCGCCGACCAAGCAGAATGCCGGCGTGCTACCGCCGACGTAGGCCGCAACCAATGTTGCGACCGCCGTGGCGACGGCGAGCGGCACGAGCGTGCGTCGGAGGGACGGCGCCAGCTCGCTCTCTCCATCCTCTCCGTATCGGGGGCGTACGGAGATCCCGAGTAGGAAGCCAAGCTGCGGTCGCACGCACTGGGCCAGACGGGCGCCGACATACCACGCCACGGCGATCGCGAATGTGGTGGCGACCCGCCCTATACCGACGAAGGAGGAGGAAGAGCCGCCACCGAAAGGGATCAGCGCTTGAACCAGCAGGCCGATCAGTAGCGGAACAACGACAGTGCGGACGAGGCTGATGCGCCAGTTGGTGTCCACGAACCCAGCGTAAGCGCTGGGGTCTGAACGCCGGGTTGATCAGTAACGGCCGGCCTGGGCGCCCTCGGCGAACGCTGCGTTCATCGAGTAGCCGACGTGCCGGAACGGAGCGAAGCCTTGGTACGGCTCATCGATCGGTGCTCCCTCGGCCTCTTCTCCGGGGGCCAGCTGCCCGACGTAGTTCTTGTTCTGCTCTGCCATGGTGCTGTCCTTACGGTTCGTAGAGGGTCTTGAAGTACTGGTTCATCTGGTCGATGTTGGCGCCGGGGAGCATGGTCGCCGGGCCGGTCGACGTCCCGATCGTGCGTGACTTGATCGCTTGGCTGGCGATGGCGGTGATCCCGCCCTGCGCCGCTTGCTGCGTGGCCACGTTGATCGGGTTGACCTTCGAGGCAGCCTTGCGCGGCGGCTGCGCCCCGGTGGCTGGCTGCGCTGGCTGCGCCGGCAGCGGATCGACCGGCTGCGTCGCCTGGTTGACCTGACTCTGCTGCTTCTTGGACAACCCGCCCTGCATCGCTCCGAGCATGGAGTTGAAGATCGGCCGGTGGGTCAGCATCCCGGCAACCGCACCGGCCGATCCGGTACCACGAACCATGCCGGCTGCCTCGGAAGCGAAGCGGTTGTATTGGCCGGCGGTCGACGGCGCCACCCACTGGCGCGCCCGGTTACGCCACAGCACCTCTTGGTTCATCGCCGGCTGGATGCCGCCCAGCGGATTGACGTGCGGCGTGTACGTCGACCACGTCGGCAGCGCCGACTTGTAGGAGCGGGCCATGGCAGCTCAGTCGTCGATGACCGTGGGAGCGCGGCGGTACATGTAGCCGCCGGGCACCACGATCATCTCGAACTGCGGCGGCACCTGGCCGGCGCCGGCTCCCGCCACGAAGTCGCTGAGCATGGCCGGCGCCTCGATCCACGAAGCGCTACCGACGTGGGCGCGCTCGCGCATCGTCTCGTCGGCGTGCTTGTACTGAGCGTCGGGGTTGTTGTAGTTGATCCGCCCCGGAGCCGAGGTCGGGTCGATGAACGCCCCTCGGATGAAGTCGTTGGGCACGTCCGTGTCGGTGCCGATGCCCTCCTCGAACCGCATGTCCCCACGGTTGCCCGCAGGGTTGGCGGCGAAGGCAAGCTCGAACGCCTGAGGGACGCGCTCGGGGTAGAGCGGGTTCGGTGCAATCGTCATGATCCCAGCGTAGTTCGCACCCTGTTACCGGCGTCGACCATGGAACGGTGAGTCGATCTGCGTGATCACGCCGAAGTCCTCGTCCTCGGTGACGGCCACCGCTAATGCAGCCGAGTCGCAGTAGTCGTCGTAGCTGTTGACCACCTCGGGGGCGGCGGCGAGCATGAACTTGCCGCTGTAGATCGTCTCCAACTCCTCGAACTGCAGACGAAACCGCTTGTAGGCACGGCGCTTCTTGCACTGCCGGCTGGCCGGGTAGATGAACATCCGCCGTTCGATCAGCGCCTTCAAGCGCTTCCAGCGCTTCTCCTGGTCGGCCGGGTTGGAGCCGAGTGATCGAACGTCGCACCACGGCATCTCGTGGGCGATGCGCTCGGCGATCGGGCCACCGAGACCTTGGGCATCGACGCCGATGATCGCCACGTTGTAGCGGGAGAGGAAGTCGAGGATGCGGGCGTACTGCTCCTCCCACGGCTTGTTGGTGATCTCCAACCAGTTGAGGATGCGGTGCTGGCAGTAGCCGTATGGGTCGGGGTTGTTCCAGTCGACCCACATCACGGTGACCACGGTCGAGTCCTTGGTGCGCGCCGGGTCGATGCCGACGACGCACTTGTCGACCACGAACCACGGGATGACGTCCATGTTCGGGTCGCCGAGGAAGTCGAAGCTCTCCTCGGTCACGAACATCCCCTGCTCCAACAACCACTGGCAGGCGTAGCTCAGGCGGAACTCGTCGGAGTCCTCGCCGATGCGCTCCTTCTCCCCGGCGATGTACTTCTTGTAGAAGTTGTTGAACTTGACGACGACCTTCCAGTCGTACTGGAAGTGGTCCTGCCGGCCTCCGCGGCGGGTGGCCCGGCGCTTGTTGGCCTGAATGGCGTCGTAGAAGAAGTTGCGCTTCCTTGAACAGGTGCCGGTGAACACCTTGGTGCCGTTGGTCGAGGCGAGCATCGGGAAGATCGACTTCTTGGCCTTCTCCGAGTCGCAGTCCTGGCTCTCGTCGAGGAGGACGAAGTGGTACGTCTTCGACTCGATCTGCGCCTTGGGGTTGGCCGTCTGCATGCGGCAGATCGACTGGCTGTTGACGAGCTTGACGACCTTGACCTTCGAGCCTTCCTTCTGCGGCACGTCCTCGATGTCCTCGTCGGAGAGGATCTCGCGGCCGTGCTTGCACGACAGGATGTCGTAGATCTTCGACCAGATCGTGTACGCCTGTTCTTCGGTGGGAGCGAACACGCCGACCCAAAAGCCACGCTTGAACTGACCGAACTGCTCGGGGTAGGCAACGGCCAGCTTGGGCAGCAGCACCATCAGCGTGGCGATGATGGCGGCGAGCGCCGTCGACTTCCCCGACTGGCGCGACCACAGGGCGGTGATCTCGGCGCCGTCGTTGAGAAGGATCGACTCGATCGTGCGGTAGGCCAGATCCTTCTGGTACGGGTACATCTCGATCTCGGTCAGCGCCTCCATGAAGACCATGCAGCGCATCACCAGCTCATGGATGAACTCGGCGCTCTCGGGATCTACCTCGACGAACTCCTCGCCGTCATCGGGATCCTCGTACAGCTCCTCGATCGGCTCTTCGACGATCTCGCGGACGGTGGCTGTCACACCGTCAGGCTACGTCAGAGCTGGTTGACGTCGAAGAGCGTGCCCTGGTTGGGGTCAACCTTGAACGGTCCCGGGGTCTTGGCGGCATTGATGAAGTCGATCACCCGCAGGGCGTCGTCGCAGTCGATCAGCAGCACGATCTGGCCCTTGTGGACCGAGGAGGCGCTGGCCGTCGCCCGGATACCGGGGGAGACCTTGCGGAGGGCGTCTACGAGCTGGCCAGCGATCACGGGTGCATTCATAGAGGAGATCGTAACGCATCGTTGAATAACTCACAACTCAGCTGGTAGCTGAGTGCTCTCGGTGAGGGCACGAGTCATCCCGGCGAGCTGCAGGGCGTGGTGGTGCATGTCCCAGGCGATGTTGATCGCCGGCTGCCGGCGGTACTCGGTGAGCAGCCGATCGATGTTCATCGCCGTCGACTCGATCCACACACCTAGCTCGATCGGGTTCAGCTTCTGCGAGCGCTCGAACGAGACAGCCAGTGCCTCGGGCATCGGGTAGTCGGTCAGGCGCTTTTCTCTTCGGAACGCCACTGCCCCTCCTGTTCCTTGTCGACGGGCCTGGCGAATAGCGCCTCGAAGATCTCGGCGTCGGTATCAGGACGTGTCAGAGAGCCGATCGGATGGCAGACCCCGAACATCAGCGTGTTGTCACCACAGCGGATGGCGATGCCGGCGCCGTCGTAGTACGGCGGGTTGGTCGAGCGCATCCAGGCACGCTGGACACGGGGCTGCTTGGTGGTGACCGACTGGGAGGAGGGGATCACCGGACCCCAGCTCCCCCAGTAGGTGTGCAGCCAGACCTTCACCAGCTCATCTGAGCACGAGAGACGGGCGGCTCCCGCTGTTCCATGCCGATCTCTCCCTCTTCGGCATCACTGGTGTCACGGTGGCCGGCGTAGCTGAACGACCCCTCGAAGTAGGGGTAGTTGTTGAGCACCCGGTTGATGTACTTGCCTGGTGACTGAGCACGCCGGAAGTTCCGCCAGATGTTGCGGGGCACTTGGTCGTAGACCCACGGCGTGCCGTCACGAGTGAAGATGACGTGGACCTGATTGAGGCCAGCGTCGTAGCGCGCCACACTGACGCGCTGGCCGGCCATCGGTAGCCATGTACCGGGACGTGACCCGTCTCCCGGTGTCGTCAGGTGCTTGCGGTCGCTGTTCGACGCCATGGCTACCTCCTACCGAGAGGTTAGACCGCGACGGGTACGGCCTTCCGCGGTGCACGCTTCAACGGCTTGGCCGGAACGGCTACGGCCTTGGCTGGCGCCTTCTTGGCGGCGACCTTCTTGGCCGGCGCCTTGGAGTGGCCGTTGCCGGCCACCGCTGCATCGGCCGGCGACTTGGTCAGCGTCTGCTTGACCGCTCGGCCCGGCTTGCGCTGCTTGGTCTCGGCACCCGGCTTGGGGCCGGGGCGGGGAGCGGTGTACTTGGCGGCGAAGCGCTTGATCTCGTTCGTCTTCCAGATCGGCCCGCACCGAAGGATCGCAATCGGCAGGGGGAACTTCGAGTTCTCGGTCGCCGCCTCACGGCGACGAAGGTGCGAGAACGTCGACAGCTCGACGCCCATCATCTCTGCGGCTTCGCTGGCGCCAACGAGCGGCTGCGCATCGGGGGCAGTCTTGGTTGGTTCGGTCATCGTCTCATAACTCCTGTGCGATCGGTACGTTCAAGGATACAAGGGTGTCTTCCCCGGCCAAGGGCGTAATCGTAGAAGAACACCTCGTCACCACGGTGAAGGGGTGGGGCCGGCTCCCCCAGCAGCGAACGGTAGC
>Ga0097621_100004072_pt1 | contig 10144 bp, 2 predicted proteins | sample KBSMisM72_FD_73165 | JGI IMG/M metagenome (GOLD analysis project Ga0097621, IMG submission 73165) | Miscanthus rhizosphere microbial communities from Kellogg Biological Station, Michigan, USA - KBS Miscanthus M7-2 (version 2) (version 2) | ecosystem: Host-associated > Plants > Roots >... | reverse complement strand
TTGCCGAACGTGCCGGGAGCCGCCAGAGTGAACGCGGAAGTATTGAAATTCTGGTAAAAGCTCTTCGTGAAGTTCTTGGGATCGCCCACCTCTTGACACCGCGCTCCGATCACATTGTTCGTAGCCCAAACCCCGACTCCCGACAAGGAGGGATCTGAGTTCACAGGCCCCGCGTTTACTGACGAGCAACTCGGCGTTGCGGGAGCGCCCGTCTGGAAGGAGGTGATCCCGGAGACGACCCAGTTGTTCGCAATGGCTTTAACCACGCGGTTCTGTGACGGGACGGGAACCTGGTAGGAGTAGTTGATGTTGAGAACGTGGGTACGGTCCCAAGAGATCGGTGCATAATACCAGCCGCGAGCTGTGTGATAGGGATCCCCAATGGTGCATCCACTGCCTTGACCCAGGCCACTCCACGCCCCGCAGGTCCCCAGCGCTTTGGAAAAGACATAGGACACGCCGAATTGAAGCCCTTTCTGCAAGCGGTGCTGGGCGCTCATCTGTAACGCATGATAGTTCAGCGCCGAAAGGGCGCCAGGGTAGTAGAGTATGGACCCCATCCCCGGATAGTTGGTTCGCAGGAAGTTCGGGTTGAGTTCGGTGTTGTTGAAGATATTCGCGGGATTGGCGTAGGCACCCTGGGGAACGGGATTCAACTGGGTGCTGGTCTGCGCATGACGGTCGAAGTTCCCGACGTACGCGATATCCACGACCGTGCCGTAGCCGATGTCGCGCTGAATCGTCAGGTTGAATTGGTGATTCCGCTCCTGCTTCTGCTCCCCGTATTGCGCCGAGGCGTTGGTGGGGGAAATCGCGGCCGATGCGGCGGCTTGCGGGATCTGGCTAACGGTGCTGTAGTACACGGTGGGCGTATAAAGAAGCGGGGGAGCGCTTCCAATCACCAGATAGTTTCCATTGGGACGGTTGTAGAAAACACCAAACGAACCACGGACCACTGTCTTGTTGTCGCCGAACACGTTCCAGGCGAAGCCGAAACGAGGCGCCAGCACCAGGAACGGGAAATCGACATAATCGCTCTTGCCGGTCAGGCCGTTCGCGTGCATCCCATTGACCGGATTCCCGGATCCCGGCACCAGCGTGCCTTGTAGCGCAAAGTAGGTGGTTTGTCCCGTAAGCGGATTGAGCGCAAGATTCTGGCCGCCGATGGTTACCGGGGTATACAGCTTCGCGGCCTGTGTCGAGTTCCAGAGTTGCGGGTAAAACTCCGAGTAGCTGCTGGAGGTGTCGTAGGTTGGTCCGATGTGATAGAACCTGAGACCGTAATCCAGCGTGAGGCGGCGTGTGGCTCGCCAATTGTCCTGGACGTACCCTTCGACTTGCACGTTGTGCGGATCGGGAATCACGCGGTTCGAAGACTCCGTGTAAGTCTGAAAGATACCCAGCAGCGCATTGGAGTACCCCAAATTGGTATCGAACGGATTATTCACGTTGCTCCCGAAGTTAAAAGTCCCCATATAATTGCCGCCGGGATAGGGTTCGATCTTTTTGTTGTATTCGTAGTAGGCGCCAAACTTCAGGCTGTGGTTGCCAAGAGTCTTGCTGAGGTCGTCCTGAATCGTATATGTGTAGTTGAAGTTCATATACGGACTGGAGAAAAGACCGGCGCTGGGTTGTCCGGTATAGAAGTAGCCGGGGTTTCCAGGCAATGCGCCGCCAGCAAAAGTAGCAGCTGGCAGGTAGGGAAAATACCTGGGAAGACCACTGATCGGCAGTACGCCGCCGCTCGGGAACGGACGCAGCGTGGGCGGGTTAATGGTGGACGATCTCAGGAGGTACGATGGCACCGAACCATCGCCCGGCAACAATTGTTGGTTGTTGTTTCTGCCCAGGCCGAGTGTAACCTCATTCACCAGGGATGGTGTGAACACGTTCACTGCATGCACGGCCCAGTTGTATCCCGGAAGCCCGTTGATCTGCTCTCCAAGACCTGGTGAGACGACGTTGAAAACGTCGCTCTTGTTGTGGTTGAGACCGTATCGGACATAAACGTTCATGTCCTTGGTTACCGCGTAGTCACCGCGGACGATCGATACCAGGCTGTGATTAAACGTTCGGGAGGTGCTGGCGAAGTTCGCCGTGAATTGCTGGCCGGGCGCGGGATTCACATAGCCATTGGGAAGCGGCATCGCGTTGAGATAATACTGGCCGGTCGGATCGATCCGCGACTTAGGGATGATGTTATCCGGGAATTGCGCGCCATTATTGGCAGGGTCTTTTATTTTAATCAACTGCCCGAGTGAGTTAACCGCGCCGGAGAAGTCGCCGCCTCGCTCCGCAGCCGTCGGCAGGTTGGCGATCGACGTCGTGGAGGGCGGTGTAATATGCGTGTACTCCTGCGACACGAAAAAGAACGCCTTGTTCTTGCTGGTGTTGTAATGATTCGGGATATAAATGGGTCCGCCGAAGCTGTAGCCGCCGACGAAGTACCGGTAAATCGGGCGTGCAATGCCTCCCCGGTTGTTGAAGAAGCTGTTCGCATTCATATCTTCGTGACGCCGATTCCAATAGCCAGTTCCGTGGAACTCCTGGGTGCCGCTTTTGGTGACCATGTTGATGGTGCCGCCCGCCGTCCGGCCATACTCGGCCTGGAATGCGTTGGTCAGAACTTTCATTTCGCCGATGGCGTCGATGGGAGGTCCTACATAAATGGCGTTGGCGCCGCCCTGATCCAGTTCGGTGATTCCATCGAAGGTCACATTCTTGGAGTTGGTGGACATTCCATTGATGTAAAGCTGGCCCGCATTCGCGCCGGAGCTGCGATCGGTGGACAAATCGACGATTCCAGGTACCAAGCGCATGAATCCGAAAGGATCGCGCCCCTTCAGTGCCAGATTATTCAATTGATTGCTGTCGATAACCGCGCTTCTCTCGCTGCTGGCGGTCTGCACCGGCGTAGCTTCGGCGGTGACGGAGACCTGCTCGGTCACGACGCCCAGTTGCAGCACCAGCCCTCCAAGATCGCGGGTCTCCGAACTTGCGAGAACAATGTTTTTGACCTCGAAAGATTGGAATCCATTGGCCCTGACGACTACCGAGTACTGTCCAGGCAATAGATTCAGCACGCGAAATAAACCGGCCTCATTGGAAACCGCATTCTGGACCGCCCCGGTACCCGCGTTGGTCACAGTGACTTTCGCGTTCGCGATGGCGGCAGCGGACTGATCCGACAACGTGCCGAGGAGAGTGCTGCTGCCAGACTGAGCGAATGCAGCCGCCAAGCCCAACAGCGTCCAAAGGAGGGCTAGCGAAAAAAGGCGAGTTGAAAACAAGCCCGTTCGCGTGGCCGCGTGGTGCCTGTAGGGAATATTCATGATTGAAGCGTGGTCGTCCGTCAGGTGCATTGATCCTCCAGAATTGAGAGATGGCGAGTGGAGTGAATTCTCGGGCAGTCTATACCATTACTGCTATCTTGTCAAGGCAGATTAGGGAATTTGGGTCAACGCGGACGATCGAACTCTCCCAGCGAGACTAACGAGACTAAGACGATGCGATCGGTCGCAAGAAAATGCAGCCAGACCTCTGCGAGCGGGTCGTCGATGAGCCGACGATCAAGATTTGTGTGGCCTTTTCAGGCCGTCAGAGCTTCAACTCCCAGCCCTTGCGAACGTACGGCGCCAGATACTTATTGGCTTCCTCGCTGTTGCTGAACCGCAGGTTCTTCGCGTCCCACACCAGCTTGCCGGGCACGCGCAGCGCGACTGCTCCGAGCGCCAGCCATTCGACGTACTTGGAGGCCACCGAGAACTGCGATACTGCCGGCGTGCCGCCTTTGCAGGCTCGAATCCAGTCCTGCTGGTGATTGACTCCGCGCGGCAGCAACTGCGGAGGAAGCTTGTATTCCGCCCACCGCGACGCAGGAAGCAGCCAGACGCCTTCGCCGCGCTGCGATGTGGCCAGGTAGCCTTTGGTGCCGACGAAAATCGACCCATTGCCCGGCGCACGTTGCGGATCTGGCGCGGCTGCGGCGCGCCCTCCCCCTCTGCCGCCTCCCCCAAACTGGCCGGGAAGACGGACCCCAGGCGTGGGTTTGCCATCAGCCGTCAATTCGGCGAGCAAAGTCCCCGCGTCGTCAGTGAGCGACGGACGACCCTTTTCGGACAGGTTATTCATGGGCGGGAAGAGGTTATCGGTTTCGGCCATCCCCGGAGGATTCGGGAAGTCGCCGCGCATGCCCTGGTACAGGTGGATGGTCACCGGAGGCATATTCCCGCGCGCCGGGAATTCAAATACGGTGTGGGCGCGCGCCGGCCAGATCCATTGGCTGGTGCCCTCCGTCTTAACGGTTTCCACGCTGATCGGCGACACGGTGTCGAGCTGCAGGGCGATGTGTGCGGGGCCGAGGATATGGACCAGCCAGTCGCCCAGCGATCCACCTGTGGAGAAGTCCTGGAAGGCGCGCCAGTGGGAGTTGTAGTTGGAGTTGTACGCCCTTGGCGCGGCCGGCCCGAGCCACATATCCCAATCGAAGGTGGCAGGCACGGGCTGCTCTGCCGGTCCGGTCGCGGGAATGTTCAGCTGGCCGCCGCTCACGCCTCCGGTCCACGCATGCACTTCCCGCACGTCGCCGATGTCGCCGGACCACACAATCTCGCAGGCCGTTTTGGTGCCCTCGTGACTAAACCCCTGGTTGCCCATCTGGGTCACGACCTTATACTTGGCCGCCGCGTCGGACAGCAGCCGTGCTTCCGAAACAGTGCGGGTCAAGGGCTTTTCGCAATAGACGTGCTTGCCGCGTTGCATGAAATACATCGCCATCGCGGCGTGCCAATGGTCGGGAGTGGCGATCATCACGGCATCGATGTTCTTGCCCTCTTTGTCGAACATCTTGCGAAAGTCTTTGTACCTGGTTGCCTTGGGGTACAGCTTGGATACCGCTCCGCCACGTTCGTCGTCGACATCGCACAGCGCCACGATGTTTTCCGAAGCCGCGGCCCCGGTGACGATCTGCGGTCCGCGCAGGCCGAGGCCGATCAAGGCGACGTTCAGTTTTTCGTTGAAGGGCTTGTAGCCCACGGCTGGCAGCGCGGCAGGCGCGCCCAACCCTCTGGAAGGCACCACGCTTGCCAAGAGGGATCCGTAAAAGAAATACCGCCTGTTAAAACGATTCTCAGCCATTTGAGCACTCTCCACTTCTTAAGATCTAAAGAACTCAACAACCTATCGCCGAACAACTGTACAGACAGGTAGCCCGTCGATGCTACCAGAGAATATGCCGATTACGCGACTGTTGTCAACCGTCATCGAGCACAGAAACCGCTTTGGGGGCGCCATGAATTAGAGGTTCATCCCGTAGAACTTGAGCTGGGAGAACTGGGCTTCGCTCTCCTGAGAGAGGAAACCGATTCTCCCCGACGGCGTGAAAAAGAAGAACGACTGCATCAGCATGTCGTCGATATAGAGTTCCATCTGCCCGCCCCGGAGCCAAAGCCTGAACGTGTGGTCCCCGCCGTTATCGAGCCCGGTGACGGTGGCGCTGTTCCTTCCCGTCACGTCCAGAGGCTCGAAATTGAAGTCTCCATCGGTTCGAAGTTTGCCGATCTTCGACTCCCGCCACTGCGGCTCGCCGACCTGGAGCATGATGGCTGTTCCGGTATTCTTTTCGGCCCCCTCGATATAGAAACCTGCATGCGCCTGGCTGCTGTTGGTCGCGGAGCGGGCACTGATGCGGCCCTCCACAATCAAACCTTTGTCGAGATCGAATTTCTGGTTCAGCACCACCACCGCTTTGCGCGTCTTGGCGCTGTCCAGCCAGGGAAAGTCGCGCCAGGCTTTGTCCGGGGAAACCAGGAGGGAATCTTTGCCTCCCGATATTCTCACGATTGGATTCGAGGCTGTTTGTCCGGGGGGGAATACCGTCGTGTTCTTCGAAGCGTCGGCAGCGGCGATTTCGTCTCCTTTGGCTAGATCGTTCTGTTTCCAGTAAGCCAAACGCAGATGTCCGCTGCTATCGACCACCGCCTTCCGCATGGGCAGGAACCAACTGCCCTGGCCATCCGTCCCGGAGACCCTGAAGGTGAAGGGATCGCTGATCAGATCCTCAGGGCTGTCCTTCACGAAGGCTGCCAGAATATGGACCATGCCAACCCCGTCGATACCGGAGGTTCCGGTCAGGCGGTACGCGGGCAGGTCTGGACGGAAAGGCCCAGTGGGGGAATCGGAGACATACGTATAGACGCCGAATCCGTAGAATCCGAAGTGGCTGCCGGCGCCGCCGATCATATAGTATTTTCCGCCGATCTTCTTGACCCCGCCCGGTTCAAGATTGGGGACACGGAAGTCCGCCAGCATTTCGGGAGCCTTGAGCGGCGTGAAGTGAACCCCGTCCGGCGATTCCATCAGGCCGAAGCCGCCGTGATCGATGGGGTTGGCAACGGCATATCCCCAGTAGCCTTCGCTGGGCTTGGCATCGTTCTTGGGCATCATGAACATGTGATCCCAGCGGCCGTTGGCCTGATAGAACTTGGAATCGATGGGAAGCTCGTACAGAAACTTCCAGTGGATCAGGTCCTCGGATTCGTAAAACCGCAAAAGGTTGTTATTGGATGCGGGCTCGGAAAAAGCGCCGTAGTTCATGATGTAGCGGTTGCCGACCTTGTGGACATACTGCTTCCACACGCGGTTGTTCTTGAAGTCCTGGGACTTTAAAACGACCCCATAATCCTTCCAGTGCACTCCGTCCTGCGAAGTCGCCAGCCAGACCGCGTCGCCGCCGTACATCGTGTACATGTAGTACTGATTGTTCGCGAAGATCACAGTCGGGTCCCAAAAGGTCCCCACGCTGGGTTGGTAAAGGAAACCGTTCCTGGGCGAGATTTGCCGCTGCGTCACGGGCTGGGGCTGAGGCCACGCTGGAATCCAGGTGAGACCGGTCAGCAGCATCACCGATAGTGTTCTGCTTACAGTTTTTGGCATGAGTGGTCTCCTCGGAGGCGGGGTACACCTGTCCAGACAAAGCTCCAGAAGCTGTCGCATCAGCTATTGGGGCTGCCGGGCCGCAAACATTCCCGACCAAAATGGTAACGGCGAAGCTTTTCGTTGTCAATAGAATAGAAGGTTAAAAGTTTCCTCGGCCCTCAGCTCCCCTGGAGCCAAGCTTCTTTCGGCCCGTATCTTTTTGAAGTTGAACGCGCTTTCATTCCAAAACGGCCTTGACCTGTTTGACAGGTGATGATAGACTTCATCAGATTAGTTTCGGTCTGATGTAGAGGGAGGGGGAGCTCCGTGCACTTCCAACTTGTCTATAGCAGCATCCGAAAGATTTCGACTGGGGGTCTTCGATGAATCGACAATTGCAGATCGGTATGCTTTTTCTGTGTTCTCTGGGCGTCGCTTTGGCGCAGGATCGCGGAACGATGGTGGGAACCGTGACGGATGCAGCCGGCGCGGCTGTCCCGCAGGCCAAGGTCCAGATCGTCCAGCTCGATACCAACGCCAGGTACAGCCTGGATACGAATGACGTTGGCCAGTACTACTCGCCCAACATGCCGCTGGGCCAATACAAGGTAACCGTGCAGAAGGAGGGCTTCAGCACCGCGACCACGGACGCAGTTCAGGTAACTTCGCAAACTAACGTTCGTGTAGACATAAAGCTCCAGGTCGGCGCGGTGACGCAGAGCGTCGAGGTAACCAGTCAGGGAGAACTACTCGATACTTCGACCGCGACCGTTACCAAAAGCCTTACGACCAAGTACTTGGACGAACTGCCCCTGATCAGCTTTGGCGAACATGCCAACATCACAGCCTTTTTTCAGTATCTGCCGGGTGGGGAAGGGACCAACCCTATCTCGCCGGTTATGGATGGAAGCCAGGCTTCTACCAACGAGGTGTTCATCGATGGCGCGGCAGCCGCCCCCGGCGTCTTCCGCGGGTCCGTTTGGGAGAATGGCGCCGCGGTACAGCACTATGGCGAGTTCAATGTCGTCTCGAATGCCTTCAGTGCTGAATACGGGCGCACGGGAACCTTTTTTTACACCCTCACGATAAAGTCCGGAACCAACGAGCTGCATGGCATGGTCTACGACAACTTTGTGAACACCGCCCTGAACGCCCGCGACTTCTTCTCGACCACGCGTCAGATCTACCACCAGAACGGCGGTGGGTACACCATCGGCGGGCCGATGTACATTCCCAAGGTATACGATGGCCGGAACAAAACCTTCTTCTTCTTCGGGCATGATCTTTTCTACAGCAAAGGCGCCTTTACGGGGGCTCTGCAGACCATTCCGAGCTTGGAGTTCCGGCAGGGCGACTTCAGCAACTATCGGGACGCCTCTGGAGCCGTCATACCAATCTTCGATCCTGCATCGACCAATGCGGCTGGTGTGCGAACTCAGTTCGACGGCAATAAGATTCCGGTTGCCCGATTCAGCAACGTTTCCAAGAACGTAATGGCGCTCATGCCGACCCCGGACCGGCCTGGCTTTCTGAACAACTGGAATAACCGCACGGGTGCGAATCCGAAGTTCAACAACTTTACGGAAACGTTCAAGGTGGATCACAGTTTCTCCGATAAGCAGAAGGTCTCTGTCTCGTACACCGACGAATTTCGGCCGCGATCGATTGTCGGCAGCGGCTGGGGCGCCACCAGTCCTCTGGAGGGCCTGCAAGACCAGCCTTTGACGGCCAAGACCTCCCGCCTTAGCTTCGACTCCATCATCCGACCCACGCTGATTAATCACGTGACATTTGCGTATGACCGTTACGTGAATCCCGCTGTTACCGATACGTTCGGCCAGGGCTGGGACAACAAGTTGGGGCTCAAGGGAGTGGTATTCGATATCGGTACTTTCCCGGCCATTGGGTTTGGTGGGCCCAATTCGTCCATCGGCATGGGAGGTGGTCAGTACGCCCTTCTCGGCTCCGCCCGTTGGGCCTTAAATGACGCTGTCACTTGGGTCAAAGGGAACCATTTTTTGAAGGTCGGGTTCAACTGGACCTACGAAGCTTGGAATAACAACGTAAAGGCGGGCGGGAACGGAAATTATCAATTCGCCGCCACGACTACCAGTCAGCCGCTTGCGGCGCAGTCCCAGTTATGGGGTCATTCGTTTGCCAGCTTTTTGCTGGGCGCCACGAATTCGGCTACCGTCAGAGGGCCGCTCTCCCTCGGCTCGCGCTTCCCCTACCGAGCCGTGTTTATCCAGGACGAATGGCACGTAACGCGGAAGCTTTCCTTGTCTCTTGGGCTTCGCTGGGAAAGCAATTCACCGCCCTACGATAAGTTAGACCGGTTGAGCAACTTCGGCCCGACGACGCCGAACCCCGGAGCGGGCAATCTCCCCGGCGCCCTGTTATTTTCCGGGAACGGCCCAGGCAGGATCAATGCCCGGACAACGGTGGAGTCATGGAATAAGGGGTTCAGTCCACGCTTCGGGTATGCGTATCAGATTACTCCGAAGTTAGTCATGCGCTCGTCGTTTGGCGTATATTACAACGCGGATAACATTGTCAACCTTTCTCAGCAGGGATTGGGGGTTGTTGGACAACAGCTATCGGCGGACGGCGGCTTCGCGCCCGCCTTCAATTGGGACACCACCTTTCCGATCAGCGCTTTTCCCAATTCCAACACGCAGCTGGTTCAAAGTCCCTCCCTCCTGAACGGCAATACCATCGGGTGGTACCGGCCGGATTATGTCCGGGCGAGCCAGGTTGTTTCCTGGACCTCCGGGTTCCAGTATGAGCTCACGCCAAACACTGTATTGGACCTTACCTACATCGGCAAGCACGGCACCCATTTGGAAAGCGGCGGATTTAATGGTGGCGGTCTACACGCTCCGAATACGCTCGATCCGAAATATCTCGCACTTGGTACGCTGCTTAACCAGCCTGCCACTTCGGCCGCGGCGGTCGCCGCTGGCATCAAGCTCCCGTGGGCCGACTTCGGTAGCTACGTTACTCCTACGGTCGGACAGGCATTGCGCCCCTATCCCCAGTACGGCACCATCAATGTTATAGGTGGGAAGGACGCTATCCAACGCTTCCATTCGCTTCAAACGAAAGTGACCAGACGCTTTTCCAGGGGACTGACCTTCATGGGAAGTTTTACTTGGTCCAAGAACCTGACAAATGTCGGTGTCGCCCAGAATCCGTATGACTGGGCTTCGGACATTGCCGTGACGACAGG
>Ga0097621_100004069_pt1 | contig 10148 bp, 8 predicted proteins | sample KBSMisM72_FD_73165 | JGI IMG/M metagenome (GOLD analysis project Ga0097621, IMG submission 73165) | Miscanthus rhizosphere microbial communities from Kellogg Biological Station, Michigan, USA - KBS Miscanthus M7-2 (version 2) (version 2) | ecosystem: Host-associated > Plants > Roots >... | reverse complement strand
ACGCGAGAAACGTGCGGGTCAGGCACAACAGGGATCGTCGCGCAGTGCGTCGGTCCCTTCTTTGACGATGATTGGGACCATCGCCAGGGCGTGCACATCCTCCGGCACACGTTCTGCCCGCATCTGGCGATGCGTGGCGCGCTGGCACGAGCGATTCAGGAACTCGCGGGTCATGAGGATCTCGGGACGACGCAACGGTACATGCACGTGAGTCCGGCGGCGATCGAGAGCGCGATTCGGTTACTGTCCCGGCGGCGGCGTCCGGGGAGTCAGTGGGGAAGCGGAATCTACCGAGATCAGTAATGCCTCTCGGTAGAACAGGTGAAGTGGTGGAGGCGGCGGGAGTCGAACTCTCTAAACGCGATTTTCTAACATGGTGACGGCGTGAGACTTCTGGCAACAAGCCTGTGCGATTCACCAACTTCCGACCGTTCGAAGGTCGGCTGGCGTCCTCGGGCGTCCGCAGGATTCGGCCCACGTCGTGGCAACATCGTGGCAACGTTCATTCCGTCTTGGCAAGGTCAGCCCAGGGCCGCCAGAGGCGTAGCGACTGCTGCTCAGCCGCGAGCCGCGCGTGACCAACGCGGTTGTGTTCCTCGCGGTCCGTCGCGGCTCGTCGGCTTCAGTGCGATGGTCGTTTCTTCCTTGCTGACTTCCGGGAGGAGTCCATGTACGGCTTGTTAGGCGGGGTGGCTGGCTGGTCCTCGGTCACTCGCAGGTGCTTCCAGTAGCTCTCCGCATTGTGCAAGATCCCACGCGTAATCTGGTAGTGACTCGTATCTTCGAGTTTCACGCGAGTAAGAGCTCCGCCGTCGAACTTCACCAGATCAGCCCCCGGGAACGTGAGCAGAATCGGCGAGTGTGTCGCCACAATGAACTGCGATATGCCGGCGGACGTCTGCTTCCACATGTGCGCCAGAAGAACGAGCTGACGCTGCGGCGAAAGCGCCGATTCGGGTTCGTCCAACAGAAACAGACCTGCTTGAATGCGATGTTCCAAGATCGCCAGGAACGCCTCGCCGTGCGACCGGGTGTGAAGAGACCGCCCGCCATAGCGACTATATGGATCGCCGATAAACTCCGAATCGTCCCGCCGAGCGTCGAGCAGGGACGCGAAGTGTGCCTGGAACTCTGCCCGGAGAAAGTACGCATCCGGCGGGCGACGGCGAAAAGCCGGCCGCAATGCGGGCGCAAGCGGGCTCGTCCGGTCTGGCCCATGATGCCCGTCAAGCTCGTTTCGACCGCCGCCCGACACGGGTAGTCTGCTCAATGACGCAATGGCCTCGATGAGCGTCGATTTGCCCGTGCCGTTCTCCCCAACAAAGAAGGTCACCGGTGACTCGAATCGAAGATCAAGGTCACGAACGAACGGCAAGGTGAACGGATACGCGCTCTGCTCGGTAAGCCGCTCAGGAACCACTTTGACGCCGGTCAGATAGGGCACTGGAGTCATCCCGGTTGCTCAGTCAGCTCGAGGCCCGGGCCGAGGTGAATGGACCTTGCGTACTCGATATGAAGGACGCGACGCGGCTGACCGTTATTGGCTTTCGACGACGCGTGCACGACTAGCGGTCGCATTGCCACAACCCCACCTGCTGAAGCCACACACGCGACGGGCATGACGCTTCCAGCCAGCTCCTGAATCTCGTCGTGGGCCAGCACGCCGTATGTATGCGTGCCTGGAAGTACTCGCAGGGGACCGTTCGCATGCGTCGAATCATCGAGATGAACGCGAAGGGCGACAACCGTCGCAAGCACCGATGCAGGAGCAATCGCGTGCAGGACGCCGCCTTTGACCGACCACGGCCCCCAGAACGAGTCGTCAACCCGCCGACTCAGGGGAAGGGCGGTGTCCTGGTGCCATGCGACCAGCCAGTTAGACACCGGTGACTTGTCGAATAGAGTGGCCCGAAACGGAATTGCCTGCCCGATGAACGACCCAGCGAGAGCGATGAGTGCAGGATCCGAGGCTAGAGCTCGTACCGCCGGAACGCCAAGCACGTGGCGCATGCCAGCCTTCGTCCGAGGCAAGTCAGCCGCTGCGAGCGCCCGAGCGATCCGCTGCATGTCGCGGCGATCGAAGATCTCCTCGGTGATCGAATAGTCAGTAGTCGCAGTGTGCATCAATCCGATGTCTTCTTGCTGGTTTGCTAACGAGCCAAATGAGCCGCGCGCCGCGGCGGCATCATCGCACGGACCCTCTAGGCCGCGTCGGCTCCACTTGGATGTTATGCCGCCCCTCGTTTTCGCTCCGTGTGTAGTGCCTCGATGACCGCCTTCGGGTTTCGAGCCGCTACCCGGAGAAGCGCCAACGCCGGGCCGTCCGGGGTGCGTCGACCCTGTTCCCAGTTCCGGAGCGTTGCGACGCTGACGCCGATCATCAGCGCGAATTCTGCTTGTGACGCACCGAGCTTGGCTCGGACTGCCTGAACATCCGTGGGATGGAAGGTGGTTGTCCGGGATGGCCGCCGGGTGCCCCGCCGAATCTGGCCAGCCTGCCGAACGCTCGTGAGTAGTTCTTGAAAAGCCGCGTCCTTCATTTGAATTCCTCCCGCACCACCCGGCTGAGTTGCCGGGTTTGCGCCGGCGTCAGGTCGCCCTGCGCTGATTTCGTGTAGGCATACAGCATGTAGAACGCCTGATCGCCGGGGGCCCAGTAGTAGATAACCCGAAGCCCTCCGCGTTTGCCTCCACCGGTGGTCGCCCACCGGACTTTGCGCAAGCCGCCAGACCCTTGGATGACCGGTCCCTGCTCGGGGCGCAGCATCAGCGCGATCTGAAGCTTTCGATACTGTTCGTCGTCGAGATGGCGCTGGATGGTCGCTGTGAAGACCGGCGTCTCGACGAAGCGCATCGAGCTTCATCATACGCCATTGGCGTAGGCGTGTTCAATCATGACCAGCAGCCGGCGACATCCGATGCGATCCCGGTGCTCACCGGCCTCAAGGGCGCTTCGCGTCGCTCGGCCCCTTCGGGCTGCGGCCCTTGACCCCGGTTGCGCGCCGGGATGACCTGGCGATTGTCGCCGGCTTCTCCCAAGCGCAGCGGCGGGTGGCACAGACGAACCCGAACCGGCGCTGTGTGGACGGCGCAGATCTGACCCGTTGGGCCTGACCCGGTGGCTCAGATCTGACCCCATGCCGACCGTCCGGGCAGGCGCTGCTGCGCAGCGGCTGTAGATCTGACACGTCACCCCGTGCCGGGAGCTGGCGGGGAACCTCGTCTCCTATTTCGGAACTCGCTGATAGCGAGAGGATTGTCTGCGCGGCGGGTTCTGAATAGAAGCCGTCGCTCCTAAATCGGAACTCATTGAGACTACGCCGGTTGGTGCCGCCACGAAGTTGGCGCGATTTTCGCCAGCCACGCACCTCCATGGCCACCCAACGCACGAAATCGATCAGCACAAAGGTGACGGAAGTGGAATACGACGCGATCGTGAGACGCGCCGATCCGCAAACGGTGAGCGCGTGGGCACGCGGCATCCTGGTGGGTGCGGCACAACCTGATCCCCCGCAGTTCATGTTGCTCGCCGAGCTGCTCGCCCTCAGAACGATCGTGCTGAATCTCAACTTCGCGCTCGCCACCAGCGGACCGCCCTCAGCCGAGGCGATGCATTCGCTCATCGACAGGGCGGACCACGACAAATTGAACAAGGCGGCAGAGCGGATCGACAGACTCGTCCCGGCCATCGATTCAACAAGGCGATAGAGAAGTCGCGTTCGACGATCTGCGACAAGTCGTCGAACTGATGCAGACCGTCCAAGCCGCCCAGAACTCACCTTAAGAACAGTGAGGGTTGACCCATGATGCGCACGCCGGTTCTGCTGACACCGAACGAAGTGGCCGAGCTCCTGCGAACCAGTCGGAAGGCGATCCATTCGATGGTCGAGCGCGGCCAGTTACCAGGCATCGTCCGCATCGGGCGCCGCGTGCTGGTGCGGGAGGATGCTCTGCTAGACTGGCTCCGCCAGAAGTCTACGGCGTCGCTGGAAAGGCTACAGCGATGAGCGTAACAGTCAGACCGTATCGACAAGGCGGCTGGATGGTGGACGTGATCACTCGATTCTCGAACGGCTCCCGATACCGGGAACGTCGGCGATTGACCACTCGATCCAAGTCGACCGCGCAACGCTGGGGCGAGGACCGGGAGCGGCACCTGCTGCAGAACGGCCTCCCTCAACCCAAGAAGGAGGTGCCGACCCTTGAACAGTTCGCACCCAAGTTCCTCGATGGCTACGCGCGAGCGAATCGGCAGAAGCCAAGTGGAATTGCCGCGAAGATGACAATCCTCAACGTTCACCTCGTGCCGACGCTCGGAGCGAAGCGGCTGGACGCGATTACTACCGAACAAGTCCAGCGCCTCAAAAGCCGCCTGACATACCGTTCGCCGAAGACCGTCAACAACGTGCTGACGGTGCTCAACGTCCTGCTTAAAAAGGCCGTGGAGTGGGACGCCATCGATCGGCTCCCGTGCACCATTCGGCTCTTGCCCATTCCCAAACCGTCCGCAAGCTTTCACGACTTCGACGACTACGAGCGACTGGTCGAGGCGGCGAGAGCCACGGACGCGCGGGCACTTCTCATCGTGCTGTTGGGTGGGGAGGCAGGACTGCGGTGCGGCGAAATGATGGCGCTCGAGTGGAGCGACGTGAATCTGCGCAAGCGCCAGCTATGTGTGCAGCGGTCGGACTGGAAGGGGCACGTGACAATCCCCAAAGGTGGACGGCTGCGGTACATTCCGCTCACCGCACGACTTGCGGCCGCGCTGCACGCGCATCGCCACCCAGGAGCGACCGGGTGTTGTGTCAGGACGATGGCTCGGCGCTCACCCAGAAGATCGTGCAGGACCACGTGCGTCGGGCCGCTCGGCGCGCGCAGGTGGCGAACGCGGGCGTGCATGTGCTGCGGCATACGTTCTGTTCGCATCTGGCCATGAAGGGGGCGCCGCCGCGCGCCATTCAGGAATTGGCGGGGCACCAGGACCTGGCCACGACGCAGCGGTATCTACACCTCAGTCCGGCCGCCATCGATGGAGCGATTCGGCTGCTGGAGGCGCCGACGGTTCACGTCAGCCGTGGCAACATGTTGGCAACGGGATCTACTGAAATGACGAACTCATTTCAGTAGAACAGGTTAGATGGTGGAGGCGGCGGGAGTCGAACCCGCGTCCGGAAGTACGCCATCGCGGGAATCTACATGCGTAGCCGCTCTTGAATATTCGCGTCCCACGTAGAAGAGCGACGGAAACCGTGGACCGCTAGCCCCGATTTGTCTCGTCGCCGCGCGTCGGAACAGCACGCGGCGACCAGCCTGCATTTATGACATCCAGCCCCGCCCCACAGGCGAGGACGAGGTGGACGTCGCGGACTTAAGTGTTAGTTAAGCCGCGAGAGGCAGCTGCGTGTTCGCAGTTACGTTGTGTTCCAACGGATTTACGAGTCGTTGGGGCTCGGCATGCATCCCACGAGTCTTTACCCCCGTCGAAGCCGTGTCGCCCCCATGCGAGCGAAAGATGGCCGCGCCCGGCTCGTGTTCCGGACGCACCAAGCAGTGTAGCACGCCGGGATCCGGCTGAGCTGTTCAAACCACTGTCAGGATTGGAGTTGCCGTATAATGATCGCGCCACCCGAATAGACGAGGACTAGGAGCTCACTCGAGCCGATACAGGATCGATGACCACCGTCTACGCAGCCAACTGGACAGAAGGCGGGATGACCCGATGAAGGGGCACGGGCTGCCGCGTGTGCTTCTCCCGGCACTGGTCCTGACGCTGTCGGCGGCGAATCAGGCGCAGCAAAGCAGCGACAACGGCAGCACCCCGGCGCCGGGCGCTTCGCCAGTCCCCACCAATATCGCCCTGGCTCTGAGGCCAACCGACCATCCGCGTGTGCCGCGCGACCTCTCGCAGTTGTGGATGGCGCCCGAAAAAGGCCGCGTACGCTCGGCCGCGCAGGCCAACCTCGCCACGGCGATCAAAATCGAAGCCGAGGGCAACCACGCAAAAGCCTTGGCGCTGCTCACGAACCCGGCAACCGCGCAGCAGGGGCCGCTGGCCTCCTACGTGGCGTACTACAAGGGCCTCGCCCTGCTCCGGCTCGGCCGCACCACCGAGGCTCGTGCAACATTTCAGGCGCTCCAGTCTCCGGCCCTGACCGGGTTTCTGGTCGAGGGGGCAGCGCTGCGCGAAGCGGAGTCGGACGAGGCACTGGGCGACTACGCGGCGGCGGTCGCGGTCTACGAGCGCCTCTCCTTGATGAAGACGACGGCTCCCGACCAGGTGCTCACGAGCCTTGCCAAGGCCGCGAAATCCAGCGGCGACGTCGAGAAGGCGAGGGCGGCGTACGAGCGTGTGTACTACGAGTATCCGCTCAGCGAATTGGCCATGGTCGCCGCAGACGAACTCGGCACCGAACCCATCGTGCCGGGGAATCCGGTTGTCCGGCGCGAGCTGGCACGCGCGGAACGGGTGTTCGCCGCCAAGCAGTACACGCAGGCCAAGACCGCCTTCGAGCGGCTTCGCACGGCTGTCTCGAACGAGGATCGCGATCTCGTCCGGCTGCGTCTCGCCGAGGTGGACTTCTACCTCAAGCGCACGCGCCCCGCGCGCGAGGCCCTCAAGCCCTACGCGGAGAACGGACCGCGGCAATCCGAAGCGATGTATTTCTACGCCCTTGTCTCGCGCGACCTGGGCGAACGCGACGCGTACTCGACGATGATCCGCCGGGTTGTGGACGAGTTCCCGACGGACCGCTGGGCCGAGGAAGCGCTGAACCAGCTGGCGACCTCCTACATCCGGGACGATGACGACGACCAGGCAGACAAGACGTTCCGCGAGCTGTACGAAAAGTTTCCCGCCGGACGGTTTGCGGAGCGCGCGGCGTGGAAGATCGGCTGGCGCGCGTACCGCATGGGCGACTACCGCGAAACGGCGTATGTGTTCTCGCGGGCGGCGGCGGATTTCCCGCGATCGGATTACCGCCCGTCATGGCTGTACTGGGCGGGCCGCGCACAGGACGCACTGGGCGATCGACTCCAGGCTCAGGCACGCTACACGCTGGCGGCCACCGACTATCTGAACAGCTATTACGGCCGCCTCGCGCTCGCCCGCCTCGACGGCCGCGCGCCCGAACGCCGGCTCGTCGTGGCAGCCGGACGGAGCGGCCCAGCCGGCGATGTGCCTCTCCCAGCGACGCTTCCGCCGAACGCCTCCGTGGTTCGCGACCTGCTCCTTGCGCAGATCTACGACCAGGCCGCGGACGAACTTCGCTACGCCCAGAACATGTGGGGCGACTCGTCGGCTATTGGCGCGACTCTCGCCTGGACCTATCGCGAACAGGGGAAGTTTGAGACGGGCTCGGTCCAGTTCGGCCTCTACCGCGGGGCGATTAACTTGATGAAGCGCGCTTACCCGCAGTATCTGGCCGCGGGCGGCGAGCAGCTGCCGAGGGACATCCTCCGGGTGATTTATCCGATCGCCTACTGGGAGTCGATTCAGAAGTACGCCGCCGAAAACGGCCTCGACCCCTACGTCGTCGCGGCGCTCGCCGCCCAGGAATCGACGTTCGTGGCCAACATCCGATCGCCGGCCAAGGCGGTCGGGCTGCTGCAACTCGAGCCGCCGACTGCGAGGCAGGTCGCGAAGCGCCTCAACATCAAGTACACGTCGAAGACGCTGACGGATCCCGACGCAAACCTCCGGCTCGGGACCGCGTACCTGGCGGAAAAGGTGAGGGAGTTCGGGGACCTGCACCTGGTGCTCGCCAGCTACAACGCGGGCGAACGTCCCGTGCACAGGTGGGTGGGCGAACGGCCGAACCTGTCGAGGGAAGAGTTCATCGACGACATTCCGTACCCGGAAACACAGAACTACGTTCGGAGGATTCTCGGCACCGCCGAGGACTACCGCCGCATCTACGGCGCCGTCGCGGGCGGCGTGCTGGCCGACGACGAAATCCCGGGGGCCCCTGCGGGCGAGGCCGTGTCCGATGTGGCGCCACAGGCCGCCGGGAAGAAGGCGCAGCCGGCGCCCAAGAAAAAGCCCGCGGCGAAGCCGACCCACAAGCGCCGCGCCGCCGCATAGTTCACCCCATGTCCAAGCTCACGGGCTCCCGCAAGGCACTGCAGTTCACCGAATCAGTCATCCGCGAGATGACGCGGCTCAGCGAGGCCCACGGCGGCGTGAACCTGTCGCAGGGTTTTCCGGACTTTCCGGCGCCCGCCGCGGTCAAGGAAGCGGCCTGCGCCGCCATCAACGCCGACGTCAACCAGTACGCGGTCACGTGGGGCGCCCGTCCGTTGCGCGAGGCGATCGCGCAGTCGTTCACGCGCCGGTACGGCGTCGAGGTGGAGGCCGATCGACAGGTCACCGTCTGCTGCGGCGCGACCGAGGCGATGATGTCCACGATGACGGCCATCATCGATCCCGGAGACGAAGTGATCGTCTTCGAGCCGTTCTACGAGAACTACGGGCCGGACGCGATCCTGTCAGGCGCGACGCCGCGCTACGTGACGCTGCACGAGCCGGACTGGACGTTCGACCCGGACGAGCTGGCCGAGGCATTCAACGCGAAGACCAAGGCGATCATCATCAATACGCCGAACAATCCGACGGGGAAGGTCTTCACACGCCAGGAGCTCGAGACGATCGCGGCCTTGTGCCAGAAGTGGGATGCGATCGCCATCTCGGACGAAATCTACGAGCACATCATCTACGACGGGCATCGCCACATCCCGATTGCGACGATTCCCGGAATGGCGGATCGGACCGTGACGCTCAACAGCCTCTCGAAAACGTACAGCGTGACAGGCTGGCGGGTTGGCTGGACGATTTCGCCGCCGTCACTGACGGGGGCGATCCGGAAGGTCCACGACTTCCTGACCGTCGGCGCTCCGGCGCCGCTCCAGGCCGCCGGCGCGGTGGCGCTGTCGTTGCCCGATCAGTACTACAAGGACCTGGCCGCGAAATATCAGCGGCTCCGCGATGTCCTGCTCGCCGGCCTCGAGCGTCACCATTTCACGTGCTTCCGCCCGTTCGGCGCCTACTACATCATGACGGACATCGGCGGGTTTGGTTACGCCGACGATGTGGAGTTCGCGCGGTATCTGGTGAAGGACGTGGGTGTGGCCGCCGTGCCAGGGAGCAGCTTCTACAGACACGCCGAGAAGGGGCGAACGAAGCTTCGCTTCTGTTTCTGCAAGAAAGACGAAACCCTCGCGGACGCGGAGCGCAGGCTGGCCAGGGTCGCGCCCGCCCGGGCGCTCAGTACCTAGCCACCAGGTTCAGGTAAATCCCCTTCACCGTGAAGGCGCCGGTGTCGTTCTTGAGCTCGTAGCCGACGTCGAACCGCCGAAAGCCTCCCTGCACGCCGATATTGTTGGTGAAGTTGACCGTCCCGTAGAAGTCGATGTCGGCGTAGTGTCCGTTGTTGTTCCCCCTCAGGGACTCAGGGGCCCAGCCGAGCGTCAGGCCGGTGATCTCGCCCGTGATGGCGACGTTGGGCACGGGGTACACCCGGAAGATGCCGCCGATTGTCGGGATCGGCGCCTGCGCATGGATGAAGTCCGACCGGATCGGGCTGGCGAGCGACGCGGTCACGTCGGTGTATTTCAGGTCCACGATGAACCCGCCGAAGCCGCGATCCTTGACAAGGAAATCGTATTCGTAGCCGAAGCGCCAGGCCTTCCAGTCAAGCTTTGAATTGACGGGCAGGTTGACGTCGTACGCCTGACCATTGAAGACCAGCCTTCGGCTGAGCGTCGCGCTCTGTTCGTACTCCAGCGGGATGAACTGCAGCCGGAATTTGTGCTGCCGGCCGGGCCGCACGACCAGATGGAACTCGCTGAACTTCTGATCCTCGAGGCCGAGATCCTTCTTGAAGTCGATCACCGTGCCGACGATGTTGAGCGCCGTGCTCGAGATCTGCATCTCGGTCCCCGGGAACCAGAGGCCGATGGCGCCTTCAACGTGGTACGACTCGCCCGTCGCCGGGTCGCTCACGTCCCGTGGCTGGAATTGCGCGCGCGCGGGCACGGATGCCAGAACGCTCGTCAACGCAAATGCGATCACGACGTACAGACGACGAGCTGAGCGGTCATTCATCATAGAGAGTCGTGTGCTCCGACGGAGAACGGGCCCGCTGGGGAGGCGG
>Ga0097621_100004062_pt1 | contig 10154 bp, 5 predicted proteins | sample KBSMisM72_FD_73165 | JGI IMG/M metagenome (GOLD analysis project Ga0097621, IMG submission 73165) | Miscanthus rhizosphere microbial communities from Kellogg Biological Station, Michigan, USA - KBS Miscanthus M7-2 (version 2) (version 2) | ecosystem: Host-associated > Plants > Roots >... | reverse complement strand
GGGAGCTTGTAAAGGAAGAAATTGGTAAACATGCTATGCAGTGTTTTGCGCAATTTGGTCTGGATAAAACTACGCTGGATGATATTGCCCATGCTGTGGGACTAAATAAAGCATCGTTATATTATTACTATAAAAACAAGGAAGATATTTTTGTTGAAGTTGCGCTTAAGGAAGGGGAGGATTATATTTCGACACTTCAAAAAAAGGTATTGTTGAAAAAGGGACTTGAGACACAAGTTCTTTTTTATGCTGAATCCAGGTTCATTTATTATAAGAATGTCCTGAACATGAACAGGGTGTCACTGGATACTTTACGAAAAATTCTTCCAAAATTTTTTGTGCTGTATGAAGACCTGATGCAAAGGGAAAAAAAATTCCTTTCGGAGCTAATAAAAAATGCTGTTAAAAATGGGGAAATTTTTAACATAAACGCAGTCAAATTGGCTTCTGTGTTAATCAATGTCAGTGACGCATTAAAGCACAGTGTTGAGCAAAAAGCCATTTTAAAAAGAGAGACTGATGTGGATTACACACAAAGTATCAGCGATGTAAAATTCCTGGTGTCGTTGATGATTAAAGGGCTAAAGAAATAATTCATATAGTTTAAATAAGAACAGTAAATAAAATGTAAACCGGTAATTCATATTATAATTTTTTGCACACCTCTAAAACGATTGCTAACTAAATATCAGGCACCTTCAGAAAAATAATTTCTGTGAGGGCAGCTTATGATATAATCCTTAAAAGCCACAATTCTATTTATGATTCAAAAAAAACTACTGCCTGTGCGGAGCATTATTCTCTTTATGCTTTTGCTAATGTCATCTCCCCAGTTATTAAAAGCCCAAAATGTGATAAAGGGAACGGTCAGGAACAGTATTACCAATGAGGAATTACCGGCGGTATCGGTGCTGGTAAAAAATTCTTCCGAAGGTACTTACACTGATGACAGGGGAAGGTTTCTCATTACCACACAACAAAAATTGCCGCTCACTTTAGTCATCTCATCTATTGGACTTGATTCAAAAGAATTAAAGATTGAGAGTTTTGCAACTGCACTGACAATAAGCCTTGAACCCAATTCTACATTGGGCAAGGAAGTAGTTGTGTCTGCCAGCAGAACGATTCAAAAAAAATTATCCTCTCCTGTTACCATTGAACAAATCAGCAGTAAGGATATTAAGAACGCCCCGCAGCTAAATTATATGGACATGATGCAGGGCCTGAAAGGTGTAGATGTAACGGTATCAAGTATTGGCTTTACCAGCGTTACCACCCGGGGTTTTAATACCAGTGGCAATACCAATTTTACACAAATCGTAGATGGAATGGATAACCAGGCACCGGGTTTAAATTTTCCGCTCGGCACGGCTATTGGCTTGACACAGCTTGATGTAGATAATATTGAAGTGCTGTCTGGTGCATCTTCTGCCTTATACGGTTCAAGAGGATTAAACGGCACCATGGTGATGACGGGCAAAGATCCTTTTAAATACCAGGGTTTAAGTGTGTTGATAACACAGGGTGCAAATCATATAAAGAACAACAATAGCAACGATCCAGTAAAGGCTTCTCCTTATTATGACTGGACAGTACGCTGGGGCAAAAAAATTAACGAAAAACTGGCGTTTAAAATAAATGCTCAATATACCAGGGCCAAGGATTGGGTAGCTACTGATTCAACCAATAAAAACGGGCCGGGATCTAAATATACTGACCCCAATTACAATGGAGTAAACTATTACGGCGGTGCCACTTCTGTAGATATCAATCCTTTTTTAGAAGGAGCTTTGGCTGCTGAGCCAGCACTGGCCCCTATCATCGATCCACTTTTGGAAAAGCCTAACTATGTTGCCCGAACAGGATATCCTGAATATGGTTACCTGGATAATAACGCTCAACTGTTTAAAGCAAACGCCGAACTGCGGTATAAGTTTACTCCAAAGCTGGAACTGATTGCTTCCGGAACTTTTGGAACAGGAAGTGTTGTTTATACCAACGACACCCGCTATCAAATTAAGGATTTTAAAGTTGGCCAGTACCGTCTTGAATTAAAAACTGATAAATGGTTTTTGCGAACCTATACTACCCAGGAAAATTCAGGCCATACTGTTATCGCCGGTCCCACTGCGCAATACATTAATGAGTCATGGAAACCAAGCTGGGATGGAAATACAGGCGGATGGTATCCCGAATATACCATGGGTTTAATTACATCTCTAGCCGGGGGTGCCAGCAATACCGAAGCTAACCTTGATGCCAGAGCCTTTGCAGACCAGGGAATGCCAGCTATTGGTTCCAGTTTGTTTAACCATTTAAAAGACAGCATCACTAATACACCCATTACGCAGGGAGGTACTTTGTTTTTAGACAGGAGCAAGTTATACAATTCAGAATTTCAATATAATTTTTCTGACCAGGTAAAATTTATGACTCTGATTGCAGGCGTCAACTGGCGTCTCTATCATTTAAACAGTAAAAACACTTTGTTCCCTGATGAAGGCAAACCAATCGATGTAAATGAATATAGCGCCTATGTGCAAATGTCAAAGAAATTAATTGACAACAATCTAAACCTGAGTGCTTCTTTCAGGTATGATAAGAACACATTATTTACGTCCCCAAAAGTTACATCCAGGGCATCTGCAGTGTATAAAGTAGCGGTTGAAAATTATATCAGGTTCTCTTATCAGAATGCCTATAGTTTTCCTTCTAATATCCAGGCGTTGCAGAACACGCTGAACGGCTACAACAGTTATTCATCGGGCGGTTCCAATCTTTTACTGGATGGTCATTATCATTTTGATCAATACGCTCCCTATACTTTATCCAGCGTTACAGACTATCAACAATCAGGAAACACAACCGATCTTCAAAAATTTATTTCAAGCGATATAAAGCCCCAGTCCGTTAATGCATTTGAATTAGGTTATTCTGCATTGCTGGGCAAAAGAGTTTTGATAGACGTGCTCGGGTATTTTTCTACATGGGAAAATTTTATTGGGTATACAGATGTGGCCAACACACCAGGTACTCACGATTTGACAGCCTTTAATGACCATAGCACGTATGTTCAATACAATATTGCATTCAATGGAGCACAAACAGTAAATACTTATGGTTATGCAGCCAGCATCAGTGTGGACCTTTCTCATAATTTTCTTGCTAAATTGAATTATTACTCCGACTATTTGAAAAATAAGAATAATAACCAGGTTAATAATTTCAATACCCCCCATTATCATATTAATATGGAATTTGGAAACAGTGGTTTTGGTAAAAAAGAATTATGGTCATTCAGTACTGCGTTCAGGTACAAACCAGGATATTTTTACGTGGTAACCGGTGGCCTTGCTCAGGGTACTGTTCCTTCTTCAGCCGTAATAGATGCACAGCTCAGCTATCGGTTACTGAAAGCGCATTCCAGCATCCGGGTGGGCGGCACTAATATAACCAACAAGTACTATTCTACCGGTATTGCCAACCCTGCTATCGGTGCGGTATATTACGCAACATTTGCTTACAATATTTTTTAATTATATGACCTGTTCTTAAAACAAAAAACAATATGAGAAAAACATTTTCATTCGCAGCCTTAGCATTGATCATGGCTGTACTGCTTTTCGCCTGTAAAGGAGATAAAGAAAAAAAACTTGACTACACCACATCACTGAGTTTTAAACCCGGTGATGAAGCTAAAATTGTAGAAGCATTTTTATCTCTAAAAGACAGCACCTCCATTTTATTTGCGCAGGGTATTTACAAATTTGAAAACCTAAGTGCGGCACAGCTTAAACATATATTGATACAGGGAGAAGGCTTTGACAAAACAATTCTTGATTTTTCCTCACAAACAACGGGTGGAGAAGGGATAAGGATTACAAATATTAAAGACTTCTCCATTGATGGTATGACCATCCGTGATTCAAAGGGCGATTTAATCAAGATCAATAACAGCAGGGATGTAAAAGTTACCAATCTCCATGCCGTATGGAAAAATGCAGATTCTACCAGCGGTGGTTATGCCATTTACCCGGTGATGTGCAAAAATGTACTGGTGGAAAACTGTTATGTAGAAGGATCATCCGATGCAGGCATTTACGTTGGACAAACAGACAGTGCCATTGTAAGAAACTGCAAGGGTGCCAAGAATGTAGCAGGATGTGAAATTGAAAATACTACCAACGCGGAAGTGTACAACAATGAATTCTATAATAATACCGCAGGCTTTTTGGTATTCGATCTTCCGGGTCTTTCACAAAGAGGCGGTCATGTAAAAGTGCATGACAATAATTTTCACGACAACAATAACAGGAATTTTGCAAAGGCCGGCAGTTTCGGTACTTCATGGGGTGTGGGCAATGCACCTCCGGGCAGTGGTGTGGTAATTTTAGCAGCCTCCAATATTGAAATCTATAACAATCGCATCATCAATAACAATACTGCTCCTGTAATCCTGGCTTCCGGTTTTGCCGTGGATGAAAAAGCCGCAGAAAAAATAAATGATCATTATTTCCCTATTTCAAAAAACATCAGTATTCATGGAAATACAATAGAAATGGGCAGCACTTTCCCGGAACCCACCAAAGAACATCATATCGGGAAATTATTGGTAGCGGCAGAAAGTAAACTCAATGCATTGGATCCTGCACGCAAAAACAAGCGTATACCTTTTATCATGTACGATGGATTTTCAACGAATATCTTAAATGGCGGCAAAGCCATCAATCCTGACTCACTTTGTATCAACCAGCCAGGAGATAATGTTTTTGTAAATGCAGATTTTTTAAATATCGCAAATCCGGGAAAATGGCACCCCGAAACCAATATTGCACCCTTTATTTGTAAATAGGGCACCAGTTTTATAGGGCCAAAAAAAATATTAAGATGAAAAGGGTTAATTATTTTCTGCTGCTTATTATTTGCCTCACCGCAATATCCGCAGCTGTTATGCAGAGTTGTAAAACCAAATCAACACAAACAGGAACGCAAACTTCGGCTTCATTTCAATTTAAAGAAAAACTAAGCGACTATAATTTTTTCAGGAACAGGTTAAAAGACCTTGATCCCAATCCGGGGGTGGTACATTATGAGATCAGTACCACACTCTTTAGTGATTACGCAGTGAAAGACCGATACGTGGTTTTACCAAAGGGAACTGTAGCCAAATATACCGCTGAAGGCCCGCTGGATTTCCCTGACTCAACCTTTATCATTAAGAATTTTGCCTACACCAATACTGCACATCAAAAGATAATGATAGAGACACGTATACTTTTTAAAAGCCCTGTTGATAAAACCTGGAAGGTGATGGCTTACCTGTGGAATAAGGAACAAACGGACGCCGTAAAACATATTACCGGTGCTCAATTGCCGATTACATTGCTGGATGATGAAGGCAATAAAATTTCTACCAACTACCTGGTGCCAAATACCAACGACTGTAAAAGATGCCATATAAAAAATGATATAATAGCCCCTATTGGGCCGAAGGCACGTAATTTAAATCTTATCCTGCCAGGGCAAACTGAAAATCAATTAGCGCAATGGACTGCCAACGGGTTACTAACGGGGACGCCTGCCCTTGATTCAGTTCAACAATTACCTAACTGGAAAGATAAAGCTCATTTCAGCCTGGATCAACGGGCAAGGGCTTACCTGGATGTGAATTGTGCACACTGCCACACAAAGGGCGGTGATGCGACCAATACCGGTTTGTTCCTGGAGTACGAACAGACTGGCAGGGATCATATAGGAATCATGAAAGAGCCTGTTTCTGCCGGCAATGGCGCCGGAGGACTTAACTACGATATCATTCCCGGGGACGCAGCTCATTCTATCCTTGCCTATAGGATGAACAGCAGCACACCAGGAACAGCGATGCCGGAAATGGCACGGACAATTATTCACCAGGAAGGAGTGCGTTTAATAAAAGAATGGATCAATCAAATGCCACCAGAAAAAAAATAATCGGGAATTGAAGTTGGATGAAAAATCAGTGGGCAGTAAATATTTTGTGAAAGGAGTAAATGAAGGCTGAGCACCTAAAAGATGCAGATATGAAACAAACAGGAACATTGATAGTTGGAGCAAGTATTTCTGGTATGGCATGTGCTGCCTGTTTAACAAAAGCAGGTCTTGACTATATCATAATAGAAAAAAATAATTTAGTTGCGATGCCATGGCGCAATCACTATGATCGCCTGCATTTGCATACAAATAAAAAACTGTCCACGCTGCCTTATAAGAAATACCCCGCTGATGTACCTCTCTATCCGAAACGCCTCCAGGTAGTTGAATACCTGGATAACTACCAACAGGATTTTAATATAAATCCCTGTTTCAATACCGAAGCCAAATCAATAATAAAGGAAGATAGGTTTTGGGTTACAGAAACCAATAATGAAGTTATTAAATCTAAAAACCTGGTAATGTGCACAGGCCCGTTCGGGCAACCAAGAAAAATGGATGTTCATGGAATGGAAACCTTTCCCGGCAACATTATACATAGCAGCCAATACAAAACAGGAAGGGATTACAAAGGCAAGAACGTATTGGTTATTGGTTTTGGAAATTCTGCCTGTGAAATAGCGCTTGATTTATTCGAACAGGGAGCTTTTCCCTCTATGTCAGTAAGATCTGCTGTAAATGTTTTGCCAAGAGATATTTTTGGCATCCCGGTATTGCAACTGGGTTTGCTAATGGCCGTGTTGCCACCCCGCGTTGCGGATAAATTAAATGCTCCCCTGATAAATTTTTTAACCGGTGATATTACAAAACTGGGCTTGAAAAAATTACCTTATGGTCCTTTGGAACAAATACAAAAAGACCAAAGCGTACCATTGCTGGATATAGGAACACTAAAATTGATCCGCGAAGGAAATTGCAAAATTTTTGCTGGCATTGAACGAATAGAAAATAAAACGGTATACTTCAGCGATGGTAAAATAAATGACTTCGATGCAATTGTAGCTGCTATTGGTTACCATAAGGGCTTTGAAGACAATGTACTTCATGTTGACAAAAGCCGCTTCGAAGATTTGAATGTTAATGCAGGAAAGCAAAAATATTTTGGAAAGGATGGTTTATATTTTTGCGGGTTCTTCATTTCACCAACAGGGCAGATTCGTGAAATTGCATTAGATGCTCAAAAAATTGCAGGAGATATAATAAAAAAAAGACAATAGAATTTTATTGAGTTGAATCTTTATGATCCTGACATCTTTTAACGGTAAATATTAAGCATATTTCTTCACTTAACCCCTTGGAACTAAGTGTGCAGTCGTTAAGTGAGTTGTTCATTTTACTGTGCTGCTTTCACTTCATCAGCGTCAAAGTTTTTTCGCGTTTGTAAGTTTCCTTTAAGCTGGAAAATTACTTGTCATATTCAAAATGACTAAGCATTACCTCAAAGTGCTTATTGAGCCGACGCACTATGCATTTATATCAGTGCCTATTATAAGGCAGAAAAATGCCAAGTCAACAAGGTGCCTCTATAGGTTTTGATTTTTTTTAAAAAATAATTGTGAAAAAGACATTTAATTAAAAAAAGTTTTATATTTGTTTTAACATTATTGAGAACGAGGGTTTAGGAATTAAACGGCAACATTCGAGATAATGAGAGAAAACGATTGCTAAAACTAAAATGCTGTATGAATATTGCTCTGTTGTATGTATTTAAGCGGGGAAATATTTTACTTTCAACCCTTTCTGTAAAAGCAATTTCTTTTCATTCTAATCTTTACCAGGTTTTTTCAGGCGTTTTGTAGATACAAGTAAAATTAATTATTATACTGTTGTTGATTTTATGTAGCGCTATGCTGTGATTCATTAAAAGTAATTAGGCAGCACAATGGTGGCTGCTTGTAATATAAAAGTGAAGACCATCTCAGCATAAAAAGGGTTTAAAGAAAATATCCCTGGCCAAGTTCATTTTAAATAAGCCATATTGGCTTATAATTTTTTCGATTTTTTATAATTGTATAATTGACGCTTATTAATACTAAAACCAACTATTATGAAATGCAAAATTTCCCCGTTGCCAAAAAGAATCATCGGCTCAATGATCTTCTTTTTTGCCTTATTGTTTTCAGACCACCTGTTTGCCCAGTCAGCAATTACGGGAACGGTGTTGGATAATAAAGGAGCACCTATTAAGGGGGTATCTATTCTTGTGAAAGGAAGTTCTGCAGGAACCAGCACTGCAGAAAATGGTAGTTTTTCCATTACTGCTTCAAAGAAAGATATCCTGGTGATTTCTGCAGTTGGGTATCTTACCCAGGAAGTTGCGATAGGGAGCCAGACATCTGTAAATGTATCCCTTTCTGCTTCTGCAGGGCAGTTAGAAGAAGTAGTTGTAACAGGCTATGGCACGCAAAGAAGAAAGGAGGTTACAAGCGCAATTACTACAGTTAGTGCCGCGCAATTCAATAAAGGAAACATTAATGATGTAGCCCAACTACTACAGGGTAAGGTGGCAGGCCTGTCCATTTCCCGGCCTGGTGGTAATCCAAACAGTGGTTTTACGATGCGCTTACGCGGCCTTTCAACTCTTGGAGCTAATACACAGCCTTTAATAGTGGTAGATGGCCAGGTTGGGGCCGACATAAATACCGTAGATCCGAATGATATTCAAAGTATAGATGTACTTAAAGATGCAGCATCTGCTGCTATTTATGGTACCCGTGGCTCATCGGGGGTTATCATTATTACTACCAAAAGAGGAAGCAGAGCACCTGTTTTAGCCTATAACGGAAGTATATCGGCTGAAGTGCCTGGTAAATTTATTCCACACATGAGTGCTGCTGAGTTTGTAGCTGCGGGCGGCAAAGACTTAGGCTCCGTTACTGATTGGAACAAAGAAATTACAAGAACAGCGTATTCCCAAATTCATAATCTTTCTTACTCCGGAGGAAACAGCAGCGGTACAACCTACCTTGCTTCTATTAACTACCGGGATGTTGAGGGTATTAGTATCAAGACGGGTTTTAACCAGCTTAATGCCCACCTGGGCCTGACGCAAAAAGCGCTAAACGACAAATTAAATTTAAGTTTGGATGTAATTGTCACGCAAAAGGAAGCTCAGCTTGGCTTTGACCGGGCATATCAATATGCAACCATATTTAATCCTACCGCCCCTCTTCACACGAATGATGCCCCGGGTTCCGGTGGGCTTAATTTGACTGGTAGTGGTTATGTGGAGCAAAATTTTGTGGAATATGCAAACCCACTTGCAGTGCTTGAGCAGAATACAAATAAAAGTAGCTTTAAAAGACAGAATATTAATAGCTCTGCGAGCTATGAAATTATACATGGATTAAAGGCCCAGGTACGTTACGCCCAGCAAAATTCCAGTGATTACAGATCAGCTTATCTCCCTAAAACATCTTTTGATTCAAGAATCATAGCAGGGAACAGAAGTGGATTCTCCGCCAATGGGTTGGCAGAAAAACAGGATAACGAGACTTATAGCCGACTGTTCGAGACTACCTTGTCTTATGACACAAAGTTATTCCAGGACCTTAATCTATCTGCTGTAGGAGGTTATTCTTATCAGTATTTTTTGAATAGCGGTCTTTATATGCGGGCAGGAGATTTTTTATCAGATGTTAACTCGGAAAATATAACAAATGCCGGGGATATTAAAAATGGTAAAGCAGTAGCTTCCAGCTATAAAAATGGTTCAAAACTGATCGCATTTTTTGGAAGGGTGAATTTGAATTACAGGGATATGGCTTTCTTATCTGCGAGCCTCAGAAAAGAAGGGTCTACCCAATTTGGTGAAAATAACAAGTGGGGGATGTTCCCGGCAGTAAGTGCAGGTTTTGATATTGGCAAATTAATCAGTATCGATGCTGTAAATTCATTGAAAATAAGAGGAAGTTATGGAGTTACGGGTGCATTACCTCCCAGTTCTTATTTATCCCAGTTCTTATACGGCCCCACAGGAAGTTCATTTTTATACAACGGAGGTTATATCCCTTCTTATGCACCATCCCAAAATGCCAATCCCGATCTGAAATGGGAGAAAAAGGCTGAGTTTAACATAGGGCTTGATTTCGCCTTATTCAGCAGCCGCTTAAGGGGTAGCCTGGATTACTACACTCGTAACACAACCGATCTTTTATTCAATGCAACAGTGCCGGTGCCCCCTA
>Ga0097621_100004060_pt1 | contig 10155 bp, 10 predicted proteins | sample KBSMisM72_FD_73165 | JGI IMG/M metagenome (GOLD analysis project Ga0097621, IMG submission 73165) | Miscanthus rhizosphere microbial communities from Kellogg Biological Station, Michigan, USA - KBS Miscanthus M7-2 (version 2) (version 2) | ecosystem: Host-associated > Plants > Roots >... | reverse complement strand
AGCGGCGTGGATTTTTCGGAGATGCGCGCAGACTTCACGCGTTTCACTGGAAAGATGTCGGTTCGCGATGGCGTGGTTCGTGGGCCGCTGGTCGGCGCGACGGTCGAAGGAAATATCGACTACACGCGCGATGAGGTGCACCTGCGTGGCACGTTCGTGCCGTTCTACGGCCTCAACAACATGTTCGGACAAATACCGATCGTTGGCTTGTTCCTCGGCGGAGGCAACAAAGAGGGGCTGCTGGGAATCACCTACGAAGCGGTCGGTCCGCCGAGTGCGCCGCGCATCACGGTCAACCCGGTCAGTGCGATCGCGCCTGGCCTGCTGCGCAAATTCATTCCTTCGCCCGGGACATTCGATCCCAATTTCCTCCCGCCATCGCGGTGAGGGGGCTATTTCGGCTTGAGCTGGAAATGGCGCTTCTTGCCGATCGACAGGATATGGACGCCCTCGGGCGTGGCGCTGTCGGTCGTTAGGGAAAGTTTCTCGTCGGTCACGACGACGCCGTTCAGTTTTATCCCGCCATTCTTGATTTGACGGCGCGCTTCGCTGGTCGAAGAGACAGCGCCGGTTTGAACAGCGGCAATGAGTACGCCGATCGGGAGTTCTACAACCACGGTCGGCAATGTCTCGGCAGGCGCGCCTTCTTCGAAAGTCTTCCGTGCCGTCTCAGCGGCCTGATCGGCGGCCGCGCGGCCGTGCACGAGGGCGGTCGCCTCGGTGGCGAGAACCTTTTTCGCCTCGTTGATCTCGTTGCCTTTGAGGGCGGCAAGACGGGCGATCTCATCGAGCGGCAGCACGGTGAACAGCTTGAGAAAACGGACAACGTCACCGTCCTCGGTGTTGCGCCAGTACTGCCAGTAGTCGTAAGGGCTGACCAGATCGGCATTGAGCCATACGGCGCCAGCCGCCGTCTTGCCCATCTTGGCGCCGGACGAAGTCGTGATCAGGGGCGATGTCAGCGCAAACAATTGAGCGTTCTGCATGCGGCGGCCAAGATCGATGCCGTTGACGATGTTTCCCCACTGGTCCGAACCGCCCATCTGCAGAATGCAGTTATAGCGCTTGTTGAGCTCGACGAAATCGTAGGCCTGCAGGACCATGTAGTTGAATTCGAGAAACGACAATTCCTGCTGCCGATCCAGTCGCAGTTTCACTGAGTCGAATGACAGCATGCGGTTGACCGAGAAATGGCGGCCGACGTCGCGCAGAAAATCGATATAGTTGAGCTTGTTGAGCCAGTCGGCATTGTTGCTCATGACGGCATCGCCGCCGGCGTCTTCGAATTTCAGGAATTTCGAGAAGACCGCGCGGATGCCCTTGAGATTTTCGTTGATCGCCTCATCGGTGAGAACGCGCCTTGTCTCGTCCTTGCCCGACGGGTCGCCGACGCGGGTCGTGCCGCCACCCATCAAGGCAATAGGGCGGTGTCCTGTCTTCTGCAGCCAGTACAGCATCATGATCGGCAGCAGCGAGCCGATGTGCAGTGAAGCCGCCGTGCAGTCAAAACCGATATAGGCGGTGATCTGTCCCGCCTTGGCGCGCGCGTCGAGCGCTTCGGGCTCCGATACCTGATGGATGAAGCCGCGCTCCGCGAGGACGTTGAGGAAGTCGGATTTATAGGCGCTCATTGCCGGGGTCTCGGGCGGCTTTCTTGGTTCCGTCGGCGGGTGGTGTAACAGGTCCGGCGTCGGATTCAACAATGCATGACCGCGAAAAGTGGGCGCGGTATCCGGCCCCCGCGCGACGCACGCTTCGCGTCATTTCTTCCTTTTCAGAAATGCCGCGCAGAAACCCGCATCGAATTCGCGGTAGTTGTTGGTGATCTCTTCGCCTTTGCGAATGGTGCGCCTTGCCACGATGTGCCCGTTTCGCCAATGCGTATTGGCATTGTCCGAGTGGTTCATGTGGTGATCGTGGTCGCTGGTCAGCAGGATCTCGCCATCGACGCGATATCCGTAATTCCAGATGTAGTCGCGGGCCGGTTTCGGCAATTTCGCGAATTGCGTCGGTGAATAGACCCGGTCAAAGCCGTCGACGAAACGCCAGACCTTCGTGCCTTTCCGGATCGCCTGGCCCGCAAAAACTCCAAGACCGTGAATGGCACTTCTGTCGAGGTAAGTCTTAACAAGGAGCATGGGTCATTTCGCGGACCGGTCGCCGCGTATCACCGCCCATCAGCACAAGCGCTGCCAACGGGCGCTCCGGCCAAACTCACGCTGCCGGCTTGCGTTCTGTCTTCAGCCGCTTGTCGAGATAGGCGCTGACCGAAGTAAGCAGCGCTTCGACCTTGCCGTCAAAGAAATGATTGGCGCCTTGCACAACCTTTTGCTCGATCACGATGCCCTTTTGGGTCTTGAGCTTGTCGACCAGCGTCGTGACGTCCTTGTACGGAACCACCGCGTCCTTGTCCCCGTGGATGATCAACCCCGACGAAGGGCAGGGAGCCAGGAACGAGAAGTCGTAGAGGTTCGCGGGCGGGCAGATCGAGATGAACCCTTCGATCTCCGGCCGGCGCATCAGCAGCTGCATGCCGATCCAGGCACCGAACGAGAAGCCGGCGATCCAGCAGCTTTTGGCCTCAGGATTGATGGTCTGCGCCCAATCGAGCGCCGCGGCCGCATCGGACAATTCACCCTGGCCATGGTCGAACGAGCCCTGACTACGTCCGACGCCGCGAAAGTTGAAGCGCAGCGCTGAGAAGCCGCGGTGCACAAAGGCGTAGTACAGCTGGTAGATGATCGGATGATTCATCGTCCCGCCGAACTGCGGGTGGGGATGCAGGACGATTGCGATCGGTGCGTTCTTCTGCCGCGCGGGATGGTACCGCCCCTCGATGCGTCCGGCGGGACCGGTGAAGATAATTTCAGGCATGGCTATCGACCTCGAACCGGGCTTGCCGCGCCGCCTGGCGGCAGCGGGGTGTGTTGTGGCCTGGCTGCACTGATTGAACCGGGCATCTAGTTTGGAATTATTCTAATAATACGAATTCCGCTGTTCCCAGCCGCAACACACGCTATAAGGGCCGGGCGATTTCGGGCTTCTAACACAACCCCTGGGGCAAAAAGCAAGCTTTTTGCGGGGTATAGGTCGGGGCAACGGTAATTAGGTATTGGTGAAGACCTTGGCCGAGCGAGCGTATTTCGACTGGAATGCCACAGCCCCACTCAGCGAGGAGGCGCGGGCCGCCATGGGTGCGGCCCTGGCTTTCACAGGCAATGCATCGTCGGTGCACGCCGAGGGCCGGGCCGTCCGACGTTTGATTGAAAAAGCGCGGGAGCAAGTCGCCCAGCTGCTTTGTGCCGACGCGAAGAATGTCATTTTCACGAGCGGCGCGACCGAAGCCAACATGCTTGCGCTCACACCCATGCTGGAAATTGCCGGACGCAAGGAGCCGCGCGACCGGTTGTTCGTGTCCGCAATCGAGCATCCATCAGTTCGCGCTGGCGGGCGATTCTCGCGCGAAAGCATCGACACGCTTCCGGTCACGGGTAACGGCGTTGTCGATCTCGCCGCGCTTTCGCTCGCGGTGAAGAAATCTGCGCGGCCTTTGGTTTCGGTGATGCTCGCCAACAACGAAACCGGCGTCGTGCAGCCGATCACGCAGATCGCGGAGATCGTGCACGCGGCGTCTGGTGTGTTGCACGTCGACGCAGTGCAGGGTGCCGGCAAAATCGATTGCGACATTGCAGCGCTTGGCGCCGACCTCGTCAGTGTCTCTTCGCACAAGCTCGGTGGTCCGCAGGGCGCAGGCGCGCTCGTTCGCCGTGGTGACATTCATGTCGCCGAGCCTTTGATGAAAGGCGGCGGGCAGGAACGCGGCCAGCGGGCAGGCACCGAGAACGTTGCCGCCATCGCCGGATTTGGCGCGGCAGCCGCGGCAGCGACCCGGGCTGACACACAGCGCGTGGCGGCTATGCGTGATCGATTGGAACAAGGCCTCAGACGCGTCACCCCGGATGTGCAGATTTTTGGTGATCGCGAAACCCGCCTGCCGAATACGACTTTGTTTGCGGCTTCCGGTGTCAAGGCGGAAACCGCCATAATCGCCTTCGATCTCAACGGGATAGCCGTCTCATCAGGCTCGGCCTGTTCGTCCGGGAAGGTCCAGCCCTCGGAGATTCTGGCGGCCATGGGTGTTGACGCTGCGCTCGCGCGCGGCGCCATCCGCGCCAGCATCGGGAACATTACGACCGAGGCGGAAATCGATCGCTTTGTTGAAACTTGGAATACCGTTGCGGGATCACTACTTAAGGAGAGAAGCGGCGTCGCTGCCTGAATCGGCTGCCACGGCGTAAACCGCACATCATCAACCATGGGAACCAGCGCCGAACGATAGCGCGAGCACCATAACCGACAAATCCAACCCGCGGTCCTTGCAACCGTGAGCGGAGGGAAGAATGCCGGCAGTACAAGAGACCGTCGAACAGGTCCGCCGTATCGACGTTGATCAATACAAATATGGGTTCGAGACCAAGATCGAATCCGACAAGGCTCCAAAGGGCCTGTCGGAAGACACGGTCCGTTTTATCTCGGCCAAGAAAAGCGAACCGGAATGGATGCTGGCGTGGAGACTTGAAGCCTACAAACGTTGGCTGACCATGCGTGAGCCCACCTGGGCGCGCGTGAATTATCCGAAGATCGATTACCAGGATTACTACTATTACTCGGCGCCGAAAAAGAACTCGCTGAAGTCGCTCGACGAGGTCGATCCCGAAATTCTGCGCACTTACGAGAAGCTCGGAATTCCGCTGCGCGAACAGGAAATCCTCGCCGGCGTGGAACGTGGAGATGGTACGCGCTCGCGCGTGGCGGTCGACGCGGTGTTCGATTCCGTTTCAGTTGCCACGACCTTCAAGGAAGAGCTGAAAAAGGCCGGCGTGATTTTCATGCCGATCTCGGAGGCGATCCGCGAGCATCCCGAACTCGTAAAGAAGTATCTCGGCTCGGTCGTGCCGACTTCGGACAATTTCTTCGCGACGCTGAATTCTGCGGTGTTCTCCGACGGCTCGTTCGTCTACGTGCCGGAAGGCGTGCGCTGCCCGATGGAGCTCTCGACCTATTTCCGCATCAACGAGAAGAACACCGGGCAGTTCGAGCGCACGCTGATCATCGCCGACAAGGGCGCCTACGTCAGCTATCTCGAGGGCTGCACCGCGCCGATGCGCGACGAGAACCAGCTCCACGCCGCGGTGGTCGAACTGGTCGCGCTCGACGATGCCGAAATCAAATATTCGACCGTGCAGAACTGGTACCCCGGCGACGCGCAGGGCAAAGGCGGAATTTTCAACTTCGTCACCAAGCGCGGCGACTGCCGTGGTGCGCGCTCGAAGATCTCGTGGACGCAGGTAGAGACCGGCTCGGCCATCACCTGGAAATATCCGAGCTGCATCCTGCGCGGCGACAATTCGCGCGGCGAGTTCTATTCGATCGCGATCTCCAACGGTCACCAGCAGGTCGACAGCGGCACCAAGATGCTGCATCTCGGCAAGAACACGGTGAGCCGCATCATTTCCAAGGGTATCGCGGCCGGAGTGTCCAACAACACCTATCGCGGTCTCGTGTCGGCGCATCGCAAGGCCAAGGGCGCACGCAACTTCACCAATTGCGACTCGCTGCTGATCGGCGACAAGTGCGGCGCGCATACGGTGCCGTACATCGAAGCCAAGAATTCCTCGGCCACGTTCGAGCACGAGGCCACCACGTCGAAGATCTCCGAGGACATGCTGTTCTACTGCCGTCAGCGGGGCATGTCGGCGGAAGAGGCGACCGCGCTGGTCGTCAACGGTTTCGTCAAGGACGTCTTGCAGCAGCTTCCGATGGAGTTCGCGGTCGAGGCGCAGAAGCTGATTTCAATCTCGTTGGAAGGCTCGGTGGGCTAGGCGATGGCGCGCTTTTGGTTCAGGCCGAGACGATATGGCTACGGTGCGACGCCGGTCACGTGGGAAGGCTGGGCCCTGACCGTCGGGATTGCGGCCGTCGTCGCCTCGTCGGTCGTGGCCATGAATCTTCTCGCGGACCGATCGAATGTCAGTGCGTGGCTTGTGTGGGCGGCGTTCATCGCAATCGCCGTGTTCTGGATGGTTCGTATCAGCCGGCAGCGCACCGATGGTGAGTGGCGCTGGCGTTGGGGTCAGCGCCCCGATGCAGGCATTTAATCTTGTGAGGATGAAGACGTGTCGTTTCTTGAAGTGAAAAATCTGCATGTCGAGGTCGAGGACAAGAAGATCCTCAATGGCCTGACGTTGTCTGTCGAGAAGGGCCAGGTCGCGGCCATCATGGGCCCGAATGGATCGGGCAAATCGACGCTCGCCTACGTGCTGGCTGGCAAGGACAACTACAAGGTGACCGAAGGCGAAGTGCTGTTGAACGGCGACAACATCCTCAAGATGTCGCCCGATGAGCGCGCGGCCAAGGGTATTTTTCTTGCGTTCCAATATCCGGTGGAAGTGCCAGGTGTCGCCACGATGACCTTCCTGCGCACCGCGCTCAACGCCCAGCGCAAGACGCGCGGCGAAGCGGAGGTTTCCACGCCGGAGTTCATGAAGCTCGTGCGCGATACCGCCAGTCATCTCGGCATCAGCCAGGATATGCTCCGTCGCGCTGTCAACGTCGGATTTTCCGGCGGCGAGAAGAAACGCAATGAGATTTTGCAGATGGCGATCCTGCAGCCGACGCTGGCCGTGCTCGACGAAACCGATTCCGGTCTCGACATCGACGCGCTCAAGATCGTTGCGGACGGTGTCAATCGCCTCCGCTCGCCGGAGCGGTCGATGGTCGTGATCACGCACTATCAGCGACTGCTCAACTACATCGTACCTGATGTGGTCCACGTTCTGGCCAACGGTCGCGTCGTGAAATCCGGTGGCAAGGAGCTCGCGCTCGAGCTCGAGGCCAAGGGCTATGCCCAGTTCCAGGGTGAGGCGGCCTGATGTCCGCGGATGTACGTGCCATGAAGACGCCGGCCGAGCAGGCGCTCAGCTCTGCTTTTGCGGCCGCGCGCGGCAAGCTGCCCGGCAAGGGAGCGGTCACGGCGCTGCGTGACGATGCGTTCCGCCGTTTTGATGCGAGCGGTCTGCCGCATCGTCGCATCGAGGAATGGAAATACACCGACTTGCGTGCGCTGATGCGCGAGGCCAAGCCGCTGGCTGAGCCTGCTGGCTCGAAAGGCGTGGTGCCCGGCCTGTCAGGTGTTAGTGCAACCCAGATCGCCATCGTCAACGGTCGATATGAACCGGGTTGGAGCGATGCAGCCGATCCCGCCATTGTGTTGACCGAGCTTTTCGCTTTTGCGGGCGAGGACACTCACTACCGTCTCGGCAATGTGCCGGGCAAAGACGATATTGCGGTTTCGCTGAACACTGCGTTCATGACCGGAGGCGTGGCCATCCGGGTCAAGAAAGATGCCCGCATCAGCAAGCCGATCCAACTCGCACATATATTTTCAGGTCCGGCCGCTGCGACCTATCCGCGATGCGTTGTGATCGTGGAGAAGGGCGCGCAACTGACGTTGATCGAAAGCTTCGATGGACCGTCCGGTGCCGACTACCAGGTCAATTCGGTCCTCGAACTCGTCATCGGCGAAGGAGCGCAAGTCGATCATATCAAGGTCGGTCGTGACGGTGATGCGGCGCTCCGCGTTTCGACCTTGGGCGTTACCGTAGACGCCAAGGCAAATTATCGCGATTTCGTCTTCACGACCGGCGGTGCGGTGGTTCGCAACCAGACCTTTGTGCGCTTTGCCCGGGAAGGGACTGACGCCTCGATCAGCGGCGCGACATTGATCAAAGGACGCCAGCACGTCGACAATACCCTGGTCATCGAACATGCGGCCGGCCATTGCACCAGCCGCGAACGATTCAGGTCGGTGCTCGATGGAGAAAGCCGCGGCATATTCCAGGGCAAGATCGTTGTCGAACCACACGCGCAGAAGACCGACGCCAAGATGGCGAGCCATGCGCTGTTGCTCTCGGACGAGGCCGAGGCGGACAACAAGCCCGAACTTGAAATCTTCGCCGACGACGTGCAATGCGGCCACGGCGCGACGGCCGGTGCGCTCGATAGCTCGCTCAAGTTCTACCTGATGTCGCGCGGTATCCCCGAAAATGAGGCAGAGGCCTTGCTCATTCAGGCTTTCGTCGGGGACGCGATCGAAGAGGTCGCAAACGAAGGAATTCGCGAGGCGCTGATGCAGGCGGCCATCAACTGGCTGAACACGCGGGGATAGCGATGCATCCTGCAGTCACCAATGGATCCTATGACGTTAGCCGCATACGCGCAGATTTTCCGGCGCTGGCGCTCAACGTTTATGGAAAGCCACTGGTCTACCTCGACAACGCCGCTTCGGCTCAGAAGCCAAAGCAGGTCCTCGATCGGCTGCAGAAGGCCTACACCGCGGAATACGCCAACGTGCATCGCGGCCTGCACTATCTCGCGAACGAGGCAACCGAGGCCTACGAAGGTGCGCGCGAGACGGTTCGCGCGTTTCTGAATGCTGACCGCAAGGAAGAAATCATCTTCACGCGCAACGCCACCGAGGCGATCAATCTTGTCGCCTATACGTTCGGACGCGAACGCATCAAAGCCGGTGACGAAATCGTGCTGTCCATCATGGAGCACCATTCCAATATCGTGCCGTGGCACTTTCTGCGTGAACGCCAGGGCGCGGTGATCAAGTGGGCGCCAATCGACGACGATGGCAATTTCCTTCTCGACGAATTCGAGAAACTGCTGACGCCAAGGACCCGGATGGTGGCGATCACGCAGATGTCGAATGCGCTCGGCACTGTTGTCCCGGTAAAGGAAGTCGTGCGGCTCGCGCACGCACGCGGCATTCCCGTCCTCATCGACGGAGCGCAGGCGGCCGTCCATATGGATGTCGATGTGCGCGACCTGGATTGCGATTTCTATGTGTTCACCGGTCACAAGGTGTACGGACCCACGGGCATCGGCGTGCTGTACGGCAAATACGAGCATCTCGCGACCATGCCGCCATTCAACGGCGGCGGCGAAATGATTCACGAGGTGTTCGAGGATCGCGTCACCTATGGCGAACCTCCCCACAGATTCGAAGCGGGCACTCCGGCGATCGTGCAGGCCATCGGGCTCGGGGCCGCGATCGATTACGTCAATTCGGTCGGCAAGGCTCGCATTCGTGCGCACGAGAGTGGCTTGGTCAAATACGCGCACGAGAAGCTCGGCAAGATCAATTCGCTGCGGATCATCGGCAATGCGGCCGACAAGGGCCCGATCGTCTCGTTCGAAATGAAGGGCGCTCACCCCCACGATGTCGCAACGATTATCGATCGTGCCGGCGTGGCCGTGAGGGCGGGGACCCACTGCGTGATGCCATTGCTTGCGCGCTATGGCCTGACGGCCACATGTCGCGCGTCATTTGCCATGTACAATACGAAAGAGGAGGTGGATACACTTGCCGCCTCGCTCGTAAAGGCGCAGGAATTTTTTGTATGACCGAAGACACAAACACCTCAGTGACGGAAAAGCCGGCTGAAAACGCCGCGGTTGTCGGCTCGCCGGCACTTCCACCGGACGAGCTCAACAAGCTGACGGACGACATCGTCGCGGCGCTGAAAACCGTCTACGACCCTGAGATCCCGGCCGATATCTACGAACTGGGGCTTATCTACAAAATCGATATTGGCGACGACCGGGGTATCAAGATCGACATGTCGCTGACATCGCCGAATTGCCCCGCGGCCCAGGAGTTGCCGATCATGGTTGAGAATGCGGTGTCGAGTGTCCCGGGCGTGAAGGAGACCAAGGTGGCCGTCGTATGGGACCCGCCTTGGGAACCCAGCCGGATGTCCGACGAGGCGCGACTCGTATTAAATATGTGGTGAGTTGAAACGGGAGCGGCGAGACGCCAGATACAGGTTCAACGAGGACGATGATGACCATGGCACGACCCCGGCCTCAAGTGATGCGGCTTACCGATGCTGCTGCGACGCGCATCAAAGACGTAATGGCGCGCGCGGAGAAACCCGTGGCTGGCGTTCGCGTGGGCGTCAAGAATGGCGGCTGCGCCGGCATGGAATACACGATGGAATATGCGGACGCGGTCAAGACGACGGACGAAGTGGTCGAGGACAAGGGTGTGAAGATCCTGATCGATCCGAAGGCCGTATTGTTCCTGTT
>Ga0097621_100004059_pt1 | contig 10158 bp, 14 predicted proteins | sample KBSMisM72_FD_73165 | JGI IMG/M metagenome (GOLD analysis project Ga0097621, IMG submission 73165) | Miscanthus rhizosphere microbial communities from Kellogg Biological Station, Michigan, USA - KBS Miscanthus M7-2 (version 2) (version 2) | ecosystem: Host-associated > Plants > Roots >... | reverse complement strand
GTCTGCTCCAGTCACCATAGATACCGGGATCGAGTACATCACGGCCTACCGTGTGCCGAGCGACTACTTCTCTGAAACGGACGCTGGTGGCACGCCCTCCTACTCACCAGCCCATATCACGAACGTGGGGGGCTGCTACACCAGCGGGGCGGCCTTTCCCTCGACCAACGTGGTCTACAACTATCACGCGGACCTTGTGTTCAATACAGGTAGCCCACCGTGGCCAACCGCGATCAAATCGGCGTGAGGAGAAAGCAGTGGCGAAGGTAGGTGAGATCACGACTCCCACCGACGTGTCCATCGCGGCGTCGACCGGCACGAGGATCCTTAACGGTCCCAGAGCACCATTGGGTGCCGACGGCATCGACGGGGACTACTGGCATGACACGACTGGCAAGGCGCTGTGGGGACCGAAAGCCGGAGGTACCTGGGCGAAGGTGTTGCAGTCGGCGTAGGCGCGACGTGGTCCGGGTTCTCGGCCCCTTCATCGATCAGGTGGCGAAGGCCACTGGAGCCGCAGGCTGACGCACGGTTCGATACGCCGCGGTGATCCGCCGATAACCAGAGGTAGGCAGCGACCCTAAGAATCTCATGGTCGCTCATGACTCCTCATAGGCGATTCCTGAACGATGGCCGCGATCACTGAGTATCCGATCGAGGGTGGCCCCATCATCCGGGGCGATCCACTGACGATCCCGGTGACCATCAAGATCAAGGGCGTCGAGCAGGACGTCAGCGACTGGGTCTGGCGAGCGCACATCCGCCGGTCCTACGACTCTGCGCTCATCGACGAGTTCGCCATCGAAGTCATTACCCCCGAGGGCGGCACCGTGCCGAGCCAAGTGCTGCTCGGCCTCACGGCCGACCAGACCGTCGCGCTGAAGACCGGCTACGTGTTCGACCTGGAGCAGCTCGTGGACGCCGCCACGCCACAGGAGGCGTGGCGCACTTGGTGGATATGTACCAAGATGACGGTTCAGAAAGATGTCAGCCATGCTTAAGGATCAAGCGTGGCTGCAGGGCCGAGTGGTTGTCCGCGACGAGTGCTGGATCTGGACTGGCTACTGCGATCGGTACGGATACGGGCGCTACAGCACGGGTTGGCACGGAGATGTCCTAGTTCATCGGATCTCTTACCGGCTCTTTGTCGGGCCGATCCCGGACGGGTGTGAGATCGACCACCTTTGTCGCGTGCGGGCGTGCGCAAATCCAGCACATCTGGAAGCGATCGCCCACGCCGAGAATGTGCGGCGTGGAGTCTCTGGGCGGGTGACGACGGAGCGGCAGCGAGGAAAGACTCATTGTCCTCGTGGGCACACTTACTCCGGTTCGAACCTCTACGTGAGTCCGCGTGGAGATCGCCAGTGTCGTGTGTGCCGGAAAGAGGCTGGGCTCCGTCTGAAGCAACGGCACCCCGAACGCGTGCGTGAGCAGCAGCGCGCTGCGCAGACGAGATACAGGGCGAAGAAGGTCACCCGTGGCTGACCACGTCGAGCTCGACCTCATCGACGCTGCAGTTGAACTCGACCTCGTTGACGGCGAGGTCACGCTGGAGGTCGTCGGCGAGGTCGGTCCGCGCGGCCCGCAGGGCGATCAGGGAATCCAAGGCGTGATCGGCCCGATCGGAGATACGGGACCGGTCGGACCCGAGGGACCGGCGGGCTTGTCGAGCGGCTTCTTCCGCTACAGCCAAGCGGCTCCGTCGCTGCGGTGGACCTTCACGCACAACCTCAAGTACCTGCCCGCGGTCACGGTCGTGGACAGCGCCGGCACAGAGCTGTTCGGCGACGTGACCTACCTCGACGACCAGAACATCCAGATCGACTTCGCCTACCCGGTGGCCGGGTTCGCCTACTGCACTTAGGAGACCCTGATGCCCAAGTTCAACGCGCCACTGGATCTGTCCCGAGCCGAGCTGCGCAACGCCGTCACGCAGAACCTCGGGACCGCGCCCGCCGCGCCCATCGCCGGGCTGCGCTACTACGACTCGATCCTGACGCTGGAGCGTTACTGGAACGGGACGAAGTGGATCGATCTCACCGACACGATCGACGCCGCCAATATCACCGGGCTCGGCGCCCTGGCGATGCTCGACCAAGTCGGTGCCCCCGAAATCGTCCCCGGCTCGATCACCGACGCCCACATCGCGGCTGGAGCAGCCATCGATCTGGCGAAGCTGGCCATCGACCCGCTCGCCCGCGCCAACCACACCGGCACGCAGCTCGCGGTCACCATCAGCGACTTCGATCCGCAGGTGCGTACCAACCGGCTCGACCAGATGGCCGTACCGACCGCGACGGTCGACTTCGGCGGCCAGGTCCTCACCGGTGTCGGCGCCCCCGTCCTGGCCAGCGACGCAGTGAACAAGGCGTACGCCGACGCCATGGCGTCGGGCATCGACGTCAAGACCGCCAGCCAGGCCGCGTCGACCGCCGATGTGGACATCACCGCCCCAGGCGCGACGATCGACGGCGTCACGCTCGCCAACGGCGACCGCGTCCTGCTCAAGGACCAGACCGACGCCACGCAGAATGGCATCTACGTGTTCAACGGCGCAGCGGCGGCCATGACCCGGTCCACCGACGCTGACGAGGACTCCGAGGTCAAGAGCGGGCTCTACACGTTCGTCACGGCTGGCGACACGAACATGAACTCGGGCTGGATGCTCAACGCGCCCAACCCGATCACCGTTGGCACCACGCCGCTCACCTTCGTCCAGTTCTCCGGCGGTGGAAGCCAGTACGTGGGCACCGCCAACCGGATCGACGTCATCGGCACCCAGATCGACATCTCCGGCGCCTACGTCGGCCAGGCCAGCATCACCACCGTCGGCACGGTCACCGCCGGCACGTGGAACGGAACGCCGATCGACATCGCCTACGGCGGGACGGGCGCCACCACCGCTGCTGGTGCCCGCCTCGCGCTCGGCACGATCGGCAAGTACCCGACGACCATCGGCGACGGCACGGCCACCACGTTCACGGTCACCCACGGCCTCAACACCACCCAAGTGGGTGTCGAGCTGTACGAGGTGGCGACGGGACAGACCGTCTACGCAGACGTGCGGCGAACCGACGCCGACAGCATCGTCATCGACGGGTTCGTGGCCGCTCCGGGCCCGAGCGCCCTCGGCGTCGTGGTCTGGGGCTGACATGGACTACCTGCTGCTCACTTCGGAACAGAAGAGCCAGATCTCCCTGCGCAAGCTCCTCGACCTCGAAGCCGAACACTTCGGGCTGGAGATGGACATCAAGATCGCGCTCGCCACCGGCGTCGACAATGACAACGTCACCGCCGCCCAGCAACAGATCGTGCTTCTCTCTCGGCAGATCGACTTGGTGCGCTCGTGGGTCCTGCCGCCCACCAGTGACGCCGAGGCCGAGGCCGAGGTGTCCTCGAATGGGCAGCCGGTAGAGGCGCGGTAGTGCCCAAGTTCCTGTCCGACGTCGGGGTGGTCGGCGCCAACGCCAATGTCGGCGCGCGCGTCGACGCTGGCCTGGGGTTCCGTCACGGCACCTCGACCTCACCGTCGTGGACCACGGGGACGGGCAGCCCGGAAGGAGCGGTGGCTGCGCCGGTGGGTTCACTGTTCTCCCGCACCGACGGTGGGACGAACACGGCGATCTACCGAAAAGAGTCCGGCGCTGGTAACACCGGCTGGATAGCCACGGGCGCCGCAGTGGGAGGGGTCACCTCCGTTGACGGCCGCACGGGCGTAGTGGCGCTCTCGGACCTGTACGTGGACGTGGCCGGCGACAACATAACCGGCAACCTCGGCTTGGGTGCGCCGTCGCCAACAGCCAAACTGCACTTGGCAGCAGACACCGTCGCCTCCGGCGGCGTCTTGTTCGGCGCCGACACGAACCTGTACCGCTCCGCTCCCAGCACGTTGACTTCAGACGGGCTAGTCCAGGCTGTCGGCGTCAGATCGTCCACGCAGCGTCCGCTGGGACAGGCGTCCGGCGCAGACCTTGTTACGAACGGAGCGTTCACTACCGATTTCTCCGGCTGGACGAACGGCGGGAATTGGGTCTGGTCTGCTGGAACGGCCTCTCACGTCGTGGGGGCAGTCAGCGCCTTGACGCAGACCCTGTCTGGTCTGACGGTGGGTCTCACGTACGAGGTCATCACGACGATCGTGGGCCGAACCGCGGGCAGCGTGACGGTCTGGTTCTCGGCACAGCCATCGAACGCTCAGGGGGTCACCGCCACGAAGTACCTCGTCGCGCTGGCGGCGAGCCAAGACCTAATCATTGTGCCGACGACAGACTTCAATGGAGCCGTTGACTCAATCACGGTGCGTCCAATATCTCGGTCGGCCCCGCAAGCCCTCTTCGACACTACGCCAGGGAACTTGGTATCCGAGGTACGTGCCGTCGGCACAAATATCGCAATCGGGTTGAACGCGCTGCCAGCGCCACTTGGGTCCGCCACCGGCTGCGTCGCCATAGGCAATGAAGCGCTCCGATCTACCGTCACAACGACAGGCAACACGGCGATTGGCTGCCAGGCGATGTCAAACTCACCAACTGGTGGCGCCTCTACCGCAGTCGGGTATCAGGCCCTAAATGGGCTGGGTGCGGGAAATGGCACCGCGGTTGGCTACCAGGCCGGGAAGTCACTGACGACTGGCGTCAACAACACAATCGTCGGTTCAAGCGGCTTGACCACCGCGACTACGGCCGCCTACAACGTCGCCATTGGCGCAGCGGCCATGATGAGCACCACTACGGCGAATTACTCTTCTGCCCTGGGTGCCAGTGCACTGTCATCCACGACGACCGGATCTTCCAACGTGGGAGTGGGGTACTGGGCTGGCTCTAACCCGAATGGCGTGCAGGCCAATGCCACGAAGACGGCATCGCGACAGGTGCTGGTTGGACAGGAGACTGGTCAGTCATCACCTACGCAGGTCGATGACGCCATCGCCGTCGGCTACAGGGCTCTGATTGGTGGAGCAAGTGCCATCGCCGTTGGTTCCGGCGCCTCTGCCAACGCCGCCGGATCAGTCGCCATCGGCAGGGACAGCACCGGCACGAGCGCAACTACGAGCACAACGGACGACTTCGTGCTCGGCACCATCAACCATACGGTGAAGATCCCGGGCGCTCTTGACATGGGGCAGCGACAGATCATGAATGTCGTCACCCACAAGCTCGCTACCGCACCCGCGTCGCCGGTGGAAGGCCAGCGCTACTACGACACCGGGTTGAAGCTGGAGCGCTACTGGGACGGCACCAAGTGGTCTGACCAGACCGACATCTGGGTCGGACCGGACGCCCCGACGGGTACGCCAGCCCTCGGTGACGAGTGGTATGACACCGACGATGTCTCGGGCCTCGTGTTCCCCGTCTCGGTCGCCCAGGGCGGCACGGGCGGAACGTCCCCGACGATGGCCAGGTCGAGCCTGTCAGTCCCGTACGTGGGGAACTCCTCATCGACGGCCGGTCCGCCGACCACGGGCACCTACGTCCGAGGTGACCACTGGCTGGATAGCAGCAACGTGTTGTGGATCTGCACGGTCGCCGGATCGCCGGGCACATGGATCTCCGTGAGCAGCGGCGAGGAGTTGGCGTACAACCAGATCACCTCGTCCGTCACGCTCTCCAGCAACACAGTGGCTAGCCCGAACCTCGTAATCGAGGGCACGACCCGCACCTACGATGGGTCGCTAGTCATGATTGAGGTCTCGGCGATCTTGGGTTGTGGAACTCCGACTGGCTCTGCAGGCTTCCTAAATTTGTGGGACGGGAGCACCGATTTGGGAGTGATTTGCGAGGCATATAACGGTGCCAGCACCGTCAATTTCGCCGTAAACGTCAGTGGTAGACGGCGCCTGATACCCACTGCTGGCTCGCACAATTATCGCGTGACTGGCTGGTGCAATACCGGAACAGGCAATGTCTACACATCAGCGGGAGGCGCTGGTCTCAACCAATTCCCCGCGTTCATCCGCGTGACCCGAGCATGACTGGATCACCATGGGTTCATTGAAGGTCTGGGACGGATCGACGTGGCAGACACTCGCCAACCAGGGGAAGCCGGGCTCGAACGTCTTCGTCGGTCCGTCCACGCCACCAGGCACTCCCACCTCCGGCGACATGTGGTACGACACGGACGAGGTGTCTGGGCTCACCATGCCGATCACGCTCGCCAACGGTGGAACTGGGGGCACGAATGCGGCCGCGGCCCGCAGCTCGCTCACCGTGTCTGCCATCGGAGAGAGCGCCACGACAGCCGGTGCGCCTACAACCGGTACGTGGGTACGAGGAGACCGGTGGCTGGATAGCGGCAATGTGCTGTGGACGTGCACGACTGCGGGTACGCCCGGCACGTGGATGCCCCCGATCGGATACGAGCTGGCCTACAACCAAGTTACTACTCAATTCAACATAACGTCCACGTCCCAAGCCAGTCCGAGCCTTGTGGTTGATGGGACTACGCGTACATACGACGGCACTCCAGTCATTGTGGAGTTCAACTTGCACAACATCGCTGCCAACGGCACAAGTGCTCAGGTCTATTTGTCGCTATGGGATGGAAGCACAGACCTGGGGTACATTGCCGGCTCATTCTGTCAGACGAGCACGCAGTTGAATATGCCGATCAACGTCAAACGACGGTTCACGCCATCTCCGGGAAGCCACAACTATCGGGTCATGGGAATTGCCACGGTAGGTAGCGGGACGGTGGTCGCAGGCGCCGGCGGCACCGCCTTGTGGAATCCGACGTTCGTACGGGTCACCCGCGCATGATCGGAGCACTATGCCTGGAGCACTGAAGATCTGGGACGGAAGCGCGTGGCAGACGGTTGCCTACGGTGCGGCCGGTAGTGCGCTTCCTGCTGGTGGGGCGACGAACATGCTGCTCGCCAAGCAGAGCGCCACTGACGCGGACGCCGCCTGGACCACGGCCCCGATCGTGGGAAGCATCAGCACCGGCACGATGGCCGTCTCGTCGACTGTCACGTTCGGCGAGGGCGCCAACATCGCGTGCGGCTCCACGACCGGCACGAAGATCGGCACGGCGTACACGCAGAAGATCGGCTTCTACGGCGCCACCCCCGTCATCCAGAACACCGGGTGGAGCGTGACTGGCGGGTACACCGCCGACAAGATCTTCAACCCAGAATCGACGACTCTGACCGAGGTGGCCCGAGTCCTCGGCACGCTCGTCGATGCCCTCAAAGCCTTCGGAATCGTCGGCGCCTAAACCGGGAGATGTCATGAGCTACCAGTCCCAGAACGACCTGTCGAGGGATGCGACCTTTCGTGGCCGGGTGCGGATGTGCATCGCGGAGCAAGCCGAGGTCTTTGTGAACGATGACCGGCCGGAGTTCAAGCAGCTCGCGAACCAGGCGATCGGTGCCCTCGACGCCACGACTGAGCAGTTCGTGCCGCTGGTGGTCATGAGGCCGGCAATGTCATCCGACAGCACAGACGGAGACATCATGGCCGCCGTCCAATACCTCTGGCCCACCATTGGTGCCCGGTATGTCTTCGTTGCGCCCCCAGCGCCGACAACACTCCTAGAGGGAGCGACGTAACGTGCCTGCATTCGGCACCTTGATGTCTGATACCAACCATTACTACTTTGAGCAGTACGTCAACGCATCGCTGGGCATCGTCGTGCCTCAGGGCGGGTCCGGGTATGCCACCAACCTTGCCTACCTCTACATGCCCTGGCAAGGAGACATCTTGGTCGATGGCTGGGCCAACTGCTACTACGACTCGGGCGCCTCGATCCTCAACATGTCGGCGTGGCCTTATGCCAATATCGGAGCATCGAACTACTTCGCCGGCGACCGGACAGAAACGGACGCCAACGGCGGATGGCTCAGCGTTCCGTTCATTGGCCGCTGGGCGAACTTGGCCAAGGGCACATATTTCCAGTTGGGTCTACAGTTCAGTTCCCGCGCCGTGAACGGTCGAGCCGTGGTCAATAGTTGGGCCGGATCGGTGAGAGCACAGGCGATCTGATGCCGCGCATCCTGGGACTCATTCCTTCTACCGAAGATCTACCCTTCGCTCAAGGGTTCGCAAATATAGGACTCGGGGTCGTAGGCAACAACTCATCCGCATACATAGCGGCCGGTTCGTATCAAATGCCGTTTGATGGTGAGCTGTTCGCCCACTACACCGTCGTGTACTCCTGGTCGGGTGCCCACCAACAGGTGTGGTGCGCCTTCTATGGGAGCAGCCCGGGGCCGAGCGCCGCCACGCAATTCAATGCGATCCAGCTCAAGGCGGGCAGCCTGCGTGGACAGATTCCGGTTCACGGTTACTGGGCGAACTTGGTGAAGAACCAGGTGGTCAGTTTGAATCTACTCTGCGGAGTAGGTGGAGGCGGCGTGAACGTAAACTTCGAGGTGGCCTCCGGCACGGTACGCGCATCGCGGGTCGGGCTATGAAGTTCGGTGACCGGCTATCCAACGCTCCGATGCCCGTTGGTGAGCAGTATCTTCAGAGCACACCGAACACCGTTATGGGCGCCAACGAGAACATCTACAACGTCGGCTACTTCACGATGCCGTTCTATGGGCACCTCTACGTCGACATGTGGGCGGCGGTCGAGTGGCCCGGAACGAGCACGATCGCCGGTGTCGCTACGTGGCTCTCGGTCCATACGTACAGTCCGGTCAACGTGGATACCGGCTTCGGCACCACTGACAACGGAGTCGATATGGACTGCGCCGGCATATTCTCGTACCAAGGCGACCTGGCGACACATGCCTACTGGACCAATCTCACGGCTAACCAGCAATTACAGGTCAATGGCCGGCTTTATACGACGGCGCCCGGCACCGCTAAAGCTTATTCCCTCTGTGCGGTGTGTCGCCCGATGCCCGCATAGGCGCTGCGGTCTTTAGGCTGGACCGACCGATGTCATCGTTATCTGGGAGAGACTCATGCTCAACAAGGTCTGGCTCGTAGCTGTCTGCGGGGTCGTTGTGACCCTCGGTGTCGCCTGTGCCGGCGACGCCCCGCCAGCGACCACGACCGTCTACGTGACTCCGACCGCAGTCGAAACCGAGCCGAGCATGGGCACGCTCACGGTGCCAACGGTCCCGGGATCTGTGCCCGGCTCCGTTCCCGGGTCCATCCCCGGCTCCATCCCGCAGGTCACCCTCCCCGTAGGGAGTCATCCGATCCTGCGGATGACGGCGAGGATCGCGGCGATGATCAGGACGATGATGAGGATGTAGATCAGCGTGTTGAGCATGTCCGTGGCATCGACCTCAGCCGGCGTGGTTATCGCGGGCGAACGCCACGAGCAGCTCGATCTCCCGGCGGTTGAGCCCGAGCTGGCTGACGATGGCGGCGAACACCCGCAGGCTCGGCTCGATCGCCCCCGACTCCACTTTGCCGACCACGCTCTCGGACAGGCCAGCGTCAAGCGACAGTCGCCGGGCGCTGACCCCTCGGGCGATCCTGCAGGCCTGGAGCACCGCGCCGACCGTCATCTCACCATCCGACGCGGGCATCGACCCGTCCCATCATCGACGGCGAGAGCAGGTGCTTGGAGACGATGCGGCCGTCCCAGCCGAGCCGCAGCCCGTTACGGGTGCACGCCTTGCACCAGCCGATGTCCTCCCCCTGCAGATCAAGCTCGTAGTCGACCCCGTAGGCGCGTGGCCCCATGATCTTGATGGCCATGATCACGTCCGCCGGGAAGTAGCCCGAGGCGTCGTAGCGCTGCAGTGAACCTGACCGGCCGATGCGCCCCCACGACGGGAACTTGGTGCCGGTAGAGGTCATGTAGCACTTGGCGCCCACCGCGTCGTAGGTGCCGTCGTCGAGGTCGGCGATCAGCTCCTGGACCAGGTGGCGGTGGATGAGGATGTCGGAATCCACGCTGAGGAACCGCGCTGGTGCGACGGCGCGCACGAGAGCGAGCAGCCGGTTGCGGATGTCGACCATGTAGGCGAACCGCTTCGGATCCCAACGCCGGGCGTCATTGCCCTTAGACCGCTCCACGAGCTCCATCGTGAGGTTTCTCGCCCGTCGCTCGATCACCCCGATGCAGTTGTCCCCCCTGTCGACCACGAAGGCGAACGTCGGCTCGACGCCGGCGATCTCGCAGGCGTCCTCGATGTGATCGAACCAGGCGTCGAGCACCCAGCCCCGGTGAGCGACAGGGCAGCCGACGACGAGGGGG
>Ga0097621_100004046_pt1 | contig 10170 bp, 10 predicted proteins | sample KBSMisM72_FD_73165 | JGI IMG/M metagenome (GOLD analysis project Ga0097621, IMG submission 73165) | Miscanthus rhizosphere microbial communities from Kellogg Biological Station, Michigan, USA - KBS Miscanthus M7-2 (version 2) (version 2) | ecosystem: Host-associated > Plants > Roots >... | reverse complement strand
GCACGCGGAACCGCGATCCTATGAAAGCGACCCCTGGTTCAGTGGCATAGGCACCAACTGGTCAGGGGGTCAGCTGCGATTAGGCAGCTAGTGCGTAGTTGTCGTCGTTGGCAACTATGATTTGCAAAGGGATTTACGAGGTCCTTACACCCTCGGTACGCCTCTCACGGTTCGCAACCCACGTCGAAACCGGTCGCCCCCGTAAAAGCTGCGCCAGCATACATGGAGGCGGCGCACAGGCCCACAAGTTCCGGCCGAATCGGCTGTTGTTCTTGATCTGGAGGATCAGCCGCGGCGCAAGACCCTTGCCTTGTCCCGTTGCCAGTCGCGCTCCTTTTCGGTGGCGCGCTTGTCATGTTGTTTTTTGCCCTTTGCGAGCCCGACTTCGAGCTTGGCGCGGCCGTCCTTCCAGTGGAGGTCGAGCGGCACCAGCGTATAGCCCTGGCGCTCGACGCTGCCGACCAGCCGCGACAGCTCGGACCGGTTCAGGAGCAGCTTGCGCGTGCGCTTCGGATCGGCAGTGACGTGCGTGGACGTGGTGTTGAGCGGCGTCACCAGCGAACCAAACAGGAATGCCTCGCCGTCCTTCAGGTAGACATAACCCTCGGCGATCTGCGCCTTGCCGGCGCGCATCGACTTGACTTCCCAACCCTCGAGCACGAGGCCGGCCTCGAGGCGCTCCTCGATGAAATAGTCGTAGCGCGCCTTGCGGTTCTCGGCGATCAGGCGCGGCGTGTCTTTCTTGTCGGTCTTGCTCACAGGCCGGATTGTACCCGTGACCCAGGTTTAATTTAGATTGGCGCCATGCGTGAAGTGAAACGTTCGGCGCTGATCGCGGAAACGCCGGCGCGGATGTATGGCCTGATCAATGATATCGAGCGCTACCCGGCCTTCGTGCCCGGGTGCGTGGGCGCGCGGATCCTCGAGCGCAAGGATCTCGAAGTGGTGGCGACGCTGAGCATCAAGCGGGGACCACTCAAGACCGAATTCACCACCCGCAACCTGCTGGAACCCGACCGGCGCGTGCTGATGCAACTCGTGAACGGCCCGTTTCGCGTGCTGGAAGGACTCTGGACGCTGACGCCGCTCGGCGACCTGGGGTGCCGCGTGGAGCTGGAGATGCGCTTCGAATTCGCCAACCGGCTGACCGGGGCGCTGTTCGAGCCGTTGTTCGAGGACACCGCCGCGTCGCTGGTCGATGCCTTCGTGCAGCGTGCCCGCGAGAGCCGGAGTAGCTAGTTCGTGAAACGTTGCACCGTGGCCTATGCGCTGCCAGAAAGGCAGTGGCTGTGGGAAGTAGATGCCCCGGACTCGGCCACGGTCGGCGAGATCATCGGTCGGGCGCGCGACATGGCGGAAACACTGGAAATACCCTGGGACGGTCCCGTGGGGATCTTCGGTGTGTCGTGCGAGCGCAGCGCGGTGCCGCGGCACGGAGACCGGATCGAGATCTATCGATCGCTCAATGCGGACCCGAAGGAGTCCCGGCGGGAGCGGGTAAAGGCTGGGAGGGCGGCACGGGATCGGGCGGGGCGTCCGCCTTCGAGGGGCTCCCGCTCTTAGTCTCGGGGCTCGAAGGAGCAGCGGAGTCCGTGTCGGTCGGCTGCGATTCACCGTGCTTGCGCTTCGGCTGGTTCTTCTTGGTTGCCGCCATGGCCTTCCTGAGATCCCGTTCCAGATCGGTGAGATCCGCCTGCGTCGGAACACCCTGGTTCTCGAAACGCTGCACGCGCTCGTCCTGGAAGTACACCGTCAGGCGACGCTTGAGCGGCTGCCGGTAAACCCGTGAGCTGAAAAAGTAGTAGTAGTCCCACCGCGAGTCATCGAATGCCACCGGCACCATCGGAGTTCCGAGCAGGAACCGCACCTGGCTGCGCGTCATGCCTTCCTTGAGCTGCGCCACGGAGTCCGCGACCAGGTAGTTGCCCTGCTGGATGCTCATTTTGTAGACGCAGCCCGAGGCGAAGACGGCTGCCAAGGCGAGGCAAATGGTTGGTAGTGCAAGGCGTTTCATGGTGGCGCATCATACCCGAACGTTTTCAGGAGGCCGCTGGATTGGAAAGCAAGGACCTGCGCAAGGCGGGACTCAAAGTCACGGGGCCGAGACTCAAGATCCTCGAAATTCTCGAGGGAAGCGCGACTCGTCACATGTCCGCCGAAGGCATTTACAAGCGGCTCATTGAGTCAAACGAGGACATTGGCCTCGCGACGGTGTACCGCGTTCTCACGCAGTTCCAGGCTGCGGGCCTGGTCTCGCGCCATCATTTCGAAGACGGCATGGCGGTCTTCGAGCTGAACCAGGGGACACATCATGACCATATCGTGTGTCTGGACTGCGGCCGCGTCGAAGAGTTCATCGACGAGTCCATCGAAGAGCGCCAGGAAGAGATCGCGAGCCGCCTGGGATACGAGTTGCGAGACCACGCGATGACCCTCTACGGCCATTGCCGCAAGCCCGGGTGCCCGTCATTCAAAGTGGTGCCGAAGCAGGCTGGAAAACACAGCTGACGCCGGTTCGCCGCCGGCGCGTCACGCCTTGCGCTTACCACCCCGGGATTTCTGATCCGGATTCGCCGCGAGGTGCAGCATCTCGCGCGCGTGTTCGCGCGCCTTCCCGGTGACCTCGAGGCCGCCGAGCATGCGCGCCAGTTCTTCGGCGCGCTCGTCCATGGTCAACTCGGAAATCGTGGTGCGCGTGGTCTTGCCATCGGTGAGCTTGGTGACGCGCAGATGATGATGACCCTGGCTCGCGACCTGGGGCAGGTGCGTCACGCAGATCGCCTGGCCTGAATATCCCAGGGCCTTGAGCTCGCGCCCGACGATTTCCGCGACCGCGCCGCCGACACCGGAATCCACCTCGTCGAACACCATGCAGCGCGCATCCTTGGCGGAGCACGCCACCTGCACGGCCAGCGAGAGTCGGGACAATTCGCCGCCCGAAGCGATCTTCGCCAATGGCCGTGGCGGTTGGCCCGGGTTGGTCTTCACCCGGAATTCGACGGCATCGAACCCGTTGGCGGTGGGCTCGCCGCCCGCCTGATTGATGTCGATGAGAAAACCGCCGCCAGCCATGCCGAGGGTCTGCATGCGCGCCGTGACATCTTTCATGAGGGCACGCGCCGCGGTCTGCCGCCCGGCGGACAACTGCGCCGCGAACTTGCGATACACCTCGAGTGCCTCGGCCTGCTGCTTCTTGAGCGCGTTGAGATTGCTGTCGGCGCTGTCGAGCTCGGCGAGCTCGTTCTCGAGCTGCATCATGCGGGCCGTCAATTCGGCGGCCGTCACACGATGCTTGCGGCTGAGCTCTTCGATGGCCGCGAGCCGGCGCTCGACTTCCTCCTGGCGTGCCGGGTCGATGTCGAGCGTCTCGAGATAACGCGACAGCTCGCGCGCCGCTTCGCGAATCTGGATAGTCGCCTCGTCGACCATGGGCACTACCTTGGCGAGGCGCGGATCCACGCTCGAGAGGGTCTTGATGCCGGCCAGCGCGCGTGACGCCGTGGCGTGCGCGTTGCCTTCGTCGGAGTCGTACAACAAACCGACCGCGGCCTGCGCGGCCTCGGCGAGACGACCGCGATTGGAATGGCGCGTGCGCTCCTCGGTGAGCACCGGCACTTCGCCTTCCTTGAGATCCAGCGCCTTGAGCTCGTTCACCTGGAATCGCAGCATCTCGATACGCGATTCGCGGTCGCGCGCCTTGCCCTCGAGCTCGATCGTGCGATTCACCAGCGCAATCCAGATCTTGTGGGACTCGCGCACGCTGGCGGCGAGCTCCAGGTTCTTTCCGAAATCGTCGAGCAGCTCACGCTGGGCGCTGGCGCGCGTCAGCGACTGGAATTCGTGCTGGCCATGAATGTCGACGATGAGCGAGCCGACGTCACGCAACAGCGTCAGCGGAACGGACACACCATTGAGATAGCCGCGCGAACGCCCGTCGCTGGCGATGACCCGGCGCACGGTGAGCTCGTCTTCCGCCTCCACCGACTGTTCGGTCAGCATTTCACGCAGTGCCGGCGGGCTGTTGCTGATGTCGAAGGTGGCCGACAGTTCGGCGCGCTCGGCGCCGGCACGCACCACCTCCGCGCCACCCTTGCCGCCAGCCAGCAGCGCCAGCGCATCGACCACGATCGACTTGCCGGCCCCGGTCTCGCCGGTGAGCACCGTGAGCCCTGCGCGCACCTCGAGCTCGATGAGATCGATGATGGCGAAATCGCGAATCTGCAGATGGGTGAGCATGGCTTACTCGGGCTGGTTGAAACTGCCGCGGCCCCAGCGGAGCTTGGAGCGCAACAGCCGGTAGTACTCGAACTTGTTTGGATGCAGCAGCGTGATTTTCTGCGTGGTGGGATGCACTTCGAGCTGCTGGCCGGGCAGCAGCTCTCCCAGCGACACGCCATCGCAGGTGACCTGGGCGCGCGTATCCGGGCGATCGATGAGCTTGATGGTGATCACCGAGCGGCTCGAGACGACGATGGGCCGGTCCGAAAGCGTGTGAGGGCAGATGGGCGCCAGCACCAGGACGTCGAGATGCGGTCCCACGATAGGACCACCGCAGGAGAGGGCATAGGCCGTGGATCCCGTGGCGCTCGCCACCACCAGGCCGTCGCCGCCATGCGAATTGACGTATGCCCCGTCGATCCAGGTTTCGAAGTCGAGCATGCGGCCGGTTTCCCATTTCTGGAGCACCACGTCGTTGAGCGCCAGCGACCGCGCGGCGACCGTATTCGGCCCGGTGATTCGTGCCTCCAGCAACGCGCGCTCATCGCGCTCGCAACGCCCCTCGATCGCAGCGTCGACGGAGGCCAGCATGTCTTGCGGCAACACGTCGGTGAGGAAGCCCAGACGGCCGCGGTTGATGCCAATGAGGGGTACGCCGCGGTGGGCCACCAGCCGTGCGGCGTATAGAAGAGTGCCGTCACCGCCAATGGCGATGACCAGATCGGCAAGTTCGGCGATCTGGTCCTCGGGAATGCGCGTAATCTGGTCGGCGGGCGCGTCCAGCGGATCGTGCTCCGGCAAAAGCGCGCGGACCCCGCGCTTCTGGAGGTGCGGCAGGAGGATCAACGCGGACTCGGCAACGCGCGCGTCGCTGAATCGGCCTATGAGCGCGCAAGCTTGCGCCGGTAGAGCCATGTTGCTTTGTAGCATGGGGCACACTGACGGCCAATGCACTGAATCACATCGAAAACCGTCGAATGCTACGCCCCCATGCTTTCTTGACTGGCCGATTACGGCTTAGGTAGGTTTTCCCCGTGACCAACGAGACCCCCCCGGATGACGGACTTTCGGAGCGCGAACAGGTGCTCCTCAAGGTGCTGGTTGGCAGCTATATCCGCGACGGCCAGCCGGTCGGGTCGCGCTCGTTGTCGCGGGAGTCGGGCCTGGCGCTGTCATCGGCCACTATCCGCAACATTGTCGCGGACCTCGAACAGCTCGGATTCGTCAGCTCGCCGCATACCTCGGCGGGCAGGATTCCTACCGACAAGGGCTACCGATTCTTCGTCGATTCATTGCTCAAATCGCGTGCGCGTATCGAGGATGATCCGGCGTTCGCCGAGCTGAAGCGCCAGCTCGACGCGTCGCGCGATGATCCCAAGGCCCTGGTGGCCGCCGCGTCGCAGTTGTTGTCCAACGTGACGCGACTCGCGGGTGTGGTCACGCTGCCGCGTGCCCAGCAGGCCTCGATCACGCAGATCGAATTCGTCGGCCTCTCCGACAATCGCGCCATCGTCGTCCTGGTGTTCAACGATCGCGAGGTGCAGAACCGCATCATCCAGCTCGAGCGCTATCACTCCGCCGACGAACTGCGTCGCGCGGCCAACTTCCTCACCGAGCGCTGCCGCGGCAAGACGCTGGCGCAAGTGCGAGCCGAGATCCTGCACGAGATGCAGGAGGCGCGCGAAAGCATGAACGCGATGATGAAGGATGCCATCAACGTCGCCGAGCGCGTGTTCAAGGTGGACGAATCCAGCCGCATGGACTACGTGCTGGCTGGTGAGACCAATCTCATGGGTGCCGGTGAGTTGTCTTCGGTGGACAAGCTGCGCCGCCTGTTCGAAGCCTTCAACGAGAAGCGCGACATTCTCAATCTTCTGGATCACAGCCTGCGCGCCGACGGTGTGCAGATCTTCATCGGCCAGGAATCCGGCTATCGAATTCTCGATGACGTGAGCATGGTCACGGCTCCCTACAGTGCTGACAACGAAGTCGTCGGGGTCATCGGTGTGATCGGCCCGACGCGTATGGCGTACGAGCGGGTCATACCCATCGTGGACGTCACGGCCAAAATCCTCGGCGCGGCGCTCGCGCGTCGCTGATGACGCTCGCGACTGTCGCGCAGCGACCCAACCTCCCACTTATCAAAAACCCCGACCTTGATTCGCCGGCGCCGGCCCCAACATCGCGGCGAGAACTTTTGCCGGCACGTAGTAGCGCTCTCAACTCTTTGATTTGACTGAGGTCTATGGATGACTGATCCGAATTCCGATTCGCACATGGCGGGTCCCGAAGACAAGACGACGGTGCTGCCCGAGACCGCGGTTGCATTGGTCGAGCTGGAACGACTCCAGACCGAACTCGCCGCCGCCGAAGAACGCGCCAAGAATCACTGGGAGCAGTACCTGCGAGCCCTCGCGGATGTGGACAACGTGCGCAAGCGCGGCGCCAAGGATCTGGAAAGCGCGCGCTTGTTTGCCGTGGAGAAATTCGCGCAGGACCTGATCGGCGTGAAGGATTCTCTCGAACTGGCCGTTTCCAATGCGCAGAGTGCGAAGGCCGACGTCACCAGCCTCATCGAAGGTCAAAGCGCCACGCTGCGCCTGCTGACGAAGGCCTTCGAAAAGGCCCAGATCGAGGAAATCAATCCGGAAGGTGCCCCGTTCAATCCGGAGCTGCACGAGGCCATGATGGCCCAACCGAGCGATGCGCCGCCGAACACCGTGTTGAACGTCATCCAGCGTGGCTACCAATTGAACGGCCGTTTGCTGCGCCCGGCGCGGGTGGTGGTGTCAGCCGCCAAGAGCTGATCGACGGGACATTTCTTCCTTGAAACCACCGGCCCTACCTCCAAAGAGGGGGGCAGGTCAAAACTGACAATAGTGAGTGGAGTTTCGTATGGCTAAGGTAATCGGCATCGATCTGGGAACCACCAATTCCTGCGTCGCCATCATGGAAGGCGGCAAGCCGCGCGTCATCGAGAACAGCGAGGGCGATCGCACCACGCCGTCCATCGTTGCGTTCACGAAAGATGACGAGGTGCTGGTCGGCCAGTCGGCCAAGCGCCAGGCCGTGACCAATCCGCAGAACACGCTGTTCGCGGTCAAGCGGCTCATCGGTCGCAAGTTCGACGACGCAGTGGTGCAGAAAGACATCCACATGGTGTCTTACAAGATCGTCAAGGCCGACAACGGCGACGCCTGGGTCGAAGCCCAGGGCGAGAAGAAGGCACCGCCGGAAATTTCCGCGCGCGTGCTCATGAAAATGAAGAAGACCGCCGAGGACTACCTCGGTGAGCCGGTCACCGAAGCCGTCATCACGGTTCCCGCGTACTTCAACGACTCGCAGCGCCAGGCGACCAAGGACGCCGGCCGCATCGCGGGTCTCGAGGTCAAGCGCATCATCAACGAGCCCACCGCGGCCGCGCTGGCTTATGGCCTCGACAAGTCCGGCAAGGATCGCAAGATCGCCGTGTACGACCTGGGTGGCGGCACGTTCGACGTGTCGGTCATCGAAATCGCCGAGATCGACGGCGAGCGCCAGTTCGAAGTGCTGTCCACGAATGGTGACACCTTCCTGGGCGGCGAAGACTTCGACCTGCGAATCATCAATTTCCTCGCGGAAGAATTCCTCAAGGAGTCTGGCGTCGACGTGCGCAAAGACCCGCTGGCCGTCCAGCGCCTCAAGGAAGCCGCCGAGAAGACCAAGATCGAGCTGTCTTCCAGCCAGCAGACCGACGTGAACCTGCCGTACATCACGGCCGACGCGTCCGGTCCCAAGCATCTCAACATCAAGCTGACGCGCGCCAAGCTGGAGAGCCTGGTCGAGGACCTGGTCAAGAAGACCATCGAGCCCTGCCGCACGGCGCTCAAGGATGCCGGCCTGGGGACGCAGGACATCGCCGAGGTCATCCTCGTGGGTGGCCAGACGCGCATGCCCCTGGTGCAGAAGTACGTGAAGGACTTCTTCGGCAAGGAGCCACGCAAGGACGTAAACCCGGACGAAGCGGTCGCCGTCGGCGCGGCCATCCAGGGTGGTGTGCTCGCGGGCGAAGTGAAGGACGTGCTGCTGCTCGACGTGACGCCGCTGTCGCTCGGTATCGAGACGCTGGGCGGCATCATGACCAAGCTCATCGACAAGAACACCACGATCCCGACCAAGACCTCGCAGACCTTCTCCACGGCGGATGACGGCCAGAGTGCGGTGACGATCCACGTGTTGCAGGGCGAGCGCGATCGCGCCGCGGACAACAAGTCGCTGGGCAAGTTCGACCTGACGGACATTCCGCCGCAGCCGCGCGGCATGCCGCAGATCGAAGTGACCTTCGACATCGACGCCAATGGCATCATGCACGTGGGTGCGAAGGACAAGGCCACCGGCAAGGAACAGAAGATCGCCATCAAGGCGTCCTCGGGCTTGTCGGAGGATGAGATCAAGCGCATGGTTTCGGACGCCGAGGCGCACGCGGAAGAAGACAAGAAATTCCGCGAGCTGGTGGAATCGCGCAATCGCGCCGACCAGCTGGTGCACGCGGTGGAGAAGTCGCTCAAGGATCTCGGCGACAAGGTGGACGGTGCCGAGCGCGCCAAGGTGGAGTCCGCGTTGTCGGATCTGCGCAGCGTGCTCAAGGGTGACGACAAGGCGGCCATCGACAAGAAGGCCGAGGCGCTCATGCAGGCTTCGGGCAACATCGCGCAGCAGGCTGCGGCCGCTGCCCAGCCCGGTGCGGCGGGCGCAGACGCCGGAGCGCAGGGCGCCGCCGGCGGGACATCGGGCGGCAGTTCGAAGACGAACGACGACGCGGTCGACGCCGAATTCGAGGAAGTGAAGGACAGCAAGAAGAAGGCGTCCTGATAATCTGATCCGAAAGTTGGAAGTCCCCGGGGAGGGGACGACGCCGAATGTCGAAACGCGACTACTACAAGGTGCTCGATCTGCCGCGCACCGCGACCGAGGCCGACGTGAAGAAGGCCTACCGTCGGCTGGCCATGAAATTTCACCCGGACCGCAATCCGGGTGATAAAGATGCCGAGGAGAAATTCAAAGAAGCCAAGGAGGCCTACGAAGTTCTCTGCGACAGCGAAAAGCGCGCCATCTACGACCAGCACGGGCACGCGGGCATCGACGCTTCCCGGCAGGGTGGCGGCGCACGCGGCGGATTCTCCGGCGGAGACGCCTTCGGCGAAATGTTCGGTGAGATGTTCGGCGACATCTTCGGCGCTGGCCGCCGCGGCGGCGGCCGCTCGCAGGTATTCCGCGGTGCCGATCTCAAGTACGAGCTGGAGCTCGATCTCAACCAGGCGGTGTTCGGGCACACCGAAGAGATCGACGTTGCCAAGCTCATGGAGTGCGACACCTGCGGTGGTAGTGGCGCGGCGAAGGGCCACAAGCCGGTCACCTGCGAAACCTGCAATGGCGTCGGCCAGGTGCGTATCTCGCAGGGCTTCTTCCAGTTGCAGCAGCCGTGCCCCAAATGCCGGGGTTCGGGCACCATCATCAAGAATCCCTGCGACAGCTGCCTCGGGCAGGGTCGTGTCCGCCGCAGCAAACGCCTGGCGGTGAAGATTCCCGCGGGCGTCGACACCGGCGACCGCATTCGCCTGTCCGGGGAAGGCGAAGCAGGTCGCAATGGTGGGCCAGCTGGCGATTTGTACGTCGAAGTGCACGTGCGCGAACACGAGATCTTCGAGCGCGATGGCGAACACCTGTCGTGCGAAGTGCCGGTGAGCTTCGCGACCGCCGTGCTCGGCGGCAGCGTCGACGTGCCGACTCTGGACGGGCAGGTCTCCCTGAAGATTCCTTCCGAGACGCAGTCGGGGCGCGTCTTTCGGCTGCGCGACAAGGGCGTCAAGCCGGTGCGCGGCGGCGCGCGCGGCGACCTCTTCTGCCGCGTGGTGGTGGAAACGCCGGTCAATCTGAACGGCGAACAGCGCGAGCTGTTGCGCAAGTTCGAAG
>Ga0097621_100004041_pt1 | contig 10175 bp, 2 predicted proteins | sample KBSMisM72_FD_73165 | JGI IMG/M metagenome (GOLD analysis project Ga0097621, IMG submission 73165) | Miscanthus rhizosphere microbial communities from Kellogg Biological Station, Michigan, USA - KBS Miscanthus M7-2 (version 2) (version 2) | ecosystem: Host-associated > Plants > Roots >... | reverse complement strand
TTCGACACCGAAAACTGGGCGGCCGGGATGTGGAACTCGTGGGCGGAGTCGCGGACCGACACCTGGCGCGAGGCGATGGTGCGGGCGGTGCTGGCGCCGGAAGGCGGGAACGCCGGGCCTGCGAGCTTCGCGGTCACGCCGGCCGGTATCGGGCAGGGCGATTTCTCGTTCGTGGTCATCGGCGACACGGGCGAGGGCGATGCGTCCCAGCATGTTCTTCGCGACCAGCTGCTCACGGTGTCGAACAGCCCCGACGTGCGCTTCGTGGTCATTTCCTCAGACGTCGTCTATCCCACCGGGGCCATGCGCGACTACGAAGCCAAGTTCTGGCTGCCCTTCAAGGGCGTGACACGGCCCGTGTACGCGATTCCGGGCAATCACGACTGGTACGACGCGCTCGAGAGCTTTGCCGCCACCTTCCTGCAGCCCGACGCCGCGCGCGCCAGCATTCACGCGCGGGTCGATTCCGATCTGAAGGTGACCAGCACGACCGACAGCCGGATCGAAGGCCTCATCGGGGAAGCCGCGCGTTTGCGCCGCGAGTACAACGTGCCGACGGGTTTTCAGCGCGCGCCGTTCTTCGAAATGCAGACGGATGCGTTTGCGCTCCTGGCCATCGACACGGGGGTTCTGAGACAGATCGACCCGGAGCAGCGGCGCTGGCTCGAAGCCGCGCTGCAACGGGCCGCGGGCAAGACCACGATGGCGATCGTGGGACATCCGTTTTTTGCCGGCGGCTACGACACCACGGCCGGCGACGTCGAATTCACGCGTTTGAAACGGCTGCTGCTCGACCACGGCGTCACCATCGTCATGGCCGGCGACACGCACGATCTGGAGTACTACCTCGAACGGCGAGGCCAGGGCCTGCCCGACGTGTACAACTTCGTCAACGGCGGCGGCGGCGCCTATCTGAGCTTCGGCACGGCGCTCAGTTGGCCCGCGCAGGCGCCAACTCCCGACTGGGCACACTACCCCGATCGCCGGGCCGTCGCTGGGAAGATCGAACAGGACACACCCTGGTGGAAGCGGCCGGCCTGGTGGTGGACGACGAGATTCGACGCATGGCCGTTCTCCGCCGAATGGCTGTCGGCGGTGTTCGACTACAACGTGGCCCCGTTCTTTCAGAGCTTCGTCGAGGTGAAAGTCGAGCCGTCCGCGCGACGTGTGCGCGTGCTGCCGTACGGCATTCACGGCCGTCTGAGGTGGGCGGACGTCGCGGCCTCAGCCGGCCTGCGGTCGGGCCGCGCCGACGAGTCGCTGGTCGAGTGGACGATTCCGATGGCGCCGTAAGGCTAAGGACGGGTCTTCGTCTCGACCGCGTGGAGAATTTCCGCCACGGTCGGCGCCGTGGTGCCGCCGACGAGCATCATGATCACGGCCGGCGTGACACCGAGCACCAGCAGGAGCACGCTGGTCGATGTATCGGCGCCGAGTGCGACGGTTGCCGCGACGAGAACGGCCACGGTCGCGCACCAGCCGCCGAGGAGCCATGAACGGGAAATACCAGTCGACATGATGGGAGCCCTCCTGAGTCTGCGTGACGGGAGACCGAAGTGGGCCTGTCGGCGCGCACCCAGGGACGGCGGGGGCACTGCTCGAACGCTGGCGGGCTCAGAGCGGTAGAACGGTTCCACTATACAGGAATCGCCACGCTCGCGTATTTGCCGCTGAAATGAGTTGGCGGCGTATACTTAGGTGTACGAAATTGCTTTCCTGAGCCTGCGCCATTCCGGCCACCAGCCCTCACCAAAGCTCGTTCCTGGAGGGCCCGGTGGTTCACCCCGCCTCGATCACGCCAGCCTCCGCGGCTACGCAGCCCGCGCAGTGCCCGGCCTGCCTCTCGTCGTCGATCGTCACGACCGCAAAGATTCCCGACGCTGACAGCTACTGGCGATGCACGAAATGCGGAGACGTGTGGAACGCGTCGCGGTCGCACGCCGGTCGTCAGGCCGCGCGCCGATGGCGTTGACGCGCACGCCCGCGGTGCGCGAACTCCTCGACTTGATTGCGGCGCTCGACCGCCGCGTGCCCCGCGTGGAGCGCGCCGGTGAAACGGCCATCGCCCGCGACGCGGCCGAACTCAAGGCCCGGGCATTGAGACGCATCGCGGAACTGGATCGCGAGCCGGCGTCGATCGAATCCAAATAGCCTCGCAACACTCAGCGGAGGGTCCGAATGTCCAGTTCGCGGTGGCGACGGCCGCGTCTGCCGGCGCCGGAGAAGCCGCTGCGCGACGAGCTCCTGAGCATCGAGCGGCTCGAAGACCGCGCGCTCGCGCTGGCGGCCAGCCTCACCATCGATCCTGATCCACGCCGGCGCGCCAAAGACACGTTTCCGCGGTTCAACGACAACGTCCGGCTGCTTCGCGCGGCCTACCGCACGCTCGCCGAGGACGTCCGCACCGGCCAGTTCGTGGTGCCGGCCGCCGACTGGCTCCTCGACAACTTCCATCTGATCGCCTCCGAGATTTCCGACATCCGTCGAAATCTGCCGCGCGCGTACTCGCGCACGCTCCCGGCGCTGGCCGGACGCGAGCACGCCGGACACGCCCGCGTCTACGCTGTCGCCGTCGAACTGATCCGCCATGGTGACAGTCGCCTGGATCGCCAGCAGCTGATCCAGTTCCTGAACAGCTACCAGCAGGTCGTGCCGCTGACGATCGGGGAGCTCTGGGCGTGGCCGAGCATGCTGAAGCTCGCGCTCGTCGAGAACCTGCGCCGGCTGGCCGAAGAGCTGCTGTCCGCGCGCGCCGCCCGCGGCGCCGCAGACCGGTACGTGTCGAGGGCGGATGATCAGCAGCGGCCCGAGCCGCTGCCGCCGGGAGACGAACCGGCGTTCGTCGTCCAGGTCCTGCATCGCATCCGCGAGTACGGGTTGGGCCTGTCCGCGGTCCGGCTCGCCGTGGACGAAAACCTGACCTCGCAGAACACCACGGCCGAGGAAACGATTCGACGCGAGCACCAGCGGCAAGGCGTGGCGCAGGTCTCGATGGCGAACGCGGTGACCAGCCTGCGCCTCTGCGCGACGCTCGACTGGCCGGAGTACGTCGAGTCGGTCAGCCTGGTCGAACGGGTGCTGCAGCGGGACCCCGCGGGCGCCTACGGGCGCATGGACTTCCTCAGCCGCGACGCGCAGCGGCGGGCCGTCGAGGAGCTGGCGACGCCGAGCGGCGAAGGCCAGGTTCGCGTGGCGCTCAAGGCGATCGAAACGGCCCGGCAGGCGGCGGCCGGCACGTCGAGCGCGGATCGCACCGCGCACGTCGGCTACCACCTCGTCGATCGAGGGCGCCGCGATCTCGAAGCCGAGCTCGCCTATCGGCCGGGCGCGATCAAGCGGGCGCAAAGTGCGCTGGTGCGCCACGCCTCAGTCCTGTACCTCGGCGCCATCGCCGGGTTGACCGGGGCCCTCGTCGGCGCGGCCGTCGCCTATGCCGGATACACAGGCGCCTCGAGGGGGACCCTCGCGGCGGTCGCGCTGCTCGTCCTGCTGCCCGCGAGTGACCTGGCGATCGCGTGGGTCCAGCGCGCGGCGGTCAAGCTCGTCCCTCCGAAACGGCTGCCCCGCCTCGACTTCTCCGCGGGAGTCCCCGAGACCGCCCGGACGATGGTGATCGTCCCGACGATGCTGACGACCGCGAACGGCGTGGACCTGCTCCTCGAACATCTCGAAGTGCTGGCCCTGGGGAACAGCGACCCGTTCATCCACTTCGCGATCCTGAGCGATTTCGCCGACACCAGCACGTCCAACGCGCCGTCGGACGACGCGATTCTGGCGCGCGCGCGCGCGGGCGTCGAGGCGCTCAACGTCAAGTTCGGCGAAGGCCACGCCGATCGGTTCTTTCTCTTTCATCGCGATCGGCAATGGAACCTGGGCGAGCGCGCCTGGATCGGCTGGGAGCGGAAACGGGGAAAAATCGAAGAGTTCAACCGCCTGTTGCGGGGCGCGTCGGACACCAGCTTTTCGACCCAGGTCGGCGAGCTCGCCGTACTGCCGACGGTCCGCTACTGCCTCACGCTCGACTCCGACACGCGCCTGCCGCGCGACGCGGCGAAACGCCTGATCGGCATCATCGCGCACCCGCTGAACCAGGCGCTGGTGGACCGCCGGATCGGACAGGTCACGGCGGGCTACGGGATTCTCCAGCCCCGCGTGAGCGTGACGATGGCGAGCGCGGCCGGCTCGCTGTTCGCGCGAACCTACGCCGGCCATACCGGCGTCGATCCGTACACGAGCGCGGTCTCCGACGTCTACCAGGATCTCTTCGGCGAAGGCATCTTTACCGGAAAGGGCCTCTACGACGTCGACGCGTTCACGACGGCGCTCGACGGGCGCGTGCCCGAGAACGCCCTCCTCTCGCACGATCTGTTCGAAGGCCTGTACGCGCGCACGGCCCTCGTCACGGATATCGAGGTCGTGGACGATTACCCGTCGAGCGTCCTGGCCCACGCGCGGCGGCAGCACCGCTGGGTCCGCGGGGACTGGCAGATTCTGTGGTGGCTGTTTCCGTTCGTACCCTCGCGCGCGGGCCTCGCGCGCAATCGCCTGCCGGTCATCGCCCGATGGAAGATCCTCGACAACCTGCGGCGCAGCGTGCTGCCGCCCGCGACGGTGCTCCTGCTCGTGCTCGGCTGGACGGTCCTGCCAGGGTCCCCCCTCGCCTGGACGGCCATCGGCCTGGCGGCCCTGCTGTTCCCGTGCCTGGCGGCCACGTTCTCCCTGCTGAAGGGCCGGCGCCGCCGGCAGTCGTGGCGCGCCTTCGTGCTCCGGGCAGCCGAAGACCTCGAAACCGACGCGGCGCGCGCGGGGCTCCAGCTCGCCTTCATGGCCAACGATGCGTGGGAGCGGCTGCACGCGATCGTGGTCACCCTCGTGCGTCTCGGCGTCACGCGACGCAGCCTGCTGGAGTGGGAGACCACGGCGGCCAGCACGGCGCGGGCCGGCACGGTGCGGCTGCGCGCCTTCCTCTCCGGCATGAGGGCAAGTCCGCTGCTGGCGCTGATCGTCTTCATCGCCGTCGCGGCGCTGCGCCCGTCGGGCCTGCCCGTTTCCACGCCGATTCTCGTTCTCTGGATCGCCGCCCCGTGGATCGCATTTGCCCTCAGCCGGCCGCCGCCGCGACACCGCGCGGCGCCGTCGCCGGCGGATGGCGCCTATCTGCACGAGGTCGCGAAGAAAACGTGGGCGTACTTCGAGGTCTTCGGCGGCAAGGAGGACCATTTCCTCCCGCCGGACAACATCCAGATTGGCGCGAACCTGACCATCGCCCATCGGACCTCGCCGACCAACATCGGCCTGGGCCTCCTGGCGACCCTGGCCGCCCACGATCTGGACTTCATCGACACGCCCGAGCTGATTCTCAGAATCGATCGCACGCTCACCACCGTCGAGCAGATGGAACACTTCGAAGGCCATCTCCTCAATTGGTACGACACGCGGACGCTGGCCCCCCTGACGCCGGCCTACGTCTCCACGGTGGACAGCGGCAACCTGGCAGGCGCGCTCATCACGCTGTCGGTCGGTCTTCGCGAGATCGCACCCGATCTCTCGGCACGCGCCATCGTGCTCTTCGACGCGATGAACTTCGGATTTCTGCTCGACGCCAAGCGCCAGCTGTTCTCGATCGGCTACCGCCTCGCCGATGCCGATGGGCCCGGGCGGCTCGACGCCTCGTACTACGACCTCCTGGCGTCGGAAGCGCGTCTGGCCAGCTTCATCGCCATTGCCAAAGGGGACGCGCCGGAGATGCACTGGTTCCACCTCGGACGGTCGATCGCGACGGTTCGCGGCGGCGGCGCCCTGCTCTCGTGGAGCGCCACGCTGTTCGAGTACCTGATGCCGCTGCTGGTGATGCGCACGTACCCGAACACGCTGCTCGACGAGTCGTGCCGGCTCGTCGTTCGCCGGCAGATGGACTATGCCTCGGCGCACGGAGTGCCCTGGGGAATTTCCGAGTCCGCCTACAACCTCGTCGATCGACATGGCAACTATCAGTACAAGGCGTTCGGCATCCCCGGGCTCGGACTGAAGCGCGGCCTCGGCGACGAGCTCGTCGTCGCCCCCTACGCAACAGCCCTCGCCGTCATGGTCGATCCGGCGGCGAGCACAGCCAATCTGCGCCGGCTCGCCTCGATTGGGCTCGAAGGCGACTACGGGTTCTTCGACGCCATCGACTACACCCCTCGGGGGTCGGATCCCACGGCTCGCGATGACGAGGCCGGCGCGCCAGAAGGCGTCGTCGTCCCGACCTATCTCGCCCATCACGAGGGGATGACGCTCGTGGCACTGACCAACGCGCTGCTGGGGAATCGCATGGTCGAGCGTTTTCACGCGGAGCCGCGCGTGCAGGCGACCGAAATGCTGCTGCAGGAGCGGCTGCCGCGCGACGTGGCGCCTATCGAGCCCCGGCCGCTCGACGAAATGCGCGTCACCGCGCCTGCCCGGCCGAACCCGGTGCGCCGCTTCCGCGCGCCGCACACCAACTCGCCGCACACGCAGTTCCTGTCGAACGGGACCTATGTCACCTCCGTGACCAACGCGGGCGGTGGCGCAAGCCTCTGGCGCGGGCTCGCCGTGACCAGGTGGCGCCGCGACGCCACGCGGGACGCGGACGGGCAGTTCGTCTATCTGCGGGACGTGCGCAGCGGCGCGGTGTGGTCGGCAACCTATCACCCGTCTCGACGGGAACCCGAAGAGTACGACGTGGTGTTCTCAGCCGACCGCGCCACCTTCCGGCGGCGGGACGACAACATCTCGACACAGCTGGATGTCGCCGTGTCGATCGAAGACGACGTCGAAGTGCGCCGGATTACCGTGCGCAATCACGGCACGCGTATCCGCGAGATCGACGTGACGAGCTACGCCGAGATCGTCCTCACGACGGCGGCAAACGACCTCGCCCATCCGGCGTTCAGCAAGATCTTCGTCGAAACGCAGTATCTGGCCGACAGCGCCGCGCTGCTCTGCCATCGCCGGCCTCGCGACGCGGGCGACACGGGCGCGTGGGCGTTCCATGCGTTGAGCCTGGAAGGGCGCTCGCAGGGCCCCGTCGAATGGGAAACCGATCGCGCGCGTTTTCTCGGGCGCGGCCGGAGCCCGGCGCGGCCGCTGGCGCTCGACGGACACGCGCTCTCCGGCACCACCGGCATCGTCCTCGATCCGATTGTCAGCCTGCGTCAGCGAATCCGGATTCCACCCGGCGGGTCCGTGCGGCTCTGCTTTGCCACCGGCATGGCGCCGGATCGCGAGACGGTCGAGGCGCTGGCGCGCAAGTACCACACGCCGAGCGCGGCGGCCCGCACCTTCGCGCTCGCGATGACCCACGCCGAGAGCGGGCTGCGCCATCTCGGTATTTCCGCGGACGACGCGATGCTGTTCGAGCGCCTGGCGTCGCGCGTGCTCGGAACCCACGGAGCTCTCCGCGCGCGTCCCGAGGCCCTCGCCTCCAACGAGCTCGGTCAGGCCGGCCTGTGGCCGCACGCCATCTCGGGAGATCTGCCCATCCTCCTCGTTCGCGTGGTCGGGCACGACGCCATCCCGCTGGTGCGCCAGGTGCTGCAGGCCCAGGAATACTGGCGCCTCAAGGGCATGAGCGCCGACGTCGTGATCGTCAACGAGCATCCCGCCAGCTATCTCGACGAGATGCAGGCCCAGCTGACCGCGGTCCTCGAGGACGGGCCGTGGAGCACGTGGCAGCATCGGCCGGGTGGCGCCTACGTCCTCCGCTCCGACAGCCTGGGCCGCGCGGAGCGCGTCCTGCTCGAAGCCGTGGCGCGCGCGGTTCTATGCGGAGACGATGGCGACCTGCGGGCGCAGCTCGATCGTCCCGACGCGCTCCAACCGCAGCCATCCCTGCTCGAAGCGACGGCGTCTCCGGAGCCTCCGCTTCCGAAGACGGTCCGCGCGGAGCCGCTCACGACGTTCGGCAACGGGCTGGGGGGTTTCGCCGATGGCGGGGGGACCTACACGATTGCGCTCGACGGCACGGAAGAAACACCGATGCCGTGGACCAACGTGATCGCGAACGCCGCATTCGGGACCCTCGTGACTTCATCCGGCGCCGCGCACACGTGGGCCGGGAACAGCCGCGAGAACCGGCTGACGCCCTTCGCGAACGATCCGATTGGCGATCCGACCGGTGAAGCGCTCTTCGTGCGCGACGACGACACCGGCGAGTCATGGTCGCCCACCCCCGGCCCGATGGCGCGCACCGCGGCCGACCACTGCCTGGTCAGCCACACGGCCGGCGTGACGCACTTCTCACGCACGACCCGCGGCATCGGTCACGAGCTGGCCGTGTTCGTCGACGCCGACGATCCGGTCCGGTTCTCGCTGCTCACGCTGACCAATGACGGACCCGTGGATCGGACGCTCAGCGTCTTCGTTTACAACGAGTGGGCGCTCGGCCCGCCTCGAGACGGCGACCACCTGCACGTCGTCACTGAAGTCGATGAGTCGAGCGGAGCGGTCTTTGCCAGAAACGCGTACAACCAGGAATACGCCAGGCGCATCGCGTTCTCGCACGCGTCCGACCTGCCGCACTCGGTCACCGGAGATCGCCGCTCCTTCATCGGCCGGAACGGCGACCTGTCCGCGCCGGCCGCGTTGAGCCAGACGGCCCTCTCGGGACGCGTCGGCGCGGGACTGGACCCGTGCGCGGCGCTTCAGATTCGTTGCGTCCTGCGGCCGGGGGAACGTCGCCAGATCCTGTCGCTGCTGGGAGAAGGCACGGATCGCGATCATGCCCGCGAGCTGATCGAACGGCACGGCCACATTGACGGCGCGGAGGCCGCACTCGCACGGGTTCACGCCTGCTGGGGGCAGACGCTCGGCGCCGTGCAGGTACGAACCCCGGACGATTCGTTCGACGCGCTGCTGAACCACTGGCTGTTGTACCAGACGATCAGCTGCCGGCTCTGGACGCGCAGCGGCTACTACCAGCCCGGCGGCGCCTTCGGCTTTCGCGATCAGCTGCAGGACGTGATGGCGCTGTCGTTCGCACGGCCCGAGCTCGCGCGGGCGCACCTGCTTCGCGCGGCGGCCCGGCAGTTCGAGGAAGGCGACGTCCAGCACTGGTGGCACGAGCCGAACGGCCGTGGGCTCCGCACCCGGTGCTCCGATGATCTGCTCTGGCTGCCGCACGTCGTCACGCAGTACGTGCGGGCGACCGGCGACATGGGCGTCCTGGATGAACGCGTGCCCTTTCTCAAGGCGCCGCCGCTCAAGACCCACGAACACGAGTCCTATGATTCGCCCGCCGTCTCGGCCAGTGACGGCACCCTGTTCGAGCACTGCGTACGCGCCATCGAACGGGGCACGACGCGCGGCGCGCACGGACTGCCGCTGTTCGGGGGCGGCGACTGGAACGACGGGATGAACCGCGTCGGCCAGGCCGGACGCGGCGAGAGCACGTGGCTGGGCTTCTTCCTGCACGGCGTGCTCGTGGACTTCGCCGGCCTGTGCGACACGCGGCGGGAGTGTCCGCGCGCGGCGAAGTACCGCGACCAGGCACGCCGCCTTGCCTCACAGCTCGAGCTGACATGGGACGGCGAGTGGTACCGGCGGGGGTACTACGACGATGGAACGGCTCTGGGTTCGGCCCAGAACGACGAATGCCGCATCGATTCGATCGCGCAATCGTGGGCCGTCCTCTCGGGCGCCGTGCCGCTGCGGTTCGCCGAACGCGCGATGGACGGGGTGCGCACGTCGCTCATCGCGCGAGGGGCGCAGCTCCTGGTCCTGCTCGATCCGCCGTTCGACCGGTCCGCCCAGGACCCGGGCTACATCAAAGCGTATCCGCCCGGCGTCCGTGAAAACGGCGGCCAATACACGCACGCCGCCGTGTGGGTGATCATGGCCCTGGCCCGGCTGGGCAGCGGCGACGAAGTCGCGGAATTGTTCCACATGCTCAACCCGATCAACCACACGCGGACGCCCGCCGCGGTCGATCGGTACAAAGCCGAGCCGTACGTGATGGCGGGCGATGTCTACGCGCGCGAGCCGCACGCCGGACGCGCCGGCTGGAGCTGGTACACCGGCTCGTCGGCCTGGATGTATCGGGCAGGCCTCGAAAGCATGCTGGGACTGCGGCGGCGAGGCGACACGTTCAGCGTCGATCCCTGCATCCCTTCGTCCTGGCCGGGGTACGAGATCGCGTGGACCGTGGGCCGCACCAA
>Ga0097621_100004037_pt1 | contig 10179 bp, 6 predicted proteins | sample KBSMisM72_FD_73165 | JGI IMG/M metagenome (GOLD analysis project Ga0097621, IMG submission 73165) | Miscanthus rhizosphere microbial communities from Kellogg Biological Station, Michigan, USA - KBS Miscanthus M7-2 (version 2) (version 2) | ecosystem: Host-associated > Plants > Roots >... | reverse complement strand
GCGCGAGCAGCTTCGATTCGGTGAGCGCGCCGCCCACGGCTTCGATCTCCGTGGCCCTGATCACGTCGTCGGCAGCGAACCAGAGCGTGTCGTCGTCTTCGATCACGCGGATCTGGATGCCGTTGAACTCGTAATAGATCCCCTGCCATTTCCTCATGGGCTGCGCCCACAGCCAGCCGAAGCCCTCATGGATCATCTCGACCAGGGGCTTTGCGATGGCCACGCCGATGAGGGGCGAGGAGAACACGAAGCCGATGAGCGCGTATGGGAACCCGCCCAGCTTGTTGCCGCCCCAGGTCATGAAGATGGACGCGCCGACACCCAGCGAGAGGCGCATCAGGAAGAATGCCCAGTTGGGCATCACGCAGCGTCCCAGATGCGCCGCGCGGTGCGGAGGGTGTTGGCGTGGATGTCCACCGAGTCCTCGATGTCACGCGCGTAGCCGCCGGCCATCGCGATGGCAACGGGGGTGTGGCGCGAGGCGAGCGTGCCCAGCACCATCTCGTCTCGCCGCGCGAGTCCCGCCTTGGTGAGCTTGAGGCGGCCCAACCGGTCGCCCTCGTAGGGATCGGCTCCGGCGAGATAGAACGCGAGCTGCGGGCGCGAACGCTCCAGCGTCTCGTCGAGCGCGCGCTCCAGGTGCCACAGGTACTCGTCATCCCCGGTTCCATCGGCGAGCTCCACGTCGAGGTCGCTCGACTCCTTCGCGAACGGGAAGTTGCGTGCGCCGTGGATGGAGAACGTGAAGACCGAATCGTCCCCGGCGAAGATCGCCGCGGTGCCGTTGCCCTGGTGCACGTCGCAATCGATGACGGCGATGCGCGTGAGTCCCGCCTCGGCCTGCAGCGCGCGCGAGGCGATGGCGGCGTCATTGAAGACGCAAAACCCTTCACCACGATCGCGGAATGCGTGGTGCGTGCCGCCGGCCAGGTTGGCGCCCCAGCCGCGCGTGAGCGCCTCGCGCGCCGCGGCGAGGGTGGCGCCGCTGGAGCGGCGCGAGCGCTCCACCATTCGCTCCGACCATGGAAAACCAATCGCCTTCTGTTCGGCCGGCGAAAGGGCGCCGCAGGACACGCGGCGCAGGTAATCGGGGCAATGAACGCGCGTGATCTCGCCGTCCGTGACGCCCGGGGGCACGCCGAGGTCGTCGCTCCCGAATTCGCCGCTTCCCAGCAGGCGATCGCGAAGGCGCGCGTACTTGCCCATGGGGAAACGATGGTGCGACGGCAGCGGGAGGACGAACACGTCGCTATAAAATAGATTCACGGCGATATTCTCCCATGCCCTTCGCGTACTACGACAAGCTCTCCGCGGCCCGAAAACGCACCTACCGCAAGAGCGATCGCATCACCCGCATCGAGCTTCCAGACGTCGCCGCGCTGATGCCGGCCGCCGCCGCGATCGGGCCGGCGCTGGCCGCGGAAAACGTCGCGGGCGTGCGCGAGACCTGTCAACGCCTCGTGGATGCCCTCAATGCACAGCTCCGCACGCCGCGCGTCGTCGTGAAGGTGCTCGAGCGGCGTCCGGCCAATTCCGCATACGAGCTCCAGGGCCTCTACGAGCCCGACGAGATCACCGGGAGCCTCGCGCGCATCACCGTGTGGATGCGCACCGCGAAGAAGGAAAACGTCGTGAAGTTCCGCACCTTCCTTCGCACGCTGCTGCACGAGGCCTGCCACCACCTCGACTACGAGCTTTACAAGCTCGACGAGACGTTCCACACCGAAGGCTTCTACGCGCGCGAGTCGGCGCTGGTGCGCGAGCTGCTCGGCGAGTCTCCTACGGCTTCAGGACCAGCCGCTTCGGATTCGTGATCGCCTCGCGCCGCGTCGGGATCGTCACGTATTCGACCTTCGCCCAGCGCTCGGCCATGTTCGAATACCACGGCGAGAGGAAATTGCCCGACTGGCCGGTCGAGTGGATGAAGAGCGATCGCTCGAGGTCCGCGAGGTCGTAGATCGCCCGCATGCTGGCGGCGTGCCGGTTGGCGAACGGCCGCTCCTCGTCGCGGATGAAGAAGTGCCCCACGTCCACCGTGAAGCCGTCGCCGGGGGTCTCGGGCGCGACGGTGAACAGCTTCGAGATCACCGGCACGAAGCTGAAGGGGCGATGGTCGCCTGCGGCCACGTGCACCTTCCCCCAGCGCCAGTCTCCATGCTCGGCGTGCTTCGTGAGGTATGCCGCGGCGAGGTCGAACGCCTTCGCCGCCTGGATCGCGCAGGTCTCCTTCACCGGCGTACGAACGTCGTCGCACCACCGCTCGTAGCCGTTCTGTCCCTTCATCACCTGGAGCATGAACGCCGCGCGCATGTCCCATGACTCGCTGAACATGTCGCCCAGCTCGTCGGCGTAGACGAGCCGCGTGAGCTCCCGGTACCACGCGGAGAAGGCAAGGGGCGCCGCGGAATCCACGCGTGCCTCGCCATTCCAGTTCTTCAGCAGCGACTGCGCATACCTTCCCTCTTCGGTCGCCGGCTTCGCCGCCAGCGCGACGGGCAGCAGCTCGCGCGCCAGGCGCGAGACGATGTCCCCCTGCATGCGCGCGAACGACTTCATCGAATGCTTCGGCGCCTGCGCGAGCATCTCCTCGATGCGGTCCGCGCGATACGGCGGGAACCAATCGACCGACATGAAGGGCTTGTAGCCCGGCGGGGTGATCTTGTTGTTCGCCGTGACGATCTTCCCGCTCGGCGGATCGGCGATCGCGGGCATCTGCTCGTAGGGAAGGAATCCCTGCCAGTCGTACTTCGCATCCCAGCCCGGCACGGGAACGCGGCCTTGCGCGACGTTGTCCGCGCGGCGAACGGGAACGCGTGCGGGCGCCACGAATCCGATGTGCCCCTCGCGATCGGCGAAGACGACGTTCTGTTGCGGCGCCGTGAAATCGCGTCCGGCCTTGTGCATGTCGGCCACGTTGCGCGCGTGGTTCAGCATCAATCCGCCGCGCAGGACCGTGTTTTCCTCGGTGAGCGCGGCCCACGCGAGAGCCAGCACGTGGCCCTTCGGCGCCGCATCGCCGGCCGCCTTCACCGCGTCGGAGATCACGGGGCCGTGGCGCGTCGTACGCACCGTGACGCGCCGATCCTCCGATCCCACGCGGATCACTTCATCGCGTGTCTCGAACTTCGCGCTGCCGGTGGGCGTGAGGTAGCTCGAGGGATCGCCCGGCGCCACGCGCTCCACGAAGAGGTCCTGCGTATCGCCAAGCGTGGTCGTGAGGCTCCACGCCACGTAGTCGTTGTGTCCCAGCACGATGAACGGCACGCCGGGCAACGTGCCGCCGACAACGTTCATGGAAGGGCTGGAGACGTGCGCGAAATACCAGAGCGACGGCGCCTGCAGCCCCAGGTGCGGATCGTTGGCGAGGAGCGGCTTGCCGGTCTCGCTGCGCGCGCCGGAAACGACCCAGCTGTTCGATCCGTTCGCGTAGTCTTCGCTGGGAAATGCGGCGAGCAGCGCGTCGGCAGTCGGCGTGAGCTCAGCGTAGAGCGCCTTGAAATCCGGAAGCGGAATCGTCGGATCGCCCGGATACGGCGGGATGATCTCGTTGGCGCGCTCGCGTCCCAGCTTGTTCGCGAATCGCAAGCGCGCGAGCTCCGTGCGCCAGTTGGCCGACAGGTCCCATGCCATCACGAGCAGCCACGCCACCGTGTCGGCGGGCTTCCAGCGCTCGGGCTTCATGCGGAACACGTGGAACTCGACCGGCAGCACGGGCTGCGCATCGACGAAGGCATTCACGCCCGCGCAATAGGCCTCCAGGCTCTTCAACGTGTCGCGATCGAGGCGCGCCACGATGCGCTCGGCCATTCGCGCGATGCCGAGCGTGCGCATGAGCTTGTCGGTATCGAAGGCCCGCTCTCCGAGGAATTCGGATAACCGCCCCTGCCCGACGCGGCGCTGGAACTCCATCTGCCACAGGCGATCCTGGGCGTGCGCATAGCCCAGCGCAAACCACGCATCCGAATCGCTCTTCGCGAAGATGTGCGGGATGCCCTCCGCGTCACGCAGGATTTCTACCTCGCCCTGCGCGCCCTTCGTGCGCAGCTCGCCTTCGATGACCGGCAGCGATTCATGCAGGTACAGCCACGCCGCCGTCGCGGCGACGAGCAGGAGGACGAAGAGGCCCGCGAGTACGCGAAGCGCGACGCGCACTCAGAACGGGCCGGCGGAGTTGCCGAACGCGTCGAGCCGCCAGAACTTGCCGTTGCCGACGTAGATCGCGGAATTTGGGTACATCACCACGCGTCCCGTGGTCGTAGCGCTGGTATCAGAGTTCGGCGTTATGCCCGGCAGCGGCATCATGCTGAAAAGCGCATTCATCTTTGCGTCCTGGGCAGTCGTGCCGCTCACCTCGTAGCGCAGGAAACCGCTGCCGGCCAACGGATAGGTGTATGAGGGATCCTGGGAAAGCGTCGGGCTCGAATGAATGCTCACCGGAAAGGACAGCGACGTCGAGTTGCCGATGCGCAGGGTGGTGAAGGCATGGTGGTCCCGCAACGCGATCGAGTCCGTTCCGCGAAGTCCTATCGATACGTAGTCGATCTCGCGAATGTGTGCGGGATCGGACGCGTCATAGAGCACGAGTCTCATGCCCTGATACCACGCGAACTGGCCGTCGGCGGGACCGTCCACGGGCACTGCATCCTTGCCAAGGCCCAGCAGCAGGCCGTTGCCGAGCGGATGCAGGTATTCGGCAAAGCCTGCGATCTCGAGCGCGCCGGCGATTCGCGGCGCGGCGGCATTCGAAAGATCAACCACGTATAGAGGATCGATCTTCTTGAACGTGTCCGCGTAGAGCCGGTCGCCGGCGAAACGCGTGCTGTGCAGGAACTCGCCGGGCTTGCCGAGGGGTTCCGGGTTGAAGATGCTGGGAATGTACGAAACGCTCTTCAAGACAGTTCCCGCTGTCGTCACGGCCGGCTCGAGGATGGTGAGGCGATTCTTCGAGCCCACGCCCCACAGGGAATTCGACTGGCTCACCACGCGCAGCCGTCCGCCGTCCTCGCTGAACTGGAACGGCGCCTTGTCCATGTCGGAGCCGATCACGCCGTCCACCGAGCCCGATGCCACGAACGACATGCCGCTCGCGCCGAGGCGAATCTGGTGGATGTCGGTGGCCGCGCCGTACGGATCGAACGTGGTGATCGTGCCGCCCGGGGCACGCAGCTCGTAGCGGCTCGATGCGAGGTAGAGGTTGTTAAGCGACACGTAGACGGCTTCGGCGCTCCCCGCGACGCCGAGGGTCTGCACGATCTGGCGTTTCTCGAGATCGATCGCGGTGACCAGCATCGTGTCGGCGCTGCGCTTGCGCATCCCCTGCGGCGGCGCGTAGAGCTCGTTCGCCTGCACGGCGCGTGTCGCCGCGCCTGCGTTCACCCGCACCGATGGCAGAAGGTCGGCAAGCGACATCTGCGCGACGAGGTCGTGGTTGTGCGATTCGGCGGCGGAACCCGGGGGTGCGTAGTACGTGAAGCCGATCCCGGGCGTCGGGCTCGACCGGGTCACCAGGTAGAGGAGGTTTCCGATGCGCCGGCTCGAGACGATCGCGCCATCGAACTGCGCGTTCCACTTGCTTTGGGGCGCACCGGCCGACACGTCGAAGATCTCCACGTACGTGCGCGTGCCCGCCCAGTATCCGGACCCGGACCATGGGCTTATCCCGGCGTAAACATAAGGCTGGCTTCCCGTGATGGCGACGAGGACGTTGTCGTCGGCATAGAGGCCCGCGTACCCCAGGTACTGCGATCCGGCGTTGCCCATGGACAGGGGCACCGTCGTCGGCGTTCCCATGGAAAGGCCGAGGCCGCCGATGCTCACCAGGCGCAGCGACGGCTGGCGAACGCCGCTCGCGTCATGCGCGAAGGTGTAGATCATGGTGGCCGTGTTCTTCACCAGGTCCGCCTCGTCGACGCCCGCCTCCTGGAGGTTGGTGGTGGAATACGGCGCTGCCGATGGCCCGGGGCTCGCAGAGAACCCTCCGGGGAAGGCAGGCGGTTGCGCACTGAGCATCCCTTCCTGCAGGAACGCCTTCAGCGAGAAATCGTCGGTGAAATTCGCGAGCTCGCGATCGACTGCCCGGAACGACATGGGACGGCTGAACTGCATCACGCTCGCGCCATCGATGTTGACGCCCGGCGCCATCGCGAGCGTGAGCGCGCTGTGCACCGTCGCGTGGTATTCGTCCTGGAAGTCGAAGGTGAGGCGGCCGGCCCCTTGCGTGGTGAACGGCTTGTACGTGCAGGTCGGGCACGTGCCGCTGTACAGCAGGTATCCGATGGAGTTCGTGCCGCGTTCGAAACCGGACAACCAGACCGGGTCGCCGTTGGCGTCGTAAGTGAATAGCGCCCCGCCCAGCACGTCCGCTTGCTGGATGACGGTGAAGCCCCATCCGCTGTTGGCAGGTTCGTACCACGAGCCGCTGTGGTCCACGTCACCGATCATCGACGTCGCGACGAACGGCTGGATCGTCCAAGTCCCGTTCACGCCGTCGATCGTGAAATCGATCTGCCCGGACTGCACGTTGGAGAAGGAGAGCTTGAACGAGCCCACCGTCGTGGGATCGGCCTTCTTTCCGTTCACCCAGCGATGCTTGAGAAGCGGCCACGATGCCGTGCCGATCGTGCTCGTCGCTCCCTGGGCGGTGTACCAGACGGCCTTGCCGGCGCTGTCGTATGTGTACCAGAGCGCCATCGTCTGGTCGCTTGAATTGAATATTTCGATCCCGCTGCCGGAGCGGTCGGGATTCCACCAGTTGCCCTGTACGAAGGGCGAGCGCTGGTCGACGGTACCCGCGATTGCGGCCTGTGCCGCGAGGAATGCGAAAGCTGCGATGAAGCGGCCGATATGTCTCATGGCGTGCTCCGGGGCCGGGCGTGCCGACATTCTACGAAAAACCGGCCCCTGGAAAGTTACGGCGCGGTTACGCCGCCAGCGCGGCCGGGTCGGTTTCCTCGAGCAGCGGCGGCAGCGGGCAATCGAGCACGGCGCCCACGGTGCGCATGAGCGCGGCCTCGATGACGCGGATGGTGCCGTCGGCGGTGACGGTGGCGAAAAGCGCCTTCACCAGCACGGCCTTGGGAATCGGCGCGAGGTCGCGAAGTTTCGCGAGCGCCTCGCCCGCCTTGTCGAGCCCGAGCGCGTTGCGCGGCAACGCCGCGAGTCCTGCCAATCCCGCTTCCTTCGCGCCCGCCGCGAAATCGGAGTCCGTCTGCGCCTGCGCGTCGGGGCCCTTGCGCCCGCCGGCGTACGCCATGAGCGAGAGCAGGAAATGCACTTCGGGCTGCACCTCCTGGAGCGACTTGTACTTCGGCGGAGCCGGCGGCCGGGACGGCGCGAACTGCCAGCGCAGCAAGGTGAAGATCACGAATTCGAAGAGGCTCACGCGCCGGTCGGCGTGGATCACCGCCTGCACCGCCGTGAGCACGCGAAGCTGCGCCTCATCGCCGGCGAGCTTGAGCGCGGGCAGCGCGAGATCGACAACGGGCAGGTAGTAAGCCGGACCGAGGTCGCGGATCTGCGGCTGGATCTCCGCGGCCGCGGCTGCCACGCCGCCCGCGCCCGCATTGGAAACCGCCTCGAGCTGCGCCTTCATCACGACGTCGTTTTGCGCGAGCAGCAGCGCCACGATCGTCGCGGCCGCGCCGTCGGGATCACGCACCCTCTCGCGGATGGAAGCGGGAATCGCGGCGAGCAGGCGGCGCGCGACGTCCATCTTGCGGTTGTCCACCGATCCCACCAGCGCCGCGGCCTGGTCCGCGGATTTCCCCCACCGCTGTCCCGAATCCACCGCGCGCGCTTCGGGACCGGCCAGCGGTTGCACCATGCCGCCGGCGAATCCCATCGACTCCGGCGGCGCCTCGGTGGCCGACGCGATCGCCTGCTTCGCGCGCTCGCCGCGATACATCTGCGACTGGAAGCGCGGGTTGATGCGCTTGATCCGCTCGTCCAGCGGCGGGTGCGTGGCAAAGAGGCTCTCGAGACCCATCTTCACGCCCTGGCCGAAGAAGAGGTGCGAGACGTCCTCCGCGTGGCGGTTCATGACGAGGGAGGTCGACGCGCGGATCTGGTCGAGCGCGCCCGCGAGCCCGTCGGGATTGCGGGTGAACTGCACCCCGGCGGCGTCGGCCAGGTACTCGCGCTGCCGCGAGATCGAGGCCTTGATCACGCGCGCGAAGAAAAGCCCGATGTAGCCGATCACGAAGACCGCGAGGCCCACGAAGAAGAGCGCGCCCGCTTCCTTGCTGCGCCCTTCCGTGTTGCGCATGACGAAGCCGCCGATGGCGCCCAGGAACACGATGCCGGCGAGGATGCCGATCATGCGGATGTTGAGCGACATGTCGCCGTTCACGATGTGGCTGAACTCGTGGCCGATCACGCCCTGCAGCTCGTCGCGCGTGAGCGTCTCCAGCGTTCCGCGCGTCACCGCGATGACCGAGCTCGACACGTCGTACCCGGCGGCGAAGGCGTTGATGCCCTTCTCCTCGTCCATCACGTACACGGCCGGCACGCGCGCCCCCGCGGCGATGGCCATTTCCTCGACGACGTTGAGCAGCCGGCGCTCCAGCGGATCGCGCGTCGCGGGCTCGAGGCGGCGCGCGCCCATCATCCCCGCCACGGCGGCCCCGCCGCCCGCGCGCAGCATCACGACCTTGACGGTGCTCACGCTGAAGATGACCGCCACCGTGACGATCGTGGTCATGAAGAAGATTCCGGGGGGAACGCGCCGCGGCACGCCGTGATCGCCGGCCGCGAACCACAGCCACGCGACCGCCATCACGACGTTGATCGACACGACGATGCACGCCACGGCGATCACGAAGATCACGACCAGCCCCTTCGTGCTTCGCCGCGCCACATCCTGGCGCTCGAAGAAGTTCATGCGCGCGTCGTCCCGCGCGGAATCAGAACTTGACCTGCGGCGCCTTGCGCTCCTCGGCCGATTCGGTCGCCTGCAGGAGCTCCGCGGGACCGAAGTTGAACATGCCCGCGAAGAAGTTGCCCGGGAACGACTCGCGCTTGGTGTTGTATTCCATCACCGCGTCGTTGAACGCCTGGCGCGCGAAGGAGACCTTGTTCTCGGTGCTGGACAGCTCCTCCTGCAGCGAGAGCATGTTGGTGTTGGCCTTGAGGTCCGGATACGACTCGGCCAGGGCGAACATGCGGCCCAGCACGCCGGTGAGCGCGCCCTCGGCCTGCCCCAGGGCCTGCATCGCGGCCGGATCACCGGGTGCGGCCTGGGCGGCCTGCGCGGCGCCCTGCGCCGAGTTGCGCGCCTTGATCACCGCCTCGAGCGTCTCGCGCTCGTGCTTCATGTAGCCCTTGGCGACCTCGACCAGGTTCGGGATGAGGTCGTAGCGGCGCTTCAGCTGCACGTCGATCTGCGCGAACGCGTTCTTGAAGCGGTTGCGCAGGGCCACCAGGCCGTTGAAGATCCCGACCGCCCAGAAGACCAGGACAACGATGATGACCAGCAGGATCAAGACGGCAACCATGCGCACCCCCCCGGCAAATTTGTGCCGCCAATATATCAGGCCAGCGGAGCGACCTTCAGGACTTCCTCGACGGTGGTGAGGCCTGCGGCCACCTTGACCGCGCCGGAGGCGCGCAACGGCCGCATGCCGTTCTTGTACGCCGCCTGCGTGAGCGCGGCCATGTCGGTCTGGTCGGTGATGTGGCGCTTCACGTCGCGCGTCATCTGCATGATCTCGTAGACGCCCAGGCGCCCGAGATAGCCGGTGTTGCGGCATTCGAGGCAGCCGACGGGCCGGAAGACATGCTGGGGTGGATCCGCCTTGAATGGCGCGCAGATCGCGTCCCACGTGCGACGCTCGTCCTCGCGGGTGAAGGGCACCTTCTCCTTGCAGCTCGGGCAGAGCGTGCGCACGAGGCGCTGCGCCATGACGCCGATCAGCGTGGAGCTCAGCAGGTAGGCGGGCGCGCCCAGGTCGAGCAGGCGCGTGATGGCGCTGGGCGCGTCGTTGGTGTGCAGCGTCGAGAGGATGAGATGGCCGGTCAGCGCGGCCTGCACCGCCACCTGAGCGGTCTCAAGATCGCGGATTTCGCCGACCATCATGATGTCGGGGTCCTGGCGCAGAAAGCCGCGCAACGCACTCGCGAAGGTGAGTCCGATCTGCGGCTTGACCTGCACCTGGTTGATGCCCGCAAGCTGATATTCGACAG
>Ga0097621_100004036_pt1 | contig 10179 bp, 9 predicted proteins | sample KBSMisM72_FD_73165 | JGI IMG/M metagenome (GOLD analysis project Ga0097621, IMG submission 73165) | Miscanthus rhizosphere microbial communities from Kellogg Biological Station, Michigan, USA - KBS Miscanthus M7-2 (version 2) (version 2) | ecosystem: Host-associated > Plants > Roots >... | reverse complement strand
GTCCAGCTGTGGATGTAGCCGATGCGCGGGATGTCGAGGTCGTGCGTCTTCACGTCCGGCGCCGACGCGACCGCCCACGCCGACAGCCCGAGGTCTGTCAGCATCGGCTCGAGCTTCGCGCGATCGGCGTTCGGGACGACGATCGATCCGGCGCGGAACTTGTGCGCGCCGATCTCGAAGTCGCCCTCGGCCGCCGCCATCTTCACGTCCTTGTTCCTGAAGCGGAAGGTCACCAGGCTGTTGTCCGCCGTGTGCTCGACGACCAGCACGCCGCCGCTGCCTTCGATTCCCCCCGCCGCCTTCGCCTCCCCCGTCACGATCGTCATCGGCTGGTCGAGAACGCCCTTGTCGCCGACCGGATGAACCTGGAGATCCCGCATGTACTGGAACGTCCAGCCGGTGTCGTCGTACGGCGACGGGTTCTGCGGCGCGTAGTTCTGGATCGAGAAGTACATGTCGGCCAGCGTCCGGAACGGCTGGTCGCCGCGGATCACGAAGTCGCCCGCCTTGACCTCGACGCTCCCCGCCTTGAACGACGTCGTGGCGCGCGAGACCTCGAGACCCTGGGTGCGGAGATCGTTCACCGCCATCGCCGCGTCGGCCTTGCGCCGCTGCGCCGCCGGAATCACCCACGCGTAGGTCGGCCCGGTCTTGCCCTTGTCCACCGCGCGCTTGTTCTTGAGCCAGTAGTTCTCGAGATAGAGGTCCTTGTTCCTGGCGACGTGGCTCAACGAGAACAGCAGCGCCGACTGCTGGATGTTGGTGTTGTTGCGCGGCCCCCACTTGATCGTCGGCAGCGGCGGGTTCGGCCGGAACCATTCCTTGCTCGTCGTCGTCGCGCCGGGCGTCACCGTGTAGGGGTCGGGACCGTAGCTCTGAACCTCGTAGAAGCGGCCGATCGAATTGTGGCTGTGGGCGATGAAGAACATGTAGTTCGGCACCCAGCCGTCGTAGAAGCCGTAGGTCCAGACGCCGGGCACGCCACGCTTGGTCATCTCCATCACGTCGTTCTGCGCCAGCATCCACCACTCGGAGACGACGATCGGATCGATGTCGTTGTTGTAGGGGCCGGTGCCGGTCGACGAGTAGAGATAGGTCTGCGCCTCGTGCAGGTCGTGGATGACGGTCGGATGCCACTCGAGCGTTTCCTTCGTCACCGCCTGCGTCAGCTTGAGGAACTGCCCCATGCCGTCGCGATTGTTGTCGTGCTGCACGTACTTGCCCCAGTACATCAACGGCAGCCGCGCGTCGCCCTGCGCCCGCTTCTTGTTGAAGTAGTAGGTGTCGACCTGCTTCTCGCGGCCGTCGACTTCGATCACCGGCGTGATCAGCGTGATCACGTTGTTGCGGATGTTCTGGATGAACGGCGTCTCCTCGACGATGAGGCGGTAGGCGAGCTCGATCAGCATCTCGGGACCGCCGGTCTCCGGCGAGTGCATCCCGCTGATCGCGTAGTAGATCGGCTTGGCGGTGTGGAGCAGCTGCTGCGCGCGCGCCTCGGTGGTCTTGCGCGGGTCGGTCAGCTCGCCGAGCATGTCGCGATACTTGTCGAGGTTCTTGATCGAATCCTCGCTGCCCACCGCAAGCAGCACGATGTCGCGCCCCTCTTCGGTGGTGCCGACCTTCCAGTACCTGGCGCGCGTCGGCGCCGCCTTGGCCAGCGCCTCGTAATAGCGGTAGATGTCCTTCGCGTAGGTCAGCTCACCCGGCGCGCCGACGGCGCGGCCGAGGAACTTGAGCGGTGAGGGCACGGTATCGGACGCCGGCAGGTGATCCACGAGCTCGGTCGTGATCCGCGGATCCTGGAGGTTCTGCTTGATGAGCCGCGTGTACTCTTCGTCAATCTTCTGTGCAGCGGCCGGCTTGGCCGTCTTCGACTGCGCGGCGAGCGGCGTCGAGACGGCATTGGCGCCGGCGATGGCGATCGCCAGCACCGCGCCGAGCGCGGCATAACGGGTCTTCATGCTGATCTCCTTCGAAATCGATCAGCAATCGTAATCTACCGGCGCCTTGGCTGCATGACGGCGGGACATTCAGTGACAAACGGTTGAGATGTGGACGCGCGGGTGTTGATCTGCGCGTAGCAGAGCGCCCGCGGCTCGGCGGCATGCGTGCGGGAGTCGGTCGATCGGCGCGCGCCGATCGAAGGCGTGCGATAGCGGAAGGCCGGCGCGTAATAGGGCGCAAAGGCCGCGGGAGGACCGGAGTAGAACCCGTCGATGTGCGGTGTATTGGGCCGATCGGGACCGTGGCCTACCGTCACCGTTTCAGGCTCGGTGGCCAGGTTGGACGCGATCCACGCCGAGTTGTACGCGGCGTCGGCTCGCGCCGCTTGATCGCCTTCGGCGCGGCCGCTCTTGAGCATCGCCAGGATCACGCGCTCGCTGAGCCCGTCGCGCTGGAGCGAGACGATCTGCTCCGGTTCGATCGCAAAGACCGTGCGATCGCGATCGATGAGCGCCAGGATGACGGTGTCGGTGACACCCGATTTCGCCAGCGCCACCACCTGATCGACGGTGATCGCCGAGGCGGCGCGGGGCATCAGGATGCTGAACGCGAGGACGCCAGAAACCAGGAGTTTGCGAAGCATCGCCACCTCGAAGGGACCGCCCGGGTCCGAGCTCCTAGTGTGCAACGAATCCGCCATGGGGAACAGCCCGAAATCCTAAGGAAACCAAGGGTTACGCGATCAGGACAGTGGACTCTCAACCGGACACATTCATGCGAAGGGGACAATCTCCGGACCGGGGCTGATCTGTTAAGCTTCGGTTTCCCACGGACTTACGGGAGGTGACGGCTCGACCGACCGGGTACACCGCTTGCCTTTCAATCGGACGGTCCCAAGGAGTGAAGGTAATGCTCTCGAATCGACTCGCGTTTGCCGCCCTCGCCATCGCCTGCATCGGCGCCGCGGCAGGAGGCGGCTACCTCGCCACCCGGCAGAACACCGTGCCCACGCCGGCGTCGGCGCAAGGCCAGGTGGCCGGGCCCGCGCCGGCATCGACGCCGGCTCCGGCGCTCGCGGAAGCGCCAATCGCGGCGACCGCACCCGCCAGACCGGTGCAGGAAACAGAAGGCGTGATCGCCGACGCGCCGCGCGCGTCCGCGTCGGCGCCGAAGGCGAGCGCGGCAAAGCAGGCGGAACCGCCGGCCCGCGCCAGCGCCGCCCGCAAGAACAGCCCGGCGGCGGCGCCGATCGCGCGTCGCGAACCGGCGCCTGTTGCCGCGAACAACGCCGCGCTGCCGCAGCTGCCGCCGCCTTCCGCGCCGCCGGTCGTGGAGAGCGCGCCGCCGCCGCATGCGGACGAGCACCCCGCGCAGGAACCGCCGCGGCCGGCGGAGCCGCCGGCGCGCACGTTCGCGGAATACGTCGTCTCGGCGGATTCGGTGATTGGCCTGCAGACCGAGACCCGCGTGTCGAGTGAAACGGCGCGCGTGGAAGACCGCGTCGAAGCGCGGGTGACGCGCGACGTCAAAGTCGGCGATCACGTGGCGATCCCGGCCGGCGCTCGAGCCCTCGGATCGGTGATGCAGGTCGAGCGCGGCGGCAAGTTCAAGGAGCGCGCGCGACTGGGCATCCGCTTCCATACGCTGGTACTGGCCGACGGCACGCGCATTCCGATCTCCACCGAAACGATCTTCCGCGAAGGCGAGGCGCCCAGCGGCGGCGCCGCGCCGAAAGTCGGCGGCGCGGCGGTCGCCGGCACCATCCTCGGCGCGATTCTCGGCGGCGGCAAAGGGGCCGCGATCGGCGCAGCAGCGGGCGCGGGCGCGGGCGCGGCCGCCGTCGCCGCCGGCGATCGCAACGCGGCCACGCTGCCGTCCGGCACCGCGATGACGGTCCGAATCCTTCAGCCGATCACGGTCACGAGCGACAACAAGGACGAGTAAGAACCGGGTTCGGGGTTCAGAGGTACCGGGTTCAGGGTTCGTTCGGGGTTCTGGGTTCGGGGTTCTGGTTTCCCCGAACGAACCTTGAACCTGAAACCCCGAACCCAGAACGAACCCTGCACCTGGAACTCCTGAACCCGGAACCCTGATTCCCCGTATTCCGTCATACCTTGTGACACAAGGTATGTCCCACGAAACCTGGCAGGAGCAGCTTCGACGCGGCAGTCTGGACCTGGCGATCCTCCTGACCGTCTCCGACGGCCCGCGCTACGGCCTCGCCATCATCCAGCACCTCGAAGCCTTCACCGACCTCGTCGTCACTGAAGGGACGATCTATCCCATCCTGGGCCGGCTCACGCGCGACGGGCTGCTCTCGGCCGAATGGGTCGAAGGCGAAGCGCCGCACGCGCGGAAGTACTACTCGCTGACGCGGGCCGGCGCGAAGCGGTTGAGCACGATGAAGGCCGAGTGGCGGGCGTTCGCCGAAAAAATTGAACGTCTGATGGCCTCGTCAGAAAGGCACGCCTCGTGACTCTCACTGAGACCGGCGAATCGCGCATCAACGGCTACCTGTTCGTCCTCGAGCGCTCGCTCGGGAGCTTCCTTCCCGCCGACGTCGTCCGCGATGCGGTGCGGGAGATCGAGTCGCACGTGCGGGAGCGGGTGGCCTCGACCGACGCCATGCCGAATGAACGTGAGGCGCTCGAGAGGATTCTCGCCGAGCTCGGCCCGCCGCTGCGGGTCGCGCAGGCCTACTCGGCCGAACGGACCATCGACGAGGCGGTCGCCACCGGTCGCGTCGTGCCGATGCTGCGCGCGGTCTGGACGCTGGCGCTGCGCACGTTTGTCGGCTCGGCGATCGCCACCGGCCTGTTTTCCGCCTACGCCGCAGGGATCGGGTTCCTCGCGATCGCCGCGCTGAAGCCGATCTTTCCGAACAACGTGGGGCTGATCGTACGCAACGGCGGGCCGTGGCAGCTCGGCGCCCAGTTTCCGCTGCCGCCCGGCGCCACGGTTCATGGCGGCTACTGGATCATTCCCGTGTCGATCGCGTGCGGGGTGGGTGTCCTCGTCTTCGCCCACACGACCACCCGCCACTATCTCACCGCGTGGGGCAAACGGCGGCGGCCTGAACTATGATGAGCCCTTCATTTGAAGGAGTTTCAAAGATGCTGATCAAGCTCGCGCTCGTGTTCGTCGTGGCGGCGGCATTCGGGGCCGGCAAGGCGGCGGCCCAGGTCACCAAGCCGAGTGTGCCCGGCGCCATGAACTTCGCCAAGCTCGAAACGACCGTCGCCTGCGGCGGCGCAACGACCCCCGAGGCGGTGCCCGAGATCAAGAAGATGGGCTTCGCATCGATCATCAACCTGCGCCTGCCGTCGGAAGCGGGCGCCAACGTCGAGGGTGAAGCCGCGGCCGCGAAGACCGCCGGCATCAACTTCTACAATATTCCGTTCAGCGGCCAGGCGCCGGATCCGAAAGTGGCCGACCAGTTTCTCGCCACGGTCACCGACAAGAAAAATGAGCCGGCGTACATCCACTGCGCCGCCGGCAACCGCGCCGGCGCGATGTGGATGATCAAGCGGCTGGTCGTCGATCACTGGGATACCGAGAAGGCGTTCACCGAGGCCACGGCGCTCGGGCTCACCAGCCCCGCGCTCAAGCAGTTCGCCATCGACTACGCGCAAACGCACAAGCGCTAGGGCGCGATGGAGGATCTGACCCGGGCGCCCGGCGACGCGCCAACCGGGTCCACACTCAGTTCATCCAGCGGAACCGGCTGGGGGCGCTTCGCCCCCGGCACACTCCTCGCCGGACGGTTCCGCATCGTCGCGCCGCTCGGTCGCGGCGGGATGGGTGAGGTCTACCGGGCCGACGACCTCAAGCTCGGCCAGACCGTCGCGCTGAAATTCCTCCCCGAGGGTCTGATGCACGACCCGGCGCGCCTCGCGCAGTTCCACAACGAGGTTCGCGTCGCGCGCACGATCTCTCATCGCAACATCTGCCGCACCTACGACATCGGCGACGCCGACGGCCAGCCGTTCCTGACGATGGAGTACGTGGACGGGGAAGATCTGTCGTCGCTGCTGCGGCGCATCGGCCGCTTTCCGCAGGAGAAGGCGATCGAGGTCGCGCGCCAGATTTGCGCCGGCGTCGCGGCCGCTCACGAACGCGGCGTGCTGCATCGCGATCTGAAGCCGGCCAACGTGATGATCGACGGCGAGGGGCATGTGCGCCTCACCGACTTCGGCCTGGCGATGGCAATGACGGCGGGGTCGGACCCGAAGTCCGGGTCTGACCCCGGTATCCGCGCCGGCACGCCGGCGTACATGGCGCCCGAGCAGCTCGCGGGTCGCGAAGTCACGCCGCGCAGCGACATCTACGCGCTCGGTCTGGTGCTCTACGAATTGTTTACCGGCAAGCGCGTCTTCGAGGCGGCCTCGCTGGACGACCTGATGCGGCTGCACGAGTCGGGCGCGACGGCGACGCCTTCCTCGGTCGTGCGCGATCTGGATCCCAGCATCGAGCGCGCGATCCAGCGCTGCCTGGAACGCGAGCCGGCGAAACGGCCCGCGTCGGCGCTCGCCGTGTCGGCCGCCCTGCCCGGCGGCGACCAGCTCGCCGCAGCGCTCGCCGCCGGGGAGACGCCGTCACCCGAGATGGTGGCGGCAGCGGGCGAGCAGAGCGCGCTGCGCCCGGCGATCGGCCTCGCGCTGGTGGCGTTCACGCTGGTGATGCTCGGGCTCCTGGTCGCCGTGTCGCAGCGCTTCGCCGTGATGCAGAGCTTTCCGCTGCCGAAATCGACCGACTCGCTGCACGACCGCGCGCAGGAGATCCTCGAGCAGCTCGGCTACCATGACGCGCCGTACGACACCACCCAGGGCTGGCTTTTCCGCTACGACTATCTCGTATGGCGACGGGATGAACAACGCGCCGCCGCGCTGCGCGCCGCGCTCGCGACCGGGCGCACCGGCACGATCGCGTTCTGGTACCGCACCAGCCCGGTGGCGCTGGTCTCGACGGTCAACAACCTGCTGCCGACCACGACCGATCCGCCGTTCGTGCTATCGGACATGCGCATGTTGTACCTGAATCCGCATGGGCGGCTTCTCGAGTTCCAGGCGCTGCCGCGCCAGATCGAGGACGAACCGGCCGCCGCGGTGCAGGCGCCGGACTGGCAGCCGCTGTTCGACGCGGCAGGGCTGACGCGATCGGCGTTTCACGAGGTCGAGCCGCGCTGGCTGGCTCGCGGGCACGCGGATGTCCGCGCCGCGTGGGAAGGGCCGCTGCCCGACATCGCGGGGACCACGCTGCGGGTCGAAGCGGCGGCGTATCGCGGCCGCGTCATCTTCTTCAACGCCATCGCGCCGTGGACCCTGGCCGCGCGCGACGTGGCGCCGGTCCAGGCCAGCTTCGGGCTCGTGCTCTTCACGATCGCCGGCCTCATCGGCATGATGATCGTCGTGGCCGGTGCGCTGCTCGCCAGGCGGCATCTGCGGACCGGGCGCGGCGATCGCACCGGCGCCTTCCGGACCGCCGCCATCATCTTCGTCACCCAGTTCGCGGCGCTGTTCCTCCGCGCCCGGCATTACGCCTCGTTCGACATCGAGCGCGGGCGCGTCAGCAGCATGATTGGCGTGGCGCTGCTCGCGGCGACGACGATCTGGATCCTGTACATGGCGTTCGAGCCGTACGTGCGGCGCTTCTGGCCGACGCTGCTGATCGGCTGGACCCGGCTGCTCTCGGGCCGGGTGCGCGATCCGCTGGTGGGCCGCGACATCCTGATCGGCGCGGCGGCCGGCACGATCGCGGCGCTGCTGATCGCCTCGCGTGAGATCATCCCGGAGCTGGCGGGGCTCAAGCTGGCGACGCCGGCCCTTCCGCCACCGACGATTCTGCTCGGCACGCGGTACGAACTGGTGGCCGCGCTCGACACGCTGCGCCGTGCGTTCGACAGCGCGCTCGAGATCGTATGCGTCGTCGTCTTCCTCAAGATCGTCGTGAGACAGACGTGGCTGGTGCTGCTGCTCGGCGTTCTGTTGATGATTCCGATTGCGATGAACGGTACATTCGCGGGCGAACACCTCATGCTGGAGCTCGCCATCAACATCGTGGGCATCGGCCTGATCTTCGCGGTACTGCTGCGCTTCGGCCTGCTCGCCATCCTGGTCACGTTCTACACATTCATGGCGATGGAAGCGATCCCGCTGACGACCGATCTGACTCGTCCGTACGCCGGCTCATCGGCTCTGCTGATCCTGGCGCTCGTCGCGGTGTCGGCGTACGGCTTCTACGCCTCGCGCGGCGACGAGCCGCTGTTCGGCCGGGCGCTGCTCGACTGACCGCTCACCTCAGCGTTAGTCGCGGGGTACGTCGCTTGCACTCCTTCCAGCCGAAGGAGTGACTTTCATGAAGCGTGTTATCAAAACTCTCATTCTTGCCTCGGCCGCCGCTGTCGTCATGGCGCCGATGCAGGCGCGTGCCGACGGGTTCGTGACGCCGTGGATCGGATCGGCTTTCGGCAGCAACATTCAGAACGGGCAGGCCACACTCGGCGTCAGTGCTGGCGGAATGGGAGCGGGCATCATCGGCGGCGAAGTCGACTTCGGGTGGAGCCCGAGCTTCTTCGGGACGAAGAGCGACTTCGGCAACAACACGGTCATGAACCTGATGGGTAACGTGATCGTCGGCATCCCGATCGGCGGCACGCACGGCGGCGGCGTCCGTCCGTATGTGGTCGGCGGCCTCGGCCTCATCCGCAGCCAGATCGACGGCGGCACGATCGCCACGGTGTCTTCATCGGACAACATGTTCGGGTGGGATGCCGGCGGCGGCGTGATGGGCTACTTCAACAACCACGTCGGCCTGCGCGGCGACGTCCGGTACCTGCGGGCGACCAGCGATCTGAAATCCGGCGTCACCACCCTCGACCTGAGCGGCAACCAGCTGCATTTCTGGCGCGCGTCGGTCGGCGTCGTCTTCCGCTAATTCTCGATCCGCCAGATCTCGCGAAACGTCTCGCCCTCGTCGTCGCTGACGAGGGCGACGATGCCGTTCAGGGGAAAGTCGACGCCGGCTTCCCCACCCGTCGTCAGCAGCGCGAGCAGTCGCGGCAGATAGGGAAAGTGTCCCGCGATCGCGACATCGCGTGTTTCCGCGCGCAGGCGATCCCGCATCCACTGCGGCGGATCGTCGGGCTGCAGATCACGGCTGGCGGCAAATTCCGCGAGCGGGTTGCAGGCGCGCCAGAATTCCTGCGCCGTCTGCTTCGCCCGCAGCTTGCCGCTGTGCCATACGACGGCGGGTTTGGCGCCGAGCGCCGCGGCCTTGGCGGCGACACGTGCGGCCCCCGCGACGCCGACCGCCGAGAGAGGCCGGCGCGCATCTTCCTCTGGACCGACCGCCACTCCGTGATGCACCAGGTATAAACGCATAGCGCTCGCTCGACCTAGTATTACCCATGGCCGATGGTGTCGGCGGCTGGCTGCTGCTGTTGTGCCGGCTGCTCGTGGTATTTCATCCGTTGAGCCTGGCGATCACGGCGTCGGGCGCGCTGAGCGCGCTGCCGGCGCGCGGCACGGCGGTCGCGCTGATTCTGGTTCTCCGTCTCGTGGTCGTCGGCTTCGGCATGGCCGCCGGCCGCGCCCTGCAGACCCGACAGCCCGGCGCGGTGACGCTCGCGTCCGCCGCGCTGGCGGCGTCGGCAATGACCGACGTCTTCGTCTACACGACACCGTACTTCCCGAACAACCGGCCGCCGGGCGATACGATCTACTACGTCATCGCGTCGCTCGCCTATCACGGGGCGTGGCTGGCATACCTGGCACGGTCCAGAAGAGTGCGGGCCACCTACGCCGACACCTAGCATCTTCGTGGGTGCATAATCACCCGCATGAAGAAACCGCTCATCGCCGCGGTCTGCCTCGCGGCCATCGTCCAGGTCTCGGCGCAGCAGAAGGCTCCACAGAACGAGTCGATCCGGCAGGAGGATCTGCGGGCCGATCTGTTTTTTCTCGCGGGCGACTCGCTGCGCGGGCGGCTGACGGACACCGAAGAGAATCGCGCGGCCGCTGACTTCATCCGATCGCGGTTCGAGCGCCTCGGGCTGAAAGGCGCCGGCCCGAACGGCTCGTTCTTCCAGCCCTACAACCTGATGACGGCGACGCTCGCCACGCCGTCGCTGCCGTCGAACACGCTCCAGCTCCAGGGCGCTGACGGCGGCTCGCGGCTGCTGCGGGTCGGCCAGGAGTTCTACCCGCACCGCTTCAGCGCCAGCGGCACGGCGAC
>Ga0097621_100004035_pt1 | contig 10182 bp, 6 predicted proteins | sample KBSMisM72_FD_73165 | JGI IMG/M metagenome (GOLD analysis project Ga0097621, IMG submission 73165) | Miscanthus rhizosphere microbial communities from Kellogg Biological Station, Michigan, USA - KBS Miscanthus M7-2 (version 2) (version 2) | ecosystem: Host-associated > Plants > Roots >... | reverse complement strand
CAAGCTGATTGAAGATGCCATTCACGACCTGTTTGTAAGACTGTGGATCACCCGCAGCAACCTGGGCGACCCTGCCTCCGTTAAAAACTACCTCTATAAATCATTGCGAAACACCCTGATACGTAAGATAAAGACAGAGGAAAAATATACAGGTATTGATACAGAAGACTACCCATCGGGATTTGAAGTCTCGTACAACAGCCAGGCCGACCTTGCCATTGAAGAAAAAGAATTTAGCGGGAAAGTAAAAAACATTATTAACTCGCTTCCTCCCCGCCAAAAAGAAATCATTTACCTGCGTTTTTATGAGGGACTTTCCTACGACGAAATAGCCGATATTATGGGCATTGGAATCAACTCTGCCTACAAGTTATTGTACAAAGCCCTGGAGAACCTGCAACAAACCCTGGGGCCATCGGCATTGCTTTGCCTTTTAACGGGCTTTACACATTTTTGAAAATTTATTTTTCTGCGAAGGGATAATTAGCGGCCGGTATTGTATAATGATATAAATACCATCTCTGATGAACTTTGAGAAATACACGCAATTTACCTTACAGGATTTTCTTGCAGACGACGATTTTATTCAATGGGTAATAAACCCTGGTGAAGAACAAAATGCTTTCTGGCAGTCATTTTTACAGGCTGAACCACAACAAAAAAACATTGTGGAAAAAGCTGCGGCAACAATATTGCAATACCGGAAGCAGGACGATTTTTATAACGGGGAACACAAAGAACTACTCTGGAATCGGATTGAACAATCCATAGCAGAACAACCCCTTACTACCGCAAAAAAAGTATTCCGCTTACCAGCCTTTATGCGCATTGCAGCGGCCATCATGGTGGTGGCAGGGGTTTCATACTGGATGATCAGCCAATACAATTCAACCAAACAACATTTATTTACTACCGCATTTGGCGAGGTAAAAACAATTACCCTGCCCGATCATTCGCAGGTAACATTAAACGGAAATTCTTCCCTCGCGTATTCCGGCAGCTGGAATAAAGATGCCGCAAGAGAAGTGTGGATAAAAGGCGAAGGCTATTTCAATGTAACCCATATTAACACAGACAGCACACATATTAAACCCAATGAAAGATTTATCGTGCATTGCGGCGACGTAAATATAGAAGTGCTGGGTACCACTTTTAATGTAAAAGCACGTCATGGAAAAACAAATGTGGCCCTCATAACAGGTAAAATAAGAATCGATTATACCGGCACAGATACGGCAAACAAAGCCGTGATTATGAGGCCGGGCGACTATATCGAATACGCTGCTAAAAAACTACTGGTAAACAAGAGACTCGTAAAACCCGCATTGGTTAGTACATGGCGCTCAAGCGAAATTTCTTTTACCGATGCCACGCTAAAAGAAATTGCAGAGACACTGCAGGATAATTATGGCTATTCGGTAACAATAAAAGACCCGGCGCTTTTTTCATTAAAAATTGAGGGCGATATCAGCGTAAACAGTGTTTCAGATTTGCTGGATGTCGTAGCCACCACATTAAATATTAAGATAGAACAAACTGCTGACAAACATATAAACATTACTAAACAAACTGCACCTTAAAATTGACATGTATGAGAAAAAAAACCAGGACCAGTCTGCTTATACCACTTTTTTTTACTTTCTCCATGGGTTTCGCAAACAGCGCACGCGCCCAGGACATGGCCAGTAACACCTACAAGCCAACGTATGCCTCTTCACGGCGCACTGTCCAAAACGAACCAATGGTTATTTCACTGAAAGATGCCATTAACCAGCTAAAATCATTCTATGCAGTTAAGGTGGCATACAAAGAAGGTTTGCTGGACAATAAAATAGTTCCGGTTGCAGTAACCGGCAATTTCAGGAACATGGATGTGGAAACTGCGTTAAAACAGCTCTTTTCCAATACAACGCTTATCTACAAAAAAATTGGCAATAACCAGTTTTCTGTATTTGAATCACGCGCCGGCAACTATTTGCCCGCAACAGACCTGGTTGCTGTCTCACTTCCCATTAGCGGTAAAGTTACAGCATCCAAAAGCGGAGATGGTTTACCCAAGGTTACCATTTCATTAAAAGGATCGCCCGATATCGCTACTGTATCAGACGAGAACGGCAACTTTAAACTTTCCGTTCCTGATGATATGAAAGGCAAAACAATAACGCTCGTAATTTCTTCTGTTGGCTATGCATCCAGGGAAGTGGCGGTAAGCAACCTGCAGCAGGCGATTGCCATACAACTGGATGAAAACAATAAAGAATTGGGCGAAGTGGTGGTAACGGCGCTGGGCATCAAAAAAACAAGCAAGTCGCTCACCTATTCTACCACAGAAATAAAAGGCAGCGATTTTACGCAGGCCCGTGAAAATAATGTCGCCAACGCCCTGACGGGAAAAGTGGCAGGTGTAAACGCCACGGGTTTGTCTACCGGACCAGGTGGTTCCAGCCGCGTGGTAATTCGCGGCAATGGATCGTTGACTGGCAATAGCCAGCCACTGTACGTTATCAATGGTATGCCTATCGACAACAGTGTGCCCGGCGGCTCCGCCACGCCCAATGGTATTACCACCAATGTAGACAGGGGCGATGGCATAGGCGCCATCAATCCGGATGATATAGAATCAATCACCGTGCTGAAAGGCGGTACAGCAGCCGCATTATATGGCTCGCGGGGCGCCAACGGTGTAATTCTTATTACCACCAAAAAAGGTAAAGCGCAAAGAGGTGTTGGCGTAGAATATAACTCAACCCTTACCATGGAAAAAGTTTCTGTTTTCCCCGATTTTCAATATGTGTATGGTCAGGGCGATGGTGGTATAAAACCCACTACCCTGTTGGACGCCCAGAGCAGCGGACGACGTTCATTTGGTGCTAAAATAGACGGCTCTACCAACTACATGGCGGCAGACGGACTTACCCATCCTTACAGCGCGCAGAAAAATAACCTGAAAAATTTTTACCAGACAGGAAATACTTTTACCAATTCCATTGCACTTTCCGGCGGAAACGAAGCCATACTTTATCGTTTGTCTTTGTCTAATCTTGACAGCAAAAGCATTTTACCCAACAGCAAGTATAACCGAAAAACGGCCAACCTTAACCTGAGCGCCAGGCTGAGCGATCGCCTGAGAATTGAATCAGTTATTCAATACTCGCTGGAAACCGCTAAAAACCGTTCTACGGCCGGTGATGCGCTGGGCAATCCCAACTGGACACCGTATGAAGTGGCCAATACCGTAGACATCCGCTGGCTAAACCCCGGCTACGATGCTCAGGGCAATGAAGTGATATGGAACGATGCTGCTATTGCCACCAACAGTTATTTTGTAGTGAACAAGTTCCAGGAGTCTGATGATAAAAACCGCTTCATCGGCCAGGCTTCTATTTCCTATGACCTGTTAAAGAACCTCACTTTTAAGGGAACGGTTACACGCGATTTCTACAGTTACAACTATACCAATATTTTACCTACCGGTACCGCCTATACGCCGTTGGGAGAATACGCCGGTCTCAAATCAAATGTGTCGGAAACAAACTCGATGATAACGGCTACCTATACAACTAAAATAGCCGATCGCTTCGGCATTAGCGTGCTGGCGGGAGCAAATGGCCGCAACTACGAGGAAAAACGTCTTAACCTCACCGGCAAAAATTATATCCAGCCTTATTTCTATAGTTTCTCCAACCTGGCTACCTCTTCTACCATTCCATATACCGGCCGTATCAAAACAAACTCAGTATTCGGTTCTCTGGATGTTGATTATAAGAAATTGCTGTTCTTAACGGCTTCCGGCCGCCAGGACTGGTTTTCCACGCTGAGTATGGCCAGCAACAGCATATTCTATCCAAGCGTGGGTGCCAGCTTTATATTGTCTGACGCATTGAAGCTTCCGGCCATTTTTAACATGGCGAAAATAAGAGCATCATGGGCGCAGGTAGGTGGCGGCGGCCCGGACCCTTATGCCATTAACCTGACTTATAGCAGCGTACCCAGCAACAGCGCGGTGCCACTGCAGAATGTAACGTCTTCCGTTATTACCAATGCACATTTAAAACCGTTTACATCCACTACCACTGAAATTGGTTTTAACCTGCAAATGTTCAGGAACCGGGCAGGGCTTGACCTGGCATTGTACGACCGTAAGTCTACCAATGACATTGTGAGTGTGCCTATTTCCACTACTTCCGGTTATAGCAACGCCATCCTCAACTCCGGTCAGCTAAGCAATAAAGGAATTGAAGTGTTGCTAACTGTTACACCGGTAAAGACCAAAAATTTCACCTGGGACATGAGCTATAACTTTGCTTATAACAGAAGCGAAGTGCTGAAACTGGCAGATGGCATCAGCACCTTCTCGCTGGGCAATTCTGCCAACGGCAATGCGTTTATCAATAACAATGTCGGTCATACATATGGCGCCATCTATGGATACCGTATGCAAAAAGATGCCAAAGGCAATATTATTTACGATGCCAGTGCCGGCCTGCCTGCTCAAACAGATATTAACCAGGAGTTAGGCAAGGGTGTTCCTCCCACCACCATGGGTTTTAGCACCGAGTTTAAATACAAAAACTTTTCGCTGAGCGGATTAATAGATGGCAAATTCGGCAACAAGATCTTTTCTGTAATGGAAGTATATGCCACCCGCCTGGGTCTGCTGAAATCAACCTTGCCCGGAAGGGAAACAGGGCTGGTATTAACTGGTGTAACCGCCAATGGCAATGCCTATACCAATACAATTCCGGTTGCCAACCTGCGCAGCGCTTATTACAATAGTTTGAACAGGTATACAGAGCTGTTTGTACACGATGGAAGCTTTGTAAAACTGCGCCAGATTATCCTGTCCTATAATATCCCGGTCAGCAAATTCAAATTGCTCAAAATACAATCGGCCAGCATTGCCCTGGTGGGCCGTAACCTGCTTACATTGTACAAGAAGACTGATAATTTCGACCCGGAGCAAAGTCTTACCAATGGCCCGGCCCAGGGTATTGAATCCATCGGTTTGCCACGCACCCGTTCATATGGCGTAAACCTCCTGCTTAAATTTTAATCTTCTTTAAAACCAGCAACATGAAATTTACAAATCAACCATACAGCCGGCTTTCATTACTGTTGTGCAGCGCTTTGTTAATGCAGTCCTGCTCAAAAAACTTCCAGCAAATCAATACCAATCCCGATGCCGTATCAACAGCTACGCCTCAGTACATTTTCAGTAAAGCATTGTACGATGGCGCCAGCAACAGCGGCAATACCCAGTCGTTGCTGCTTGGCCACATGCAGTATACCACCAGCTACAATGATGTGGCAGGGTTCGGTTCCAAATACGTAGCCGCCCAGCAAGCGCAGTCCGCCTCTGTGTTTGCCAGTTCGTACAGCACCCAAATCAACGAAATAGGCGAAGTAATAAAATCAGTAAAAGACAATGCTTCACAGGTAAATCTGTATGCAGTAGCACGTATATGGAAGGTTTTTTGCTTTAGCCGGCTTACTGATCTTTATGGAGATATTCCTTATTCGCAGGCAGGACAGGGATACAACAGCTCTATTTTTCAGCCTGTATACGATGCACAAAAAGACATCTATGCAGATATGCTGAAAGAACTGGACCAGGCGGCACAGAGTTTAAACGCCAGCAATACCACCACATTCGGCTCGTCTGATTTGGTATACAATGGCAATACCCTGCAGTGGAAAAAATTCGCCTACTCCCTCATGATGCGTCTTGGAATGCGGATGACCAAAGTAGATGCGGCAGCTGCTCAAAGCTGGGTTACTAAAGCGATTGCAGGCGGTGTAATTACCGCCTATGCAGATATCGCCAAAGTAAATTACGCGGGTTCCGGCCAGGACATCAATAAAAATCCATTGGCGCTGGGTATGCTTAACAGCGATTATATAAAGGCAGACGGATTAAATAACACAGAAGGCGGAAAATACCAGCAATCATTTATAGACTCCCTCAAAGCCAATAACGATCCGAGGCTGAGTGTTATATCGGTAGTTTATCAAAACGGCGTTGCCAATAATACACCTGCTGTACAAAAAGGTTTGCCAGCTACCGTTAATGGTGTTAAACCAACTGACTTTGGCACTTATTCAGAACCCAAACAAAACACGGTACTGCGCGTGGATGCCCCCATGCTAATTTTTACGGCCGCAGAATCCTATTTTCTTTTAGCAGAAGCAGCTTTAAGAAATTGGTATACCGCTGAAACAGCTGATGCTTTGTACCAAAAAGGGGTGCGTGCAGCTATGCAGCAATGGGATCTTATCAGCGGTGTTACCGGCACTATTACAGGTGCCCAGACAGATGCTTATGTAACTACTCACCCACTGACCGCAAAAGGCAGTACTGTCGACAACCAGACAGAACAAATATATACACAGTTCTGGCTGGGTATTTTCCCCGATGCGCAGGAGGTGTTTAACAATTTCCGTCGTACAGGTTATCCCAAACTGGTGCCCAACAATTATCCGGGCAATGCCACCAACGGGCAGTTTTTCAGGCGCTTTCTTTACCCTGTAGTAGAACAAACATTAAATACAAGTTCTTACAATGCGGCTGTGGCAAGACAGGGTGCGGATGCTTTTCTGACAAGAACCTGGTGGGATAAACAGTAAGGAAAATTAATTACCTTCCTTTACATAAAAAGTCAAATATGCAAACACAAAGAAGATCTGCACTAAAAAAAATTATTACTTCCGTTGCGGGCACCATCGGTCTGGGATTTTTAGCAAAAGCAGAACAACCTGCACAGCCTAAAAATGAAAAAGAAGTATTCAATACCCAGTTTGATCAGGGTGTGCCTTTGTTTTCCGGCGCTACCAAATTCAACGGCATGATATTCATTGCGGGAAAAGGAGCGCATTTTGAAGGCGATATCAAAGCACATACAGATCATGTTTTGAAAGAACTGGAAAAAGAATTAATCGCAGCAGGTTCTTCTATGGAAAAGGTATTAAAAGTAACTGTATTCCTCAACGACATAGAAGATTACAAAAACATGAATGAAGTATACCAGGGAAGATTTGGCAAAAATCCGCCGGTGCGCACAACGGTGGCTGTGGCCAAAGGCGGAGTGCCCGGCAATTCACTGGTGGAGATGGACTGCATCGCCTATGTATAATAACATACCGCTTTTTTACAAAAGGATCATTAGTTATACCCTCCCGGCTTATTAATTTTAATTACCTGCAATTCAAATTGCAGGTAATTAATTTATTTCAGTAACTTATACCTCCTCTGACAACCAATTTTTTTCAAAAGAAAACGCCGCACCCAACGCTGCATTTATGCAAAGAAGAGACCTGATAAAATATTTATCGCTTACACCACTGGCAGCAGGCGCAACAGCTTTGTCACCGGCCCCTGCATTGGCAATGCCCGCATCGCCGCTCGTAAAAAGAGACCTTTTTAAAGAATTGGGTGTGCGTACATTTATTAATGCAGCAGGTACTTATACCGCTATGACAGGTTCGCTGATGCATGATTTTGTAGTTGAAACGATAATGAACAGCGCAACAGATTTTTGCATGATGGATGAGCTGCAGGATAAAGCAGGCGAAAAGATTGCAGCACTGGTACATGCTGAAGCCGCGGTAGTAACCACCGGCGCATTTTCTGGTATGACGCTTGGCCTGGCAGGTGTTCTTACTGGCTTGGATCCAAAGAAGGCAGAACAATTGCCGCACCTGGAAGGAACCGGCATGAAATCGGAAGTAATCATACAAAAGGCGCATACCATTGTATACAATCATGCACTAAAAAATACCGGCTGTACTATTATTTATATTGAAACCGCCGAGGAATTGGAGAAAGCCATCAATGAAAAAACTGCCCTCCTTCATTTTTTAAACATTGAAGCAGACAAGGGAAAAATAATGCACGAAGAATGGATAGCCATTGGTAAAAAACATGGTATCCCCACTTCTATTGATATGGCAGCAGACGTGCCACCCGTATCCAATCTCTGGAAGTTCAATGACATGGGTTTTAGTTTTGTAGTCATTTCTGGCGGCAAGGCCCTGCGCGGCCCGCAAAGCGCGGGCTTACTGATGGGGAAAAAAGATATTATAGCAGCAGCAAGGTTAAGCATGCCACCGCGCGGGTTTACTATAGGCCGGGGATTTAAAGTAAACAAGGAAGAAGTGCTGGGCATGTATATGGCGCTTGACAGTTATATTAAACAGGATCATGATAAAGAATGGAAAGAATGGGAAGCTGCCACGGCGGTAATTGACAACAGCGTTAAAACAGTGAATGGTGTTACCACAGCAATAACCGTTCCTCCCCTGGGCAACGTTACTCCTACGCTGAGTATTAGCTGGGACAATACCAAAGTAAAAATATCCGGTAAGGATGTACAATTGAATCTGCGCAATGGTGTTCCTTCTATAGAAATAGGAAACGCACAGGAAAAAAGTATAACCATCACCGTATGGATGCTGAAACCCGGACAGGAAAAAATAGTGGCGGCAAGAATTACGGAAGAACTGAAAAAGGCGGCTATATAAAATAACAGCAGCAATAAGACAAGGCACCCTATAATAAAACGCAACGGATCATGCTAAAAGCATATGTTTTCTGTATACTTCTTTTTATTTCCCAGGCTGTATATTGCCAGCCCTATAGCATTGTCATAAAAGGCGGCTATGTTATTGATCCCAAAAACAATATTCACGATGTAATGGATATTGCCATAGCAGATGGTAAGATCAGCAGCATAGCAAAAAAAATTGACACTGCTGGTGCGCTGCAGGTGGTTAACGCAAAGGGAATGTATGTTACACCCGGACTTATTGATCTGCACGCGCATGTGTTTGTTGGCAATGAGCCTGACCACACTTACAGCAATGGCCCTTTATCTATACCACCCGATGGATTTACTTTCAGAAATGGCGTTACAACGGTTGTTGATGCCGGTTGTGCGGGCTGGAAAAACTTTGCCACTTTCAAAAGACAGGTCATTGATATATCGCAAACAAGGGTGCTGGCATTTTTGAATATTGTGGGTGAGGGCATGCGTGGCGGCCCATATGAGCAGGATACAAGGGATATGGATGGTAAGATGACTTCCCTGGTAGCCCGTCAGTTCCGCAACTATGTAGTGGGTGTTAAAGTGGCGCATTACAATGGCAGTGAATGGACACCGGTAGATGAAGCGGTAAAGGCGGGTACACTGGCAAACATACCCGTAATGATAGATTTTGGTGGCAGTAATCCTCCATTACCAATAGAAGAATTATTCAGTCAGCACCTCCGGCCAGGCGATATTTTTACTCATTGCTTTGCACTGCTAAATAGCCGCGAGTCGTTGGTTGATACCATTACAAAAAAAATAAAACCCTTTATATGGGATGCGCGTAAAAAAGGGATTTATTTTGATGTTGGCTACGGCGGTATCAGTTTCAATTTTTCGCAGGCTCTGGCAGGAATGAAAGATAAATTTTTTCCCAATTCTATCAGCACAGATATTCACACCGGCAGTATGAATGCCGCTATGAAAGACCTGCTGAATGTAATGTCGAAATTTATGGCTATCGGCATGAAAACAGAAGAAGTCATCCAGGCTGCCACCTGGAATCCTGCAAGGGAAATAAAACATGAGGAATTGGGCAATCTCTCTGTGGGCGCACTTGCAGAAATAGCCATACTAAATATACGCGAAGGCAATTTTGGCTTTTATGATTATACCGGTTATAAGGTTGCCGGCCACCAGAAACTGGAATGTGAAATGACTATCAGGGGCGGCCGCATTGTATATGATTTGAACGGAATTGCAAGCCCGGTAATAATAAACCCTGCAAGAAATTAAGCACCACTCATAACGTCAATACCTGTTTGCAATAACCAGAAACAACTGCTATGTATCTGATTCATTTATTTATATTGGAAAAACTTTACCCGGCCAAAACAAAAAAAAGGATTGCCGGTTTATATTCCGCTGTAATGGCAAACAATAGCCATGTAAAGAAAAGCCTGTACTGCCTGTTCGCCATTGCCTTGCTGGCGGGCTGCAATCATAGAGCAGCACTTCCACCCGGCGATAAAGATAATGGCGGTCTTTTTCTTCCTGGTGGTTTTGATGCAGTGGTGGTGGCAGACAGCATAGGAAGGGCCAGGCATATCGCCGTAAACACTAACGGCGACATATACGTTAAATTAACTTACAACGATAT
>Ga0097621_100004019_pt1 | contig 10194 bp, 7 predicted proteins | sample KBSMisM72_FD_73165 | JGI IMG/M metagenome (GOLD analysis project Ga0097621, IMG submission 73165) | Miscanthus rhizosphere microbial communities from Kellogg Biological Station, Michigan, USA - KBS Miscanthus M7-2 (version 2) (version 2) | ecosystem: Host-associated > Plants > Roots >... | reverse complement strand
CACAGTGCCGGACTTTCGCCGGCTTCCCTTTGAACCGTCCCCGCCCAGCCAAAGCTCCAAAGGAGGGACGGCTGGTGGACGGCACCCTGATCGGCGGCCCTGCTAGAGGCACCCGCGATGGGGTGTCAAATTCCATTCGACGCCGTTAATGTGATAGCATGAACGCTAATAACAGCCGCATCATCGCGCTCTTGTCCGCGATCGTCTTGGCCGCCGCGCTGCGTCTTGTGCCGCATCCGCCCAATTTCACGCCGATCGGCGCGATGGCGCTGTTCAGCGGCGCATATCTCGGCCGTCGAGCGCTCGGTTTTGCAGCGCCGATATGCGCTATGGTGCTAAGCGATGCCATTCTCGGCTTTTATTCCGGCTTCTGGATCACCTATTCGGCGGTCGCGCTCATCGTCGTGGTCGGTTGGATCGCGCTCTCGCGAGTGACCGTCCTGCGCGTTGCCGGTGCGGCGCTCGCCAGCTCGATCCTGTTTTTCCTGGTGAGCAACTTCGGAACCTGGCTGATGAGCGGCATGTATCCGCACGACTCTGCCGGCCTCACCGCTTGCTACGTCGCGGCAATTCCATTCTTCCAAAATACCGTCGCTGGCGACCTTTTCTATGCAACCCTGTTGTTCGGAGGCCTACGGGTCGCCGAATTGCTGGTCCCGAGTCTTGCCGCAGGAAAGCCGCAAGCGGCCTGACCATCGCTCGATTTGCAACTTTTGCCCTCTCCCTGTAGAGGCGCCGCTCAACTTGTCGCTGCTGGTCGGAAACCAGCGGCTAACCCAAGGAAAACTCACATGAAGTCCGGTATCCATCCCGACTACCACATGATCAACGTCGAAATGACCGACGGCACCAAGTTCCAGGTCCGGTCGACCTGGGGCAAGGAAGGCGACACCCTTCACCTGGACATCGACCCGAAGGTGCACCCGGCCTGGACCGGCGGCAATACGCGGCTCATGCAGGAAGGCGGCCAGGTCGCGCGCTTCAACAAGCGCTTCGGCGGCCTTACCCTCGGCAAGAAGTAAGCTTGTTCCATTCGGCGCCGACGCTCGAAACCGAGCGTCTGATCCTGCGCGATTTTCGCAAGGACGACCTCGACGCTCACGCGGCGACGCTTGGCGACGAAGAGGTGATGCGCCACATCGGCGGCAAGCCCATGAATCGGGAGGACAGCTGGCGACGGCTTCTCTCGGGCGTCGGCATGTGGTCGCTCATCGGAATGGGCCCCTGGGCAGTCGAACTGAAGACGGACGGCCGAATGGTGGGCCATTGCGGCTTCTTCCAGTTCGAGCGCGATATGAACCCGTTGATCCTCGGTGAGCCCGAGATGGGCTGGATATTCGACACTTCGGTGCACGGACAGGGCATTGCCTTCGAGGCTTGCAGCGCCGCCGTGTCTTGGGCGGAAGATGCGATTGCAGCCGCGTCATATCCGGCGATCATCGATCTCGATAATGCCCCGTCTATGAAGCTCGCGGAAAAGCTCGGCTTCGTTCGCCAGGCCGACGCGGTCTATCGCGATTCGCCGATCGCCTTCTTCCGGCGGCCCGGACGCCTACCAACCGCCACCGCCGCCGCCACCCCCACCGCCGCCTGAGAAACCGCCACCGCCAGAGCCGCTGCTCGAGCCGGGCGCAGTCGAGGCCGATCTGATCGTGCTCGACAGCGAAGATCCGACGTCATCCGCAAAGCCGGTGGGATTGCTCCACGGATTGCCGGATCCGGAGTACCAGACGAATCCCTGACTGCCCCGAGCCGCTGCTGCGGCAGCAAGGACACCTGCAAAACGGTCGGCCCAGCGGTTCTCGACACCGAGCGCAATTGCGTAAGGCAGATAGCGTTCGAATACCCCTGGCGTGTCCTTGGGTGCCGTCATGCGGTCGAGGCGTTCCCGTTCGGTGATCGACAAATATTGTTTGAAGCCGGCGATGTGGTCGAGGACCGCGCGGCCTTCCGCCGTTGGCGCAGAGATCCACCAGAATGCCGACAAGACGAGGGGCAGGGCCAGGGCGGGGAAGATCAGGGGCTGCCACCAGCCGCTGTTCAACGCGTCCATGATGACTGGCATCCCCAGTACGAAGGCCGAGGACAAGGCGACGAAACCGACCAGCGAAAGCAGGCACTTTCCTACGGCCGAATCGTGAAAGGCCAACCAAAGGAGTCCCGTGGCCGCCAGGATACCGAGGACGACGCCGATCTGCCACGAATAGGATCCGTCGATCGCAACATCGATTGCGCCGGCCGTGGTCCAGAGGGCAGCGGCAAAAAGGAACAGTCCCGCGGCGGCCCACCCAAGATTGCGCTTGAACAGCTTTCCTTCGTACTTGGCCTTCAAAACCTCGCTCAAGGCGCTCTTTGCAGACGAAAAATTATCATGGTTCTTCTGGTCCATCATGATTTCTTCGCCGGGGCGGCAGAGGCAATCGAGTGCAGCCTGCTCTTCGGGCGGCAGCGAACCGCCGGAGCCGAGCCGCTCGAGCCTCATCTTCTTGCCCGAAAGCCAGCCACGATCTTCCTCGACCAGCTTGATGTGGCCGCGGACGCCCATGTCGACGAGCGCGGCCGCGAAGCTGCGATCGTCCGCAGCCATCTTGGTCACGTAGCGCATGCCAGCAGGCGTCAGATCGTCCGAAGGGGAGAAGATCGGTACCACCGTTCCAGCTCGAGGATCTCGGCCTGCGCGCCTCCAAGCAAAAAAGTAGAATAAGCAAAGGCTGATGAGCCCGAGCAGCCCGACGAGCGGCGGGCCATTGTCGCCGAACCATTGGGAAAGCTTTCCGGACGCAGGCAGGTCGGCGACGACGCCCTTGGGGAAGGCGGCTGCGATCGTCAGCCCTTCTCCGGGCCCTAGCTCCCGCGTCGTCCGGAAGCGGATCTCACCCGGCTTTTCATCGGCAACTTCGGCATCTGACGACGATGAGCCGAATGACCCCGTATAGGCGCTCCGCTGTCCGAAACTCACCGCCTCGGGAAGGCGGATGCGGGCCTCCGCAACATCGATCGGAAAGATCCAGCCGTTGCCGGTCGCGTTCCAGTAGAGCTCGTCATAATCCTTGAAGCGGCCGATCTGACGAGTGGTCCTATAGCGAAGCACGTAATTGTGCTCGCCGATGTCGACGAACTTCTCGGAATCGCCCACCTTGATCCGAACGCCGTTGCCGACGCGATCGGTAGTTGCTGGCACGGGCAGACCGTCAAGCGTCGCGCCTTCGAACGTGAAGCCGACGCGGACCTGTCCGCCGTTCCGGCCCCGATAGCGCGTCGGGAAATCGCGATAGATGCCGTGATTGATTCGGTCGTGCTCGACGCGAATGTCGATCGTTTCCGCGACCTCGAGCGTCCCGTCCTTCTGGACCTGGACGTCGCTCAGATAGCGAAGAATCCGCTCTTCCGCCTGTGCCGACGTGGGCACGACGACAAGGAGGAGAGCGAGGAGGGAGCGCCAAGCGCTACCCATGTCAGGCAACCGGCTTGGCGAACGACACTTTCGGGGCGTTTTGAATGGCGGGATCGTCATCCTGGTAGAACGGCTCTTCAATGAAGCCCATCGGACGCGCGATCAGTACCGGCGGGAAGCTCTGGATTGTCGAGTTCAGGTCCCGGACGGTGGCATTGTAATAACGTCGGGCACCCTGCAGCTCGCTTTCTATTCCCGCGAGTTGGTCCTGCAGCTGCAGAAAGTTCGTGTTCGCCTTGAGCTCTGGATAGGCCTCGGCGACAGCGAATAGCCGCCCGAGCATCCCGGTGAGCTGGGCATCGGCCTGTGCAGTCGCGGCGACGCTTCCGGCATTCACCGATGCAGCGCGCGCCTTCGACACTTCCTCGAACACCTCACGCTCGTGGGATGCATAGCCCTGAACCGTTTCGACCAGATTGGGGATGAGGTCGGCTCTCCGCCTCAGCTGGACGATGATCCCGCTGAAGCCTTCCTTCACCAGCGCTCGCAGGCGAACCAGCCGGTTGTATGTCGCGACAAGGTACAGAAGGACCAGGACGACAACGCCTAGGACAATCCAGCCGATCATGATTTTCCCCCAAATGCCCGCGGGAGCATAAGGAGAATTACAACCGTTCGCTAGAAGGCGGACAGCCCGGTAATCGCGCGGCCCATGATCAGCGCGTGGACGTCGTGCGTACCCTCATAGGTGTTGACCGTTTCTAGGTTCGCAGCATGCCGCATGACCTGGAACTCGGCCGAAATCCCGTTGCCCCCATGCATGTCGCGGGCGACGCGGGCGATATCCAGGGCCTTCCCGCAATTGTTGCGCTTGATGAGGCTGATGGTCTCGGGGATGAGCTCGCCCGCTTCCAGACGGCGGCCGACGCGCAATGACGCCTGAAGGCCGAGCGTGATCTCGGTCACCATATTCGCCAGCTTCAGTTGGACCAGCTGATTGGATGCGAGGGGCCGGCCGAACTGCTTGCGATCAAGCGTATATTGCCGCGCAGCGTGGTAACAGGCTTCTGCGGCACCCATCGATCCCCAGCTGATGCCGTACCGGGCGCGGTTGAGGCAACCGAATGGGCCTTTCAGGCCCTCGACGTTCGGCAACAGAGCATCTTCGCCGACCTCGACACCGTCCATCACGATCTCTCCGGTGATCGAGGCCCGGAGCGAGAGCTTCTCCTTGATCTTGGGCGCGCTGAGGCCCTTCGCGCCCTTCTCCAGAACGAAGCCGCGGATCTTGCCGTCATGTGCATCCGACTTGGCCCAGACGATGAAGACATCGGCGATCGGCGAATTGGTGATCCACATCTTGGTGCCGGTGAGGAGGTAGCCGCCCTGCACTTTCTGGGCGCGTGTACGCATGCCGCCAGGGTCCGAGCCGGCGTCGGGTTCGGTCAGGCCGAAACAGCCGATCCATTCGCCGGTTGCGAGCTTCGGAAGGTACTTCTTCCGCTGATCTTCCGACCCATAGGCAAAGATCGGGTACATCACGAGGCTCGACTGGACCGACATCGCTGAGCGGTAGCCGCTGTCGACGCGCTCGACCGCCCGCGCGATCAAACCATAGCTGACGTAGCCAAGGCCCGCGCCGCCATATTCGTGCGGGATGGTCGCCCCCAACAGTCCAAGCTCACCGAACTCGTTCATGATCTCGCGGTCAAATCGCTCATCGAGATAGGCCGAGGTCACCCGCGGCAGGAGCTTCTCCTGTGCAAACGACTCCGCAGTGTCCCGAACGAGTCGTTCCTCGTCGGAAAGCTGGTGATTGAGATCGAACGGATCCTGCCAGTCGAATGGCAGGATGGTGGGCTCGGCCACGATAAAAGCTCCATGGAAAAGTTGACGAGGCCTTAGCCGGACTCCGGGAATCTTGCAAAACAGCCGTTTTTTCAATGCGTTGTTGCCGTCCCGCAACGGGACGCGGGATTATGAACAAAATGTTAAAAAAGCGCTTTGCGAACAAGAATCAAAGGTTAGGTTCGGTGGGTTGGAGCGCGAGTTCCTTGCTCTCCACCGCGTACCGAGGAGGGGCCTGTGATGACGAACCGTACCTGCGCGACCCGCGTCGCGCTTCTTGCTGCAAGCTCGTTGAGTGCAATGATCCTGGCGTCGCCGGCAGCCGCCGCCGATGCGATCCCGATGACGGCAAGCACTCCGTCAATCATCGTCAACAATAACATGAATCCCAACGCGACCGGTCCCAACGGAGCGCTCGATGTCAGCGGCGTGACGATCGGCGCAGCAACCGGCGTCAATGGCATTGGTCAGATGACCATCTCGGTCGATCCGAAAACGACGGGATTGCTGCTCTGCACGGGAACCTTGATCAACCCGCGAACGGTCATCTTCAACGCGCACTGCGTGAATGAGCAGCCGGCTTCCAGCTACGGCGTGAACGGCACTGCCTTCGGACCATGGGCGAACGGCACTCCGATGGCGTTCGGCTTTGGCGCCAACAACCGGCCGGCATTGCTCGATTGGTTCGGGCTTACGGGAATTCCGGGAACGAAATTCTCCACGAACGTCAATCGTGCGCTCTATGAGGTCGAACAGGTGTGGTATGACCCGCGCTCCGTCGCACCTTCATCATGCACATCTCCCACTTCCTGCTTCCTGGAAGCGGACATCGCGATTGCCACGCTCGACACGCCGGCGTTCGGGGTTCCGACCTGGGCAATGCTGTTCAGTCCGTTGACGGCTGAAACGCACGCAACTGTCACCGGCTACGGAGTCTCCGGCACATCGGCTGCGATTGCCGGAATCGATTTCCGTCGGAGAGCGGCGGAAAACATGGTCTCGACCTTGTCCTCGCTCGACGACCAGGATGACTGGCTGTTCGGCGAGAATGGCGGAAATCCGCAGAGCCTGTACCAGCTGGACTTCGACAGCCCGGCTGGGGAGGCCGCCTTCAACCCCGGGGCGGGCCGCTTCGACTTCGACATCTATGACGGCGCCGCGCTGCCGCATGAGGGAATCACGGCCGGTGGCGATTCCGGCGGTCCCTTGATCGTTGATCAGAAATATTCGCAGCCCGTCGTTGCGGCGACCCTTTCCGGCGGAACGCGGTTCTTCAATGCCCAGGCTTCAGGAAGCTACGGTACTACGAGCTTCTACCAGCCCTTGTTCCTGTTCTGGGACCAGATCGTCGCCAACAATCCTTACGTTTACGCGGGCAACAAGGCTGGCAACGGCAATTGGGAAGACGGCACCCATTGGGTCAGTCTGATGGACCCGTCCTACATGGTCGACCGCAATGGTGTCCTTGTGAACGACCTTCCTGATACGCCGGCGCTTGGCGTGTCGGGCAACACGGTCAAGTTCGGAAACATCTGCTTCCTCAGTGATTGCACCGACGTTTCCGAGGATGACGAGGCAACCGCGCTTCCCGTCGGATCGGGTACGGGCCTTCATATTCCGGGAGGGCCAGGAAGCACGAACTTCGTTCCGAACAACGTCGTGGCCAACCCAAAGGCCGGGATCAACGCGCGCTACTATAATGTGACGCTCTCGGCCGCGGGAACGACCACCTTGTCGTCTTCAGCAACGATCGACGAGCTGACGCTCAACGGCCCGACGAAGCTTTCGATCGCGAAAGCAGGCTCGCTGAACGTCCTCGGCGACATCACGCAGGTGCAGGGCTGGACCAATGTCGACGGCCTGCTGAAATCCGGCTCGGACATGCTGTTTGCGACCGGCTTTCTGACGGGATCCGGTACGCTTCAAGCACCCTTCGCAACGGCCGCCATGGCGACCGTAGCACCGGGCGGTGCGGATAAAGTCGGGACGCTGACGATCAACGGCAATGCAATTCTGGCTTCCGGATCGTCGCTGTTCATCGACGCGCAGCGCGGAAGCGCCGACAGGCTCACCGTGACCGGCGGCGCCGGATCGGGGATACTGACGCTCAGCCAGAACGATGCGACCGGGGCCAAGCCCTCGATCGTGTTCAACAAGGTCACGGACGCTCCGGCCCCACGCGCGGGTGAGTCTTATGTGATTGCGTCCGGCACTGGTGGAATCACCGGCACCTTCGGGAATAGCTACACGTTCCAGGGCGTGCTTCGTCCGGAGCTCACCTATGGCCCGAACACGATTACGGCCACGCTCCGCGCCGGAAGCCTCGTCACCATCCTCGACGGGCAGAATGCGACTGCGATCGCCTTCGCAAACGCGCTTGATAAACTCAGGAACGGTTTCACCGACAAGCTGTGGAATCTGTACGGCAACGTCGACTGGATGAACGGTGCTCAGCTCAATGCGACGTTCAATGCGCTCGCGCCTTCGATCGTCAACGAGACCGAGCTGCTCCAGGACCGGCAGAGCCGTCAGCTGTTCGGCAACGTCAGCGATCGCCTGTCCATGCTCGGCACGGGCCAGGCGAAGGGCTTCAGCTTCAGTGGTGGGGCATCCTCCCTGGCTCAGTCGGCGCAAGTGAATTCCCCAGAGGCACTTCTCGGCCTCAAGGGATCACGCCAGCCCGTGAATCTGTCGGTCGGTGGGGGTCTCAGCGGCTTCGTCACCATGAGCAGCGACACCGCACGTTCGAGCTATGGCGATCAGCGGCAGCTCAACTCGGGACAGCATAACCGCTACTTCGCCTCCGGTATCGAGGCTCCGTTCGGCGACACGACCGTTGGCACTGCGGTCGGATACGCCGAATCCTCGACCAGCGCAGGATCGGACGTCGCTCGGTCGAAGCTCACGCAAGCGGCCGTTTATGCCAGCCATCCTCTCGGCAAGAGCGCCTACGTCGGCGCCGTTGTTGCGGTGGAAAGGGCGAGCAGCGACAGCAATCGCATGGCGACCGATACCGCCTCGATGTTCCGGCTTTCGGGTGCTTCGCACTCTAGCCGCTATATGGCGACGGCCGAGGCAGGGTTCCGATCCGATATCGGCCGTGGCCTTTCGCTGAACCCACGGGCGCAGCTCGGCTATAGCCGCTATTCGATGGGCGGCTTCCATGAGGAGGGTGCGGAAACGGCGCTCGAGCTCAACAGCCTAAAGGTCAACCGGCTCGAAGCACGTGCGGGCGCCAGGCTGGATGGAACGACGCACATCGCCGGCTGGACCGTCCATCCTCAGGTGCAGGCCGACTATGTCCGGCTCGTTTCGGGCAGCCGCAACGGCATGAACGTCAGCTTCGCGGCGGCACCGGACTATGACTTCGCACTCCCGCTGACGAATGGAGGCAGCGGCTGGATGGAAGTGAAGGGCGGAGTATCGGTCAGTCGCGGAGCTTTCAGCCTTGGCCTGTCGGGTCAGGCGACCGCAGGCGATGCGCCGATCTCCGATCAGCGGGGCCTTGTCAGCCTGGGCTTCCACTTCTGAGCGATTCATTGGTGAAACAGGGGAGGCCGGGCGGAAACGTCCGGCCTCTATTTTTTCGCGACTCTCGTGCCCGTTGAGCCGCCGAAACTCTGTTTCAGCGTGATCTGGAAACTCCGGTGGCGATTACGGTCCCGGAACTCGTCGAGCACGACGTCGGGCTCCGCGCGATTGGGCCTGAACAGGATTCGATCGCGAGCGGCGTGAGTGCTCAATGCATTGTCGACGCTGAAGTTGATCGCAGTCGACGCCGTGGGCCGGAATTCGACAAAGGCGGTCATGTATGCGCCTCGATTGAAGTTCGTGTCGAACTCGTCGGTCCGGTAAAAGGTGAAATGCTGGTTGTCGCTGATGTCGAAGCCGTACGAGTAATGGCCGATGTCGCGGCGGACATTCAGATCCCACTGCCAGGCGGGATAGAACCCGCTCCATTTGCGCGGATCGCCGCTGATCGGATCATCCACCCGAGTTCGCTGAAGCGTTCCGTTGAACTTGGCGCGAAGTCCCTGCCAGAGAATGTTGAGTGGCGCATCCACCGTGAGGGTTGCGAAATAGCGTTTGCCCGTACCGAGGTTGCCGGGAGCGTCGAACGCGTTGCCCGCATCGTCGAAGATCAGGATGCGGTCCTGAAGCATGCTGACGAGGTCATACCCGAGGTCGAGCTTGACGAGTCCCTCGCCAAGCAATGGATGATCGGCAGTCGCGCGGAACTCCCAGGTCCGCTGTGGCTGGAGATCTGCGTTGCTGCCATTCAGCCTCTGGGTCGAAATCTCACCGAAGCTGATGAAGTCGTAGAAATTGAGCTGCGCAACGGTCCGTCGGACCGAGAATTGCGTGTGCCACTTTCCGCCCGGCTTCCAGTCGAAGGTGAAGTTCGGTTTGAGGAATTTGAGAGTACGATCCGCCGTCGCGTCGCCGCTGACCTTGAGAGTGGAAAATTCGTAATTGACGCCGCCGTCGACCCTAATGGAATCGCCGAGGGTTCGGCCGACACTCAGGTAGACCTCGCCGCGCTTCTCCTCGACCCGGGCATCGGCGATCGGAAGGTCGATGCGAACCTTCTGGCCGCCGTCGTCGATGGCAAAGAGGTCAACCCGGTCGTCGAGCGTGTTGTAGGATCCTTCGGCGCCTGCCTCGAACGAGAGGCCCAGAAGGTTTGCGCGGGTCCAGCTCAGGCGGCCGAGGGTCTCATTGCGGTGCGCGTGGACCGATTGTTCGAAGCCGCCGACGATCGAAGCGTTGTCTTCGATGAGGCCATCGCGCTGGATGTAGTTATCGACGTCGTCTCGCTTCTTACGTGTCGCAAGCGCGACGAACTTCAAACCCCCGCCCGCAAGCGGCCGCGTAATGTCGCCGCTGAGTTCCAGTATGGGATCACGGTACGTCTGGATCAGATTGTCGTCGTGAACGGGGAGGCCCGTCGG
>Ga0097621_100004017_pt1 | contig 10195 bp, 4 predicted proteins | sample KBSMisM72_FD_73165 | JGI IMG/M metagenome (GOLD analysis project Ga0097621, IMG submission 73165) | Miscanthus rhizosphere microbial communities from Kellogg Biological Station, Michigan, USA - KBS Miscanthus M7-2 (version 2) (version 2) | ecosystem: Host-associated > Plants > Roots >... | reverse complement strand
ATCCTGTATTACCTCTGCAGCCTCCTGAACTAGCCATGCAGCTTCTATATCATGTCCATAAGAAATGATATCACTTTTTGAAACCCATTGCTCATCAAAAAATAATTTGAGGTGGTTGGTTTGGCTGTCAACTATATAATCAAGAAAATTATCAATTAAAAGACAAATACTTTTTCCCAGGTCCTCTTCCGGCCATATACGATAAAGGTTGGTGTAAGATTCCAGTACATGCAGATGCGTGTTCATTGTTTTCTTTTCATTGGCATCTTTCTCACTCAACCTGCCATCTGCAATCGTTTCCCATTCTTTTGTAAACGCTTCAAAATAACCTCCACGATCTTTATCAAAACTATATTGTTCTATCAATATATATAATCCAATTGCCAGGTCTTTTGCTTCCTCTAGTTGATTACACCTGTAATATTCACTGCAGGCATACTGCAAAAATGCCAGTGCATAGATTTGTTTTTTTGTATCCAATGGTTCGCCTTTGTAATCAACTGTCCAGAAGGTACCACCAAATTCCTTATCAATAAAATGCTTTTGTATATAGTTATAAGCCCTGTTTGCAGTTATTAGATATTTTTCCTGTTTAGTACAATTGTATGCAGCAGCAAAAGTCCATAAAATCCTTGCATTCAATACTGCTCCTTTCGGTGCATCTTTATAAATAATATTTTCATTATCAATTTTACCATAAAAACCTGTGTTGGTTTCATCTTCAGCATACAGCATCCAGTAAGCAAGTATATTATGCAGTTCAGTTTTTACTTCGCGGTAATAATTATCCAATATCTGCTTGGTAAAAATCATGCTGCATACTTTATTTATTTTTTATCAATTGCCAGGATCACCGCACCCCTTGCAGGCACTGTTACTTTTATACCGTTTGTTGTAACAGCAGCATTTGCTTTTAATGAAGCATAATCAATAGGGCCACCTGCTGCTGCTGTGGTGGTAATACCATTTACAGAAACCTTTCTTGAAAACTCACCATTATCTGTACCACCCTGTAAGCTGTACCAGTAAAAACGAGTGCCCATCCTGAAATTTTTCATTTTAACTTCCACCACTTGTACGGCAGCAGAGGTATTTACCAATGCAACATTTGACTCTCCGGAAGTAAAAGTGGATGAATAAGCCTGGAGTGATGAACTGCCTGTAACGGTATTGGCAACCATCCTGTCTCCCAGTAATTTTTTAAAATAATACAAATAATAAAACGAAGGCCGTGGGCTCCATTTAGAAATTCCGGGCTCATCACCCGAACTGAATAATCCATGATCGTTGCCGTTATCCCAGCCATTCAGCATATCCCAACGGGCAGAGAGGCCATATTTATTTTTTATATTTTCACCCATTACGATCACAGAAAACAATCCGCTAACATTTGATACCTGCTGCATTGAACCAGTAGCAAACATATTCCACTCATCCATTACTACTGGTTTGATGGTTGCGCTTTTTGATGTAATCGTTTGCGTTACATAATTCATAATATTCCCTGGTACTGATTTGGCAAATCCTAAAATATCAGTAGCTGTTGAATTAGTGTTGTAAGGTGTGAAATAACTATGTACTACATAAAAATCATTTACATTATTTAATTCAGGGATCATGGTTGTATTCCAGGTTCGTACCGTATTGGTTTGCCACGATTCTGTTGCAGGAGCCTCCACCGTAACAGCTCCTATATAAATTGTTTTACCAATTTCTGTTGCTGCTTTTTTCATGGAATCGGCAAAAACTTTAAAATGCTGTGCGTACAACTGGCCGGTCAGGTATTCAGGTTGCCCGTCCTGGTTAGTAGCAGGATTGATTCGATAACCCCATTCCCAATCGCCAAAATTTTCATTACCTATCTCCCAGTATTTTGTACGGCCATTATCATACCTTACCCAGTCAGCAGCAAGATGTGCTGCTGCCGCCACCGGGTTTGGACCAGTGCCATATCTTGCATATCCATAGTTAACAGTTAGCAATCCCTGGTTACCGGTTTGCTGCAGCATGTCATAATAATTATCCAGCGTCGCCTGCCAGTTATTGCTTGTTCTGCCATATCCGTAACCAGGTTCAGTTAACACCCCATCCTTATTAATTATCTTAGCCGGTGCATTCGTTGGATTATCTCCCTGCGTCCTGTTCCAAAAATAAGCATCACTTCCACTGCCTGCCGGGAAACGTATCACATGCGGTTTAAGGTTAGTAGTATGGTTGATAAATATAGGTTCTGTAACCATTGGGGTCATCCAGGTATTGGCATTTTGTCCAAATTCTGATAACGGAATTTTTGTAATAATGTCCGATGCATCCACTGTTACTGTGACCCCTGCCGCTGCAGATATCGCTGTTTCCGTGTAAGCAGGTGCTGTAAATGTACGCGGCTGCCAATCATCTAAAAAGAAACCTATGGTATTGGCAATTGCCGGATCTACAGCAGGGGCAATGGTTGTGTCAACCGGTGTGGGTGGAGTAGTTGGAGGTTCTGGTGTCACTGGTTTTGATTTTTTACAGGCAAAACAGGACATCAATAAAAATAATGATAACAGGTTATATTTAAATTTTAATGTCATAACAGATATGTATAATAAACAATTTTAGATTTCCATCAAAACGAATTCATCCACCATCTCAATAATGTTATTGAAATAGTGGATGAATGAGTGTTTTGTCACTTTTAAAAAATTAGGATTACCCTAAAACAACATGATTGATCAGCATGCCGAAAAACCTGGTTTTATCATCACGCAAATTTTACCGCAACCAGTTTAGTTTTCATTTGTTAGCTCACAAACTATGTTAATTTAGTCCGAGAGCGTCCACATAAATTGTAAACCCTCCGGTACCATTATATTCCTTTACGATAATGTCAGTTATTTTAGTGGCAGTTGTAAGACTAGAAACAGGGATCGCATAGTCAGTCCATGTACCTTCAACTAAGGTAATTGTATAACCATCCGATCCATTTATTCCAATATTAACTTTTTTGCCGGCAGTACCCGGACCTCCATAAATAGAAATCTTAAATGTAGTGTAAGGAGCTATGGTAACACTTGCACCTCCCAGTTGTAATGGAGCTCCCCAACCACCGTCATAATTAATTTTCCAGGATTTTGTTCCTTCTCTTACCGGGCTTGTGTTACTTATATCGGATGTACCTCCCCATCCACCACCTGTCCAGCCATTCCAGTTGGAAGTAACAGCATCATTATATATAGGGAATGCTATCGTTGGAGGAGGCACGCTTCCGGTTATTTCTAAAATATCTGGCGATTGAACTGTAAGCGTTGAATTAAGTACGGCTAAAGTTATTTTACCTCTCAATACTCCTGCCGGAACTTTTGCTACAATCTGGGTAGCAGTTTGACTTATAAACGTAGTAACAGCAGGTGCATTCTCAAAAGTAATGGAAGTAACAAGGTTGAGATTCGTTCCGGTGACAGTAATGTTTGTCTCCGGATCAATTGGATTTGGTGACATAGCCGAAACAGAGGGCAACACTACATCTAACTCCTGGCTTGTTTCTACCTTGATACCTGAAGCAGCGACTAATTTTATTTTGCCTTTTTGTGTACTGCCTGGCACCTTCACTACGATTTGTGTTGCAGACTGGCTTACAAATTCAGTAACAGGATTAGTAACTCCTGTAAATAAAATCTGCTTTGCCAGGTCAAGATCTGTACCAGTAATGGTTAGCTCAGTTTGATGCTTTACAGGGTTTGGTGCAAGCGCAGTAACTAATGGTAGTGTTACATGCAGGGTGTCTGTAGTTTCAACGATGCTTGAATCTGTGCCGCCGTAAGCCAGCACCAATGTCCCTGTTTGTGCATCTGCGGGAACTGTCACCACCAGCTCGTTTATACTTTGGTTTACAAATGTATTGGCTACTTTGCCATCATTAAAAGTTACACTTTTAACCCAATTAAGATAGTTACCCTTGATGGTTATGTTTTCGCCGGGGCGTGCAACACTTGTTATAGAAGAAATGGTAGTGGCAACTGAAACATTAAACTCTGTTTTTGACGTGATGTTGCCGGAAGAGGTTTTTAAAGTTACATACCCCTTTTCTGTGGCTTTAGGAACAATCACAAAAATTTCAGTTTGTGTTTTTGAAACAAAGACATCGCTTGTAACATTGGCGCCTGTAAAATCTATTTCAGAAACCTTATCAAGATTATTGCCAAAAAACCGGATCGTATCGCCGGGCATTGCTCCCGTAGGGCCAAAGCTTAACAACTCCGTTACACCGGAGTTTGTATCAGCCGTATCTTTTTTACAGGCAATAAAAGATACAGTGGCGATAATTGCAGTTAGTAAAAGCAAGCGTGCGTTATACATTATTTTCATGCTATATATTATTATGAATTGATGTAAATAATTTATTGGTCAAGTTTTGGTACAATCCGGAAACTGTCGAAACTAATATCAGCATCCAAATCTCCCGGTCCCTGCATCAATAGCATTGCCCAGTAACCATTCGGATTTACAACCGGTTTCACAGTATAACTTGCCACTACTTCTTCATAGGGAATTACAACAGTTTGCCACTTCCCTTTTGTATCAAAAGGAGGCGCCCATTTGTAGCCTTTGGTATCCTGAGCTGAGGTTCCGGCATTAATGGTTATCATGCTGTTGTTATACGGCTTCTTCGTATTTACTTCAAACTTCAGGTTATATTTCTCCGGGTGAAGTATAGCATCGTCAGGAATATTTTTGCTGTATGAAGGCATAGCATCAGCTGGCCCATCAGCAATTTCATTCCAGCTCCAGCTGGACAAAGGTTTATTTACACGGATGTAGCTACCATTGATCTTTGGAGGATCATCAGGACCCGGATTGCTTACAACCAGGTTTGCTTCATGCCATCCTTCAAAAGGATCGCTGGCAATAAATATATTTCTTGGATCCCGGAACCAAAAGTTAGATTTGGTTTCACCAAAATTGGTTTTGATTGTTATCGGGCCCGGTTGCGCACCGGCAGGAACTTTAAACTGTACCTGCCCATCTGTCACAGAAACCAGTTCAGCTGTAAGGCCGCCTGTAAACGTAACAGTTAGTGGCTGGTAAAAATAATTGCCGATGATGGTGGCAACTTCTCCATCATTCACAAATTCACAAGCCATACTGCTTAGCACAGGCTCGCTTATTTGTACTTTGAAAGGATACATAAGTTCATAGCCATCCTTGAACACTATTTTCAGCATGTTAGTTACGCTAACAGGAATTTGACTGGGAACTGATGCCAGTATAGAAGTATTGCTTATATAAGTAGGCGTTAACCTTGCCTGCTGGTCATTAAACCATACCTGCTGAGCATCCTGCAAGTTGTTTCCTACAATTGCAATAAGTTGCCCCTGTCCCGCAGCTACAAGCAAAGAATCAGAAGATTCAGGCCTTGTAATTCTTACATAATCTACAGAAGGGGTGCCTGATGAAGAATCTTTTTTACAGGAAGCAACTATACCTGCTATTCCAACCAGCACCATCAGTATGAATAAGATTTTATTTAAAGATTTCATTGAAGTGTTTATTTTTTTTTCAAAAATTTGTTTACTACAAAGCTGTTAAGGATAATCAACCGGTGGTTTGCTAAGATTGGGAGCCTGGCTTAGTTCTGCATTTGGTATGGGAAGCAAAAAATTTCCCTCGTTTGCATTGATTTGTCTTTCGGAAAACCAGGATGTCTTGTTAAAAGTCCACAAGGTTGGATTAGGCATCTGGTCAGGTTGCGCAAAAAACAAACCTCTATCCTGTGCATTCAACATAGAAAATGCTTTGTCTGGATTCCAGTAATGGAGGCTTACAAAATCATACCATGCCATGCCTTCCATAGCAAATTCTTTAAACCTTTCCGAGTAAACTTTATCTAGTGTAAGTGGCCCGGTGCCGTTTGCACCGCCTACTTCATATGCCGGCAGCCCCGCCCTGGTATGCAATGCATTGAAATATTCTACCGCAGTTGCATCGGTTGTAGAGCCGTTGTTTCCAATCATAGCTTCAGTATAAATAAGATATAACTCAGCTAACCGCATCATATAAGTATCATGAGGATAATGTTGCTGTGATGCTATACCGGCTAAATCCACCGGTGAGCCTATTACATATTTCTTTACGGCTAAAAAATTATTATCAGTGCCGGTGAACGGGTAAACCAATTTTGTTTTATCGCTTACTTTGGTTATCTCAGGATAATAAAATCCCGGCAGCATAAAACTGGCATGCAGGCGCTGGTCCAGGGTTCGTCCTTTTAAAGTACCGTCAGTTTGCGGGTTGATACCATCATACTGGCTCAACAGCCACCATGTAGCGCCTTTATCACCACCCCATCCGCCAAAAGAAATATCGGGACTGTAAGCAAGGTATTCAGGCATGCTGTTAGCGGTGCCCCATACATTAGGACCAGAGAAAACCCATTCCAGTTCAAACAAAGATTCACTGTTGTTATCGTAAGGATATTTGAACAGGTCTCCATAATTATCCAATAATTTTTTACCGCTATTGTTGATTACATCCGCTGCATAATATTTGGCACTGTCCAGGAACTGCTGGTTGCGCATACCGTTAGTACCCTCTACACCTGCCCTCGTTAAATAAAACCGGGCCAACATACCTTCAGCCGACCATTTGGTAAGTCTTCCCGGCTGAGATTCGGTTTCAGGCAGATCTGCTGCTGCAGCACGCATTTCCTTTGTTATAAAACGCCATACGCTAGGCACCGTATTCCGGGTTATAGAGGTATCAAATAAGTGATCAAAATTGTTTTCAATAATAGGTACAGGACCCCAATTCATTACCAAAAAACGGTAAGACAAGGCCCTCATAAATCTTGCCTCTGCAAGGGCAACTTTTTTAGCATGTGGGGTAACATCCGGGCCGGCATACCTACCCATGTTATAAATCAAAAGATTTGACTGGGCTACGACGTTAAAAAATGCACGCCATGATGCGCCGTTCTCTCCATTATCTCCAGTGGTATTAAACATTACATTACCCCTGTCATTCCATGCTGAGAAAGCACTGCCACCCCTGAAATCACCAAGATTGTACATGGCCTTATCGTTATAATCAAACCATACTTCGCTATAAAGCAAACTGGTGGCAGCGGCTACCTGCTCATCGTTTTTATAAAAGTTGGCATCTACTATAGAACTTAAGGGAGGTTTTTCCAGGAAGCTTTTTTTACAGCCGGATGCGGCAGCAATGACGAATAAAGCCCCGATAAAATAATTTATATGTGTTATCTTCTTCATATTAATAAGTTTAAAAATTTACACTTACGGCTACATTGTACATTCTTGTAAGCGGGTAACGCCCGAAATCTATTCCGATGGCCTGGTTAGCTGAACTGGAACCGGTGCCTACATAAGCTCCAACTTCAGGGTCATAACCTTTGTAATGTGTGAGCGTGTACAGGTTTTGAGCTCCAATAGTTGCCTTTATGCCTTTTATTACCTTGGTATAACCCAGTAATTTAGCCGGGAAATTATAAGAAAGAGAAACGTTCTTTAACCTCAGGTATGAACCATCTTCTACAAATCTGCTCGTAATTTTTGCGTAATTATTGTCGCTTGATATCTGGTTGTTGCTAATTCTCGGTACGCTTGTTTCCGGGTTAACCAATTGGGGGTTTCCGCTGCCATCTTCTCCCAATTTTGCATAGCTCATCGCATTGGTTAATAAATTCCTGCTCAGGTTAATATTATTGGGGTTGCTTGCAGCTGCAGCGATGTAATTATACACGTCGTTCCCGTGACTTCCAATTATTAAAATACTCAGATCAAATCCTTTGTAAGAAAATGTATTGGTAAAGCCACCGGTAAGTGTTGGCCATGGATTACCGATATTGGTCATATCATCCACATTGATTTTACCATCACCATTTATGTCTTTATATTTTACATCGCCTACCCAAAGACCAGTGTTAGGATCGGCGGGCAACCTGTTGCCGCTGTTATCAACAGGTACAGCGCTTTTTGAAATGTCTCCGACAGATTGAAACAGGCCTTCTTCTATATAGCCTCTGAACAACCATGGTTGATAGCCAATAGCGGCACGTTGCGTCCAGTTATTCATCCACCATGATGACCGTTCAATAAAGGCATTATCACCATTGAGTGAAGTAATAACGCTCTTGAAATGAGACAGGTTAAGGTTTGATTCCCACCTGAAATCTTTATTCTGGATGATAGTGGCATTAATTGTAAAAGACCATCCCTTTGTTTCTAAAGATCCAGAATTTACCAGTGGAGCGCCTACAGAACCGGGGCTGTTATTTGTTCCCATATACCAGGGCAAACTTGCCTGCAAAATAAGGTTGTCGGTCTTTTTTTCATAGTAGTCTCCTTCGAATGTAACCCTGTTTTTTGCCATCCCCACGTTAATACCGATGTTATTGGTCTTTGTTTGTTCCCATTGCAGATCAGGATTGGTAAAGGTTGATGGAATAAAACCAGTACCCCACGGAGTTGCACCTGTATTCAAAGGAGCATATATTCCTGAGCCCGTTCCCTGATTACCCGTTAAACCAGTTTCGAATCTTAATTTCAATTCGCTTATGAAATCAACATCAAAGAATTTTTCCTGGCTTATTCTCCATGCTGCAGAAACCGATGGGAAATTACCCCACCTGTTATTAGCACCAAAGTTTGGGGAACCATCTCTTCTGAAAGTACCTGTTATTAAGTAACGGTTATCATAATTGTAAGTAGCCCTTCCTAAATAAGATTCCATCGACCATGGATAAGTACCCCCGCTATTGGTAGCACTAAGCGGATCTCCGGCGTTTACATCCAAAACATCATTAGTAAGAAAGCCGGTTCTTCCCGCAGACAAAGCCTGGTATTGTGATTCCTGTGCTTCATGGCTTGCCATAATGCTGAAATTGTGTTTGCCTATTTGCCTGCTATATTCCAACAATTCATTCCAGTTCCAATACCAGCTTGAATAAGTTCCAGTCGTTAAAGAAGCATTGGTATTATAATGCCATTGGTCAATATTATAAGTGGGGGTATAATAAGTGGACAGGCCATTGCCTACGTTGCCGTTGAATGAACTTCTTAACGTAAGCCCTTTCAGTATAGTGATACCAATATTTAAACCTCCCAAAAATTGCCTTTTCATATTTTTATTGGTAATAAGATTGGCCAGGGCAATCGGGTTTACAGGCGCATATTGGTTAGCACCATTTACTGGGTCACTTCCACCCCATGAGCCATCAAAATTAGTAACAGGTATCTGTGGCGTTAACTGAAGAGCGTTTGCAATAAGTGGGCTTGCAGCATCGCCGTAATTGGTTGCAGTAAGATTTTCGTTGGTTTGATTAAAGTTAAGAGTAGTACCAATGGTGAGCCATGGCCTCGGGTTGTTGTCTAAGTTTAATCTTACACCATATCTTTTGAAACCTGATCCAGCCGCAACACCACCCTGATCGAGATATTCGCCCGAAAGATAATAAGTGGTGTTACCGCTTCCTCCGCTAAAACTTAACTGGTGTTTGCTCATCGCCGCATTATTAAACAATTCCTTTTGCCAGTCGGTTCCATGCCCCAATAATGAAGAATCTAAAAACTCCGGGGGAGTAGATCCACCCGCAATATTGTGGTATTGTTTAACCATACTGGCATATTGCTGCAGATTCATTACATCCAAATGATCAGGAGGGGTTTGCTGGTTATACTGGTAAGAATAATTAATTTTAAAATCGCCGGCTTTGCCGCGTTTGGTAGTAATTAATATCACACCATTCGTTCCCCGGGAACCATAAATAGCAGTTGCGGAAGGCCCTTGCAAAACCTGCATATCCTCAATATCAGAAGGGTTCAAACCGGCTAAAGCATTAGAAGAACTTGAATTGCCATAGCTCACATCTTCAGTCACCTGTATTTGTACACCATCAACTACATATAACGGCTGTGTCCGGCTGAGGGAACTTATACCACGAATATTTACTGACATTCCTCCACCCGGCTGTCCTGAGTTTTGAGTAACATACACACCTGCCGCCCTACCCTGCAAAGCCTGCTCAACAGTAGTGTTTACTGTTTTTTCAATATCTTTTGCAGATACCGTTATTTGGGCGCTGGTAAGATTTGCACGCCTGGCTTTACCGTAACCAACAACAACAACTTCAGCCATTTTTGTTTCTACATCCAATGAGGCTGTAACAGTTGTTTTACCTGAAACAGATACCTCTATT